>Ga0207684_10000168_pt1 | contig 110284 bp, 96 predicted proteins | sample KBSK5501metaG_FD_184342 | JGI IMG/M metagenome (GOLD analysis project Ga0207684, IMG submission 184342) | Corn, switchgrass and miscanthus rhizosphere microbial communities from Kellogg Biological Station, Michigan, USA - KBS K5-50-1 metaG... | ecosystem: Host-associated > Plants > Roots >...
GCTCCGAGGCGAGCAGACGGTGGCCCATGTGATTCGGATGGATCAGCTCACCAAAGAAACCTTCGTTCACGCTGCCCGCCGCTTCAGTAAGCTCCAGCACCTCGAGATAAGGCGTTTGACTCTGCTGCATCGCCGACTTCAACGCCGTGCGATATCGCGTCATCAACTGCGCTTCGGGAGGATTCGTCGTGCTGTCGCGATACGGCGCGCCGATTGCGATTACCGCTGCTCGACGATCTCGCGCCAGATCGACGATCGCTTTGAAGTTGTTGACGTACTCCGCCTCTGAAACACGCGGCACCGGCGTTCTCACAACAGGCGCTGGTCCATTGCGCGAACGCAGCCAACGCGTGGCGTGCGCAAACGCCTGACTGTGATCGATCAACCAGCGAATCGCGACTGGCGACCAGCGCGTGTCAATCGCAACTCGATCAGGCACGTCGCTCGCGCTTGCATCGTTCCAGCCAAAACTCGCGATAACCACATCAGGCTTTAGATAATCGATATCGCGACGCAACCATGCCAGTCCCTGATGACTCGTATAACCCGGCACCGCCATCGGAAACACTTCAATGCGTCGATTCGGATTCGCTTTCCTCAGCTCCTTTTCCAGCAGCATCGGAAACGGCAGCCATTCAGGGTTGTAATCGTTTGGCTTGTCTGGCCAAACCGGTGGTACGCGATAACCAAACGTCACCGAATCACCGAGACAGACGATGCGAAACGTTCCCGCCGGTTTCTCAACAATCGGATACTCTGCGCGAAAGCCCTGCGCGTTTGTCGAAACCACAGTGAAGTCCCAGATCGCGTGATTGAGATTCGGTTTCAAACGCCACAGCAGCAATGGATCGCCTTCGAAAATTCCAGACTGCTTTGGATCGGCGACCTGCATCCTCTGCTGCGGAGTGTTGACGAAAAGTTCGAGACTCTCGACCCGGGGCAGCGCGAGTCGCGTGACGATCTCAACTGAAAGCAATACCAACAGGAAGACGACGTAGATTAGCGCGATATAAAAGACACGCCGTCGCAGCGGGATCTTATTTGATGTGGCCGTTTGACTTTGCAAGATAGGTGCGCAGATATCGACCTGTATACGACGCGGGAATGTTCATTATCTCTTCCGGAGTGCCGGTGCCGACAACGTAACCTCCGGCCTGGCCGCCCTCCGCTCCGAGATCGATGATGTGATCGGCTGTCTTGATCACGTCGAGGTTGTGTTCGATTACCAACAACGAGCCGCCGGCATCGATCAACGCGCGGAACGCTGCCAACAGTTTGTTGATGTCGTCGAAGTGCAGCCCGGTGGTTGGTTCGTCGAAGATGTAAAGCGTTTTCGCGCCGGTTCGTTTCAGCAAGTGGGCTGCGAGTTTGATTCGTTGTGCTTCGCCGCCCGACAGAGTCGTCGCCGATTGGCCCAGCCGCAAGTAGCCCAGTCCGACATCGTCGAGAACGCGCAAACGGTTCGTGATCTTCGGCACCTCGCGAAAGAAGATAATCGCTTCGCGCACGGTCATGTTCAGCACCTCGTGAACGTTCTTGCCGCGATAACGAATGTCGAGAATCTGTTGTTTGAACCGCGTTCCTTTGCACTCCTCGCAAACCAGCTCGACGTCCGCGAGAAACTGCATCTCCACGGTAACTGTGCCGTCGCCCTGGCAGACCTCACAACGTCCGCCCGGAAGGTTGAAAGAGAAGTGCGACGGGTCGAAGCCGTGTGCCTGCGCTTCGCGCGTGGAGGCGAACACTTCACGAATCGCGTCGTAAACCTTGATGTAGGTCACCGGATTCGAACGCGGCGTGCGTCCGATCGGCGATTGATCGACGAGAATCACGTCGTCAATAAACTGCCCGCCCTCGAGTTTCTGAAAGGCTCCGACGTGACCCTGCCACTCGCCGCGTTGTTTCTTGAATCCCGCGTAGATACAGTCGTGAATCAACGTCGATTTTCCCGAACCGCTGACTCCCGTAATGCAGACGAGCATGTCGAGCGGGATCTCGACGTCGATCGATTTGAGGTTGTGCTCGGCTGCGCCTTGAATCGTTAATCGACGCTTTTGCATCGTGCGACGTTGGCGTGGTTCTTTAATCTCGGCGTCGCCGCGCAGGTAACGCGCGGTCAGGGAAGTCTCGTCTTCGAGCAGGCCTTTGAAGTCGCCTTCATAGATCACCCGGCCGCCGAGTTCGCCTGCTGCGGGGCCGATGTCGAGAATGTGATCCGCGGAGCGCATCATCTCTGCATCGTGCTCGACGACAAGCACCGTGTTGCCGATGTCGCGGAGGTTTTTCAGCAGGCGGATCAGACGATCGTTGTCACGCGGGTGCAGACCGATCGAAGGCTCGTCTAAAACGTAAAGCGCGCCGACAAGCGAAGAGCCGAGATTCGTTGCAAGCTGGATTCGCTGCGCTTCCCCGCCGGAGAGAGTCGAAGCGAGACGATCGAGAGTCAGATAATCGAGTCCGACTTCAACGAGAAAACGCAGCCGGCGTTGCACTTCGAAAAGTATTCTTTCAGCGATAGCAGCCTGTTCGGGCGAGAGTTCAAGCTGTTCAAAAAACCTGGCCGCATCTTTGATCGAGAATGAGCAGATTTCCGGCAAGGTGCGGTCGCCGACTTTAACGTCGCGCGCCTCCTGCCGCAGACGGCCACCGCCGCAGTCGGGGCACAACGTGTAGCCGCGGTATTTTGAGAGAAAGACGCGAACGTGAAGTTTGTACTTCTTCGTTTCCAGCCAATCGAAAAATCCTCGGACGCCGCCGAAGTCATTTCGACCTTCGATGATCGCTCGTTGCTCAGAGCGCGAGAGCTGATTGAAGGGAACGGTCATCGAGATCTTTTCGGCGCGGCAAAACTGTTTCAATTCCGCCATGGCCCACTCGTGTTGCGGCTTGGTCCATGGTTCGATTGCACCGTCTTTCAATGACAGCGCCGGGTTCGGGATGACGAGATCGAGATCCAATCCGATCGTGTTGCCAAAACCCTGGCAAGTTGGGCAGGCGCCGTACGGGTTGTTGAAACTGAAGAGTCGCGGCTCTGGCGTCGCATAAATGGTGTGATCGTATTTGCACTCGAATCGCTCGGAGAACCACAGTTGTTTCGCATCTGCATCGGCAGGTCGGATCAGCGCCGTTCCGTGTCCTTCGACAAAACAGATCTCCAACGAATCGACCAGACGCTGGCGAACGTCGGGACGCGCGGTCAGGCGATCGACGAGCACGAACACGTCGTTGAAATCGTTGCGCGGGTAATCGTCAGGCGATTGCAGCTCGATTGTTTGTCCCTCGACAAAGAGACGTGTAAAGCCTCGCTGCATCAGACTCATCAGATGCGCGGTCAACCACTGTCGCGAACCGCCTGAGCGACGGCGAGCTGACTTCGACTTCTCGCGATCCGGCTCAGTCAAACCTGCTGCCGCCGGGAAGAGCACGTAAAACCGCGTGCCTTCGGGCAGAGTGCTGAGAACTTCGTCCGCAATTGATTCGGGCGAGTCGCGCGTGACGATCCGGCCACAAACGCGGCAAAAGGTTTGGCCGACGCGCGCGAAGAGGAGACGCAGGTAGTCGTAGATCTCGGTTTGAGTACCGACGGTCGAACGTGGATTGCGCGTCGAGTTCTTTTGCCGGATTGCGATTGCGGGAGCGATGCCGCTGATCTCGTCGACGTCGGGTTTATCCATCCGCTCGAGGAACTGTCGCGCGTAAGCGGAAAGCGACTCGACGTAACGTCGCTGCCCTTCGGCGTAGATTGTGTCGAACGCGAGGGAAGACTTGCCCGAGCCGCTCACACCCGTAACCACGGTCATTTGGTTGATCGGGACGGAGAACGAGATATTTTTGAGGTTATTAACGCGGGCCCCTCTGACTTGGATAGCTTCTTCAGGCATACAGACACGAATCAAGGGCAGTCGAAAACCGAGAATGATAGCGCGATATCTCTGAAGCGCCAAATGGGTGAAATAGGTCGGTAGTGATGCAGTTTGAATTCAGACAACAAACGCCGAAGGCGTTGGCTAATTTCAGCCCAGGGTTGGAGCTTGCGACAACCCTGGGATTACAAGTCAACAGTTCTATTAAACCCTGCAAGGGTTCGGCTATTGGCGAACGCTTTCAGCGTTTTGCTCTTATTTCTAATTGGGTTCCCAGGGTTGTCGCAAGCTCCAACCCTGGGCTGAAATTAGCCAACGCCTTCGGCGTTAATTGTTATTAATTCAAACTGCATCACTACCAAATAGGTCTTATAGGACTTATATGACCTTTAGGACCTATATTGACTTCCGGCAGGTCCCTGCCTGAGAATCTCCCCATGAAAACCTCTCAATTTCTCCTCCGCGGATTTCGGCGCCCACGCGAGATCGCGTGCTTCGCTCTCGGCAAGCTCGAACACCAGGTGATGGAAGAGACCTGGCGCCTCGGCGAGGTCACCGTGCGCGACGTTTACCGCGCTTTCGACGAACGCATCGCCTACACCACCTTGATGACCACCCTCGACCGCCTCTTTAAAAAGAAACTTCTCGACCGGCGCAAAGCCGGACGCGCCTTCATCTACGCCGCAGTCGTTTCTCGCGAGGATCTCGATCGAGGAATTAAAGAGGACGTCGTCGATGGATTGCTCGGACATGGTGCCGACGAAGTTGAACCCGTTCTGGCCTGCATCGTCGACACTATCAGCGAAAGAGATCGGGAGCTGCTCGACGAGCTCGATCGCCTGGTCCAGGAAAAGAAACGAGAGTTACGGCGGAAGAGCTAATGTACTTGCTACTTGGCATCACTCTGGTTCTCGCATTACTACTCACCATCAACGCCACTGCGACGATGGTAGCGGCAGCTTTCGCGCGTCTTTGCAAACCACTGCTCCGTAGGTGCACCGCACGCACGCGTGCCGAGATCTTCTTTGTGATGCGCATTGGACCGCCGGTCATTGCGGTCGTCGCGATAGCGGCGTTCATGATCCCGTCGTATCTCGCCTACGAGCCGCATGCGACCAAAGAAACTATCAGTTGGAAACTCGGAGCGCTCGCGACGATCTCGGCTGTCGGTGTTGGACTCGCGTTCTGGCGCGGACTGCGTACGTGGTTAGCGACACGTTCGCTACTCAAAGAATGGTTGGTATCTGCGACGCCGATCATACTCGACGGTCTCGACGTTCCGGCTTTTGTGCTGCAACACTCTTTTCCGATCATCGCCGTCGTGGGCGCGCTGCGTCCGCGGCTGTTTATTGCGAGTCACGTGCTCGAGTCGTTGAGCGAGGAGGAGTTGACCGCCGCGATTGCGCACGAGTATGGCCATCTCGTGGCTCGCGACAATTTCAAACGCTCGGTGATGCGAGTGAGTCGTGCCGCACTTTTGATCATTCCCTGCGGACGATCGTTGGACCGCGCCTGGAGCGAAGCTTCGGAATCGGCTGCCGATGAGCATGCGGCACAGCAGAGTTCGCTCGTGGCTTTGAATCTCGCTTCTGCACTCGTTCGCATTGCGCGAATGATTCCCAAAGGACAGCTTCAGGTGATGCCACCGGCGGTGTCGGGGTTTTTGATTGGTGATGATTCTCCGGGAGTCAAAGTGCGCGTGCGACGGTTGCTTGAGCTTGCTGCTTCCGAGCCGCACATGTTGGTCAGCAATGCCTCGATGATTCGGTTTATGCCGTGGTTTGTGCTCACCGCGATTGTCATACTCGGAGTAACAATCGAGAGCCGCCCTCAAGTTCTTGCCGCCGTCCACAGTCTCGTCGAACACGTCGTCGTTTTGTTGAGTTAACAGGAAAGAACAAGTCAGAAAAAAATAAGTCGGACAAAGAACAAGTCAGGAAGAGGGGCTTGCCCCGCTGATGAGTTAATTCAAGAAGCGGGGGCAAGCCCCTCTTCCTGACTTGTTCTTTGTCCACTTGTTCTTTCTTCCATGGCCCAATACGACGGCTGGTAGTAATTCCGACCGGGTTATACAGTCCCATCTAGTTTTAATTCCAATCCCTCGAACTCTAACTATGAAGAGACTTTTATCAGCCGTTAGGTGCTCTCTTCTCGCGTGTGCGATGCCATTCATGGCGGTCGCTCAGGACTCCGAAGGCAGGCTCAGCGGCGCAGTAAAAGATCCCGACGGCGCGGTTGTGAGCGGCGCAAATGTTTCGCTGCTCCATAACAACCGTGCAGTCGTCGGCTCCACTATCACCGACGCAGAGGGACGCTTCACGCTCCAGAACATCGCGCCCGGCGATTATCAACTCAACGTCGAACGCAGCGGTTTCGTGCGACACCGCGCGGCGGTTCACGTCACGGAGAACAATGCGCAAGACCTCAGCATCGTTCTTGAACTCACCCCAATCGCAGAACAAGTCACGATTACAGCAGAAGCAGGGCTCGTCAGCGACACGCGCAAAGTCGACACGCAGGTCAACGTCATCAACGAGCGAAAGATCATCGAGCGCGCGCCAGAAGTCGTCGCACAGGTTGTTGACGAAGAGCCTGGTGTGAATTTGCAACGCACCAGCCCGTCGCTCAGCGCGGTCTTTGTGCGCGGACTGACCGGAAGAAACGTCGCCGTTTACGTTGACGGCGTTCGCTACACAACCAGCGCGCAACGCGGCGGTGTCGGCACGTTCTTCAGTCTGATTGAGCCTTCGACTCTGGAGATGGTCGAAGTGCTTCGTGGTCCAAACAGCTCACAGTATGGCTCTGACGTTCACGGCGGCGTTGTTAATTTCATTTCACACGCGCCGAGGTACGGTGGTCCAGACGACGAGTTTCACGGCAGCGCCAGCATCTTCTACACCTCGCCAACAAACGGCGCCGGCGGCAACACGCTCTTAACCTACGGCACACGAACATACGGCCTGTTGCTCAACGTGAACGCGCGTCGCATCAGCACGCTGCGACCAGCAGACGGTCTCGATTACCACGCTGCGGTTACGCGTTTCCTCGGTCTTCCCTCGGACGTTTTCGGCACTCGCCTGCCTGACACCGGCTTCACGCAATACGGCGGTCTCGCGCGCATCAACGTCAATCTCGACGACAACACGCAACTGCTCTTCAGCTACGCGCGCAACCAGCAGGACAACGGCAAACGTTACGATCAGTTGCTGGGCGGCGATGGAAACAACATCGCCGACCTCCGCCATCTGATGACTGATACGTTTTACACACGATTGTTCCGGCAGCAGCTCTGGATCTTCGACAACGGCTCGTTCACCTTTTCATACAACAGCCAGCGGGAAGAGCGGATCAATCAGGGTGGCCAGGGCAATCCGTTCGGCGCGATCACAAATCAGCGCGAACGGACCAACGTTTTAGGTTTCAATTTCTATCTCGACAAGCAGATCGGCGATCGCAGCACTCTCCTGATCGGCGCCGACGTCTATCGCGACAAAATTTACGCTCCCGCGTTTACTTTCGATCCAGTCAGTAGAGCGACAACAAACTCCCGGCCGCGAATACCTCACGGTAGTCGTTATCTCTCATATGGTTTCTTTGCCCAGAACAACCTCACCGCCATTCCCAATCGTTTACAGATAAACGGAGCTTTGCGTTACAGCGTTGCTTCGTACGTTTCTCGCGCGAGCAATGCGCCACTCGGACCAACCGGCGCGCCGCTGTTTCCGGACGACAGTCAACACTTCAGCGCGTTGTCCGGACGTATCGGAATGGTGGTCAACGTGGTCGGCGGTTTCGACATTGCCGCAAAATATACGCGTGGCTTTCGTGCGCCGAACACGACCGATCTCGGCATCATCGGATTAGTCGGAACCGGATTTGAAGTTGACTCAGCTACGGCTGCCGCGCGCGGCGGTTTCATCGGATCGACTTCCGGTGGTGACGCAGTTTCGACAGGCATCCCCATCAAACGGCTTGAACCAGAATACAGCGACAGTTTCGATCTCAGTTTCCGTTACACGAGCCGCCGTTTCGCCGCGGAGCTCACCGGCTTTACCACGAAACTGAGCGAGGTTTATTTCGATCAAGCGCTGGTCCTTCCACCAGGCTCAACCGGCACTTTTCTCGGCAGTGACCAGATCATTTCACAGAACCCTGCCGGTCTCGTGTTTGTAGCAGCCGCGCCGACGACTCCGGTGCTCGTGCGCGTGAACTTCGACGATGCGCGCTTCAATGGGGTCGAATTCAATAGTCGCACGCGTTTCACCGAACAAGTTAGCGGCAACGCGAATTTCACTTACATCCGCGCGTACAGCTTGCTCAACGGCTTGCCACCGAACATCGAAGGCGGCATTCCGCCTGCAACCGGTTTCGTGAGTTTGCGTTATCAACCTCGTGCGCGTTTTTACATAGAAGGATATTCGACGTTAGCCGCGCGGCAGAATCGTTTGTCTTCACTCGATCTTGCGGATCGAAGAACCGGCGCAGCGCGCTCCCGCGCGAACATTCAAAACTTCTTCCGTCGCGGCGCATGTGTTCGTGGCTTAACGACTCCTGGGCCAACAGGCTGCGGCTCCGCGGGCGGAATCCTGATCCCGACCGGCGAGAGTTTGGCGCAAGTGCAAAATCGTCTGCTGCCACTTGGCGCGACTGTGAACGGCGTGCGCGTTGTGAATAACGACACGGCTGTGCCGCTGTTTCCGTATTTGCCGGGCTATGGTTTGGTTGGAGTGCGCGGCGCGCTCAAGTTTACTGAAAAGTCGGAGCTGTTCGTCGATTTTGAAAACATCCTCGACAAGTCGTATCGCGGGATTAGTTGGGGCATCGACGGCGCCGGCCGTGGCGTGACGGTTCGTTACCGGTACTCGTTTTAGCCACAAAGAGGAACAAAATGCTGAGTGTCGAGGGACTGTCCAAAATTTTTGGGAGTCGACGTGTGCTGTCGGATGTCAGCTTCACTGTTCGCCCTGGTGAAGTGCTCGGGTTAATTGGTCCGAATGGCGCCGGAAAAACGACGGTGCTCGAATGCCTCGCAGGTTTGTTGCCGAGCAATGCGGGTTCGCTTTCCTATCGTGGGGAATCACTCGCGTTAACGCGTCGCAAACAGGCATTGTTTTATGTGCCGGACGGAATTCTTCCGTGGGCCGAGCAACCGGTGAAGTGGGTGCTGAGGTTCTTTGAAAAGTTATACGCGCGCGGCGCTGACAAGTTGTCGCAGATTGCTGGTCCATTGCGGCTGGAGGAGATTGGGCGTTCTCGGGTAGGCACGCTTTCGAAGGGTGAGCGAAAGCGAATGCTGTTGGCTCTCAGCCTGCTCACTCCGCATCCTGTGCTGCTTCTCGACGAGCCGTTCGATGGACTCGACCTGCGGCAAACAAGAGACGTCATGACTTTGCTGAGAAGCGAGAGTGTGACTGGTCGTGCGCTGGTGGTTTCGATTCACCAGTTGAACGATGCAGCAAAAGTTTGCGATCGGCTCGTGTTGTTGAATAACGGAGAGAGAGTGGCCGAAGGTACTCTCGGTGAGTTGCAGCAACAGGCGAACCTGATTGATGGTGGGCTGGAGGAGATCTTCCTTGCGCTCACGTAGCTTCCTGCAACTGCTGGCAAAAGAGTTTCGTGAACTACTTGCATCGCGCGCATTCTGGTTGATGCTGCTTTTCGTCGGGCTGCTGGTCGGACATGGATTCATCACTGCCGTCGGTTTGTACGCTGAGATGAGCGGCACTGGCGGTGGTCCAGCGGCGCTTCCGCAAGGTTTGAATTCGCTCGACGGTGTGATCGTTCCGACGTGGGGAGCTTACGACCTCGCGGCGACGCTTTTGTTTCCCTTCGTGGCCATTCGCACGATCTCGTCCGAGAAGGAGAGCGGCGCGTTGAAGCTGCTGCTGCAACTTCCGGGCACGTTGATTACAAAGTTGACGGCGAAGGGCGTGGTGTTGCTGCTCGCGTGGTTGATTGCGTGGATCCCGGGCGCGGTGGCGATTGTGCTCTGGCGATCTTATGGCGGACACGTCTATGCGCCGGAAACGCTGAATCTATTGTTGGGCCATGGGCTGCGGGGGTTGTTGAGTGGCGGTTTAGGGATCGCCGCGGCAGCGCTTACCGACGGCGCGGCGAGTGCAGCCATCGTGACGCTGGCGTTTACGGTTGGAACGTGGGCGCTTGATTTCGTGGCGGCGGGTCGCGGTGGTTTGGTGCAGCAGTTAGCGAGCTACACGCCGACCGCCGCGCTGCGATCGTTCGAGCAGGGACTCCTTCGACTCAACGCGGTCGCGGTGATTGCGCTGCTCAGTTGCGCCGGATTTGGTTTGGCTGCCGTCTGGCTGAACACTGGCCGGACGATCAGAAGTCGTTTGTTGAGGACGTTGCTGTTGTTGGTCGTTGCAGCCGGACTTGTTTGGGCGGGAGCTAGTTTAAGAAAGACGTGGGACGTGAGTGAGAATCGTCGCAACTCGTTTTCGTTGCAAGATGAGGCTACGCTGCGACGAATCGATCAGCCGTTGAAGATCACGATCTTTCTCTCGCCGGAGGATCCGCGGCTCACTGATTTTGAACAAAACGTTCTGCGGAGGCTGCGGCGTGTGCTTGGGAAGTTGGAGGTGGAATACGCCGCCAGCAGCCGCACCGGACTCTTCGAAACCGGAGACGATCATTACGGAGAGATTTGGTACGAGCTTGGCGGGCAGAGGGTAGTCGAGCGATCGACGATCGAGGAGGTCGTGTTGGACCAGATTTATCAGCTCGCGAAACTCGATCCGCCGCAGCGTCCCAACGCCGATGAAAGCTTTGGTGGGTTTCCGTTGGCGGCGCAGCCGAAACATGCCGCGACGATCTTTTACATCGTGTGGCCGCTCGTGGTGATCGTCACGTGGTGGGTGTCACGCAGGTGAGACCACAAAGAGGCACAAAAAGAAGCCACAAAAGAGCACACGAGGAGTTATGAAGACTCTCATAGTTGTACTAACCGCAGTAATCCTTTGCGCCGGGGTCATTAGCGCGCAACGCACCTCGAAGCCGAAGTCGATGCACGTCGATCTTTCGAAGGAGCGGGTTGGCCGAGATTCGACGAAGTTTCTGGCGGTGGTTGGGAACTGGTCCATCGTGGATGATGGCGGCACGAAGGTGTTAACGGTCGATGGGCGGCAATGGTTGCGTGGTCAGCCCGCCGGAGGCCTGGCGCAAAACGCGCGCGCGATTTACGGCTCGCGTCACGAAGAGTTTATCGACAACGTAAAAGCGTTTGCGTATTTCCCGTACGCTGTCGCGAAAGACATCGACGACTTTCACGATGGGAAAATCTCGATGCGGTTCAAGCTGGTCGCTGGTCAACTCGATCAGTGTGCCGGAACCCTCTTCAACCTGAAGCCAAACGGCGACTATCTCACCGTGCGCTTCAACGGCAAGGAAGACAACGTCGTGCTCTGGACGTTCGTGAGAGGCAAGCGCAGCTTCGTGAAGAAGGGAACGGAAAACGTTCCGTTGCAGATGAACACATGGCACACCCTGGAGATCTCAGTCCAGGGTACAAATCTCCAGGCCTCTCTCGATGGCAAGCACCTGCTCGATTACACGCTCGCAGAGCCGGTGTCGGGACGAGTTGGTGTCTGGTCAAAGACTGACAGCGTCAGTTACTTCGATCAGTACACAGTAACAAGGTAGGGCAGGGTGAATACCATGAATTTTAAGACTCTACTTCTCATCACTCTCATTGCGCTCATCACATCGCCCGTCGCGGCGCAGTCGCCAAACACCGCCACGATGATCGTCGTCGTCGTCGATCAAACAGGCGCGGTCGTGAAAGACGCAAAGGTTTCAGTGCTAAACACCGCAACCGGCGCTCTGCGCGAGGCTGTCTCAGGCGGCGACGGCAGCGGCACGTTTCCTGCATTGTCGCTGACCGGAACTTACAAGGTCACGGTTTCGCGAGAAGGGTTCGGCACCGAAGAGCGCGAGAATCTCACACTGCGTTCGGGCGAGACCGCAACAGTAAAAGTGACGTTGATCCCGGGCTCGCAAAGAGCTGAGGTCACAATCTACGGTACTGCTGAAGGTGTACGCGCCGACCCGCAGATCGGCCTCTCACTTCCGAGCGAACGGATGGAGGAAACGGCGATAATCGGTCGTAAAACGTCGGCACTGCCGCTGCTCAATTCGGCATTTAGACAAGGAAAGGGCACTGGCGACCTCTTCGTCAATCAGGTCTACTTCATCACCGGGGCTGGTTCGCGCCGAACCACTACATTCACGCTCGACGGCGCAAATAACGACGAAGCCTGGGGCCGTCAAACATCAGTCGCTACCATCCCAATCGGAGCAATACAGGAAATCGCGATCATCTCGAATGCGTTCTCGGCTGAGTATGGCTGGACCGCCGGACCGGCCTTGAACATCGTCACCAAATCAGGAACGAACAATCTGCACGGCGAAGGGCTGTTCATGATTCGTTCCGGCGACTGGCAGGCCGAAACGTTTTCAACCAAAGGCTTCTGCCCGCCTTCAGTGCCGACCTGCGTGACACCATCAACGCTTCAGGCGATCAATCCAGTGGATATTCCCGATGCGCTCCAGCAGTATTCCGGAACCATCGGTGGTCCAATCGTGGAGGACCGCACCTTCTTCTTCATGACGGCTGACTACACACGCCAGAACCGCACGACGTTTCTCTCACCCAATCTGCCGGCGTTTGTGTTACCGGCAGACGGAAATCTCGCGTTCACCGGTCACTATCGCCAGTTTCTCTTTGACGGGCGCGTGGACCACAAACTCACTTCAAAGCAGAACCTGATGTTGCGCATAAATATCGATCGCTTTTTCGACGACAATCCGCAGGATGCCGTCGGCGGCACGAACGCGCCGAGCGTTGCGCGCCGTTACTCGCGTCGCTCGTGGACCATGCAGTTCAATCACACGACAGTTGTTACTACGAAACTGCTGAACGAGGCGCGATTTGCATACCTGCACGGCGACCCGGTCACGCTTTGGGAAGCTCAAAATCTCTCGACGACTTACACTCGCAGTGGCGCGGTGCCTTTTACGATCGGACAATCGCGCGCATCCGATCTTTGGGGACACCAGTTGCAGTTCTCCGACACGTTATCGTGGTCGAAGGGCAAACATTATCTTCGTTTCGGCGGCAGCATTATTCATCACACTTCCGGCGGCACCGGCAGCGAGCCCGGCACCGCCATCCTCGGCACGTTCACGTTTAGAAACACGACGACTGCGCCGTTTGGTCAGTTGACGCTCTCCGACGTGCAAAACTACACGCAGCCGATCGACTTCGGGATCAGCAGTTACGAATTACCGCAGTGGCTCAACACAGTTTTCGTTCAAGACGGCATTCACCTGCGCCGTGACTTCACTTTGGACGCAGGACTGCGCTACGACCGTCAAACACTGACGGACGCAAAGAAGAACTTCGCGCCGCGCATCGGTTTTGGCTGGCATCCGGGTGCCGATTCACGTCTGGTGATTCGTGGCGGCTACGCGATGTACTACACGCAGATTCGAGCCAACGCCGTCGCAAGTTATTTAGTGAACGGACTCGACGGCTTAACGACTTACACCGCGACTCAGGGACAGACCGGATTCCCAACCTGCCTCGTCGGCTCGTGTTTGCCGGTTGCGGTCGATCCGAAGACAATCCCCGCTTCGCAACTACCCGCCCGCGACATCACGATCCGCGCCGGCCTGCGTGATTTTTATCGCGAACAGTTCGCACGATTCGGGTTGAACTTCGATCGCCTGCCAAACTATCCAGACAAGCTGGTGAATCCGCGTAGTCAGGTCACAACCATCGGCGTGGAGCGCGAATTCTTCAAAGGCTTTTTCGTCGGTGGCGATTACGTCCACCAGCATTGGAGCAATCTCGATCGCACTGTCGATCTTAATGCGCCGGAGCCGTTTCCGCGCACAACGCCCGGTCAGGTCCGAAGCGTAGCCGTGGCCAACTCGAAGCGGCCCATCCTGCCTGTGAATGGCGGAGTGCGCCAGGTAAACGTGATCATGAACCTTGGCGTGGCAGACTATGACGGTTTGCAGATGCAGTTCAGTTATCGCGGCAGCCGGCGAATGTATGCAGCGGTGAGTTACACGTTATCGAAGGCGACGAACACTTTCGAGCCTGACGGCAACGGCATTGGACCAAACGAAAGCAACATCTCGCAGCTCGGCGAAGTCGAGCGTGGACCAAGCGTTGTCGAGCAACGTCATCGAGCCGTGGTCACGTTCTATTACCGGTTCCCGTTTGATATCACAGCGGGAACGTTGACGATGCTTGCCTCGGCACGTCCGTTCAATGCGACAACCGGCATCGACAACAATGGCGATGGCATCAACAACGATCGACCCGTTATCAACGGAACGATCATTAGCAAGTCGGCATTTCGTGGCACTCCGACTTCCGATGTTGCCGCGTTTGTGGAGAAGCGTTTCAGAATGTCAGATCGCGTGGCCCTGCTGCTTCGATTGGAAGGCTTCAATCTCTTCAATCACGGAAACTTTCTCGGACGTGGAGTGACGGTTTACGGCGACGCGCCTGTGGCTGTGCCTACCTTTGGGCAGTTTGTTGGTGGTGTGGGGTCGAGTGCGAATGCGATTCCGGCGTTTGCCAACATCGACCCGCCGCGAATGTTTCAGGTGCAGGCGAAGTTTGTGTTTTAGCCATAAAGCCTTTTAGCCACAAAGAGGCACAAAAAGCACAAAATGTCTTAACTGATTTCATGTGCTTCTTTGTGGCTGTGTCTTGTGCTTTTTTGTGGCCCTAAACGGGTGGCGTTTCTTCGAAGGGTAGATCGGCTTGGTAACCCTTGTCGCGACCGGCGACGTACAAGCGCATCGCGAACCAAAGAATTCCGAGCGCGAAGAGAATCCAAACCACAGTCCAGAAGATCGCAGGAATGCCGGTCGCCTGGGCCATGTTCGCTGCATCTGTCGCAGCTGCTGGTGCGAACGGTGCCGAGAGGAAAAACACTGTTTTCAGATCAAACAAAGCGTTCAGCACGCACTGCACGGCCAAGAAGCTCGTAAAGAAAGTTGCGACACGCGCGCTCGCAAACCTCGCAATCAAAACCAATCCTACCGAGATAATGATTCCAGCCAGCAGTGTGAAAGGTATTCCCGCCCAGGCACTAATCGAAAAGACCGGCTTAAACAACCCGTAGATCATCGTTAGACCGAAAACAAAAATCCCACAACCGAGAAGCACAAAACGCGCTGCAACCGCTTTGCGAATCAGAATCAGCAGTAATGCGCCGAAAGCCATTGAGCCGAGATAACCCGCGCTGGAGATGAAGATCTGTGAAATGAGTCCACCCTGAGTCGTGTAGGTTTCACCACTAGCATTCATTGCCACGCTTAGACTGTTCACCGAGTTGCCGGTCAGAAGCGCCGCGATGGCGTGTCCACCTTCGTGTATGAACGTCACGAAAATTCGGAATGGGTAAGTGAGAAACTCGGCGTAGGGAATGAACCATAGCAGGATTGAAATCGTGGCCGCGATCAGCAGGGTCATTGCCTGGGGTCGCGCGTCTTGTGAAAGCCTGTATCTCATTTCAACTCTCCGGTAATGCGGCGGATTTTGGGCTTATTTTAGTGCCGCGATGATTAACGCACAATGGACGCGGGAGGTTCCAGAGAGCATCCACAGATTACACAGATTTTTCTGCGTAATCGCCCGACTTGCCGCCTGTCTTGCTCAGTAATCGAATCCCCGTAATCGTCATCCCTTTCTCCAGGGCCTTGCACATGTCGTAAACCGTAAGCGCCGCGACTGAAACAGCGGTCAATGCTTCCATTTCCACACCCGTTTGGGCGTGGGTCGAGACCTCGGCTTGAAGTGAAACGCCGTCGTCTTCAACCGTGGCCTGCACATCGATGTGCGTCAGTGGCAGCGGATGACAAAGCGGAATCAAATCCGAAGTTTTCTTCGCCGCCATTATCCCTGCAAGACGCGCCGCTTCGAGCGGGTCCCCTTTTGGCGTGCGATGTTCTCGCAGTGCCGCCACCGTTTCGCTGTTCATCAACACTCGCGCGGAAGCCACCGCGCGTCGCGCAGTGATCTCTTTGTCTCCCGTGTCGACCATGCGAACGCGGCCTTGATCGTCGACGTGCGAGAGCTCTGTCATTGCCGAAGTAGATAACAAAACGTCGTCGCAAGCAAGTAGATCTCGACATCTGACCGCGTTTACGTCTATCCTGCGAAGGTGGGGACGAAGACCTCATGCGAGTTGGCCTCACGGCCCTCTTCCCATCTCGAGCCTTGGGTTAGTTCTGAGCAGTAAAATCCAAATTGGTGTTTTGTTCGTAACATAATTGTCTACTTGAAGCCCCCGTTGGAGGTTCCCTGTGTTTGAGACTGATAAAGAAGTGCTTGACTGGTATGAGCGACAGCCCCGCGCTTTATCAAAGGAGTACGTCAATAGTATTCGTTGGAATGAGATTAGAAACCATCCGATCAATCCCGCGTTTATTCCGGTGCTCGTCTACATGCGCGACATCGAATACTTCACTGATATGTATTATCAGGAGTTGCGCCGCACGCCGACCGGCAAAGATCCGGTGATCAGGAAGTTCATGGATCGTTGGAGCATCGAGGAGTTGCATCACGCAAACTTGCTGAATCGCTTTCTTGAAGAGGCAGGAATTCCGACCGGCAAGCACTGGCAGGTTGAAGCGACGCGCAAGATACCGCGGTTGTATCTGATCGGAAGTTATCTGATCGATCACGCGACGCGTCCGTTTGGAAAATACTTTCACGGCGCGCACATGGTTTGGGGTGCGATTAACGAGATCACCGCGATGAACGCCTACCGCCGGCTCGCTGAGCTTGCTGGTCATCCGGTGCTGAAACAACTTCTGATCGGCATCGTTCAGGAAGAGTCGATTCACGGAAGCTTTTATTGGAACGTCGCGCGCGTGAAGCTTGCGGAGGCGAAGTTTTCGAGAAACCTCGCGCGATTCATTATCGGAAAATTCTGGTCACCGGTGGGCCAGGGAGCGAAGCCGGAAGACGAAGCGAACTACGTGATGGCGACGCTCTTTCCGGGCAAGGAAGGGTTGGATTTATTCGATCGGAAGATCGGAAACCGCATCGCGCGCTTGCCCGGATTTTTGGGTTTTAGAGGATTGACCGAACGGATCGCACCGATCGTTCAGGTTTAGCCACAAGAGACAGGAATAACTTATCTTGTGCTTCTTTGTGGCTAGAGTCTGAGAACATTTACGAGCGATGCGGCTTCGATCGATCTCACGCCCGCAGGCACGATCACGAGCGCGGTGGTCATCGCAAACGCAACGAAGTCTGACGAGCCGCCCCACTTCAACGGAAACGCGATCAGTTCTGCGTCGTCATTTACCGTTAACTGCGCCGGCAAGTAGCTCTCACGATCGATCGTTCCCTTTACACTGCGCGCCAGCATCGCCGTTTCTCGTTTCAACACCGGTTCGGCCGCGTTCTGCATCACGAGCAGTGCCGTGCGCGCGAACAGGTTAAAGGTCACAGAAACCGACACCGGATTGCCAGGTAGACCAAACACGAGCGCGCCGTTCGGCAGTCGCGCAAAGACAGTCGGTTTACCCGGACGAAGCGCGACGCGTTCGAAAAAGATCTCCGCGTCCAATTCCTTTAGAGCTGCCTTCGTCACATCGTAAACACCCATCGACACGCCACCCGATGTAACGATCAGATCACAGCTCTCAGCGGCTTCTGCTATTTGACGTTTGAGTAGTGACGTTTCATCGCCGGTGAGTGGCAAGCGTTTGACAACTGCGCCGGCAAGTTCCGCGTATGCGCCGATCGAATAGTTGTTGGAATCGCGGATCTGATCCTGCCCCGGTTTTTGATCGACGGCGACGAGCTCGGTTCCGGTAGCAAGCGAGGCAACTCGCGGCTTGCGAAATACCTCGACTGTCGCATAGCCAAACGCCGCGAGCACTGCCATCATCGCCGCGTTGATCGTAGTGCCGGATGTCAGCACAGTTTGACCAGACTGAACTTCGATTCCGCGCTTGACGATAGACTTTCCTGTTTCAACAGTCTCCAGCAGCTCGACGACAGTTCCGTCTTTCAATTCATGCGTGAGCTCGACCTGCTGCACGCTGTCGGCGCCTTCGGGCACGGGCGCACCAGTCATAATCCGAACCGCTTGCCCCTCTTCCAACTGGTGATGCCAACCTCTGCCCGCTGCGGATTCACCGGCGATCCGCAACCGCACTGGCGCCTCTTTAACGTCCTCCGCACGCACGGCATATCCATCCATCTGCGCGCGGTCAAACGGCGGCAGATCGGTATCAGCGACAACGTCTTCGGCAAGCACCCTCCCCAACGCCTCTTTCAGCTTCACGTGCTCAGTCTCGAGCGTCGCCGTTTGCTGTCTGACAATCTGTATGGCTTCCGCAACCGAAATCATCTTTTCTGCTTCTTTTTGTGGGTCTTTGTGGCCAAAAACCGAAAGGCCGGCTTAGGACCGGCCTCTCAAGGTTGGCGGAGGCATTCAGCCTCTATTGGTCACCGTCCTCACCCCGGCAACCACATTCACCGTTAAGGGGATTTTAGTCAAAAAGTCCGTGCGGTCAATAGCACGGAAGCAGTTATTTTTTGTATTTAGGCGTGGTGGTGGCGGAGCCGACGGGACTCGAACCCGCGACCTCCGACGTGACAGGCCGGCGTTCTAACCAACTGAACTACGACTCCGCAATATCAATCGTCATTTGGTAGGCACGGAGGGATTCGAACCCCCAACCTCTTCCTTGTAAGGGAAGCCGTCTACCATTGACGTACGTGCCTGCGTCGGACCGACCCTGCCGTCAGTCCTTTTTCAACAATAGCGCTCGCAAGAAGCGAGTGGTCATGCTATGAGAACCGTGCAGGAGTGTCAAGCCTCGCTATTCGCCAGGGAAATCATTGACCTTTTATCAGAACGGGACTATAAGATACGCGCGTCTTCATCACGAATCCTGTTTCTCACTGGCTGGTCTTCTACAGTTTTGAACCCGCAACCTCGCAGCGCGCGGAGGAATACCATGAAGCAGTTTGTCACTTACTTCGGTTTAACTTTGGGCCATTCTCTTTTTCCGTTTCTCGCGATCTTCATAATTCTCGGAACGATCTGGTGGGGTCCCTGGATCACTCTCGTAATCGCCGCAGTTCTCTGGTACGCAATTGGACATATCGTCTAGGTGGAAGCAGGGTTTCGCATGACAGAGTTGCAACACGAAAACAAGAAGCACGGAATCCTCAGCCACCCCGCCGACGTTCATTGCATACTTTTCCATCTCGTAACGTTGGTGGCTTACGGTTGTGCGTTCTGGCTTTACCTGCACCCGGAAAAGGCTCACATCACCGGGCCGTGGTCACGGCTGGCCTTTGTCGCTGGCGCATCGATCATGCTCGGATGGAGTTCCGGCATCGATCTGGGAGTCAATTTCCACAACCACACGCACCGTCGAATATTTCGCTTCGACTGGTTGAACGTCTGGTTTGGCCGGCTCTGGACCTTCTCCGCCGGATGGCCCTCCTTTTATTGGTGGCATGCTCACGTCGTGGTCCATCATTCGAACCTGCTCGGACCGACCGATTGGACGTTACCAAAACGCAAAGCTGACGGCTCTTGCGAGAATATGCTTTGGTATTGCATGGCGCATTGGCCGTGGCGTAGCAGTGTCGAACTCTGGCGTGATTTCAGATCTGGTCGAGGTCAAAAAGGCGTCAGAAGGAAAGCCGTCATTGAATTGCTGATTTTTCTGTTGCTATGGTCCATCCCATTCTGGATTGATTGGCGAATGGCCATTGGCTTATGGATACTGCCGCAATGGTTTGCAAACGCCTGGACCATCGGCCCGGGAATGTTTGTGCAGCATGTCTCGTGCATACCAAAATCTACGCTCTACCCGGTAGGTCACTCGAATACGTTTCTTTCGCGCTTCTTTAATCTTACGACGTTCAATATCGGTTACCATCTGGTGCATCACGACTACCCGGGCATTCATTGGTCACAGTTGCCTACATTCCACGAACGGATGCACGAGCATCTGCTCGAGAGTAAGGCGCGGGTTCTGCCGTTTGGTTATTACCTCGGCGCGTGGAGTATTGCTAATGGCACACCGTGGCCGTCTCCTGACATCCAACAAACTCCTCAGGTTCTTGCAGAGCAAGAGTCGCTGTAAGATCACCACTTGCGCTTTTGCAGTTCGGCCATTCGGGGTTTATATTCTGCACGAGAGCCCATCCAGTTTTGTCGCCATGTCAATATTTACAAAGCTTTATCGTCGTTTGCCTGGCCGGATCGTCCTCTTAATCGTCGTGTTTGCTGCGGCTGTGTGTAGTCTGCTCATCGAGCACACGGGCGCTCAGCAAATCACTCAGCAACCAACACAACGGCCGCGTCGCGTTAACGGAACTGACCAGACCACTGAAGCGAAAAAGCAGCCGGAAGAGGTTGATGAAGGCGACGTCGTCCGCGTTGATACCCAACTTGTCTCTGTCCCAGCCGTCGTGACTGACAGCTCGGGCCGTCCGCTCTCAGGTCTTCGACCGGAGAACTTCCGCCTCCTCGAAGACGGCCAACCGCAAACGATCGCTAACTTCGGTACTGCCGAGACGCCATTTGAAATCGCCTTGCTGCTCGACACCTCAGGCTCGACACGTGACGACGTTGCTTTGATACGCGCGGCGGCGAACAGTTTTATCGAAGCGTTGCGGCCGGGCGATCGCGTGGGAGTTGTCGCCTTCAATACTTCGCGGACAGCGGCCGAGCCGATTGCTACTGTTGAAGTGCTGACACCTTTGACTGCCGATCGCGATGCGTTGAAGACCGCGATCGAAAATCTCGGCGCGAGTCAGGGAACACCTTACTACGACGCGCTCGAGCGAATCGCCGACAGCATCTTTCGCGATGCACCGCGAGACGAAATTCGCGGGCGCCGCGCCGTCGTCGCGTTGACCGACGGAGTTGATTCTTCAAGCAACTCGGATTTTGCCACGGCGAAAGTGAAGCTCTCGCGCGCCGGCATCGCTTGCTACTTCATTCAGGTCAACACGGAAGACTTCGTCGAAGATCGTCTGATGAAAGACTGCCAGGATGATGGCCGGCTGGCGCTCTCGCAAAAGCAGTTGCAACGTTACCGCCAGCTCTTTGTGCCGAAGGCGAAGGAAGAAGACTTTAACAACTTCTGCCAGATGGGCCCGTTTGAAAGAATGTCGATCAGCCGCGATCTCTACAATCTCGCGCGACGTGAGATGAACGATCTCGCACGCGTTTCGGGCGGCAGGAGTTTTGAAGCCGCGACGTTGGCTGACGCGAGAGCGGCGTTCGCGCGCGTCGCAGCCGACATCGGAACGCTCTACAGCCTCGGTTATTATCCGACCAACAAAGCTCGCGATGGAAAGTTTCGCTCGATCAAACTCGAAGTGCGTGGTGTGAAAGACAAAGCGCAGATTCGCGCGCGCGATGGTTATTACGCACCGAAACAGTAAAACTTGATGCGCGCCTTGTCACCGTTTCACCGCGTTCTACTAATCGTTCTCGATGGCGCCGGCATTGGCGCGATGCCCGATGCTCCCGAATGGGGCGACGCCGGCGCCGATACGTTTGGTCACATTCTCGAATCGCGTCCGGTTCGTCTGCCAAACCTGCAACAGTACGGTCTCGGCAACATTCGTCCACTCGAGGCAGTGCCGCCGTTGGACCAACTGCGCGGTTCGTACGGTCGTTGTGCGTTGCGTTCTAACGGCAAGGACACGACCACCGGTCACTGGGAGATGGCGGGAATCATTCTCGAGCGCGCGTTTCCGACTTATCCGAACGGATTTCCAGCGCCGGTGATCGACAAGTTTATTAGAGAGACGTCCGTGCCGGGCATTCTCGGCAACGTTCCCGCCTCAGGCACTGAGATCATCAAACAGCTTGGCGAAGAGCATGTAAGAACAGGGAAGCCGATCGTCTACACTTCGGCCGATTCAGTTTTTCAGATCGCCGCGCACGAGGAAGTGATTCCACTCGACAGGCTTTACGAGATCTGTGAGATCGCGCGTCGCGTACTCGACGGCGAGCACAAAGTTGGGCGCGTGATTGCACGTCCTTTTTTGGGCCAGCCCGGATCTTTTTATCGCACGGAGAACAGGCACGACTATGCTGTTCCGCCGCCGAGCGAAAACCTGCTGCCGGCGCTTGCTGATGAAGATCTCGACGTCGTTTGTATCGGGAAGATAGCGTCAATTTACGATTCGCTCGGCGTGACGCAGGATCTAACGGCGAAGAACAACGAACAGTCGATCGATCAAACAATCAAAGCACTGAAGGATTCGACGCGTGGTTTAATCTTCTCGAACCTGGTTGATTTCGACATGCTTTACGGTCACCGTCGCGACACGGAAGGTTACGCGAAAGCTCTGGAACACTTCGACGCGCGTCTACCGGAGATTGAGTCAGCAATGCGCGACGACGACGTGATGATGATCACCGCGGACCACGGAAACGATCCAACCTTCCGCGGCTCCGACCACACGCGCGAATACGCGCCCCTGTTGGTTTACGGAAAGAACGCCCGCCCCGCCGTCAACCTCGGCACCCGCTCATCCCTCGCCGACATCGGCCAAACCATCGCCGCCAACTTCGGCCTGCGCCTGAGCGCCGGCAAGAGCTTTCTTGATGAACTAAAGAAGAAGTGATTTTCCGATAGTAAATACTTGTGCTAAATTTCCCTCATGAGTACTCACGTAACAGAATTATTTGCAAAAGCCTCAATCCTTTCAGAAGAGGAACGGGCTACCCTCGCTGGCTTGTTAATCGAGAGTTTAGAATCAGAAGTTGATTCTGACGTCGAGGAAGCATGGCGTGTAGAAATAGAGCGCCGCTTGGCCGAGTTGGATGCCGGTACGGCTAAGACCGTGCCGTGGGAAGTTGTAAAGGCTAAGCTTCTTCGACGTACTGAATGAGCCGCAAATTAATCTTACATGCAGATGCTGAGGCAGAGATTCTGCAGGCACTCGACTGGTATGCTGAGCGAAGTCTTATCGCCGCACGGGCTTTCGTTCAGGAGTTGACCAGCATGGTGACGCTTGCGACTCGTTCTCCGCAGAGTTGACCACTAAGTCACGGAAACACAAGACACATCGTCTTTCCGCGGTTTCCGTTTGACCTAGTCTTCCGAACAAGAGGTAAGACTATAGAGATAGTGGCAGTGGCACACCAACGCCGACGGCCATTCTACTGGCGAAACCGTTGACAGGATTGGGCTAGAATCTGTCTCAGTTTTTCGCGGTGAGGCTTTTGTAGATGGTCTCGATCCAGAGATCGGTTTTGATGAAGCCTGTGCCCCAGGGTTTCCATTCGTCCGGGAGGCCTTCACTTTTGATCTGGTCCAGGGTCTTTCCTCCCGTTATCTTCTGCCGGACGATGTCGGTTGTTTGCACCAGCATGCGATGGTAGTTTTTGAGGTCGTCGAGAGTGGAGATTGGACCATGGCCCGGAATCAGTTTGGCCGTCGGCGGAATCTTCGTAATCAGCTCGCCGATATTCTTAATCAAACCCTCAACACTGCCGCCACTCTCTAAATCAACAAATGGAAATCGACCGGCAAAGAAATCATCGCCGAGATGGACCACGTTTGAGTTCGTGAAGAAGATGACGCTGTCGCCATCGGTGTGCCCGTGTGGGAAGTGAATCACGCGAATCTCTTCGCCATTGAAGTGAACCGACAGCGACTGATCGAAAGTAATAACCGGCAGCGCTTCCTTGGGCGACGCAGGCGTAGTTCTCTTGAAGACTTCTGACTTCTGTTCGGTCGCCAGGCGCTTGCGGACGTTATCGTGAGCGATGATCGGAGCTTCTGGTCCAAAGACGACGTTGCCGCCAGTGTGATCCCCGTGCCAGTGAGTGTTCAGAATGAAGCGCAACTTTCCTTGATTAAGCCCCTTGAGCGCGGCACGAATCTTATCGGCGAGTGGTGCAAACTGATCGTCGACAATCAAAATGCCGTCCGGGCCGACTGACACACCGATATTTCCGCCCGAGCCTTCAAGCATGTACACATTGCCGGAAAGTTTCGTCGCTTTGATCTCAACCTTTGAGAAATCTGTCTGCGCATTAACCGAAATCGCACAGAGCAACAACACAACTGGCAGCAAGATCTTCTTCACGTCTGTTTTCTCCTACGCCTCAGGATTCTTCAACACTGCGATGAAAGGTAAGTTGCGGTAGCGTTCGGCGAAATCCAAACCATACCCGACGACAAACTCATCCGGAATCTTGAAACCAAGATAGTCGATCTTTACTTCCTTCTGCCGGCGCTCGTACTTATCGAGCAGCGCGGCGAGCTTCACGCTGGCTGCACCGCGCGATTGCAGGTTCGCGAGCATATACGAGAGCGTTAATCCCGTGTCGACAATGTCTTCGACGACAAGTATGTGACGGCCTTCAATCGGCACGTCGAGATCCTTCATGATGCGAACCTCGCCCGACGTTCGCGTCGAAGATCCGTAACTCGAGATCGCCATAAACTCGATACTCAGTCGCGTGTCGATGGCGCGCAGTAGATCACTGAGGAAAAAGCAGGCGCCTTTCAGCACGCCAATCAGCAGCGGGTTCAGGCCCGCGTAGTCCTTCGTAATCTGGGCGCCCAACTCCTTAATGCGTGCCTGAATCTGATCTTCGGTAATCAAAACAGCGAGATTTGGATTACTGAACTCCGACGTGATCTGGGAGGAAGAAGTAGCCAAGTTGTTCTCCTTTTGTTGCAGGTGATGGTCGAGCAAGACGTTTGCCTATGTGCCGCGTGGTGCGACATACTATGCAAGCTCTTCCTTCAGGTCAATGCTTAACATGCCCCGCTTCGATCGAATATCACGCGCGCTTCTTTGCGCAATCGCTCTGACAGTCTTCATCGTTCCCGCGTTTGGTCAGCAAACGGCGATTGAGCCTTGTCAACCAGCGCCCACTCCGGCAAAGCCTGGCACTATTAACGCGCCTACTAAAGTCGCGACGCGTTCGAGCTTATCACTTATCGACGCGAGTATTCCCAACGATCCTGACGTCGAGAAAATGCTCGCGCCTTACAGCGCGAAAGTGCGCGAGCTAAGTCGAGTGATCGGAACGCTCGAAGGCCAGCTCGACAAGAAGGGCGTCGGCGCCGGTTCCCTCGGATATTTTGTCACTGACGCAATGAGAGCCAAAGCCCGGGCGAAACTCGGAAAACCGGTCGTGCTCGCGGTCATGAACGCCGGCGGACTGCGCAAAAACGAAATCGCCGCGGGCGAGCTGCGTGCGAGCGACATCTTCGAGCTATTGCCATTCGAAAACGCGCTGATCGCGGTCGACCTGACGGGTGCGCAACTTGCGAAGTTACTCCAGATTGTCGTGCGTGACGCTCAATCCGGCGCGCGTATTCAGTTTAAGTGGAACGATCAGAACCGCGCTGAATTTCTGAGCGGCAAGTTAATCGACGAGAGTGGACACGAGCAGGAGATCGATCCGCAGAAGATCTACACGATAGTTACGATCGATTACCTGCTGCGTCTCGGTGGCGGCGCGTATGCAATTCTTCAGGAAGCCAGGAGCACCACGCCGCTCAACGTAACTTTGCGTGACGCGGTCATGGATTACGTCAAGTCTGAAACAGCCGCCGGACGCCCGATTCGCGCGGTTAAAGACGATCGCTACGTTCAGGTTGGACCAGGACCGAAACCATCACCTTGATCATTTGTTATGAAATCAGCAGTAGTTGAAAAGGAACAAGCCACCCTTCCTGACTTGTTCTATTCGATTAATCGACGAACTTTTCTGACAGCTTCCGCGGCTTTTGGCGCAACTGCGATCGGCTTTCCTCGAGATCTGCTCAAAGCCAGCGCGGCCGACACTGTCATCACCATCCTTCACACGAACGACACGCATTCGCAGATCGATCCGTTGCCGGCCAACGACAAGAACGCAGGGAAGGGAGGCGTCGCGCGCCGCGCGACACTCGTCAAACGAGTAAGAAAAGAGAACCCAAACACGCTGCTGATCGATGCAGGCGATGTGCTTCAGGGCACGCCTTACTTCAACTTCTACAAAGGTGAAGTCGAGTACAAAGCAATGTCGGCGATCGGCTACGACGCCGGCACGATCGGTAATCACGAATTTGACAACGGAGTCGAATCACTCGCCGCGGCTTTGAAGTTTGCGAATTTCGACATCGTGTCGGCGAATTACGACCTCAAAGGCACGGCGCTCGAAGGACGCGTCAAACCGTATGTCGTGAAAACTGTCGCGGGTATTCGAATCGGACTGTTTGGTCTTGGAATCAGTCCGGCGGGCTTGATCACGCCCGAAAACTTCAAAGGCATTACTTACCTCGATCCGGTGATCGCCGCTCGCGACGTAGTGAAGAAGTTGCGCGAGGAAGAACGCTGCTCGCTGGTCGTTTGCATGTCGCATCTTGGTTACTACGAAAATGGCAAACGAGGCGACACGCTTGTTGTGGCTGAGGTTGACGGCATCGACTTCATTGCCAGCGGTCACACGCACACATTCATGGAACAGCCGGTGACGCAGACTCAACGCTGTGGCGCGCAGACGCTGATCTTTCAAGTTGGCAAGAGCGGAATCTACGTGGGTCGAGTTGATTTCACTTTCCGCACCGGAAAACTGATGGCGGCTTCAGGACGGCTGCTCGATCTGAGGAACGTTTGATGGACGACGATTCAACTCGCGATCGCGTGCGGGCGTTGGTGCGCGAAGTGTTGGCGAAAGCAGCGCCTGAAACTCCGGTCAGTGAGACTCAGCCGAGTCGATTCGTAAACACGATACCCGAAAGCTCAAGTCAAACTGCGGTGACGCGCGATGAGTCAGCGAAGAGCGTCATCACTGAGGACGACGTGCGTGGATTGGAACCAGGCGCGGTGTTGAGGATCGGAGAGGACGCACGCTTGACGCCGCTTGCCGCCGACATCGTCAGCGAAAAGAAGATCGAGATCGTGCGTCGCACTTCACGGCGCGGGTCGAAAGCTTCGAAGATAATTGCGGTCGGCGCAGATCACGGCGGGTTCAGGATGAAAGAAGAGCTGAAGGTGTTGCTGAACGATCTCGGGCATCGTGTGCAAGACTTTGGAGCGTATTCGGAAGAGGCTGTTGACTATCCTGACTTCGCGCACGCGGTTGCGCGAGGGGTGGCGAATGGCACCGCGGATCTCGGGATCGTGATTGACGGTGCGGGTGTTGGTAGCGCGATGACCGCGAACAAGGTTCCGGGCGTTCGCGCGGCGGCGTGTTATTCGGTTGAGGTCGCACGCAACTCACGCGAGCACAACGATGCGAACGTGCTTACGTTGGGAAGCAAGACGATCACCAGCGCACAGATGCGCGAGATCGTTACTGCCTGGCTGTCGACTGAGATCACGGAAGAGCGTCACCGCAAGCGCGTCGCGAAGATCGACGCGATCCAGCGCCAATACCAACGGTGAGGCCATAAAGAGGCACAAAAGACAAGAAAGAGGCACAAGAGACGGTAAGTAGAGCATTTGTGTTTCTTGTGCTTCTTTGTGGCTGCTAGAATGTCTTCGATGTCACGCAACGGCGATTACGAATCCCTGATCGAGCAGATCACCGATGCGATCGTGGCGCGCCTCAATGGCGAGGGCACCGATCAAGCGGCGATGTGCGGCTGCACGTCGGAGTGTTTCCATCGCTGCCCGGAACGTATGCACCGCATCATCGACGCCGGCGCCGCGCGCATCGGCCTGGTGCTAGGGGAAACGGGTTCTGCGCGCGAATGGGCCAGTCTCATCGACCACACGTTGCTGAAGCCCGAAGCAACAGACGAAGACATCAAAAAACTCTGCCACGAAGCCGCAACCTATCGCTTTGCGTCCGTCTGCATTAATCCAACATGGGTACGCGTCGCTGCTTGTAACTTGATCGGCACCGGCATTCCAGTTTGCACGGTCATCGGCTTTCCGCTCGGCGCCACGCTGCCTGACGTCAAAGCCTACGAAGCACGCCGCGCGATCTTCGACGGGGCGAGGGAAGTCGATATGGTGATCAACGTCGGCGCACTGAAGAGCGGCGATGATTGCCTCGTCGAGCACGACATTCGTTCGGTGGTCCAGGTCGCGCACGAGTACGATGCGATCTGCAAAGTGATCATCGAGACAGCATTGTTAACTGACGATGAAAAAGTGCGCGCGTGTCAGGCTGCGAAAAAAGCCGGTGCCGATTTTGTCAAGACTTCAACCGGCTTCTCCAAAGGCGGCGCGACAGTCGCCGACGTCGCATTGATGCGACGCACAGTCGGATCGGAGTTGGGCGTGAAAGCCTCAGGCGGCGTCAAAGGACTCGAAGACGCGCGCAAGATGGTTGAAGCCGGAGCTACACGTATCGGCGCAAGCGTTGGCGTGAAGATCGCACAGGAAGCCGCCGGTGCTACTCCCACAACCGCAAGATCCTCCGCTTATTAGGAATGGTGATCGCGAATGCCGGCAAGTCCAAAACTGTTGGCAGTGATTCTCGGCGGAGGCGCCGGTAATCGTCTCTTCCCGCTCACACAGCAACGTTCAAAACCGGCAGTTCCACTTGGCGGCAAGTACCGCCTCGTCGATATCGCGCTTTCAAACTGCATCAACTCCGACATCCTCCGCACGTTTGTGTTGACGCAATACAACTCCGCATCGCTCAATCGACACATCGCGCAAACCTATCGCTTCTCACAATTCTCAAACGGCTTCGTCGAGATACTCGCTGCTGAGCAAACACCCGAAAGCCCCCAATGGTTTCAAGGCACTGCTGACGCCGTGCGACAAGTGTTGCCACACATCAGAGACTGGGGCATCGACACGTTGTTGATTCTTTCGGGCGATCATCTCTATCACATGGACTATCGCCACTTTCTCGAGCGTCATCATCAAACGAATGCCGACGTCACTGTTTCCGTTATTGCATGTGAAGCGCGCTCCGCGAGCGAGTTTGGTTTATTAAAGACTGACGCAACCGGACGCATCATCGAGTTTAAAGAGAAACCTAAAGGCGACGAGCTGATGACGATGCAAGTCGACACGACGCAGCTCGGGCTCAACGCCGAGGATGCGCAGCGCCGTCCGTTTCTGGCGTCGATGGGAATTTACGTGTTCAAGTACGATCGTTTGGAGGCGTTGCTGGCGGAAGATCCGAAATGGATCGATTTTGGCAGGGACGTCATTCCTGCGGCGATCAAATCCACGCACGTGCAGGCGCACATGTTCGACGGTTACTGGGAAGACATCGGAACGATCGGCGCGTTCTACCGTGCGAACCTCGATCTCACGAGCAAGATTCCGAAGTTCAATTTGTTTGACGCGGAAGCGCCGGTTTACACGCGTGCGCGTTACCTGCCGCCGTCGAAGATCGAAGAGTCAGAGATTAACGATTCGATCATCAGCGATGGTTGCATCATCATTGGCGCGAAGATCACGAATTCAGTGGTCGGTTTGCGCAGTCGGATTTCAAAGGGCGTGCAGATGGATGCGGCGTACATGATGGGCGCCGACATTTATCAAACGTTTGATGACATGCGAAACGATCTCGCCAAGGGACTGCCGCGCATTGGAATAGGGGAGGGCACGATCGTCAAGCATGCGATCATCGACAAGAATGCGCGCATCGGAAAGAATGCGCGGCTGTTGAATGAAGCGGGCGTGGTGGAGGCCGAAGGGCCGGGCGGTTCGTACTTCATTCGCGACAGTATCATCCTCGTGCCGAAAAATGCGGTGATTCCCGATGGCAGCGTCATCTAGTCTTAAAGTGATGCTTTAACTAATGGCGACGTTCAAGCTACCGAAGAACAAGAAATCTCTTGAGGTTCAGCTTGAAGATCGCATTGTTAAGTTAACCAACCTCGACAAGCCCTTCTGGCCCAGGCTGCACGTAACCAAGCGAGACTTAATCCAGTATTACCTCGACGTCGCGCCGGTGCTGCTCCCTCACCTCGTCGATCGCGCGATGGTGATGAAGCGTTATCCGAACGGCGCCGGCAGTGAGTTCTTCTTTATGAAGCGCGCGCCATCGCCGCGTCCTGATTGGATTGAGATCTGCCACATCGAGCACGAGTCGGGAAACATCATCAACTTCCCGATGATTCAAGACGTCGCTTCACTGATGTGGGTAATCAATCTCGGTTGCATCGACTTGAACCAATGGTACGCGCGCTGTGACGACGTAGATCGCCCCGATTACCTGCACTTCGATCTCGATCCGGTGCCGAATGCTTCGTTCGAAAAAGTCTGCGAAGCCGCGCTCTTCATCAAGATGGGCCTCGATTCGCTGAAAATTCCGAGCTACGTCAAGACCACCGGCTCGAAAGGAATTCACATTTACATTCCGATCAAGCGTGGTCCAACTCAGAAGCAGGTGTGGACGTTCGCGAAGGAGTTTGCTTACGCAGTTGCATCGCAGGCGCCGAAGCTGTTGACTGCTGTCTACCAGGTTTCGCGACGGCCGAAGGGAAGAGTGTTGGTTGACTACAACCAGAACGCGTGGGGACGCACGCTTGCCTCGGTCTATTCCGTCAGGCCAAACAAACTGCCGACCGTCTCGACGCCGGTGACGTGGAAAGAGCTTGAGCGCGGGATCTCGATGGAGGACTTTCGGATCGACAACGTGCCTGCTCGCGTTCGCAAGCTCGGCGATCTGTGGAAGCCACTCAACCAGGCAAAGGGCAGGTTTCGACTTGAAGCTTATCTTTAACGGTCGGCGGGCCTACAGTTGAAGCTGATTATGAGCAACGTGGTTACAGTTTGGACCGTTGGTCATTCGACTCGCAGCGGTGAAGAGTTCGGAGAGATCCTCTCGGCGCATGAGATTCAAGTGTTGGTTGATGTGCGCAGCTTTCCGGGATCGCGTCGTTATCCGCAGTTCAATCGAAGCGCGTTATCAGAGTCGCTGGCGAGCCTCGGGATTGAATACAAACATGAGCCGCGGCTTGGCGGTCGTCGCACGCCTCGTGCTGATTCGCACAATACCGCGTGGCGCAATGCGTCGTTTCGTGGTTACGCGGATTACATGGAGAGTGAGCAGTTCAAAGCGGGAGTTGAGGGGTTACTTGAAGTGGCAGCGAATGCGAGGACGACGGTTATGTGTGCTGAAGCGGTGTGGTGGCGTTGTCATCGCAGCCTGATCGCAGATTACTTAAAAGCCGCCGGCCACAAAGTCATTCACATCATCGATCGTAAAAAGACCGAAGAACATCCCGTCACCTCCGCCGCCCGGATCGTAGATGGAAAACTCTCCTATCGAGGGTTATTGGGAGACTAAGCACGATAGACTAGAACAAGTCAGGAAGAGGGGCTTGCCCCCGCTGTTGGAATTCTTCTGCAGCGGGGGCAAGCCCCTCTTCCTGACTTGTTCTATTTTCTGACTTGATCTATTTCTTGGAATGTTCTTTTTATTAAAACAGAATCACCGGACATTGCTGTGCCAGACCTTCGCGCGCGCACCTTTCTTGCGGCGCTTGACGCCGGTGCGTCGCGGAATAACTTTCGGATCGCCGGTCGCAGCTTTCGTGACATTCCCGCCTTCATCTTCTGCAATCTCGGCGAGCGAACGTCGCGTGAGGATCGAAACGGGCGCGAGCTCGGTAACGTCTTCCTCAGTCGTGTAGTAATCGCGGTGCTTGATCAGCAACCATTGGCGGTTGCGTGTGCGCACCAGCACCCAGGAGCCTTTTAACTTCTCACCATCGAGCGTGAACTTGAGCTCGCCCTTTCGTAGCGCTGCTTCGGCGTCGTCAGTCTCTTCCGGTTTGTACGTTCCGTAATCCCAGACCATCACAGTGCCGCCGCCATACTCGCCTTCCGGTATCACGCCTTCAAACTTCGCGTAGTCAACCGGATGATCTTCAACCTGCATCGCGAGTCGCCTTACTTTTGGATCGAGCGACGGACCTTTGGGCACGGCCCACGACTTCAACACGCCGTTAACCTCGAGGCGAAAGTCGTAATGCAGTTGCGTTGCGCGATGTTTCTGTATGACGTACAAGCGGCCGGTGCGTGTGCGCTTTTTCGTCGGCCCTGGCTCGGGAGTCTTATCGAACTTTCGCTTCTTCTTGTACTCGGTTAGTGAAGCCATCCCGTTGAGTAAACGCTAAAGTGATTCTTTAAGTTACGCAGAGGTCTCCATTGCGATTTCTTGCGCCATCTCTTCCTCGGCGCCGAAAAGCTCGGTCTGGATCGGATCGAGCCCCAAAGCTTCTCGCACGCGAGCGAAGCTCCGTCGATGAATCGGCAACGCGCCCAGTGTCTTGAGCGCACGACAATGCTCGGGTGTTGGATAACCTTTGTGCGTCGCGAGCCCGTATCCGGAGTAGACCTGGTCCAACTGGAGCATCAACGCGTCGCGTGTGGTCTTCGCGATGATCGACGCAGCGGCAATACTCGCGGAAAGAGCATCGCCACGAATAATCCCGCGCTGCGGCGTTTGGCAATTCGGAATCCGTCGCGCGTCAACGAGAATGAAATGCGGCTGCGAGGTCAAACCCTGAACTGCGCGCTGCATCGCTAACAATCCCGCGTGATAGATATTGATCTTGTCGATCTCCTCGACTTCAGCAATTCCCGCCGACCAGCAAATAGCGTCCTGCTTGATCTGCGCGGCGAGCTCATCGCGTTTCTCGGGATCGAGAATCTTCTTTGAGTCGTTGAGACCGCGCAGCTTGTAATTCTGCGGCAGGATGACTGCGCCTGCGACAACCGGTCCGGCAAGTGGTGCCATACCAGCCTCATCAACGCCGGCGACGAGTCCGTATCCCTGAGACCACAGTTCAATCTCGAAGCGCAACAGGTAATGCAGGCGTTGACCTTCCGCACGATTCTCACGATATCGTCCGCGAATGCGTCGCGCGAGTTGCTGCGCGCCCTGGCGACGGTCAACATCCAACGCTTCAAGTAAACCTTTAGGTACAGGTCGTTGACGCCGTAAGAACAGGTCACTCAGTTCTGGTATCGATTTGTTGAGGAGGTCTTCCAGGGAACCCATGATCGGCGCTAGTCTGTGTTCGGCGTTTTCAGTTGTCAAGACAAGCGTTGGTTTTTTTAGCGGCGGTGTTATTCTCACAGAGAAAACATGAGTCTTTCTCCCCGCACACGAATGCGCCTGCTCGGGCTGCTCCCGCTGTTCTTCTTCTTTGCGCAGGGAATTCACTACTGGCAAATCAACCAGCTCGGGCACATGCTCTGGATGTGCAACATCGGCAACCTGCTGCTCGCGATGGGACTCTTCCTCGAGAAGCCCATCCTAGTTAGACTCGCTTCCATCTGGATGATCCCGGGCTTGATCGTTTGGTTTCTCTACGTGGTACTCGCGTGGGGCATGTTTCTCACTTCAACCCTCGCTCACGTCGGCGGACTCATCGTCGCAATGATCGCGCTGAGCAAATATCGGATGGATCGAGCTGCGTGGCGTTGGGCTTTTGGCTGGTACTTGATGATCCAACTGGCATCGCGGTTCGTTACGCCGGCGGATCTGAATGTCAATCTCGCACACGCAATCGGCTACGGTTGGGAACGAACGTTTCACTCCTACTGGATCTTCTGGCTCACTTTGACTCTCGTTGGGGCAGTCGTCGTCTGGTTAGGCGGACTACTCCTGTGGAGCATTTGGCCCACGAATGTGCGCGAAGAGCTGGTCGTGGAGGAGCTTTGATCTAGCTTGCCATCTGGCGATAACGCCGGTGTGTCTCAATCAACGACGTCACCATGCTACACAACTCCGACGGCTGACTGGGCTTGACCAGATAAGCCTGGGCGCCGGACTTCAATGCCAGATCGCGATCGATTTCGTAAGCGGCGGCGGAGTAAAAGAGAATCGGCGTGGCCTTATCGAACTGCCGTATCTTCCTACACAACTCCAATCCCGATCCGTCCGGCAACCATGAGTCGAGTAAGTAAAGATCGAACTGCTGAGAGCCTGCGAGGGCAACTCCAGTTTCAATGGTGGTGCCGGTCACAACTTCGTATCTTCGTTGTTCGAGGACGAGGGTAACCAGCTCGCGAGTGTCGTCGTGATCCTCTATGTAGAGTACGCGGGGGCTTGAATCAATCTGCATAGCTTCTTGTCCGGGATCAATTTCAGATGGTAAAGGCCGGGCCGACATATATTTCTCAAGGTCAGTCGGGAAGGATATGCCGGACCACGGCCACCCTGCTTGTTGTGTCGCCACTGTATGCCTCTAAAACATGCCTGTCAGTACGGTCGAGAACAAATTGCCTGGGCTCTGTACGGCTGCGGACAAAAAGAGTAAAATGCCTTCCGTCAGTATTAGCCCCGGTACCCTTATTTATCCTTCGAACCTTCTAAGCGCTAATGGAGTAGTGACGGGATGGTTACCAGTCCTCAATCACTTGTCTCTGCCGAAAAGGATCTCTTGAACCTTGCTGCGAGGAACGAGATTCTCAGAGAGCTCTTCGGTACACCGGCTGCGAGAAACGAGTTGCTTTCAGAACTAAAAGTCGTTTCGCTCGGCGTCAATCAGGTGTTGTACGAGCAAGGCGAGAAGATCGACGTCGTCTATTTCCCAATCGACTCGGTAGTCTCGGGTCTCGCAATCATGGAAGACGGCACTACCATTGAAACATCGATGATTGGCTGCGAGGGCATTTGCGGAATTTCAACGATTCTCGGCAGTGGCATTTCCCGACAATGGAGTTGGGTGTTAGTCAGGGGAAACGCGATTCAGCTCGAAGCAAAGCTCTTAGAGCGTCTGGTCGTTCGCAATGAAAATGCTTTAAAGGCGTTGCTCAAGTGTTATCGCTCGCTAATCACGCAAGTCACCCAGCGTTGTGTTTGCAACACGCGACATACGATCCTGGAACGACTCTGTTGTTGGCTGTTGATGCTGCATGATCGAGTCGGCCGTGAGAATTTGCGACTGACTCAGGAGATGATTGCTTCGAGACTGGGTGCCCGCCGTGCCGGTATCACCGTTGCGGCCGGTATGCTACAGGGATTGCACGCTATCGAGTATCATCGCGGCCAACTGCATATTCGCGACAGGATGGTTTTAGAGCACGCAGCTTGTGAGTGCTACGACATGATGCGCGGTGACCTGACCGATTCCCCCCCCCCGGAACTATTCCGCCTTTTCGCTATAAATAAATAGCCGGTGAACAGTCTTGCCGCCCTCGTCCATGATCGGCACTAGCGTGTGAAGGAAACGGGTCTCTTGAGAACTGTCGGCAGGACCAACACTCGCGCGCAGTAAGGGAGTATTTACCGCCTGTTTATCTTGAATTGTTTTATTCAGTAGTGCCAGGAACTGGTTAAGATCCTCACCCTTAAAGACCGTGTGTACCGGTTGACCAATCACGTCGCGGTTGCCAAGCATCTGTTTGTAACCTGGATTGATTGTGCGCACGGTCAGATCGTCGGCATTTAACACCATAACGTAATGAGGATAACGCTCGAGCAACGACGAAAGTAGTAACTGCTCCACCTTGTATTGCCGTGCAAACTCCTGTAGCTCAACTGTTCGCGCGGTCAGCTCATCATTGGTAGTCTGCAATTCCTCATTCGTCGCTTGAAGCTCTTCATTGCTGGTTTCGAGCTCTTCGTTGGTGGCTTGTAACTCTTCGTTGGTGGCTTCGAATTCCTCGTTTGTAGCTTGCAACTCTTCCTGAGTCATCATTAACTCTTCGTTGGCAGCTTGTAGCTCCTCGTTGGCATCCTGGAGCTCTTTATTCATCGCGCTGAAGCGTTTGTTGGTTGCGCTCAGCTCGGTTACCAACTCCGCTTGTTCTCGCTGGACCGCTGCCAGGCGTTTCGTCAATTGCACTGTTTCTGTCACATCTAAAGCGGTAATGATCGCGAGGTCAGGCATTGCCTGCTCGACCTGCATCGTCATTATAGTCAGGTGCACGTAACGTCCTGAACCTTCCGCCCTTCGATCCAGCTCGATATCGCCCACAGTTACGGTCGAATGTTCGCGGAAGGCCGTATCGATTGCGCGGCGCGTTTCTTGATACGGCAAGCCGCGCACTGTGTGCAGGAAGTCCTGATCGTAAGCCAGATCGCGCACAGCAAAAAGACGTCGGGCGGCGGAATTGATTGTGAGAATTCGATATGCCCGATCGATCATGACCACTGCCACGTTTGTATATCGCAGCATCGTTTCGTTGATACGTCGCAGTTGTGCAATCTCGATTTCGGCCTGCGTCAGATCGTGAGGGACTGGAATTACCTGAGGCATGAGCAGGTGACGGCGCGGGTCGCGCGCGATGTTGTTAGCTGCCCCACTCACATAAGTTTCCTGCACCGGAAATGCGAGTGGGCCGCCAAGACAGCGATAGACCTTCCATTTTTTGCTTACGAGCTCAAACGTCGCTTTCGTCGGACGTGCTGTTTCGGCCTTCCCCAGAAAAAGATAACCGTGCGACTGGTGCAACGAATATGCAAACAGATCGAGTACAACCTGCTGGAGCTCCGGCCTGAGATAGATCAATAGATTTCGACACGTCACCAGATCGATGCGCGGAAATGGCACGCCACGGCTGATGTCCTGTTGACCAAAGATGACAATCTGACGCAGCGCCTTCGAGACCCGATAGCCCTGGTCGATCCGTTCAAAAAAACGATCCAAATAATGGTCGGGCAAATCTTCTAGCACGTTTTCCGGATAGAGACCGCGACGCGCAAAGCTAATAGCATCTTCTGCCAGATCCGTGGCGAAAACCTTTACGCTCCACTCGGGAAAGTCCGGTCCCAGGTGATCTGCGATGAGCAGGGCCAATGAATAGGCTTCTTCTCCGGTGGCGCATCCCGCCGACCAGAGCCGCAGTATGCGGCCGTTGTCCTTGCTGCGTTCAATGAGCTCGGGAATTACCGTGGTGCGAAGGAATTCGAATGCTTCAGGGTCGCGAAAAAAGCCGGTTACGTTGATCAGAAATACCCTAACCAGTTCACTTACTTCATCAGGGTGAGCGCGGAGGTAATCTGAATAGTCGCGAATGTTCGTGTTGTGAGTCACTGCCATGCGTCTGCTAATTCGCCGCAGGATAGTGGACGACTTGTAATTCCTAAAATCTATATTTGTTTGCGCACTCACTTGAGTGAGCAGATCACGAAGCGGATCTTCAACTTTCTCAGGCTCAGGTAAGTGAATGCCCTTCAGAATGTCGTGGAGTAAGGGACCGATCTGTTCTATCTCGAGGACATGATCGACTGCGGTTGGGGGCAGTGAAAGTGGCATTGACGGATATGCAGCAGTTTGTGGGTTCTGAATGATTACCACGCCGCCCGCCTTTTTGACGTCCACCGCGCCCGCGGCTCCATCGGATCCTGACCCTGTCAGAATCACCGCAATCAAATGCTCACCGTAAGCTTCCGCAGCGCTGGAGAGGAGCATGTCAACCGAAGGTTTTGGTCGATCCCCATGATCTCCTTCGAGATGCACGTGCCCATCCTTGATCCTCACGTGACGATTTGAAGGCACTACATAGACCTTGCCGTTCTCAAGTGGAGTGGGTGCCTCCTTGCTGACAAGTACGATTGGCAAGGTGCTGTGGCGCTCGAGAATTGAGCCGAGATGGCTCGGACGTTGCGGATCGAGATGTTGGGCCAGCACGATGGGCGCCGGGAAGGTCTTGCTCAGTGTGCCGACTAAGGTTGAGAGCGCTCCAACGCCACCAGCAGAAGAACCAACCACCACGAGATCTTCATTGCGAGTATTCTTCTCAGAGTCACCCATGTCCGTTTTAGCCTGCGGAGCAGGCGTCAGAAGTTCGGCTTTTAGCCTGCGGAGCAGGCGCGAGCAGTCGGCTTTTAGCCTGCGGAGCGGGCGTCAGAAGTTCGGCTTTTAGCCTGCGGAGCAGGCGCGAGCATAAAGCCTGGGGTGGAGCGAGGCTTTGCGAGCGAAACCCAAGGTATCTAAGCACGACAAATTTTCAAGCCCGCGAATGCGGGCGACAGAACAAATACGCCGAAATGCCAACAAGTCTTGCAGCGCACGGACTGCCGCCCATTTCATGGGCTCGGAATTCCATTGCTGCTAGTTCCTGGGGTTTCGCTCGCAAAGCCTCGCTCCACCCCAGGCTTTATGCTCGCGCCTGCTCCGCAGGCTGAAAACGAGCTTTATGCTCGCGCCTGCTTCGCAGGCTAAAAACGAGCTTTATGCTTGTGCCTGCTTCGCAGGCTAAAAACGAGCTTTATGCTTGCGCCTGCTTCGCAGGCTAGAGCGCGAATATTCAGTCCTCTCCAGTTGTTGTTTCCGATTGGCCTATATCACCTTTTTGGGCACTGAGCAACAGTTGTCGGATAACTGAACTGTGGACCTCAGCCTCCCGTACTCGTTTTTCAAACGCCTTAGCCGCGCGGAGGCGATTTGCTCTCCGCGCACGTTCAATAATGCGCCTCGCCAAAACCATCTGCTCTTCCAGGGCGCGCACAGCAGACCAGAGAGCGAACTCGAGCATCTGCGACTGGCCATCGCTTAAACTCTCCGCGGAAAACGCATGCCCGACATGACATCGATAGCGCAGTATGTGCTCATCGGCGATTTCCCAAAGAGCGCCGTGACAATCGGGACAAGTAATCTTTGAGATTCTACCGATGCGCTCGACACTTGCCAGCAGCTCGTCTCCGTTCATCTCCTGCTCTGCGATTCTCGATTCAATCTCAATCTCATCCGGCACCGGATACCTTCCTTCCTCCTCGGCTGTCTGGCGGGAGAGTTCGTCCAATAACGGCGCGATCTCATGCAAAGGCCGGGAGTAATCGACTTTGATTTCCTGCATTACGCTCATCGGCATGCTGGGAAAAGGCGCTTCTCCAGGATCCTGAACAATCGTTATACCGCCACGCTGTTTAATGGCGTGCATACCAACTGTTCCATCGTCACGCGCACCGGTGAGCACCACTCCGATGACACGAGAACCCGCCCCGCGCGCAGCCGAGCGGAACAGCGCATCAATTGAAGGACGGTGCAGATTTTCTTTAGGACCGTGCACCAGTTTTACGTGTTCACCCTCAATCAATAAGTGCTGATCCGGTGGCGCAACATAGACGCGCCCGCGTTCGATTTTTTCGCCGTTAAGAGCGTGAGCTACCGGCAGGAGTGATTCTCTTGAGAGTATGCCGGGCAAAAAGCTCGGAACTTCCGCTGGAATGTGCAGCACTATGAAGACCGCTGCCGGTAAGTCCCCAGGAAGAGCGGCGACTAGCTTCGAGAGTGCCGCGACTCCACCTGCCGAAGCTCCAATCACGATTATGTCGCGCGTTGCCATAGGTCCTTACACTTGGGCATCGCCGAAGCTTTCAGCGCGGTAAACCGAAGAGGGAAGTTGAATCGTAACACAGCCTGATGCAGCCAACTTGAAACCGTAGCTCTTTGACAATTCTTTAGTGTCTTTTTAGAGACAATGAGCCTCTTGCGTGAGCCGCGATTGTGCGAGACCGCACATTGCCACTGCCTTGCAGATCCTCTATACTTTCGGCGTTGAATACCCCTTTCCTCCTGTGGGTATAGTTGGCGCGGCGGATGGCAAAAACCGCCGCGCTTTTTTATTTTGTGTTGCTTGTGCCTCTTTGTGGCTTGGCGTAGACTCTCGGCGAGCCGGTTCCGCCCTGAGCACTACCCAAAATGAAACGCAGCCGCATTCCCCCGCTTGGCCTGAGTCTGATTGTCGCTATCGTCTATTTTGCTGCGGCGGAAGTCGGTCTCTCACTCGCTTCACTACACTCCAACGTCACTCCTGTTTGGCCACCCACGGGCATTGCAATCGCCTCGTTGCTGATCTTCGGCCGCAGAGTTTGGCCGGGCATCTTTCTTGGCGCACTCGCAGCTAATCTGCCGACGAACATTCCGATTGCTTCCGCAGTTGGTATCGCCGTTGGAAATACACTCGAAGCGCTCCTTGCCTGTTGGTTGTTGCAAAGGACGTCTCGCTGGCGAAACTCTTTCGAGTCTGTCAGCGACGTGATGTTGTTCGTGGTCTACGCCGCCGTGCTTGCGCCACTGGTTAGCGCGACCATCGGCAGTCTGAGTTTATGTCTCGGCAACGCGAATGAATGGGCCAGATTCCTGCCATTATGGTTGACGTGGTGGATGGGCGACGGTTTTGGCGCTCTAATCGTTACGCCCCTGGTTCTGTCATGGACCTCACCGCGCAAATTCAACCGGCGAGATCTGCCGGAGATTGCCAGCCTGTTTGTGTTGCTGCTGATCGTGGTTTTGATTGTCTTTGGCGGCTGGTTTCCTGGTCCGGTGAAGACGTATCCGCTGGCTTACCTATCGCTTCCGTGCTTGCTCTGGGCGGCGGTAAAGTTCGATCAGCGAATCGTAACCAGCGCGATCGTTTTGATGGCCGGAATCGCCGTGTGGGGCGCGCGGCAGGGGTATGGTCCATTTGTACAACCCAATCCGAACGTGTCGCTGTTGCTTTTGATCTCGTTCGTGGGCACCAGCGCGCTGATGACGTTGGTTATTTCAGCGGTTACAAAGGAGCGGAGCAAAGCCGAAGCAGATAAGTCGATACTCGGATCGGAGCTGGAACTTAACCAGCGGCGCATCGAAGACATCGTCGCACACGTGCCCGGCGTTGTTTGGGAAGCATGGGGAGAACCGAATGCGGCCGATCAACGAGTCGACTTTGTCAGTGCTCACGTCGAGAGGATGCTCGGCTACAGCAAAGAGGAATTGATGTCGCCCGACTTCTGGCGATCAATTATTCATCCTGACGACAGAGAACGTGCGGCCGCTGAGGCGGCGGCGATCTTCGCCTCGCGTCAAGGAGGAACTAGCCGTTTTCGCTTCTTGCGCAAAGACGGACGCGAGATCTGGGTCGAGGCGCAGTCGATCGTCGTTTGCGATGAGAATGGTCCAATCGGAATGCGCGGCGTAACAATAGACATCACACCCGCAGTGAAAGCCGAGATTGAGCGTGCGGAGTTATTGCAGCGGGAGAGTGAGGCACGCCAACAGGCAGAGGAAGCGAGCCGGCTGAAAGAAGAGTTTCTCGCGACCGTTTCTCACGAGCTGCGAACGCCCCTGAATGCGATCGTCGGATGGTCGCGGCTGCTTCGTTCCGGACAACTCGATCGAGAGGGAACGTCACATGCGCTTGAAGTAATTGAACGAAATGCGGCGGCACAGAAGCAGATCATCGAAGACCTGCTCGACGTCTCGCGAATCGTTGCAGGCAAGCTGCGCATCAACACACAGCCGGTCGATGTCTTGCTGGCTATGCATGCGGCCATCGATGCAGTGCGACCGGCAGCGGAAGCGAAACAGACTAATATCCGCACACATTTTGAAGCGCCAGACTTGATCGTCAAGGCCGACTTTGAGCGATTGCAGCAGGTGCTTTGGAACCTGTTGGCGAATGCAGTGAAGTTCACGCCGGCGGGCGGTATGGTTGACGTGTATCTCGAGCAGCACGACTCACTGGCCGAGATCAGAATCGAGGACTCCGGCCCAGGCATACCGGCGGAATTTCTCCCACGCATTTTTGAGCGGTTTAGCCAAGCCGATGGATCCAGCACGCGCCAGCACGGCGGCCTCGGGTTAGGGCTGGCAATCGTCAGACACTTGGTTGAACTTCACGGTGGCACCGTCTCCGCAAACAACCGCGACAGCGGCGGCGCTGTATTGATCGTGCGCCTGCCTGCATTGGCCGAGGCCACCGATCTCCACGGCTCATTACGCCTCGGCGCCCATACGCATTAACCACAGATTACACAGAACAAAATCTGTGTAATCTGCGGATTATTGTAAAACCGGTGCAGATGCGCGTTGTGAGTTGTTCACGATTGACGCGCCGCCCGAAGGGTTGAAGATGTAGCTGTCGCGAGCGCGCACTGCGAGATTTGGTTGTTTCGCTCGCACTCTGATGGATCGTCTTTGTCCAACTTGAGGTGGACGCTTCGGATAGTAACCAATGCTGTACTGTCGCCGGAGCTCTTCCGCAACGTTCGCAAACGCTGAAGACATGTTCGTCAGCGTATCGGCTTTGTATTCACGTCCGCCGGTGCTGTTGGCGAGCTCGAGTAAGTATTGACTTGCCAGCTCGTAATCATCGCGCGAATTGGGCGGTGGATAACCACCACCACCGCGACGCCCGCCGCCACGATGTCCTCCTCCGCCACCAAAAATACCGCCAAGGATCTGTCCCCAAACATCTACGGAGCCCGTTGGGAAATTGCCAACGTTCATGTCTCGTGACGTGTCGTACTGAACGGGATAGATCAACGCATCGAGTTCCCGCGCGTCGGTGATGTTGCTTTCGAAGGTGGCGCGACGGCTGGTCGTGTCGACGCCGTCGGTGAAGAGCACGATCGCCTTCCGGCCCTGAATGCGACTCAACTGTTGATTGATGACCATATCGACGGCGTCGTAAAGGCGCGTGCCGTCGTCAGTCTTCGAGCGCTGAATAGCTTTGTGGAGCCTCGCACGATCGGTCGTCAGTTCGCTGAGTATCTTGATGTTGTCGTTGAACGAGACAACCATCACTTTGTCGTCCGGTCGTAGTTGATCGACAAAAGTGATCGCAGCGTCTTGAATGTCTTCGAGTCGAAACTGTGTTGACGGACTTGTGTCGAGCATCAACACGACCGAGAACGGCTTGTCGACTGACTGAAAAAACGCGACATCCTGCTCGACTCCGTCTTCCCAAACGCGAAAGTCTTCTTTCTGGAGATTAGGAACGTAGCGGCCGTCGCGATCCATCACGCTGACTGGAATCGTGATTAGCGTGGTGTTGACGCGAATGACGTCGCCCGCATCGACCTCCTGAGGTCCGGTGGGCGCCTGATCCTGTTGTGCTTGCGGTTGGCGATTGTTCGGGTAGTTCGCGCCGCCAAGGACAGGCGGTCTCGACGGTGCAGGCGCTGGCTCGGTTGTCTGCGAGGCGGAAGTAGATGATTGATCGCCGACACGTCTCGGGCGGCCCTGTCCAAAACCGAGGCTGAAGGAGGTCAAAACCAGGGAGAGGAGCGATAGGAGAACGAAAAACTTTTTCATAGTGGGCTCCAAATAAAGCGGCACATTACGCGCCAAACCTCGGTTTGATGCATTAAGACAGCGATAATGTTTACGGCTTTTTGGGAAAATAGGGAGAGAAAACCGCTTCGCAAAACAAAGGATAACCCTTGGCGTATGGTGAGGGCAAGGTCAATATCGCCTCAGTACTGCAGTTTGAACAAACGCCGAAGGCGTTCGCTAATTCAAGCCCAAGGTTGGAGCGTAGCGACAACCTTGGGAATACGTTCGCGAGTTTCTTGAAACCCTGAAAGGGTTTGGCTGGCGATGAACCCTTTCAGGGTTTAGCCACTCTTTTGTTCATGCTACCCAAGGTTCTCGCTATGCTCGAACCTTGGGCTCCAATTAGCCAACGCCTTCGGCGTATCCTTCAAATCAAACCAGTACCACCGCCCGCGGTAGCGGGTGGGTCACCTTGGAGACGGAGACCCATCCGCTACCGCGGATGGTACTGACGATAGGCTCGCCGCGCTTGAGAGCGCATTCCAGATAAGCGGCAGCGTCGCCCAGGCTTGGCCGCGGTGCTGTGGGCGAAATCCGAACAAAACAACCCGACCCTTACCGACACTCACCTCTGCCAGCGCGATCTGGCCGCGCAGTTTGTCTTCGCCAAGCAGCCAGCCACTGAGCAGCACATTCTCCTTCGCATAACGCGCGACGACGTGCACGTTGGAATCAACAGCCGCACTGAAAGCCGAACTGTTGATGAAGTACGCAGGCAGCGTCGCCGGCAGCGTTGAAGCTATTGGCTGTTTGTTATCGACCTCGATCGCAACGATCGATCCGGGACAGTAAAAATCCGACGACCTCACACCCTCGAGCGTGTTCCGCAGCGGCAGGTTGAATTGCTTGATCGCCAAATCGCACGCGTTGTCGAAACAGATCAACATCCCGCCGTTCGTGACAAATTCTTTGAGATTCTTGACGCCCGCTTCCGTGATGCCGCCGGTGTACTCTGCCGGCATACTCCCCTGAGCGTTTCCGTTGAGGATCTGTGTACTCGATTGTGATGGAAGAATGATCGCGTCAAATTTCGCATCCAGCGCGCCCTGCCTGACGTCGGCGTCGCGGATCGACGAGTAAGGAACGTTGAACGTATCGAAGATGAAACGCGTCCAGCCCTCATCCATATTGCCCATCGAACCTTTGTAGATTCCGACACGAACAACTTGCTTCACCGGATTTTTGATCGGCGACTCGTCTCCTTTTTTCAACGTCAGCGCGAGATCGGCTCTGACCTCGTTGCCGTCTTTGAGCAAAGTCAACTTTCTCTCGGCGGGCGATTCTCGAATCGCAGTGACAGCCGGCGCTTCAATTCCCATTTGCAGCGGCAACGTCCAGCCGGCGACGTCATACGGACGCTCCGCCTCGCCCTGCGCCGTCAATCGATTCGGATAGGTCTGCGGCTCAAACAGAGCTATTACGTTGGTTCGTTGTGGTTGCGAGAGGAAGATGATGTAACTCCCCAACGGAACCTCGTGCATCGTCGAGCCGTGAGCAATTACCTCTCGATAGGCGCCGAGTTTCTCGTTCGCGGCATTCGTTCGCTGGAGCACGTGTGGTCCAAAGATCGCGTGCAGCTCGCGATCGAGCCGATAGACTTCAACGCCTTGATCGATCAAGCTGCCGATCATCTTTGCGACAGCTTCATCGCGCGCTTGTCCCGCTGGAATCAGATAAGCGATGGGCTCGTCCTGTTTCGGCGGTGCTTCGATGTTCCTGCGTCCAAGCTCATAAAAGTTGCGCAGGTATTCAGTGCGGAACTTCGAGGCGAGCGAGAGAATTGACCGCGCAGCGATCATTTCCATGTCCATAATCTCGCGCGGACGCCAAGTTCCGGCAGGCCACGGATCGGGGAAATTAGTCGTGGCCTCGGTTGCGTTGCGCATGCCGCGCGTGCTGGATCTCGCGAGTTGTTCGTTTGTGACTGTGCCTGGCGTCATCAGCCGCGCGCTGGCTGCTTCGGAAAGGATGCCGATCGAGTTGTGGAAGTAGGGCGCGGTGCGAAAGCCGCCGTGCCACCACGTGTCGTAAAGCGCGTTCGTCAAAACGCCCTTGAAGCCGGCGGCTTGCAAATCGGCCGCGACTTTATGACCGATGAGCCCGACCTGCCGCAGCAACAACGGCGCGATGTTTGGATTTGGCGGATCGTAGAACGGCGGAATAAAGAACCTCGATCCGTTCGAGCCTTGCTGGTGCACGTCATAAACGATTTGAGGAAACCAGTCGTCCCACAACAGACGCGTGATTAGCTGCGTCTCTTTAAGATTGAGCATGAACCAATCGCGATTGTCGTCGTGACCGGCGTAGTGATGATAGAGCTCGGGCGGTTCGCGTCCTTCATAAGGCGTGCCGAACGTTTTGCGATACCAATTGGCGACGATGTCAATGCCGTCGGGATTGGGCGATGGGATCAACAGCAGGATGGTGTTTTGCAGGATGGCGCGCGTGTCGGGGTCCTGTGCAGTCGCGAGCTCGTAGGCGAGTTGCATCGACATTTGCGACGCGACGATCTCAGTCGAGTGGATCGAGCAGGAGATCGTCACTACCACTTTGCCGTTTGCGATTAGTCGATCGCGCTGGAAGTTTTGCGTGACCTTGCGCGGATCGGCGAGTTGCTGCTGTATCTCTTTGTATTTTGCGAGAGCCAGTATATTCTCACGCGCGCTGATGAAGGCCACGATCAGCGGCCGCTTCAAAGTCGACTGGCCCAACGTTTGGACCAACACGCGATCGGATGCGCGATCGAGTCGTTCGAAGTAATCTGTGATCTGAGCCCAATCGGCGATCGTGCGGTCGTCGCCTGGCGTGAATCCGAGAACTGACTTCGGAGAGGGGATAACAGCCGGTTGAGAAACGGCGCGTTGCGCGAATGACGGCGCTGAGGCGGCAAGAGAGAGCATGACCGCCAGAAAGACAATGAATGATCGATGGCTAATCATGGCGCAGGAGTCTAGCACAACCCGGCGTGGCAGTTTTATGCGCCGCTTGCATTACTGGTGGTCGCTGTTTGTGGCCGGTGCGCTGCTCGGGCTTATCGGCCCGCCGGTGCTGCTCGTCGCGTGGCTCGCGGGCAAGCACGATTGGGTTTATCCGTGGGCGAACTTTGGTGCGCGGGCGTGGCTGATTTTGAGTGGAGTGCGCGTCAGAGTCAGAGGTTTGGAGTTACTCGATCCAAAACAGACTTACGTGTTCGTCGCCAACCATCGCTCGTATTTGGATACGGCGGCGATGTTTATTTACACCGGTCGGCGCATTGGGCTGTTGGCGAAGAAAGAGTTATTGAAAGTGCCGGTGCTCGGTGTGGGCATGGGCTTCGTGAACGTGATGGCGATCGATCGCACCAATCGCGACAGTGCGATTCGGACTACTGAAGCTGCGGCGCAACGGATTCGATCGGGTATATCGTTCGCGGTCTTCGTGGAAGGTACACGCGCTAAGCCAGGCGAGTTGCTGCCGTTCAAGAAGGGTGCGTTCTACATGGCCCGACAAGCCGGCGTCCCGGTCGTGCCAGTGGCGATCAAGAACTCCGATGTGTTGATGGGTAAGGGGACGGGAGAAGCGCGATCGGGGGAGATTGAAATGATATTTCTACCGCCGATCGACACTCAGAGCAGAACGACTGATGAGGAGATTAATAAACTAATATCCGGAGTGCGGCAGTCGATCGCGAAGGCGCTAGGGAGAGAAACGGATTAGCCACAAAGAGGCACAAAAAGCACAAAATCATTTGTATGCTTCTTGTGCCTTTTTGTGGCTAGACTAGAAGTCGTAGGTTAGGACGCCCGTAACTTTGACTGTGATCCCGTCTTTCGTCGTCGGCTCGAACCTGGCCTGACGCGCCGCGGCTTCGGCGGCCTCACGCAGCGCCACTGGTCCATCAGTCGCTTTCGCGGAGATCACCTTTCCATTCTCGTCAATCACCACGCGAACTGTGACTCGCCCTGAGGCCTTCTGTCGCTTCGCCTCTTCCGTATAGACCGGTTTCGGTAGCGAGATGGCTTTCGAGTTCAACACACCACTTTCGATCGGCTTTGCCACGCCCGTCGATTCGTCGGTTTCACCAATCTCTGTCACCTTCAGCGTAGCCTGTGTGAAAACAAAGTCGGTGTAACGCACCTTCATCCGCACGTGGATCGAACCGCCACTGTCAAAGATGAGCTCTTCGTCAGCATACGAGTAAGTCGGAAACCAGTAACGCCCGTCGATGTGCTCGCGATAGGTCTCCACGGTTGGAAACTTGTTGTTCTTGGTTTCCGGCACGCCTTTGCCCTTCGTTTTGACGATCTGAAGATCCTGGTCGTCAACCCAAATCCGGCCCGAGAACAGCCGCTCTTTGGTCTTCTTTGGGTTGGGCAGCACTTTCGGCGTGACGTCAAAAACGTAGAGATCCAGCTCGTCGATCTTTTCCTTCCCGATGTAACGGAAGTTGTACCTGTCGGCCTTTGATGGCTCGAGCGCGAACGGCTCAATGCCGCCCAGGTCTTCGATATCTTCCTGGGTTATTTCGGGCATTGTGGACATCGGGAAGAAGCTGATCTTCTCGTACCGGTTGCCCTGATCGTCGAAAGTAAAGGTCGAGACGCGATGGTATTCGCCGATAATCTGCCCGCCCATGCCGATGCTTTGAATCAGGGCGTCGCGCTTGAATGAGTAGGAGTTCAGGGCCTTCCGAAACTCAGCCTCCTTAACAGTGAAAGCTCGAATGATTTTGTCCGCCTCAACTGGATCATTTGATCCATTGCCGGCCGCGGGTGAGGCGGCGGGACTTTGGGCCAAAACGCCAACGGCGCTAAGGACCACGAGGGCCAAAGTGGCGATAATCGGAGGAATCCTCATACGTTCTGTCTTCATTCCACGAGCAGGAAGTTAAAAGTTTAGCCTGGACGCTGCCAAGTCCGGCACGGTGAAATCTGCCTGTCCTCAGATGCCGATCCGAAAGAATCCTGTTGCCAAGGCGCCCCGCCGCTCGGGGGGCGAGGGTGCTGGCAATAGGGCGAGATCGCCATTTTCCTATTGCAAAGTTTCCTGCATCTAGTGTAAGGTGCCCATACTAGAATAAGTTATAACTTGGATAGCGGCACGTTCGAAAATTGAAAAGAGCCAGATTGACCTCGAAATCGCGGCTCATCGAGTTTGAAAGTAAGAGTTCTCAAAGGTCCTCATGTCGGCAACAGGCACTCGTCCTAAATCCGTGGAGCTTTACGGCGCGGGAGCGCAGACGTGACGCCGAGCGGCGGCGTTGCTTACACGGCGCGGGCGATAAACCAGGCTTTGGGAGGAGCTTGGTTTTACGTGGTCTGAGGCCGATGATGTGCGCGGTGGTTAGCTGCCCCTTCTGGGCGGGGTGGCTTATTAAAATCACCGCGCACACCCCAGCTTCGGTTCCTATCACCTTACGAACAATTCAATTTAACACAGGAACAGGTCAGGAAGAGGGGCTTGCCCCCGCTGCTACTAGAATTCCGGTAAAAGCGGGGGCAAGCCCCTCTTCCTGACCTGTTCTATTCTTCCTGCTCAGTTGTAAGTTCTATTCTTCCTGGTCAGTTGTAAGTTCTATTTTTCCTGCTTAGTTGTAAACTAGGGCTCCACGAACTCGACCGGCACGCGCTGCGGGATGATCCCCTTCTCAAAACCGTCGCCCAGTAACCGCCGAACCGCCTCCCGGCCCCGATCCGTATAATCCAGGGTCAGTTCGTTCACCCACATCCCGACAAACCTGTCCGCCAGCTCAGCCTCCATATCCCTCGCAAACTGCAACGCGTACTGAAGCGCGTCCTCGCGGTGGGTCAGCGAGTAGTTGATACTCTCTCGCAGCAGCCTTGAAACTTTCCTGATTCGCTGCGTGCCAAGGTCGCGCCGGATGACGTTCCCTCCCATCGGCAGCGGCAACCCGTGCTTTTGGTGCCACCATTCGCCGAGATCCAGCACCTTGTGAAGTCCCTTCGACTGGTAAAAAAGCTGACCCTCGTGAATCAGCAAACCGGCGTCGCACCTTCCGTTCTGCACGGCGTCGATAATCTTGTCGAAAGGCACAACCTCGTACTTGAACTCGGAGTTGAAGATGCGCAGCGCGAGAAAGGCGCTGGTCAACTTTCCTGGAATCGCGATCTTGAGACTCGGGATGTCTTCCGGCGTGGCCGGCTCGCGCGAGACGACAATCGGCCCGTAGTTGTCGCCGATGGAAGCGCCGTGTGGCAGCAGTGCGTATTTGTCGGCAACGTATGCGTAAGCGTGAAAGCTAATCGCGGTTACGTCATACGTGCCGCGCATCGCTTCCTCGTTCAACGTTTGAATGTCTTTGAGCAGATGCTCGAAATGAAAGTCGCCGGTGTCGAGTTTGTTGGTTGCCAGACCGTAGAACATGAATGCGTCGTCGGAGTCTGGCGAGTGTGCGAGTGTGATAGTTTCTGGCATTTAGAGTGCTCTTATGGGTTCTTTGCTTCCGTCGCCGACCAGGTCGCTACCGCTCCCCGTACTGACCCGATCTCCGCGGGCAGCGATACGATTGTAGACGGTGTCGCGTTCGACCGCCTCGAAACCGGCGTCTTCAATGAGTCCGATGAGCTCGGTCTTGGTCATCTTCACTTCATTGTTTGCTTCGACGGAATAACTAGTCGTCAGCTCGCCCCCTTCTGTGATCGTGCCGTCGATGTCGTTTGCGCCGTAGTGCAACGCCACCTGCGCCAAACGCTTGCCGAGCATCACCCAGTAGGCCTTGATGTGATCGAAGTTGTCGAGCATCAAGCGCGAGACGGCCATCGTCTTTAAGGAGTCGACACCGGTTGGACCAGGCAAATGCGCGAGCTGCGTGTCAGGTGGATAGAACGCCAACGGTATGAAGCACTGAAAACCACCCGACTTCTCCTGCTGCTCACGCAGTCTCACCAAATGATCGACGCGATCCACAATCGACTCGATGTGCCCGTAAAGCATGGTGGCGTTCGTCTTCAATCCTGCCGCGTGCACTTTTCCCTGAAGCTCGAGCCAACGATCGCCGTCGCACTTGTGTGCACAGATCATCGAGCGGGTTGGCTCGCGAAAGATCTCCGCGCCGCCACCGGGACACGAATCCAAACCGGCTTCGATCAGTTTCTGAATCACGTCTTCGTCGCTCATTTTGTAGAAATGAGCGAAGTGGTCGAATTCGACCATCGTAAACGCCTTTAGGTGCAACTGCGGATACTCGCGCTTCAATGACGACAGCAGATCCGTGAAGTAACTGAACGGAAGCTTCGTATTCAGCCCGCCCGTAATGTGCAACTCGGTCGCGCCTTCGGAGACTGCCTGTGCAGCGACTTTCAAACTGTCGTCGATATTGTGTGTGTAAGCGTCGGGCTGTCGCGGCGTGCGGTAGAAGCCGCAAAACTTGCAATCGGCGTAACAGATATTCGTCGGGTTGAGATGACGGTTGACGTTGAAGTAGGTCGTGCGGCCATGCCGCCGTCGCCGCACCGTGTCCGCGAGTTTGCCGAGCGCCGGAAGATCGGTTGTCGCATAGAGCGCGACGCCATCTTCGAACGAGAGTCGCTCTCCAGCGCTGACGCGCGTTGCTATTTCATTGAGTTTTTCGTCGTGTGAAAAAGTCATTTCGGTTTATCGATGCAGGAAAACTGCGCTGCCGAAAGTGGCGAGCAGGATCACGCTCACAAATGCGTTAGTCGTAAAAAACGCGGCATTCAGTCGACTGAGATCGTCAGCGCGAACGAGTCGATGTTGGTAAACGAGCAATGCGCCAGTCGCGATCACACCCACAAAAGCGATTGGACCAAGCTGCGTCACAACAAACAACCAGACCAGCGCGAGAAAAGCCAGCGCGTGAAGCGCCCGCGCGATCCACAGCGCACGGGCGATGCCGACCCGCGCCGGAATCGATTTCAGTCCTTCGCGACGATCGAAGTCGTAATCCTGGCAGGCGTAAAGTACGTCAAAGCCCGCAGTCCACAATAGGACCACCAGCGACAGCAACAACGGCGCGGGACTTCCAATCGCCCCGCGCACAGCGATCCACGCGCCTGTCGGAGCGATTGAAAGACACGCGCCAAGCACGAGATGCGAGAACTGCGTCCAACGCTTGGTCAGCGAATAAAGCAGAACGCAGGCTAGGGCCACCGGCGACAGAATCAACGTCAATCGATTCAACATTGCAGCGGCGAGAACGAACAGGGCCGCGGACGTAATGGTAAATGCCCAAACAAAACCCACTGAAAGCAAACCGGCCGGCAATGCGCGCGATGCTGTGCGCGGGTTCTTTGCGTCGAACCTTCGATCCGCGATCCGATTAAACGCCATCGCCGCAGAACGCGCGCCGACCATCGCCACAACGATCCAGAGGAGCTGCCAGGGTGCCGGCAGGCCATTCGCCGCCAGCACCGCGCCTAGAAACGCAAACGGCAACGCAAAAAGCGTGTGCTCGATCTTGATCATTTCCAGCGTCAGGCGGGTGTTTTTGATTACAGTCGACACGGTTTAAAAGGATATTGCCACAAAAAGGCACATAAGTCACAAAACCACTATTGATTACGAAAGATTACTTATGCAGGTTTTGCTTCTGTGCTTTGTGTGCCTTTTTGTGGCATCCTGATCGTGATGGATCTGAACGAACTCGAGAAGCTGTTGACGGCGTACAAGTCCGGCGAATTGCCGGCGAGTGAGGCGTTGACGCAGATCCAAAACCTTCACTTTGAAGACATCGGATTTGCGCGCGTGGACCACGCCCGGGCTGCCCGCCAGGGCTTTCCCGAGGTTGTTTTCGGCGGCGGCAAAACTCGTGCGCAAGTGGTCGGCATCGTTGAGCGTCTAGTGCAGCGTTCACCGAATGTCCTTGTCACGCGCACTGACGAGGGCACGTTTGGCGAGGTTCGCAATGTGGTGACCGCCGCCGAGTGGCATGAATCTGCGCGGCTCATCAGGATTCGCCGCGACAAAACGAACCTTGGCGTTGGCTCGATTGCTGTCGTGACTGCCGGCACGAGCGATATTCCGGTTGCGGAAGAGGCAGCGTTAACGGCCGAGACGATGGGAAACGCTGTCGATCGTATCTGGGACGCGGGCGTCGCCGGAATTCATCGCGTGCTAGCCGAGCGCGCTTTGTTGCAACGCTCGCGTGTGATCATCGTCGCCGCTGGGATGGAGGGCGCGCTGCCCTCGGTCGTCGGCGGTCTGGTCGGCGTGCCGGTCGTGGCCGTGCCAACCAGTGTCGGCTACGGCGCATCTTTTGGAGGTGTGGCGGCGTTGCTCGGCATGTTGAATTCCTGCGCTTCGAATGTGACTGTAGTGAACATCGACAACGGATTCGGCGCCGGCTTTGTCGCGAGTTTGATCAATCGTCGTTGGACGGTGCCAGTTGAATAGATCACGACCTGCGCGCTCACGGCAATTAGTCTTCACACTGATCGTACTTTCGCTGGTCTCCAGCGCATGCATTTCTGCGCATCGCACTCCCAATCTCGAACACATCTTCGCCGCTGCAAGATCGAAAAGCGGAAAACGTCCGGTGATCGTCATTCCTGGAATTCTCGGATCGGAGTTGATCAACTCGAAGACGGGTGAAACTGTTTGGCCTTCTGCCTTTCGCACTTCGCAGGAGGGTTTGCCGATGGATCCCGATATCGCTTCCAATCGCGATGACCTGATACCAGGCAAGATTGTTGAAACAGTGCGACTCGCGCGTGTGCTTCCGGAAGTCTACGTCTACAGAGACCTGCTTGAAGCATTGCGCCGGTATGCCGGCTACCATCAAGGCGATTGGGACAATCCCGATATCGATGGATATCAAGACACTTATTACGTCTTCCCTTACGACTGGCGGCAGGACAACGTCAAAAACGCGCGCGAGCTTGTCAGGCGTCTCGAACGTTTGAAAAGCAAGCTCCAGCGTCCGGATCTGAAATTCAACGTTGTCGCGCATTCGATGGGAGGTTTGATCGCGCGCTATGCGGCGATGTACGGAGATGTCGATCTACCCGAAGGTGATGGACCAATCCAACCGACGTGGCTCGGTGCCGCGCATATCAACAAGATCGTGATGATCGGCGTTCCGAATGAAGGATCGGCCGATGCCTTCGCGACAATCGTCGATGGTTACTCGATTACTGAAGGTCTGCGGCGACGCATTCCACTGCTCAACAAACTAACCAGGGAAGACGCGGTGCGAACGCCTTCGGTGTTTCAACTCATGCCACATGGCGACGCGGTCAGGTTTCTCGATGAGAACCTGAAACCTTTGCAGATCGATCTTTACGATCCGGCAGTTTGGAAACAATATCAGTGGGGCGCGATCTATTCGCCCGAGTTTCGTCGCCGTTACGAAGAGGTCGACGGAACGAATAGTCACGACGACGAACTCGACGTTTATCTGGCGGCGACCTTGCGACGTGCGCGCCGATTTCATCAGGCGCTGGATGCGGTCGAGAGTTCGAGTTCACCGGTCACGCTGCTGGCTGTCGGCGGGGATTGTGAGGAGACGTTGAATGCACCGATTATTCTGCGAGATGAGAAACAGAATCGTTGGTTGACGTTGATTAGACCACGTGAATATGGAACGTCGAATGGAGCGAAGATCTCGAAGAAGCAAGCTATCGAGGCGATGTACGCGCCGGGTGACGGGCGTGTCACTCGTGAGTCGTTGCTCGGCCAAAATCTCACCCATTACACAGTATTCGGCTGCGACCTTCACGGGCAGTTGCAACGCAACAAAACCCTCCAGGACAACGCCCTCAGCGCGATTGTTGGCGAGGTGTTGAATTGATCTGTGGTTACGGATTGATCAGGCCGTTCAACTTCTCCGCCCAATCAGGATCGATGTTGGTGAGAATTGTGTATTGCTCGAGAGCGCCGTCGCGATTGCCCATCGCCAGCAAACAACGGCCGAGGTTGTAGTAGGCTCTACCAAAATCAGGTTTCAAGCGGATCGACTGCCTAAACGATTCAACCGCCTCATTGTAGCGATTGAGCTCTAAGTAAGCCTCGCCCATATTGTTCGGAGCAATCGGATCTCCGGGTTTGAGAACTGAAAGCTGCCGAAAGATCTCGATCGCTTCGTTGAATTTCTTTGATTTCAAATAACGAGCGCCGAGTCGTTCATAAGCAGCCGTGTAGTCAGGTCGCAGTCGAATCGCCTGTTTGTATGCCTGAATCTCTTCGTCAGCCTTGCCCCAGTCGCGATAAACCAAACCCAGCGCGTAATGGGCATCAGCAGCGTTGTAAGGATCGAGTTTGATCGCCTGACGATAAGCCTCGGCGGATTCGCGATACTGTTTGAGATAAAAGTTGGCGAGACCGATGTTGAAGTACGACTCCGCAGAAGGTCTCAGACTGACAGCCTTCTTAGACGCTTCAATTGCCTCGGCGTGTCTGCCGAGTTTCTCATTGCAGAAACCGGTCTGCGCCCACGCTTCGGCGTAGTTATTGTCTGACTCGACAGCCTTCTCGAAATAGGGCAGCGCCTTTTCGCAGTCGTCCTTCGAAAGAAAACTCAATCCGTCGCGGAAAAACTGTACCGCCTTCGCGCGCTTGTTGCGCCCTGTCGTAGCCACCAAATCAGCCAGCGACGTTAGCGACGTCGACTGAAGCTGTGAAATGCGTTCCGAAGGAATCGCGAAGTTCACACTCTGTCCGCCGGTGATCTGCAACGTTGCAATGCCGATTACCTGTCCCTGCATGTTCACCACCGGGCTACCGCTCGATCCTGACGAGATCGGCGCGGTGATCTGAATGATGCGACCAAAGGTCGGAATGTCGCGCACTGCCGACACGATTCCATTCGTGACGCTTCCTTCCAAACCTAACGGGTTGCCGATCACGACAATGCTCTCGCCTTCCTGTGGCGACGTTTTATCAAGTGGTAACGGCCGGATTTGAGCGTTTGGGGCGTCGATCTTCAACAATGCGAGATCGCCTTCGGCATCGATGGCGAGAACGCCTTTGACGGGAAACACTGCGCCGGTCGAAGAGTGAACTTCAGCGCGAAATGCGCCTTCGAGTACGTGGCGATTGGTGACAATGCGATCGGTTTCGACGAAGAAGCCACTGCCTCGCGAGAGTTTTTCACCACGCGCGTCGAAAGTTTCGATCGCGACGGCGGAGGGTTTGATGCGGCGAACCAGTTCGGGGAGAAGATCCTGCGACGCCTCAATCGGGAGAGGGATTAACAGGAGCAGTAAAAACCAGCAGAGCTTCATGTCAGAGAAAACTAGCCACAAAAAAGCACATAAGTTACAAAATGAATTAACTACTCTTTAGATTTTAATGCTTCTGAATACGGGCACCTGCTTTTTGTTGTTTTTGTGCCTCTTTGTGGCTCAATCCTGTAAATGCTTTCTTAGCGCCGTCACGATCTCACTGATTCTAACATCCTCGCTCTGTTTTGTGCGGCGATCAAACAACTCGACGAGCCCGTCGGCGACTTTTTTCCCAATCGTGATGCGATAAGGTATGCCGATCAAATCCGCGTCTTTGAACTTCACACCGGCGCGCTCATCGCGATCGTCGAGCAAGACCTCGAGACCTGCGTGTTGCAAGTCGTCGTACAACTTCTCGCCTGCGTTACGCAACTCATCCTGCTTCATGTTCGTGATCGTGACAATCACATCGAATGGCGAGAGCGATTTTGGCCAGATGATGCCGTCTTCATCGTGTTGTTGCTCGACGGCGGCGCTGATGATGCGTTCGACGCCGATGCCGTAACTGCCCATTACAAGCGGCACTTCCTTTCCATCCTGCGTCAGCACGGTTGCTCCCATCGCTTCTGAGTATTTCGTGCCGAGCTTAAAGATGTGTCCAATCTCCATGCCCTTGAAAACTTCCAACACGCCAGTGTCGCACTTCGGACAGCCTTCGCCCGACTCGACAGTGCGCAACTCAGACCACTCATCGACCGCAATGTCGCGCGCGATGTCTACTCCACGCAGGTGGTGATCGTCTTTGTTCGCGCCGGTCGTCATGTTGCGACGGTTCTTCAAGGCCGTGTCAGCCACGATGTGCAAATGACTTGCTTTCGCTTTTGCTCTGACGCCACCAAGACTACCGGCGCTTGCGCCAAGCAATTCGCGTATCTCGTCAGGATGTGCCGGACGGACTGCGGTGGCGCGCAAACTATCCGCCAGCTTGATCTCGTGCAGTTGATGATCGCCGCGCAGCAAGACCATCACCGGACGCTGCTCACCGTTGATCGTCGCGATGAAGACAAGCGATTTGATCTGGCGATTTGCGTCGGCGCCGCCGGGAAACGAGATCAGATCTTCGATCGTGCGTACTCCCGGAGTCGGAAACTCGTCGGGCGCGTCTGGTCCAGCCTCGTCAACGATCTCAGCCAGTCGCGAAGTCGCTTTCTCGAGGTTCGCAGCGTAACCGCAGTTCGGGCAAGTAACGATGAGATCCTCGCCTGCGGGAGTCCGCGCGATGAACTCGTCCGACGCCGGACCTCCCATCGCGCCTGACGACGCTTCGACGATCAAGAACTGTATGCCACAGCGTGTGAAGATCTTCTTGTACGCTTCACGCTGATCGATAAAGGATTTGTCGAGTCCGGCGTAGTCGACGTCAAACGTGTATGCGTCTTTCATGATGAAGGTGCGCAGACGCATCAGGCCTGACTTTGGCCGCGCCTCATCGCGAAATTTGGTTTGAATTTGATACCAGACCAGTGGCAGTTGTTTGTACGAACGAATCTCTTTGCGCGCGATGTCGGTAAAGATCTCCTCGTGCGTCATGCCCAGGCACATGTCAGCGCCTTTACGATCTTTCAGACGAAACATGTCGTCGCCGATGTCGTACCAACGACCCGATTCCTGCCAGATCTCAGCGGGATGAAGCGCAGGCAGGAAAAGTTCCTGACCGCCGATAGCGTCCATTTCTTCGCGCAGGATTTGCATGACCTTGCGCGCGATCCGCTGGCCCAACGGCAAGTAGGAATAGATTCCGGCGGACAATTGCCGGACGACACCGGCGCGTAAAAGTAGTTTGTGCGAAATGGCCTCGGCGTCGGCGGGGTCTTCGCGGAGAGTTGGAATGAAGTAACGTGACCAGCGCATAGACTTTGCATTCTCGCTTAGCAGGTTAACGTAAGGCAAATCTGAGCCGCGGATAAACGCGGAAGAACGCGGATTGATTTGCTGAGCCTATGAGCCTGAGTTAACATCACGCTTCTTTCTTAATCACTTCACGAAGGACTCTGAGACATGCGAATTGCACTCGCAAGTGATCATGCTGGTTACGCTGAGAAGGAGCGCTTGAAATCGCTCCTCGCCGATCTGGGTGTCGAGTTTGAAGATCTCGGCCCCGTCTCTGAAGAGTCAGTCGATTATCCTGACTACGCGCGCAAAGTCGCTGAGCAGGTAGCGCAGGGTCAAGCCGAGCAGGGCGTACTTGTTTGCGGCTCAGGCACCGGCATGGCGATCACTGCGAACAAGGTTCCGGGCGTGCGTGCCGCTGTCGCGTGGTCAGAAGAGACTGCCCGACTCGCGCGACAACACAACGACGCAAACGTGTTGGCAATCGGCGCGCGAACGACACCTCCCGCCGACATTCCGAAGATCGTGCGCGCATGGTTCGCGGCAGAATTTGAAGGCGGGCGTCACGCCGCGCGTGTAGAAAAGATTTGTGAAGTGGAAAGAAGCAGATAAGGAATGACAAATGGACAGAAACTCATCACTCGCTGAAGTCGATCCGATCATTGCCGGTGCCATCGACAATGAAGTGGCGCGTCAGGCGAACGGTCTGGAGCTCATCGCGTCGGAAAATTTCGTCAGTGAAGCTGTGCTGGAAGCCGCGGGCTCGGTGTTCACAAACAAATACGCCGAGGGTTATCCAGGCAAACGTTATTACGGCGGCTGTGAGTGGACCGACGTCGTGGAGCAAACTGCGATCGATCGCGCGAAAGAGTTGTTCTCAGCGGATCACGCGAACGTGCAGCCGCACAGCGGCGCGCAGGCAAACATGGCGGTATATGTGGCCGCGATTCAGTATGGCGATCAGATTTTGGGAATGAACCTCTCGCACGGTGGCCATCTCACGCATGGCCATCCGCTGAACTTCTCGGGATTCAGTTACAAAGTCGCCGATTACGGCGTCTCGCGAGAGACCGAACAGATCGATTACGACGAGTTGCAGAAGATCGCCGAGACGCATCGACCAAAACTGCTCGTGTGTGGCGCGTCGGCTTACCCGCGAACGATCGACTTTGAACGCATTGGACAGATCGCGCGTAGTGTTGGCGCGCGCATGTTTGCCGACATCGCACACATTGCTGGTCCAATCGCGGCCGGACTTCACCCGTCACCGATTCCGCATGCTGATTACGTTACTTCCACCACTCACAAAACGTTGCGCGGTCCACGTGGTGGTTTGATTCTCTGCAAAGAGGAGCACGCAAAGGAGATCGATCGACGGCTGTTTCCTGGAGTGCAAGGTGGTCCACTGGTCCACATCATCGCTGCAAAGGCAGTGGCGTTTGGTGAAGCCTTGCGCGAAGACTTCAAGGAGTATCAGCGTCAGGTCTTGAGAAACGCAAAGGCGTTGGCGAGTGAGCTGCAAGAGCAGGGACTACGACTCGTTTCCGGTGGAACTGACAATCACTTGATGCTGGTTGACGTTTGGATGGATGGGAAAGGCACCACCGGGAAGGATGCGGAGAAAGCACTCGAAGCGGCATTGATTACGGTTAACAAAAACACGATTCCCTTCGATCAAAACAAACCGTTCGTTGCTTCCGGCCTGCGCATCGGCACGCCGGCCGTCACCACGCGCGGCATGAAAGAGCCGGAGATGCAACAGATTGGTCGTTTAATCGCCGAAGTGATTCACGCTCCTGAGTCGGAAGAGGTAAGGAACAAAGTGAAGCGAGAAGTTGCGGAGTTGACGGCTCGATTCCCGCTGTATCCGAACAGACTGAAGAAAGCGCATTAGGCCGCAAAGTAAATCATGCTTGAAGTGTTTGGCCCGGAGGGGTTGATCGCGCGGGCGCATCCTGAATATGAGTATAGGCCGGGCCAGATTGAGATGGCGCGTGCGGTGATGCGCGCGTTTGATGAGAAGCGACACCTGATCGTCGAAGCAGGAACAGGCACAGGCAAGACACTCGCCTATCTCGTCCCCGCGGTAGCTGCGGCACTCGGCGGCAACGGACGCGTAATCGTCTCCACGGGTACAAAACATTTACAGGAACAGTTGATGGAGAAAGACATTCCCTTTCTCCAAAACGTTTTGCCCAAGCCTTTCGCCGCGACGTACATGAAAGGCCGCAATAACTATCTTTGCCTCAACCGTCTCGCACGCGCGCAATCAGCCCCAGTACTCGAAGGTCTCGACGAAGTTGATTACTTCGAAGAGGTCTGTCACTGGTCGAGAGAAAGTGAGACCGGCGACCGTGCCGAACTCGCGAATCTTCCTGAGACGCTCTCGTTCTGGCGTCACATCGATGCTCGTTCGGAAAGCTGCCTCGGTCAGAAATGTCCTGACTTCGATCCATGCTTCATCACTCGCATGCGAAATCGTGCGCAGGAGGCCGACATCATCGTCGTCAATCATCATCTCTTCTTCGCAGATCTGAGTTTGCGCGGCGGCAACTACGGCTCAGTGCTGCCCGCGTATACTGCGGTGATTCTCGACGAAGCGCATCTCATCGAAGAAGTTGCGTCTGAATACTTCGGCGCACAGGTTTCCAATTATCAAATCGAAGATCTCGTGCGCGATCTCGGCATGCTCACGATCGAAGACGCTGAAGTCGATAAAGAGCTCACTCACAGCGTCGCGCGCATATCGCGATTTTCAGACAACTTTTGGATGGGTTTTCGTGATGGTCGCGGCGAGGAAGGTCGGTATCCGATCATTCCGGGAACGTTCGCGAAGAAGAATTCTGACGGTGAGGTGCAGGCGACGCCGCTGGGCGAGTTGTACATGGCTCTCGAAGGAGCAATCGGACGCGCGGAAACCACACTCGATGCGATGAAGGAAAAGTCACCAGACGTCGAGAATTTGATCCGACGTTTACGCGAGATTCGTTTTGAGCTCGAGTTTATCGTCACGGGCACTGACAGAAAATTTGTCTACTGGCTCGAACGTCGAAATCGCGGCGTCTTCCTGCGCGCGTCGCCAATCGATGTCGCGGGACTCTTGCAGGACAAGTTGTTTGATGAGGTGCCGACAGTAGTGCTGACGTCGGCGACATTATCGAGCGGCGGAAACTTTGCTTTCATCCGCGATCGGCTCGGGTTGGAGACCGCCGACGATCTGATCGCGGAATCGAGTTTTGATTATCAAAGTCAGGCGATCCTCTACCTGCCGGCGAGAATGCCCGATCCGCGCGATCGAGAGTGGACCTCGGCAGCGGCCGCAGAGGTGACGAAGATCCTCAACGCAACTGAGGGTCGCGCGTTTGTGCTGTCTACGAGTTTGGCAGGCATGCAGGCGCTTTACGAAAACGTTTGGAGCGAGATCGACTATCCGTGTCTGATTCAAGGCAGCGCTTCAAAGGGTCAACTACTCAAGCGCTTTCGCGAGACGCCGAACGCGGTTTTGTTTGCAACGTCGAGTTTTTGGCAGGGTGTTGACGTGCGCGGCGAACAGTTGTCGTGCGTGATTATCGACAAGTTGCCGTTTGCAGTGCCGACGGATCCGCTCGTCGCGGCGAGGCAGAGATATATTGAAGACAACGGTGGATCGAGCTTTTATCAGTACAGTGTGCCGCAGGCGATCATCGCTCTGAAGCAGGGCCTCGGACGTTTGATTCGTAGCACGACCGATCGCGGTGTGCTGGCGGTACTCGACCCACGCTTGCGCACGAAAGGTTATGGTCGAACTTTTCTACAGAGTTTGCCGCCTTGCCGAGTGACATCTCAGATAGCCGATCTCGCCACGTTTTTTTCCACAGATTACGCGGATTTTGTTAAATCTGCGCAATCAGCGTAATCTGTGGATGATATGCCAGGACAGTTTGAAGTAATGATCGAGCGGAATTTCTCGAGCGCGCATCAACTGCGCGGCTACAAAGGCAAGTGCGAGAATCTGCACGGACACAACTACAAGATCGAGATTTACGCGCGCGGACGCGAGCTCGACAATGTTGGTCTGCTCGTCGATTTCGTGGAATTGAAAGCCGCTGCGGATGACGTGGTCGCGTATTTAGACCATCGCAACATCAACGAGCTGCCGCCGTTCGACGAGTTGCAGCCGTCAGCGGAGAACCTCGCGAAGTACGTTTTGGAGCGAGTTGCTAAGCGAGTCAGCGACGATCGCGTGCAGATTTACAAGGTTCGCTGCTTCGAAACGCCCACCAGCGTCGCCACCTACCAGCTCGACTGATCTCTGTGCACCTCTGTGTCCTCTGTGGTTACTGACCGAAATCAACCACAGAGACACAGAGGACACAGAGATTGCACAGAGAAGTCACCTCCAAGGTTCAGGTAGATCGGCGACGGTGTAAGCCATCACGGCCATCGTCGCGACGCACAGTGCGAGCTCGCGTGGGTCGACTTTGTCGAGCGTGTCGGCCGGTGTGTGGTGAATGTCGAAGTAATGCGTGCCGTCAACATCCAAGCTCGCACCGACAACTCCTTCACGCATGATTGGACCAATATCCGCTCCACCACCATTCGTCGCAATCTGATCGGCGCCGATTCCCGAAAGTAACTTCGCGATCTCCTGGAGATTGGATCGCACTTGCAACGGAGCGGTCGCAACCAATCCGAAGCCTTCAGGCTTGTAGACGCCTGAATCCGACTCGATCGCGAAGATATGTTTCGACAACTCAGCGTGATGTGCATCGTGATAAGCATTGCCGCCACGCAGTCCATTCTCTTCGTTGGTAAACAGAACGACACGGATGGTGCGACGCGGTCTGAGTCCGAGTTCTTTCAGTAGCCTCACAGCTTCCCAGGCGACAATACAACCGCCGCCATCGTCGTGCGCACCCTGGCCCACGTCCCACGAATCCAAGTGCCCGCCAATCACGACTACTTCATCCGGCCTCTCAGAGCCTTTGATTTCCGCAATGACGTTTGCGGACTCTGCGTCAGGCAAAAACTTCGCTTCCATCTTGAGTCGCAACGTCGGATGATCGCCACGGTCGTTCATGCGTTGCAGAAACTCAGCCACTTCGATCGTGATTGCCGCGACGGGAATCTTGGGCTGATTCGGATCGTAATTCATTGCGCCGGTATGTGGAGTCTGCAAACTCACCGGCGTGATCGACCGCACGAGCGCCGCGACTGCGCCGTATCGCGCTGCACGTGAAGCACCTTGCAAACGATAAAGAACGGTCGCGCCGTAGTTGGTAAACGGCACGTTGTACACCACGATCTTTCCGCGCACTCGCTCGCCGAGCCGATCGAGCTCGCTGAAGTCGCGTACCACGATTGCCTCGGCCGTAATACCTTCAGCGGGCGTGCCAATGCTGTTGCCCAGTCCCAGCATCTGCAACTTTCCTGGAGCGGGCATCAGCATTTCGAGACTCTCTTCGCCACGCACCCAGTGTGGCACCATCACTTTCTCTGCGCGCACGTTGTTGAGACCGTCGCGCTTCATTTCAGCGACGGCCCATACGATTGCTTGCTCGAGACTCTTCGAGCCACTCAGACGATTGCCGATGTGGTCCGTCAAGTGTGCGAGTCTTGAGTAGGCGCGATCGCTGGTGAGTGCCGCGCCGATAATTCGTGCGGCGGCGGCGCGATAGGCATCAATCTTGACAGTCGGCGGCGGCAGCGGTGTCGGTGTTGGTGTGGGAGTGGCGAAGACCTGGGCTGCTCCGCTGGGACTCTGAGGTTGTGTTTGTGCATGGGCTGTGAAGGCGGTGATATAAATCAACGTCGAAATGAGTGCGAGCAACTGTACGAGACGCAAGTGTGGGAATCCTCCGTGGACCAGGTTGGAGCGATCGTGAAAGCATTGACGTTAGGCAGTTTAGCTTAGTCGAGGAATTTCGGGCCAACGAATGCCGCATTTGCGCGACAAACTTTCCGAAAAATTTTCGAGAAGCTGTCGATTTCCAGCCTTCCCGTTCGATTAACAGGTGAAACTTGAAATCACAAAGGAGAAATGAATGATGGCAACACGTATTCAACCCGCCCCACAGAAGATCACGACCTTTCTTTGGTTTGACAACAACGCCGAGGAAGCGGCGAACTTTTACGTCTCGGTTTTTAAGAATTCGAGAATTTTGAAAACGGCGCGAAATGGTGAAGGCGGACCGGGGCCGAAAGGAAGCGTACTGACGATTGACTTTGAGCTTGACGGCCAGCGAATCACTGGATTGAACGGCGGACCACAATTCAAATTCACTGAGGCTATCTCGCTAGTGGTTCATTGCGAAACGCAGGAGGAGATTGATTACTTCTGGGAGAAACTCTCTGCGGATGGTGGTGAAGAGGTTCAATGCGGGTGGTTGAAGGACAAGTTTGGGCTGTCGTGGCAGGTCGTGCCGAACATCCTTCCCGAGCTGATGACAGGCGACGGTAGTAAACGAGTAATGAAAGCCATCTTCGGGATGAAAAAATTGGATATCGAAGAATTGAAGAGAGCTGCTGAGGGACGGTGATCCATCAGATAGTAGACAGGATTTCAGGATTCTCAGGATTGACATGTAAATCCTGCACATCCTGAAATCCTGTCCGAGGCGGGCGGCGGACCATGAAGGGCTTCTCACAGAACCAGAAGAAGACCCACGCAAACAAAATCGTGGCGGGCACGATTACGAAGAACACATTCCCCAGTTGCAACCAGCCCGGATTAACCCAACGCCACGACTGCATAATGATCAACTCGTGCGTCAAGTAGATCGAATACGAAAAGATACCCAGCGTAGCGAACACTGAAACGAGCGACGGTAACTTCGCCCGCCGCAGCCAACTCTGTTCGGCCAACACGATCCTGTTCACGACGATAAAGAACCCGAGTCCCCACAGCGGATGAATCAAAAACCAACTCGAGTTGTGCAACAATGTGTCCTTCGAAATTAACGGTAAGTAAGACGACAACGCCGAAGCACTCACGATGAGCACGGTCGCCAGCCGCAGATTGCGTGACCAGCCAGGCAAGCGAATCAATCCAAACATCGCCTCAACCCCAATCGCTCCGAGCGCCCATGTGAACCAGTGCGCAGCGGCAGCCTCAGGCACTGGAATGCCAAAGCCAGTCTTGAGCCAAACGACATGGCTAAGGATCATCCAACCAAGCCGCGCCAAAAGGCAGATCGCGAGTGTCACCCCCCAGCCCCAGCGAATGCGTATAAACAGCAAAAGGAAGTAGGCAAGATAGAGTTGCTCTTCAATTGCGAGCGTCCAAAAGACGCCGTTGATTGTATAAGCGGTGTTTGAGTCGAGATTGTGAAGCATCAGCAGGTGCATGCCGATGTCGTAAAAGAAAGAGTGTGTGAAGTTGAGACCGACAGTCCCCGCAGTCAACAACAGAAAAAGCAGAAGCGCGATTATGTACGGTGGATAGAGCCGGCGAATTCGTCTTTTCCAGAATGAGGCAAAGCGAACTTCGGGCTTGTCGGTTCCTGCGGCCTTTGCTTTGGCCCATTGCAGGTGAATGCAGAACCCTGAGATGACGAAGAACAGGAAGACGCCGATGTAACCAAACGAGCTCGCAAACTGGACCAGGCGAATCGGATATTGAAAGAGGTTGGGTGGAAGAGCGTTCTTGCCTTGCTCGACAGCGTGATAAAGAACCACGCCCAACGCCGCGATACCTCGAAGTGCGTCGATGCCACGCAGTCGTCTGGTGTCAGGGGGAGTCGTCACAACGGCGATCTTAAGCCGAAACCAATGACGGCACGTCGATATTGTACTTCCTAATCTTACTGTAAAGTCGCGGCCGGTAAATTCCCAAAAGATTTGCCGCAGCCTGCTTGTTTCCCCCTGTTCGTTGAAGCGTTCGTTCGATGACGAGGCGTTCGATGTCCTCGAGCGTCATGTTTGGTGGAACGTCCCATTGGACGTTCGATGAAGTGCCTTCCGGAAGTGTGCCGTTATCGAAAGGTAGATCGATCGGTTCGATCTGCTTGTCTTTTGCCAGCAGCACTGCGCGCTCGATCACGTTCTGCAACTCGCGAACATTGCCCGGCCAGGTGTGGCCAAACAGCCTCTGATACGCCGCCTGCGAAACGCCGGTAATCGGCCGTTCATACTTCTGCGCGTACATGTGAAGGAAGTGCTCAGTCAGCAGTTGAATATCCTCGCTGCGCTCCCTCAACGGCGGAACGTGAATCGTGATCGTCGAAATACGATAGAAGAGGTCGTCGCGCAACAGTCCATCGCGTATCGCATCAGCCGGTGGACGGTTGGTGGAACACACTAACCGAAAATCGACTGCGTACGTTTTCTCCGATCCGATCTTACGATAACTCCGCTCCTGCAAGACGCGCAGCAACTTCGGTTGCAACTCGACCGGCATCTCCGCAATTTCATCCAGCATCAGCGAACCGCCGGCCGCGTGTTGGACCAACCCTTCCTTATCCGCGTGCGCACCCGTGAACGCGCCTTTAGTGTGACCAAACAACTCCGATTCGATCAGCTCTTTCGGCAGCGCCGCGCAGTTCACCTTGATGAACGGTTTTTTCGAACGCAGTGATTGATAGTGAATGGCGTTGGCAATCAACTCCTTGCCTGTTCCCGATTCGCCGACGATCAGCACGTTTGCGTCAGACTTCGCTACTGACTCAATCGTTTCGTAGATCATCTGCATCGGTTTCGAGGAGCCGATGATGTTGAAGTACTCAGCGCGCGTCGATAGTTGGCGTCTCATATTGGCTGTTTCCGCCACCAACTCTCGACGCTCGAGTGCCTTTTCCACCAGAGGCTGAAGCTCTTCGAAATCAAACGGCTTCTCGACGAAATAGAACGCGCCGGCTTTCGTGGCCTCAACAGCTTTTTGTACCGACCCGTAACCGGTGACGACGATCACTTCTGTCGTTGGCCGCGCGTCTTTCATGTGACGCAGAACTTCGAGGCCGTCCATGTCCGGCAGTTGCAGATCGCAGATCGCCAGGTGATGTCCGCCCTGATCGAAGAGCTCGATGGCGGCCGCTCCAGTTGCGGCGGTATCGACGGAGTATCCTTCCTCGACGAAGTTTTGCCGCAGAGAGTCGGCCATCGTTGGCTCGTCGTCCACAACAAGAATTCGCGTTTCTTTGTTCTCCACCTTTTTCTCCTCTCTCGAAGTCGCTGCGCCTTGGGGCATGATGATTACTCCCTGTGTAAATTTTAGTAAGGCAGCTCAACTACAAACTTTTTATTTATGAATGCCGCAGACCCGCCGTGGGCCTGAATAATTTTTTCTGCGAGTGCGAGTTTGATCTCGTCACTTCCAGAAAACGAACGAAACGGATCGCGGTCCAATTGACGCAAGCCCGACCACTCAAGCACAGCCTTATTCGGATCGTGCGCCGCAGTTTTGACACTCACACTAATCGCACCGCCGTCGTTCTCTTTATCCTGATGTTTTACCGCTCCAATGCTTAGCCACTTCAAAGCCTCAGTAAGTCTGAAGTGATCAAACTCTCCCTGAACGGCGTCTGAATTTTCGTTCACCACAATCTGCGAATTCGCATCATTCAAACCCGTGCAGATGGTCCGTAATACCTTGTCGATTTCAAATCCTGGTTGCTTTTTCAACTCTACCGGCTGGCCGTAACGCACAATCAGCGACAGATCCTCGGCCGCGCGATCGAGCCCGCTCATCAACTTTCGGATCGTTTCCTGTTCATCTTCGGGACGCTCATTCTTCTCAATTCTGCGTCGCAGAAACGTGGCATAGAGTTTGAGACCATTTAGCTGATTCTTGAGGTCATGAACTATTTGCATTGAAGCTCGCCCGAGGTCCTGGAGTCGCTCAGTCTCTTCGGGCTTCGACATTGCAGTCTTCATCAGGTGCAAAATCTCTCTCAGCTCTAAAAAAGGGGCCGCAGGGGGAAGGGAACCTCACAACCAGTTCGAGTGTACGAATTAGACGCTGGCCTAAGATCCGTTGGTGTTGCGTTTCAGTGCGGTATAGTAGCAAAAAAGGCGCGCGTATTCTAGTGATACAGTAAAATCAACAACTTAAGGCGGTTCGGGATCCGAGAATGAAAGGGCAGGGCGATCAGGTAACGGTTTTACTCGTGGAGGACACCGAGGACAATCGCTTCATGATGCGACGTCTATTGGAGATGGCCGGCTACCGCGTTGTTGAAGCAATGAAATGGCGAGGACGCGGTAAAGGCGGCGAAGGCTGAGTCGCCGCAGATTATCCTGATGGACCTTAGTCTGCCAGTGATTGATGGGTTGGCTGCCACTCGATTGATTCGCAAGCTTCCGGGCTTTAATTCCACACCGATCATCGCGGTTTCCGCGCACGATAGCTCAGACTTTCAATCAGAGGCGATTGATGCGGGGTGCAATAGCTACATCACGAAGCCGATCGATTTCAACGAACTGGAAGAGTTGATCGCGCAATTAGTGAAATGAACAAGTCAGGAAGAGGGGCTTGCCCCCGCTGCTACGCTGATTTAACGAGCGGGGGCAAGCCCCTCTTCCTGACTTGTTCATTTCACTAATTGCAAAACCGGTTTCCTGTATCTACAATTCTTCCACTATGGCCGTTCCAGATCGGCGAATTGAAGCGAGCGAATCAAATCGTACGCTCATCATTGTCATAGCTGTTGTTGCTGCGGTAATAATTGCGGGCCTGTTTTACGGTTTGATGCGTTTGGGTGGCAGCAGCGGTTCCAGCGAACCAACTCTTCAAGGCGCAATTCGCGCAGGCTCACCTCAATTTGAGGAGTACAAGGCGAAGATCATCCTCGACGATCCGGAAGCGACAGAAGCAAAACGCGCGCTCGGCGACATCGTCATGACTTTGCAAACGACCGTTCGCAACCTCTCAGGAAAGACGATTAACGGGTTAGAAATACGCGCCGCAGTAGTCGATTACCAGGGACAGCCAGTGAAACAACGAACAGTCGTCGTGATTCCGACTCGTCAACCAGAGTTGCCGCCAAACAAGACGATGCAAGTTCCGGTAATGTTGGAAGGAATGAGCGACGCCGACGCGCGCGCGAATATCAAGATGGAAGTGACGGCCTTCAAGTTTAAAGACTAATCTGCGTAATCTGTGGATTACAAAAACAGCTCTTCTAACGACTGCTTCACCGGCCGAACCGAAACAATCTTCCCGCCTACTTTCCGTAACGCAGCCAGCACTGCTTCAATTTCATCCTCCGACGCGATTTCGATGCGCAGGCCTCGCGGCGTCGGCGCGATTTCTGCTTCGTGGAGATGCTGCTTCAGCGTCTCTGCATCGGTGCCTGTGGCCATGACTTCCATGTGTTGGGGGCCATGAGTCGTCTGGCGCAGCTCATCGAGATACCCAACCTGCGCGAGTTTTCCTCGCTTGAGAATCGCGACGCGATCGCACAACACCTCGATGTCGGAAAGTATGTGCGAGCACATGAACACAGTCTTGCCTTCATCTCGTAGTGAAGCGATCAAATCACGCACTTCACGACGACCAACCGGATCGAGCCCGCTCATCGGTTCGTCAAGGAAAACTATCTCAGGATCGTTGATCAACGACTGCGCCAGGCCGACTCGCTGAAGCATTCCTTTCGAAAACTTTCTCAACTGCGTGTCCCAGCGCTTCTCATCGAGCCTGACTCGGGCGAGTAGATCCGCAGCGCGCGCTTTTCGAGAGGCGGAAGGATAGCCAAAGATCTGCGCGCAGTAGTAGAGAAACTCGCGGGCAGTGAGGTAGTCGTAGAAATACGGATTCTCCGGCAGGTAGCCGATGCGCTGATGCATGCTGACGTCGCCGATGTCGCGGTCGAGAATGCGCGCGCTGCCGGCAGTGGGGAAGATCAAACGCATGAGCAGCTTCAGCGTCGTGGTCTTGCCGGCGCCGTTTGCGCCGAGAAAACCGAAGATCTGCCCGCGATCGATCGAGAGCGAGAGATTATCGAGCGCGCGAACTTTGCGTTTGCGCCAGAAACCGACTTCGTAGTCTTTGGTCAGGTTTGTGATCTCGATGACTGACATTGTCTTATCCACAGATTACACAGATTATTTCGCCGGAATCTCAGACTTCGGGTCTAATTCAACTTCGCAGGTACCAGAACGCAAGATGTAAGGCACTCCCGCCGGATCTAGCGGCGCACCAGGCACGCCCAACTCTCGCCAGGAGTTTGGGCATTTACCCGTCCGCATCTGGTAGGCCGTGAGTATTTTTCGCAAACCATCTCGCTGGTCCAACGAATCGAGTTGCAGCAGTCTTCGCCGTGCCATCTCTTTGACTTGATCGTCACTCGACTGTTCAAACATGCGCGTGTAGATCTCACGCGCCGTTGAGCGACTGCCACCATCAGCCGCCATTTTGGCTTTCATCGCTTCCATCCACGGAGGCGCGCCGGGAATCTCCGCGCCACGACCGTACGTCTCGCTGGCCAACTGGTAATCGTGTTGCTGCCAGTAGATGTAACCGAGGTGGTGATAAAGCCTCCACGCGTTTGGATTGGCCTCGATCCCTTTTTGCGTGATGCGAATCGCTTCCTGCACGTCGATCGACGGCAGCACGATGGCGGCATATTCGTAAGGGTCGAGAAAGTTCGGATCGAGCGTGGTAGCTGTGTCGAGCAACGGCGCGAGCAGCTTCATATTGAGCTGCCCGAGATTGTCGATCGGCATGTCGTCAGGATGGCTCATGATCTTTCGCCCGACGTATTGCAGCGAGCGCATCCAGTACCAATCGGCGACGAGTCCGTTGAATCCCAAACTGATTCGTCGGGCAGTCTTGCCGTTTACGTAAAGACTCTCGTCGATCGCGTTTGGATCGGGTGGTGGGCGCAAAGCGTCAGTCCACCGAACGAGCAGAGCCGCAGACGCAATTCCGACCAGGACCATCGATGCGAGTGCAATGGTCTTCAAACGGTGGCTCTTCGATGCGTCGGAATTAATGCTCATCTATTTGAAGTTTCGACGACTGAAGACGAGTGTCGCGCCTGCAAGAATTACGGTGATGTAGACCAGCGCGTACAAAGCTGTAGCAAAAACAAATCCCGGCGCCGGCGCACGACCATGTGCCGCAGGCGTTATGAAGCTGTAGTTCGCAAGATTTGGCAGCAGATAGTACAGACCTGTAAATAACCAGCGTGCGCTCGTGCCGCCCAAAGAGACGGCAAGACTCTTCAAGTCAGCACTGAAGTGACCAATGATAAAAACCATGAACGTCAATAACGCGGAGAGCGCCGGTGACGAAAATGAGGAAAAGAGAAGCGCAACGGCAGTCAGGAGCATCAGCTCCAGGTAGATCAACAACACGGCGGGCCAGACGGTGAAAATCAGTGGGTCCCAGCCGCGGCCCACGTACACCAGTGCGAGTGAAACCCCAACCGCCATCACCAACACGTTAACCAGCAACGTGAGACAGAGACCGAGATACTTTCCGACGAGAAACTCGCCACGCCCGACGGGTTTCGAGAACACCGCGTAGATCGTTCTGCGCTCGATCTCTTTGTAGACGAGCCCGACGCCCACGAAGATCGCGATGAACACGCCGAACAGCAACATCGCGCTCAGCCCGAGGTCCACGATTACTTTCCGTTCCTGGCCACCCGACAATTCGCCGATGAAGATCGAAGCGCCGGTGAGCAGCAGAACGAAGAGCACCAGGTTATACAGCACACGATCGCGAACAGCCTCGCGAAACGCGTTTCGGGCAATCGCGCTTATGCGCCAGAAGCTGCCGCTTCTGATCTGTGTCTGTGTCGCTTGCTGAAAATCTATGGCCGCTTCTGCCATTGCGTTACGACAAAGCAGGATGTGAGTTTCGTCTGTAGTCTATTGACCAGTGGCTCCAGTCGCATTAGCACGGGCGCAAAAAACTTCTTGCTGCCCGGCGGAATGCGGAAGATGAGCGAGTTTAAGACCAGGAGAAAAGCGAAGTTGCCGAGATACTTCGCCTTCTTTAGTTTAAAGCAGTCAGCAAAATCTCTTTGCAGCGCCGCGACATTGATGGCTGCTTCATTGTCGGAAAAGAACCGATCGAAGCGGTACCACACACGCCTCACGAGATCCGGAAGCGAGCCACTGTGCGGCTCCATGAAGCAAAAATAGCCGCCCGGCTTCAACACGCGATGAATCTCACGAACAGCGCGTTTGACGTTCGGATGAATGTGATGCAGTCCACCGACGACAACGACACAATCGAAAGCATTGTCGGGCAGTCCGGAATCGAGCAGCGAGCGCTTGAGTGCGGTCGCGTTGGTCCTGCGTGCTTGAAACGTGTCGATGACTTCGTTCGAGATGTCGAGCCCAGTGACGATCGCGCCGCGTGCCAGCAGGTAGTCGGTAGTTTGACCACTACCACACATCGCATCGAGCACTTTCATTCCGGCAAGATCGAGTCCCTCAAACATCGGCTCGTAAATGAATCTTCGCCGGTACTTGACGCTCCACTGGTCGCTGTAGTGCGCCTCGTAATCGGCCGCGATGTTGTCGTAATGAGCCTGTTGCTGGCGCTCGGTGGCGCCGAGTTGTGCTTGCCAGCTTGTTGGACCGACGGCTGAGTTGACCAGCATCTTCATCGCTTTTGTCTGCGTCTGAACGGTGCGGCCAGGCCGCCGATGATTATTAAACCGCTCAAACTTCCTATTGTCGAGAATTTGTTTTTGCGAGGCTCTTGAAAATCGAGCTCAACAGAGGTTGCGCGTTGCGGCAGCGAGACGAGCAACGCGCCGTCAGTGTCGGGCCGTGTAGCCAGAATTCCCGCTTCGCTCTTTGCGATCCAGTGCGGGTAATAAAAAGTTCGGACGCGTGCTTCGGTGGCTGGTCCGGCGGCGACTGAAAACTTTCGCTGCTCGGGTTGCCATGAAGTCACGGTAACAGCGCGGTCTGCGGCTTCGACTTCGTTCGGCATCTTTCTCACGTCAGCACGGGCCCAGATCGGAAGCCAGTAATTCACACTGTCGGTTCCGCGGACGCTAGTCAGCATGTTGTCGAACTTCTGTGGAGGAAAATACTGCGCTTCGCGCACTACATGCGATAGGGTGAAAACAACTGAAATCGTCATCGCGCCGAATACCGCGATTCGTTTGCGCGCCTCCTTGGAGTGCGGCGACTTGGCGCCGCTTTGGTCTCGATCGAGCTTCATCGATAGCAAAGCGGCGCCAAGTCGCCGCACTCCAAAGAGGCGCTCAATGCCAGCAGCGGCGAGGATCGAGCCGCCCATCGAAACGAGAATCAGCCAGCGCCACGGAAACTGCGTCTCTTGCAATGGTCGAAACAAATTCCAAATCGGCTGGCTCAACGGTACGGCCATGAAAAGCGCGAAACCCGTCAACGCGATCACGGCTTTTTTGTAGGGTCGGCCCTCCGTGGCCGCCCGTCGTGCGAACAACGCCGGCACAAACAACAACACCGTCATCAGCGCCAGGATATTCATCCACCAAACATTCAAATTCTCCGGCGAAAACGTCGAGAACAGAAAATTCATCCGATAATCAACTGACGCATCCCGCCGAATCTGATTGATTCCGATCCAACCAACTTCCGCCACCATCGTCACCCAGTAAACGGCACTCAAACTCAGCCCAAGCGCCGCTCCGAACGAGAGTTTTGCGAGTTTTTGAATCTTGTTCGGTCCATTAACTCTGAGCAACGCGTAGACCAGCAAAGCCATTGACCCAATGACGGCAAGTGGTAAGTGAGTAAAGATCAAGAGACCGTAAGTCGCAGCGAGACCCGCAATGTCTCTCGGCTTATCTCGCTCGCACACTCTTTCCACAAAGCCAAAGACGAACGGCAAGACCGCGCTGCCGGCCCACTCAGCCAGCAACGTCGCTTGATACAGTTGATTGAGATGGTAGGGAGCAAGAGCGTAGAAGACACTCGCCCAGATCGCAGCGGAAGCCGGCAGGATCGACTTGGACCAAAAGTACATGCCCAGGCCGCCGGCAATCGACACAATCGCAAAGACCAGCAGAGTCGCAGCGTACCAGTTCCCGATCACGAATCGCGCTGCCGCGAGAAGATAGTAGAGAGCCGGAGGATAAAAGCGAAAGCTGGGATCGCCGTAACCGCCATTCGACTCAGCCAACCAGCCGGGATAAAGATTACCGGCGGCTATTGCGTCGTAGAAGGGAAGCGCGAAGCGAAAGTGGTTAGTGAGATCGAGGTTCGAAGGAACGCCCCAAAACATAGCTGGAGCAATCACAGCAAGAGAGACGACGAGGACCAGGGCGATGGCCGAGTGCCGATTGCCAGCCGCAGAGAGGCCCAAAAAGCACAAGGAAGCATTTTCTGCTTCATGTGCTTTTTTGTGGCTCAGTTTGGTTATCGAGGCAACAATCGGCAATGTTGTTAATTTCCGAGCACCGGTAAAGCACTAATGTCAGCTCTCGTGTTTGGTATCGCGCTGAGGTCCGTGTCTCCGTGCATCACGCCAACTTCAGTCGTACCAAAGGTCCGTGTACCAGTTTGCGATACGCCACCGGTCGTTGCGGGAAATGCGTAAACGCCAAACACAGCCGTGGCATTAATGCCGGCTTGTTCGACGACCGCAAAGTCGTATCCGCTCTTGGTGCCGCTACTCAATACAGTGTCAGTCAGGGTCTGACCTTGTAGTGTCGCGAGGTTTGGAGCGAAAGCTCCAGCTCCGGCCGTTGCCTGATACACAACTTGAGCGCTATGAATCGTGCGAAGCGATGACTGGGCCGATCCTTCGTTCGCAGCGCGACGCGAAGCGAGAAGGTTGGGGATCGCGATCGCGGCGATGATGCCGATGATGGCAACCACGATCAGCAATTCGATTAGAGAAAAACCAGCTTGTCGTTTGTTCTTCATGTTCTACTCCTCAAGCAACCGTTGACTCTCACGCGTGGGATTTCACATGGAACGCGGAGGACGATTCTTCGCAATGATCAAAACAAGATGCGTGCCAAAAAGTGAGCGCAAAAAATCGCTCAATATGGGCCAATTTAGTGGTATTTCGGCGCGCCGTTTCGACCGTGGTGACACAATCTGTCAGGCGAGCGACAAACTTTGTGACTACAAAAAAAGAGGATGGAGCAGAACTCCATCCTCGCAGGGGAAGGTGCTTGCGCACTCAGTTAGTTGCCTAATTAGTTGCCTAATTAGTTGCCCAGGGGGGCCATCGGCGCGCCAACGATCAAAGCTCTCGTGTTGGGGATCGCGGCCAAAGTGTTGTCGCCATACATCACGCCCACTTCAGTGATACCGAAGCGACGAGTGCCGGTCTGGGAAACACCGCCGGTGGTTGTCGGGAAGCCATAAGCGCCGAACACTGCGGTCGCGCCGGTTCCGGCCTGTTCGACGATCGCGAAGTCATAGCCGCTCTTGGAGCCACTGGAAAGAACTGAGTCGATCAAGTTGACGCCGTTGAGAGCAGCCAGGTTAGCGGCATAGGCGCCGTTACCAGAGGTTGCCTGATAAGTAGCCTGTGAGCTGTGGATGGTGCGGAGAGAAGATTGGGCCGAGCCTTCGTTGGCGGCGCGGCGGGAAGCGAGAAGGTTGGGGATAGCGATGGCGGCGATGATGCCGATAATCGCCACAACGATCAAGAGTTCGATCAACGAAAAGCCTTCTTGACGTTTGCTTGTCATGTTAATTGGTGCTCCTTTCACGTAGCAATCAGGTAGATTGGGTTAGTTGCCCTATTAGTTACCTAGCGGGGCCATCGGTGCACCAACGATCAAAGCTCTCGTGTTGGGGATCGCGGCCAAAGTGTTGTCGCCATACATCACGCCCACTTCAGTGATACCGAAGCGACGAGTGCCGGTTTGAGAAACACCGCCGGTGGTTGTTGGGAAGCCATAAGCGCCGAACACTGCGGTCGCGCCGGTTCCGGCCTGTTCGACGATCGCGAAGTTGTAACCGCTCTTGGAGCCACTGGAAAGAACTGTGTCGATCAAGTTGACGCCGTTGAGAGCAGCCAGGTTAGCGGCATAGGCGCCGTTACCAGAGGTTGCCTGGTAAGTAGCCTGTGAACTGTGAATGGTGCGGAGAGAAGATTGGGCCGAGCCTTCGTTGGCGGCGCGGCGGGAAGCGAGAAGGTTGGGGATAGCGATGGCGGCGATAATGCCGATAATCGCCACAACGATCAGAAGTTCGATCAACGAAAAGCCTTCTTGGCGTTTGCTAGTCATACTAATGTTTTGCTCCTTGAAGAAATAGGATTAGTTATCGCGCCATCGGCCTTCGTTCCGTTTGTGAGCCGCGCAAAGCGCGAAGTGTCGCCGGAATGCTAAACAACCGGTATGCCACCAGCGGTTTCTGCAGAATGGGTAAAAAACGGATCCTTTTTAGTCGAAATTTTGCGTTTTGGAGGGGTGAAATGGGCCGCCTGACAATTTGTGGCAGGCCGCGAATGACGCTTTCCGGCAGGTGCCACCAGAAGGCAAAAACAGACTTAGCCACAAAGAGGCACAAAAAGCACAAGAGCTGAAATGAGAAGCCAAATCGTCAACAGATATTTTTGTGCTTTTTGTGCCTCTTTGTGGCTAAGTACTGTCGCCGACACCTGCGGCAAATTCGCCTGAGTCTTCGGAGCGGCGGCGAGGTCCCTGGTCCGTCGCACGGCGGCGGGGCGTCGAATCTGGACCACGTCGCTCGTCGCGCATCTGCGCAGTTAGACCACGCGCGCCATGTTTGTCGAGCAAGTGACGCAGTGAACGCACGGACAGACGCAGGAGCTCGGCGGCATTGGTCTGATTGCCGTTCGTGCGGCGCAGTGCTTCCAGCACGTACGTCTTTTCGAGTTGGTCCAAGTGGGCCGTGAGGTTGATACCTTCCTCGGGAAACTCCATCGCTTCGGCGACTCGAAATGGATTGTAATTTGAGATCTTCTCCGGCAGTCGCTCCGGCTCGATCGAGTTGGTTCGTTCCAGCGCAACCGCTCGTTCGATCGTGTGTTCCAACTCACGAACGTTGCCCGGCCACGAGTATCGCTCGAGCAAACGCAGCGCGCTCTCGCTGATGGTCAAGGTTTGTCCAGCCGGCGCGCAAAACTTTTGCACGAAGTGATTGGCGAGCTCGGAAATATCCTCCGCGCGCTCACGCAACGGCGGCAGCTCGATCGGGATTACTGAAATCCTGTAGTAGAGATCTTCGCGAAACGTCCCCGCCGAGACCATACTCGCCAGATCGCGATTGGTGGCTGCGATCACGCGAGTGTCAACTATGATCTCTTCGGTTGCGCCAACCGGTCTCACTTTCCGCTCCTGCAACACGCGCAACAGTTTGACCTGCATCGCCGGCGACATCTCGCCGATCTCATCGAGGAAGATCGTTCCGCTGTTTGCCGCTTCAAAGAGTCCTTTTCGATTTGCATTGGCGCCGGTAAAGGAGCCTTTAACGTAACCAAACAACTCCGATTCGAGCAGGGTTTCAGTGAACGCGCCGCAGTTGACTGACACGAAAGGCTTCTCCGCGCGCGGGCCCAGATCGTGTATCGCGCGCGCAACCAATTCTTTTCCAGTGCCTGACTCGCCCGTCACCAAAACTGTCGATTGGACCTGCGCGACAGTTTCGATCATCTGATACAGCGCGAGCATTCGTTGGCTGCGACCGATGATGTTATTGAGCTTGCCGCGCGTTCGTTGTCCTTGAATCAGCGCCTTGTTTTCTTCGAGCAGCGCTTCCTTCTCTTTGACGAGCGAGATCTTCTCCAGTGCGCGTGTGACTGTTTCCTTGAGCAGATCGTTGTCGAACGGCTTTTGCACGAAGTCGTAAGCGCCAAGCAGAAACGCTTCGCGCGCGGTGTCGACATTCGCAAACGCAGTCATCATTATCACTTCGACTTCCGGCAGTTGCTCTTTCACAGCGCGCAACAGATCGACGCCGTTCATGTCAGGCATTCTGATATCAGAGATGATGAGATCGGGAGCTTGTTGCTGGAGTTGGACCAGCGCCTCGCTGCCGTTTCCGGCGACACGAACAACGTGCCCTTCGCGTTGGAATAGGTGCGTCAGAAACTGACGCATTCCGAGTTCGTCGTCAACAATCAGGAGATTGGCCATAGCTAGTTGGATTCAGCAGCGGCGTCACCGTTTGTGGCCGCGATTGGTAACTCGATCGTAATTGTCGTTCCTTGTCCCACGCGACTGCGCACATTGATTGTACCACCATGGTCGCGAATGATTTGATAAACAATTGAAAGACCGAGTCCGGTTCCGCCTGTGGTCGAAGAAAACGGCTCGAAAAGATGCTCGACCTGTTCCGGCGACATGCCGCAGCCGGTATCGCTGAACGCGATGCGAAGTCGATTGTTTGAATTACTTTCCAGCGTAGCCCGCAAAGTTCCGCCTTGCGGCATGGCCTGGAGCGCATTGCGTGCGAGATTCCAAAACACCTGTTTCAACTGACCTTCATCGGCCTGTGCGAAGAGCGGTCCTTCAGGTAACTCTTCGACGATGCTTTGGTTAGTAGCGATCTCCGGACTGTGTCGCATCAGCGCGAACGTTTGATGAAGCAGATCGCCGACGTCAACCTGGGCTTGAGTCAAAGAGCGAGGCCTGGCGTAACTGAGAAAGTCGGTGATGATGCGATTGAGACGATCGGATTCGCGCAAGATGATCTCCATCAACTCCGTTTGCGATGAATCGTTGTCCATCTCTGAACGCAGCATCTGGATCGAGCCACGCATGGCGGCTAGTGGGTTGCGAATCTCGTGAGCGATGGAAGCAGCCATGCGGCCGATCGCTGCCAGGCGATCCTGACGTCGCGATATCTCTTCGAGACTGCGAACCTGCGTCAGATCCTGAAAAGCGATCACCATGCCGGTAGTCACGCCCGATTCAGTTGATAGAGGTGAGATGCTGTAGCCGAGACGAAGACGTATGCCTTCGGAGTTCACGCAGCTTGTCTCGAAGCGTGGAATCGTCTCTCCTTTTTCCAACGCCCGCAACGATTCACTGACATGCTCCTTCAGCTCGGCGAAAAGAATCGAAGCGTCCCGACCGCGAATTGTCTCTTCCGAGTAACCGGTGATCTCTTGTGCCGCGGAGTTGAAGGTGTAGATTCGTCCCTCGAGATCTGTAGTCACTACGCCTGAACGAATTGACGCGACGATCCGCTCGTGCAGTGCGCGCAAGTTTGCCAGCGACTGCGTTGCCGCTAACAGGCGCACGTCTGAACGCGACTGTCGTTCAGCTAACCGCGCTGAAAGTAGTCCGACCACCAGATAGGCGACGTCAAACAGTCCAACCCATTGAATCGTTTGTGACACCGAGCCATCGACAAGTTTTGTTGGATCGCTTTGTCCCGCGATACCCGTAATTTGCAGCGCGCAGGCGGTGAATGCCACAGCACAACCAACCGAAGTGACGACTGCTTCGCGTGGTCCAAGGAAGAGACTCGAGATCGCGATGATGACGATGTAGAGCGCTACATAAGGCGACTGGACGACATTCGAATTCCAAACAAGCCACGTGACCAGCAGCACGTCAACCGTGAGCTGAAACCTCGCCTGGAAGAGAATGTTTTTGGAAAGACGAAAGATGAGCGCGTACAGAATCGTGAGGCAGGCGACGATCGTGAGCAGCCCGAGGCTCTTGTTGATCGTTTGTGGTTCTCCGGCTCGGATCCAGAGCGTTCCGACTACGCTGAGCAGGAGCGCCGTAGCCAACCTGCCGGCAATGAGCCAGCCGAGCTTCGAGCCTGCGGTCTGTTCCAGCGCCACCATCCGCTGGAAGCGTATCACGAAAATCTTGTAAATCCTGTTGGAAATTACTCGTACCGCAGCGCCTGCAATGGATCGATTCGCATCGCACGTCGCGCCGGCTCGCGCGTGTGTAAAGCCACTGAATAGTTCATCACGCCGATCGCGGAGTATATTGAACCACTTCATTGAAAAATTTCCTTCGTGCTTCTTGTGCCTTTTTGTGGCTCTAAAAGGCCAATTAATAACTAGTTGCTCTTGACGCTGCTCGCGATCCAGTCATAATGTCAATGCATGAATTACAGGGACTACATCACGATTGACCCAAACAAACGTGGCGGTAAACCTTGTGTGCGCGGCCTGCGAATTACCGTGTATGAAGTGTTGGAGTATCTCGCCTCTGACATGACTGAAGAAGAAATACTCAATGACTTTCCAGATCTCACTCGCGAGGATCTCAAGGCATGCATAGCGTTTGCGGCCGACCGTGAAAGAAGGCTGCTCACAGTTCCCGCTGCATGAAGCTGCTTTTCGATGAGAACTTATCTCCGCAGCTAGTGCGGCTTGTAGAGGATCTATTTCCTGAGTCGCTGCACGTTCGTATGGTAGGCTTAGAGGCATCCGATGATCTCGCCGTTTGGAAATACGCGCAGGAAAATCTCTTGATCATTTGCTCAAAAGATTCAGACATGCATCAGCGGAGTTTTTTGTTGGGCTTTCCTCCCAAAGTCACTTGGGTGCGATTGGGTAATTGTTCAACTTCAGATGTAGAGCAGTTGCTACGGAGACATTTTGCAATCATCGAAGCATTTGCCGCAGATGATTACGCCTCATTTCTCACTTTGTCTTAACTCTTAATTGGAGAGCGCTCCAATCAAGCCAAAGGAACATTCTTTAAAGGGCGTAACCGGTCTGATCTTCAGGAAGGTAATCTGAGAGCAATAGTGTTTGGTTCTGAACCTGATGGTTCACGAGTCATGTATGATTGCGCAGTCGAGCGTTAGTACGATAACTGACTCCTGGGACTGATTGAACGTTCAAGTCAAGCTAGCTGCTCCGCCGGGCGAGGGTGGTGGCGACGGCGACAAGTTCTGCTAATTCCACTGGCTTGGGGACGTGCATGTCGTAGCCGGCACGCAGTGCCTGCAAGCGATCTTCGGTTCTCGTGTAAGCGGTCAAAGCGATTGCTGCTACCTTCCCACCCTTATTAACAGGTAGTTGGCGAACCTGACGAATCAGATCGTAGCCGTCAACTCCGGGCATGCCGATATCGCTGATCAAAATATCCGGAACATAAGTTTCCAGCTCTTTCAAAGCCTCAGCAGCAGAGCCGACGTCCTTAACTTCAGCCCCGCAATACTCGAGCCCTTGCTTCAGCAGAGCGCGAGTGTCTGCCTCGTCATCAACCACCAAAATGCGCAGACCGTCTAAACGATCTGTTGAGTCATCCACCGGCAGCAGATCCCGCGCTGCCGGATGTACGCGGCTGCCCGACGAATCAGTTTGATAGATAGGAACAATCGGCAACGTTACGGTAAACGTCGCACCGTGTCCTTCACCTTCACTACTGGCACTTACTGTTCCACCGTGCAACTCAACGAGGTGTCGCACGATCGCCAGTCCGAGTCCCATACCGCCATGCTGACGACTCGTCTTCTGGTCTGCTTGCCTGAAGCGATCGAAAACGTACGGCAGAAAGTCAGGTGAAATGCCTTGACCAGTGTCGCTGACTACAATCTCGAAATGTGAATTAACTCTTTCCGATCGAATCTGGACACGACCACCACGAGGCGTGAACTTAATCGCGTTAGCAAGTAAATTCCAAACCACCTGTTGCAGCCTGACTGGATCACCGGGGATCGAAATTGGTCCAGTGTCGATCACCTTTTGCACGCGCACTCCCTTTGCTTCCGCTGCCGGCCTGACGGCTTCCACAGCGGCGTCAATAAATAAATTCGGATCCGCGGGTCGCACGTCCATGCGCAACTTGCCGGTGATGATTCGAGAGACGTCAAGCAGGTCATCAACGAGTTGCGCCTGCGCTCTTGCATTGCGCTCGATCGTATCGAGAGCTTTGATCTCGTTATCCTTTGACAACTGGCCCAGGCGCAACATGCGGGTCCAGCCAAGAATCGCGCTCAACGGAGTGCGTAATTCATGTGAGATAGTGGCGAGAAATTCTTCCTTGAGCCTGCTCGATTCTTCTGCCTGACGATATAGCTGCTCGTTAACGGCGGCTGTTCGCTCTGCTTCCTCGCGCGCTTTTTTGGCGGTTTCGTAAAGCTGAGCCTTTTCCGTCGCCACTGTGCGCAGCGCATCAGCTTGTTCGCGCAACGTTTGCTCATTTCGTTTACGAAGCGAGATGTCCTGCACAAAACCGAGCATTCCAACTACAGATCCACCGGCGCCGTAAATACCGCGTCCCTTAGCCGACACCCAAACCTCCGAACCATCCTTGTGCCTAACGCGATATTCGATGTCATAGTCGGAATGTTCCGCGAGTGCCTTCTCGACTGCGAGCTTAGCGGGTTCGCGATCTTCTTCATTAAGCAACTCGCGTATTCTCGTCCAGGTCATATATGGACCAGGCGGTACATCGAATAACTGTGCGGCTGTTTCAGACATCGTGACCATGTCGGTCTCCGCATCCCACGACCAGTCGCCGAGACGCGAAGCGGTCAGTGCGAGCCTCAAACGTTCCGCTGCCTCGTCGAGCGCCTCGCGACCCTGTCGTTGTTCGGTGATGTCTCGCGCGATTTTAGATGCGCCCACGATTCTTCCGTGAGGGCCCTTGATGGGTGAGACTGTCAAAGAGATATTTATGAGCGTTCCGTCTTTTCGCTGGCGTACGGTTTCGTAGTGTTCGATACGTTCGCCGGCTCTGAGTCGCGCGAGGATTGCCGGTTCTTCGTCGAGATGGCCTTCGGGAATGAGGACGGTAACTGGCTTGCCGATTATCTCCTCTGCGGTGTAGCCGAAGATCCGTTCCGCACTTTTGTTCCAACTGGTGATGACGCCTTCGAGCGTCTTCGTGATGATTGCGTCTTCGGCGGAGTCGATGAGAGCAACGAGCCAATACGGCGCGAGCTCGGGGCTTTGGAGGTTGATCTGTTCGGCAATGGAAGCGCCAGTTGCCGATCCATCGTCAGGGCGTTTACTGGACATAAGTGTGCGAAAAACTCTCGCGTGTCGAGGGAGAGTATTACTGGGGGTTGCAAGGGGGTGAGAGGATTATAGCAGATGCGCAGATCCGGACACTAACAAGCGAAAAGAAGGCCACAAAGAGTCACAAAACTTCGTGCCTCTTCGTGGCCGGTGTAGCTCTGAGCGATCTTTAGTGGCCTGTGGAGAGTTTGCCGATCAGTGTGAAGAGCGGCAGGTACATCGCGATAACGATCGATCCGATTGTGACGCCGAGGAAGCCGATTAGCAGTGGCTCGATGAGCGTCAGCAGGTTAGCAATCGCGGAGTCGACCTCAGCTTCGTAGAAGTCGGCGATCTTTCCGAGCATCGCATCCAGCGCGCCGGTCTGTTCGCCGATCCCAATCATCTGCGCGACCATGTGTGGGAACACTTCCGTCGCCTTCAGCGGATCGACAAAGCTTTCACCACGCTCAACGCCGGTACGCACTTTAGTAATCGCCTCTTCAACGATTACGTTGCCCGACGTCTTCGAAGTGATGTCCAGCGATTGCAAAATCGGAACGCCCGAAGACAGCAGCGTCGAGAGCGTGCGTGAGAATCTCGCCACCGCGATCTTGCGGAAGATGTCGCCGAGGATCGGAACCTTAAGCAACAGGCGATCGATGATTCTCCTTCCACCCGGCGTCCTGTAATAAAACTTAACTGCCACGCCGCCTCCGATCACGCCAGCCAAAATCACCAGCCCACCCCAGCCGGCGAGAAAGTTACTGAAGCCTACGACGATGCGTGTCGGCAGCGGCAACTGTTCGCCCGGTCCAAGCAGACCGAGAAAGATATTTTGAAACTGCGGAATCACCACGATCATGATGACCGCGACTGCGCCGATCGCCATCAGGATCACCGCCGTCGGATAGATCATCGCGGAGATGATGTCGCGTTTTAACTTCACGATCTTCTCGATGAACGTCGAGAGTCGTTGCAAAATCAGGTCGAGAATACCGCCCGTTTCGCCGGCTTCAACCATGTTTGAGTAAAGCTGATCGAACACGCGCGGATGGCGCGACATGGCCGCCGCCAGTGTGGAGCCCTCTTCAACGTCCTGCCGCACCTGTAGAAGGATCTGTTGAAAGTACTTGTTGTCCTGCTGTTGGGCCAGAATTTCGAGACATTGGACCAGCGGCAAGCCGGCGTCGATCATCACCGAAAACTGGCGCGTGAACACCGACAGGTCTTTCGCTTTTACTTTCTTGCGACCGCCAATCTTCGGGATACCAATCTCACGGCCCTTTTCCTTGACCGAAGTCAGCGTAACTTGCTCGCGCCGCAAAATCTGACGCAGGGCCTCACGGTTATCGGCGACGCGTTCGCCGACAACGATCTCATTCAATCGGTTGCGGCCTTTGAAAACATAGGTAGGCATGGCGTTCAGCTCCGAAGTGGCTATCTAGCGTTTGGTCTGGAACCAACCGGTCGCGCCTGCGCATAAGGGCTGGAGTGCGGTTTTCCGGCGTTGCTTGCGTTCACTCCCGCACCGCGATCGATCAGCTCGCGCAGCTCGTCTGCGTTCGACGAACGTTGCAGCGCAGTATCCATAGTGATTTGGCGCTTGTGATAGAGAGTCGCCAGCGCCTGATTGAAGGTCTGCATTCCGTATTTGTCCTGACCGGTCTGCATCATCGAGTAGATCTGGTGGACCTTGTCTTCGCGAATCAGATTGCGGATAGCGCCGTTGGGCACGAGGATCTCGAGCGCCATCGCGCGTCCGCTTCCTTCAGCTCGCGGCAGCAGTGCCTGACACAAAATGCCTTCAAGCACCAGCGATAACTGCGCACGAATCTGTGCCTGCTGATCCGACGGAAACACGTCGATGATACGGTTGATGGTGGAAGCTGCTGAGTTGGTGTGCAGCGTGGCGAGCGTGAGGTGTCCGGTCTCGGCGATACGCAACGCCGACTCGATCGTTTCCAGGTCGCGCATCTCGCCGACCAGCACCACGTCAGGATCCTGACGCAGTGCAGTGCGCAGAGCAGCCGCAAATCCGTGAGTATCGGCGTTAACTTCACGCTGATTGATCAAACAGCCTTTGTGATTGTGAAGAAACTCGATCGGATCCTCGATCGTCAGAATGTGTTCGTGACGATCGCGATTGATCTTGTCGATCATGGCCGCGAGAGTGGTCGACTTTCCGGAACCGGTTGGACCAGTAACGAGAATCAGACCACGTGGTTTCTCGCAAAGCTGTTTGACAACCGCCGGCAAACCTAATTCTTCAAAGGCCCTGATCTCGTAGGGAATGGCGCGAAAGACTGCACCCACCGCGCCGCGCTGGTTGAACAAGTTAGCACGAAAGCGCGAGAGACCTTTGACGCCGAAGGAGAAGTCGAGTTCGAGGTTCTCTTCGAACCGGTGTTTTTGCGCGTCTGTCAAAACAGAGTAGGCGAGTTGCTTCGTGTCTGCTGACGTGAGCACACGATATGACTCGAGCGGACGCAAGTGCCCGTCGACCCTGACCTGCGGGGGCGAGCCGGTTGTGATGTGAAGATCCGAACCGCCGAGTTCAGAAAGCTTTCTCAGCAGTTCGGAGAGTGAGATTTGCGGAGCGGTTTCGTTCAATCGCATCTAAGTCGTTTCTCCTGGTTCAGTTTAGGATTTCTCTGTGCCTCAGTGCCTCTGTGGTGAAACCACCGAGACACAGAGGCACAGAGAAGAATCCCAATTAGCGGTTGCTTGATTCGGCTTTAGCGCGAAGCGATTCGATGAAGCGCTCGGCTTCGGTCGACATGCGATCCGAAAACTCAACCGGCGAATCGGTGGTGAGTCCGTAAATACGACCACCCGCTTCCGTGAAATAGAACGTCCACGCTTTTTCTGGTGTGAGTGCATCTTTTGGCGTTTTCGCGGTAACGACAAAAACGCGATGGCCATTAACCTCACGCACGAAGTCGTTCACGACCCAGCCATTCGAGGCGACCATCTTGTCGATCACCATGCGCCGCAGATCACCCACAGCCACTCCGCCGAGCATCTTCTTCTCTTCACGAGAAGTCAGGAACGCTGGATTAGGCCGGCTTAACGCAACCACAGCGAGATTCATCTGTCCCGGCAGTGTCGCAGGCGTCTCTCTGTAAGCGGCATGCGATGGATTCACAACTCTCGGCCGCACCGCGCCATTCGACACGCTGGCAACCATCGCCGGTGGTGCGACTGTTGTGGGCACAACAGAATTCGCCGGCAGCGACGGCAACGCTGGACCAGCAGAGCCATTCACGTCACCGAGCGAGACATTGTTCGGCAACGAAAGCATCGCATTGCGATGGGCCAACTCAGCCGCCAATCTCTTCTGTCGCATGCGCGCGCGATAGCGTCTCCACCAGGCGCGCGAGTGATAGCGATGATGACGCCGTTGTCCGACTTCTACGCTCTGCTTCACACCGTGTGCTGAATTGGCAAACGGCAACATGATGCCGACGGACAGCACCAGGATGAGTGATATTGCAATTGTTCTTAGCATCTTCGGTTCTCCTCAATTAGGCGACCGTTTCGCGAACAACTTCTTCGGGCGTGGTCACGCCTTCGCGAATCTTGTACAGACCCGACTCGCGCAACGTGATCATGCCGTCTTCGACCGCCTTCTTCCTCAATTCAAGTGCGGAAGCTCCGATCAAGATCAACTCTCGAATCTCGTCGGTGATTTCCATCACTTCGTAAAGCCCGATTCGCCCTTTGTAGCCGGTGTTATTGCAGGTTGCACATCCCTTGCCTTTGTAGGTCTTGATCGACTTGGCTTCTTCTGTTGAAAAACCAACTTCGGCCAGAGCTTCAGCCGGGGTTTGATGTTCGTGCTTGCAATCTTTGCAGATACGGCGAATCAGTCGTTGTGCCTGGATGAGGTTTACGCTGGTAGCGACAAGGAAGGGTTCGATGCCCATGTTCATGAGGCGGGAAATGGTTGAGGGAGCATCGTTGGTGTGGAGGGTAGAGAGTACGAGGTGGCCGGTGAGCGCGGCTTTAATGGCGATTTCCGCGGTTTCAAAGTCGCGGACTTCACCAACAAGAATGATGTTCGGATCCTGGCGCAGGAAAGATCTCAGCGCGGCGGCGAAGTTCAACCCGATCTGTTCTTTCATCTGCACCTGATTGATACCGGGAAGATTGAACTCGACCGGGTCTTCCGCGGTCATGATGTTCGTATCGACCGTGTTCAATGATTGGAGAGCAGAGTAGAGCGTGTTTGTCTTACCGCTTCCGGTCGGTCCAGTTACCAGCACCATTCCGTAAGGCTTTGAGATGTTTCGCTTGAACTTGACCAGCGACTCGGGCTCGAAACCGAGTTTAGTCATGTCGAGCATCAGGTTTTGTTTGTCCAACAAACGGAGCACAACCTTCTCGCCAAACAGAGTCGGAAGGGTGGACACGCGAAAGTCGAGCTCGCGCGAACGAGAGTCGACCTTCACTTTGATCTTGATACGCCCGTCCTGCGGCAGACGCTTCTCTGAAATGTCGAGCTTCGACATGATCTTGATTCGTGAGATCAGCGCGTCACGCATTTTTAGTGGCGGGTGCATTACGTCGTACAAGACGCCGTCGATACGAAACCTGATGCGCAGTTCCTTTTCGTAAGGTTCGACGTGAATGTCGGAAGCGCCACGGCGCAGCGAGTCAACGAGCAGCACGTTGACAAGACGCACTACCGGTGCGTCTTCACTCATCCGCGACAGAGTTGAGAGATCGATCTCTTCGTTGTCTTCGACTACTTCGACGTCTCCGGTCGGTTCGGTGTCGAAGTCGATGCTATCGAGCGAAACCAGGTCGGCGTGAGTGATCGCGCCCGATCCATTCGATCCGTTCGAAGAGCCTTCGTACTTGACCTCCTCTACCGCAGAGGCGAGTTCAATTTCGCGCGAGCTCCCGTAATACTTCGCGATTGCCTGTTGCACACTGCTTTCGGCCACGAGCACCGGCTCGACATTCAAACCGGTCATGAACTTCACGTCGTCCATGGCGAAGACGTTGGTGGGGTCGACCATGGCGAGCGTGAGGGTTGCGCCAACGCGCGAGAGGGGCAAAACCGAATGTTTTTGCGCGACTTCCTGTGGGATAAGACTCAACACAGCGGCATCGATATTGAAGAGATCTAAATTGACGGAGGGAATGCCGTACTGTCTGGATAGTACGGCGGTGATCATGTCGTCGCTTACAAGACCGAGTTTCACCAGATTAAAGCTAAGCCGACCGCCGTGCTGGCGTTGGTAGTCGAGTGCCTCTTTCAGGTTTTGCGGGCTGATAAGATTTTCGCGTACCAGGATTTCGCCTAATTTGGCTGACATGTATGGTTTAGCTTTCCAGCGCGGACAGATCCCTGACTCTGGGTGGATTGAGGCGCCGACAAAGGCGCGAGGCATGAACCGACTTGTACTTCACCAACGATGGTTCAACATCGTTGTGCGTTCATAGTACAGTTTGGGCACGAGGGGTGTCAAGGCGGATTTCCAGCAAAAACGGTAAGGAATCTAACAAAAAGGTCCACAGATTACGCAGATTACACAGACTAAATCTGCGTAATCTGTGGATGGATTTAGGGTCGCTTTCTGGGGGCTGGTTTGGTTTTTTCAGGCACCACTTTCTCGGTGTTCTTCAGCTCGGTGAGGATCGCTTTCGCATCCGCCTTCATGACGTTTGTATCCGGCGCGACATCGACGAAGTGCTGCAAGTAGTTGGCTGCTTCCTGGAACTTGGCTTTGTCGCCAGTGGCGTAAAGCGCGAGACCGGCGCCCAGGTTCGCTTCAGGGCTATCGGGTTGAGTGGCAAGAATCCCCTGAAACTCAACGAGCGCTTTGTCGGCGGCTCCTGCATCGAGCAGCATTTGAGCCATGTCGAGTTGGGCCTTCGCCTTTTTCGCCGGATCAGTTTCAACCGCGAGATAGTCCTTAAATGCGGTTAAGCCTGCCTCGGCTTGCGTACCATCAACTTTGCTGACAAACAGACGCATTGATTCAGCCTGCGTAAGCATCGCGGCATATTTGTTCGCGGTGTATCTGGCGACTTCCTGAGGATCCGTCGGCGCCGGTTGCGCCTTGATCATGGTTACGGCTTTGGTGGCAGTTTCTGCGGCGGCCTTGAAATCGTCTTTCGCGGCTTGCAGTCCTGCGTTGCGACCGGCATCGTCCAGCGATGCATTCTTGATAGTCGCGTTAAAGCGTTCAACTCCGCGTCCCTTCAGCGCGACAGCTTTGTTCGTAAGAATGGCGGGTTGTTCCGCATCGGCGGCGAGACCTTGGTCATATTGAGTTACCGCTTCCGTGTATTTCTGAACGGCCTCGTCGCTCCTCTTCTCTCGACTCGCAGCACCTGCGGCAGTCAACGCTTCGTTGCCGGCCTTGAAGGTCTGCGCGATGATCTGGTTTGCTTCACCGATCTTTTTATTGGAGGCTTCGATTTCAGCATTCTTTTTCGCCAACTCGTCGCGCTTAGCTTTATCGGCGGCGCTTTCTTTGGCAGGTGCTGAACTGCCGCCCGAGCTGGTAGCAGGCGCAGTGCCGCCGGCTTTCTCAATCTCTTCGATGGTAAGTTTCTTTCCGTCGCCGGGCGTTACTGTAATTTCATAATCGACATCGCGGCCGACTTTCACGCCGGGAAGATAGTTTGGCGCCGCCGTCGGATGGCTGACGGCAACGGCGTAGGTTCCGACGAACGGCAGACCGGCGAATACAAACTCACCTTTCTTGTTCGTCTTCGTGTTGTACTTTGCCTTCATGTCAGTGCGGAAGACGTCGATTTGCGCGTCGGCAAGGGGAACCTTTTGCCCGTCTGCCTGTTGCATTATCACGTGGCCGTGGAGTTCGCCGACCTGCGCGAACGCCGTCATCGAAACGGACATGACAAGCATGGCAACCGCAATCAATCCGTAAAAATATTTCCCAATCATCTTAAAGATTCCTCCATCATTGTGTCGGAGCAAGTTACCGAGAGACTCGTAGGATGCGCCGGCACTATTTACTGGTTGTAATAATTCAGCACCTGAGAGTGCCTAAACTTAATAAGCAAAACGACTACTGTCAAGCACGTAAGGGATAGGATCGGCGAAGCCGGCTTCACGAAATGCGCGCAGGCGAAGGGCACAGGAATCACAGTTTCCGCAGGCCGCTTCCGAGGCGTGGTAGCACGACCAGGTGAGGTGCAGCGGCGCGCCTAACTCAACGCCCTTGCGCACGATCTCCGACTTTTTCATGTGAATGACAGGCGTCTTGATCGCGATCTGTGTTTCGGGCCGCGTGCCCAGATCCAAAACGTTTTGGAAAGCTGTATAAAATTCAGGACGGCAGTCGGGATAGCCGGAAGAATCTTCCGCCACCGCGCCGATGTAAATCGACGTCGCTTTGATCACTTCACCCCAGCTCACCGCCGCCGACAGCAGATGCGCGTTTCTAAAAGGAACGTAACTCGAAGGAATACCTGCTGCGGCGAGATTCGCTGCGGTCACCGGAATGGCAGTGTCGGTTAACGACGAACCGCCGATCTGGGCAAGATGCTCCAGCGAGATCACCAAACGCGATTTCACGTGAAAGTGATCGGCCAACGCTTCGAACGATTCGCGCTCGCGTTTCTCGGTGCGTTGTCCGTACGAGACGTGCAAAAACGCAAGCTCGTCGTTTTCCTCGTGAGCTATCGCGGCGGTGACGCAGGAGTCCATTCCGCCGGAGACGAGGCAAACCGCGAGCTGTGGTCCATCGCTCCCTCTCAATTCCATCGTTTCGATTGCGAGTTCTTCGGAGCCGCCCATCAAACTCCTTGTACGTCAGGACCCCAGATGTATTTGTGCAATTGCAATTGCATGCGCACGTTCAATCCGCTGCCGGCGATCCAATTCGCTATCTCTTCCAGGTCGACTTGTCCCCACGCTGGTGAGATCAGAACCGCTTTTGCCCGTCTCTCGAGATCGTTCTCTGCGATGACTTTCTTTGCGTAATGCCAGTCGCCTTCGTCTGCGATGACAAACTTCACTTCGTCTTTGTCGGCGCGCAGTCGCTCGAGATTTGACCAATCGTTCCTCGGTTCTTCGCCGGACGCCGGACACTTGATATCAAGAATCACTATTGCGCGTGGATCTAAACCCTCAGTTGAAACGTAGCCACCGGTTTCAACCAGAACTTCATAACCGTCGTCACAGAGACGCTTGATTAGGTCGAAACATTCTTTTTGCGCGAGTGGCTCACCGCCTGTCACTTCCACCAGCTTGCAGCCGAACGACTCGACGCGAGCCATGATTTGGTCGATGGTGAAGTGATCGCCGCCCGTGAAGGTGTACTCGCTGTCGCACCAGACACATCGCATCGGGCAACCCGTCAGGCGCACAAACGTACACGGCCGACCGGCATGAGTCGACTCGCCCTGAATCGAACGGAAGATTTCGGTGACGCGGAGCATTCGGCTAAACGTTTCGAATCTAGCCTAGCGTTACAGGCGTGTCAAAAGTTGCATCAAACCAGCGGCGACGGTGATAGGATTTGGCTGCAATTATTGACTTCCGTGGAATCCGCAAAGCCCAAAATCGAGAAGCTACTGAACGACGGCGCCGCCCGACTGCTGGCACGGGCGACTGACAGCCGCTCGCTCGACCGCGAAGCGCTGGCGCCACGGATCTCAACGGCCGTCGAGAAGTATCTATTGCGCAACGACGCAGACGCTCCGCACGAAGAGATCGCAAAGTTTATCGACGCAATGCAGGCTGACGATCTCTGTTTGATTGTCGCCTGCGAGCGTGGTGACGAAAGCGCGTGGAGCGATCTCGTCGAACGGTTCACCGCCACCGTGCGCTCAGCGGCTCGATCCGCCAGTGCCAACGAAGACGCAGCGGAAGACCTCGCGCAATCCATCTGGGCTGAACTTTACGGACTGCGAACGCGCAAAGACGGCATGCCCGCAAGCAAACTGGCTTACTACTCCGGCCGTGGATCGCTGGCTGGTTGGCTTCGTGCAGTGGTGGCCCAACTCGCTGTCGATACGTTTCGCAAACAATCGCGATTGGTCCAAACGGAAGAAGACACCGATCTCGACCGGCTTGCGCGCGACACTCACGTCGGCGAGGGCGTGCTGGCCGCATTACCGACGCCCGAAGAGTCGATGTCGAATCGATTCGCGCAGGTCGATATGCAACAGGCTTTGAGCAAGGCCGTTGAAGAGTTGCCCGCTGAGGATCGGTTGCTGGTGAAGCTTTATTACTTCGACAACCTGCGACTGCGAGAAGCGGGCGCGGTTTTGGGTGTTCATGAAGCGACTGCGAGCCGCCGGTTGACGAGGATCCAGAGCGACTTGCGTAAGCGAGTTACTAAGATTCTGATTGATGAACGTGGTTGGACACAGGCCGAGACTGAAAGATCGTTTGCAGAAGTGGCGCAGCATTTGGATACGGATCTGGAGGCGCTGTTGAGTAAAGAGGGAGTTTAGCGAGTTTGACTGCAAGCTACGCGGATGGATACGTTCTTTATTAGATGAAACAGGAAACGAACAAGGAGATGGATCTGTTGTTGCGGCGGCTAAGCGCGCGAGGGGCTGGGTCTGAGTCGCGTGCGGACGGAGAGCATCTGGATGCGGACGAACTCAGCTCGTATGCTGAGAATGCGTTGCCGGCGTCTGCGCGTGCGCGTTACACCGAACATTTGGCGGAGTGTGCGAGTTGTCGAAAACTGATTGCACAACTCAGCTCCTCGGTTGGTTTCGTTAATGAAGAGGTTTCCAGAATCCCGCAGCCGTCAGCACTCAGAAAGTTTCTCGCAAGTCTTTTCTCGCCGATGGTCTTGCGTTACGCGGTTCCGGCGTTGGGGCTGATCATTGTGGCTGCGATCGGTTTCACAGTTTTACGACGCGAGCAACCAAAGGGCGGATCTAATTCGGTCGCGCAGCTAAAAGAGCAAGACGGAGGTAGGGCCGCGACTTTCAGCGAGCAGACTGCTTCGCCCTCGTCTGGCCAGGTTGCCAGTCTGCCTGACCAAAACAAATCCTCGGCACCTACTTCGAAACCGGCTGGCAGCAAAGCGAATGAGACGCCGGCGCCGCCGCCAAATGCACCACCTTCGGTGACGGTGAATTCAGAGGTAAAGCAAGACGCGCCAAAACCAGAACAGCAGCCGGCCGCGAAAGAGCCTGCGCCGCCGGCCGCTACCGCCACGGCACAACCAACAGCCGCTCCTGCGGCTGCAGTTACCGAGGTCAAGAAGGTCGAAGACGAAAGACAAGCGCAGCAAGACAGAATCTCGCCCGGAAGTGTGGCGACTGCTGCGGCACCCGCAAACAGTAGAGGTCTCGGCGGCAGACCCTTAGAGATGGCGAAACTAAAACGGCGCGATGCGGCGGACAAAGACAAGAACGAAGCGGCAGCGGAGACACGTTCCGTTGGCGGACGCCGTTTTCGCAAAGAGAATGGCGTTTGGATCGACACTGCTTACGATTCTTCGAGCGCTACAGTCAATCTCACTCGAGGCTCGGAACAATACCGCGCTTTAGTCGCGGACGAACCTACCATCAAAATAATTGCCGAACAGCTCGACGGCGAGATCATCGTCGTCTGGAAGGGTCGCACTTACCGCATCCACTGAACACAAAGAGGCACAAGGTAGCCACAAAGAAGCACGGCTTTGCCTCAAAAGTAGGAATCGCGCACTTGGATCGGGTCAGTACAGGGAGCGGTAGCGACCTGGTCAAACCATGGGAGTCAAAAATCGTTAGGGAATATGGCATGCGGATCACTGACCAGGTCGCTACCGCTCCCTGTACTGACCCGATCCAAGAATGACTTCCGACTTTTGAGGCAAAGCAAAGAAGCACAAGAAAGTAAGAATGAGAGATTTGGGTCTTCCGTGCCTCTTTGGGGTTTCTGTGCTTCTTTGTGGTCCAGTGCGGTAAAATGTCGGGCGACCATGAACAATCGAATCCTTGTTACGCTCCTCGTGCTGGCCGCATCGACGAACGTTGTTGCTGCGCAAACCAAAACCCGCTCCGCCGTTCGTCGCAATCCGGCAATCGCAAACATCGTTCGCGAAATTGACGCCCGTAGCATCGAGGCCACGATCAGAAAGCTCGTTTCGTTCGGCACGCGCAACACTCTCTCTGATCAGAACGATCCCAAACGCGGTATCGGCGCTGCGCGCGATTGGCTGTACTCGGAGTTTCTCAAAGCCGCGGAACCGTCGAGCGGTCGCATGACCGTCGAGAAACAAGCCTACGAACAACAGAAAGCCCAGCGCGTGCCGCAGCCGACGATCATCACCAACATCGTGGCCACGCTGAAAGGATCGCAGCCCGAAGCAACGGATCGGATTTACGTCGTGAGCGGTCACTACGATTCGATGTGCAGCAGCCCGACGGATGCGAAGTGCGACGCGCCAGGCGCGAATGATGATGCGTCAGGAACTGCCGCGGTGCTCGAGATGGCGCGAGTGATGGCGAAGTATGAGTTTGACGCGACGATCGTCTTCATGGCTGTTGCCGGTGAAGAGCAGAGTCTGCTTGGCTCAACACATTTTGCGGAGCAGGCCAAACAGAAGAACTGGGACATCGAAGCGATGTTCACCAACGACATCATCGGCAACACGCTGGGGGGAAACGGCGTGCGCGACCGCGGCACCGTGCGCGTGTTCTCTGAGGGTGTGCCGTCAAACGAAACGGCAGCGGAAGCGACGACGCGTCGCAGCGTCGGTGGAGAGAACGATTCTGCTTCACGACAACTGGCGCGGTTCATCAAGGAGACGAGCGAGCGTTATCTGCCGCAGATGAAAGTGATGCTCGTCTACCGCCGCGATCGTTACGGACGCGGCGGCGATCACATTCCGTTTCTCGAACGTGGCTATCCGGCTGTGCGTTTTACGGAGGTGAACGAAGAGTTCAAGCATCAACATCAGAACGTGCGCGTTGAAAATGGCGTGAGGTATGGCGACCTGCCGGAGTTTGTCGATTTTGCGTACGCGGCGAACGTCGCCCGAGTGAATGCGGCTGCGTTGGCAGGGTTGGCATGGGCGCCGGCGAGACCGAAGAACGTAGTGATTCTCACCGCGCGTCTGTCGAACGATACTGACTTGAAATGGGATGCGAATAAGGAGCCGGAACTCGCGGGCTACGAGATTGTCTGGCGCGACACGACGTCGCCAGTGTGGACCCACTCGAAAGTGATCGGCAACGTGACATCGTTTACAATGAAGGGAATGTCGAAAGACAATTTCTTTTTTGGTGTGAGAGCAATTGATAAGGACGGAAATCGCAGCCCGGTGAGCTATCCAAAACCGCAGGGACGGCAGCAGCCGGCGGCGACGGCGAGCCCTGGTTCTGAAAAATAGGTCCTATAAGTCCTATGGGGCCTATTCTTTCTGCGTCCTATTTTTTCAACCAACCGGCCCGGCCCTGCGTCTAAAAAACATGAAATCCATAGCAGCAATAACGCTAACACTCGCAATCGCGGCGCAGTCGATCCTTCCAGTTGCCGCACAAAAGCGTACGAAAGCCCCAGCGCTGACCGAGGAACAGCGTATCGTGCACGTCCTGAACCGGCTCGGCTTCGGCCCGCGTCCCGGCGATGTCGAACGCGTCAAAACGATGGGCCTGGAGAATTACATCAAACAGCAACTCAATCCGGAGCAGATCACCGACACGGTTGCCGAAAACAAAATCAAAGACCTGACCGTGCTGAACATGACAACCGCGGAGCTCTACGAGAAGTATCCCCAACCAGGGCAGCTTCTGCGTCAGCTTCAGGCGCGCGGCATGTTGCCTGCCGATCTGGCCGAAGCGCGCGAGAATCGGGTGAAAGGCGGAGCGAATTCCCAATCCGGGCAGATGCCCGCGGAAATGCCGAAGAACAATCAAACTCCGCCACCCGCGAATCCACTCGAAAACGAAAAATACCGGCAAGTGATCCAGCAGTACTACCGTGAAAACGGACTACAACAGCCACAGCGCATCGTGGCCGAGTTGCAGGCATCGAGAATCCTGCGAGCCGTCTACAGCGAACGACAACTGCAAGAAGTGATGGTCGACTTCTGGACCAATCACTTCAACATCTTTGCCGGGAAGGGCGCCGATCGCTGGTTGCTTCCGTCTTACGATCGCGAAACGATTCGCCCCTTTGCGATGTCGAAGTTTTCGACGTTGTTACAGGCCACGGCGCAAAGCCCGGCGATGCTCTTTTATCTCGACAATTTTCAGAGCGTCAGTCCAAACGCACCGCAACGACTGCGCGCTCCGCAACAGCAACAGCGACGTGGCATCAACGAAAACTACGCACGCGAGTTGATGGAGCTTCATACGCTGGGAGTTGACGGCGGCTACACGCAAAAGGACGTGCAGGAAGTTGCGCGTTGTTTCACTGGTTGGACCATCTTCCAGCCGCGCGGTGGCGGTGCAGCGGCGAATGCGATGCTGGGCGAGGCCGAACGTCGCAACGCCGGCACGTTCTTCTTTAACGCACGCGTGCACGACGATGGTGAGAAGATCGTATTGGGCCACAAGATTCCGGCGGGCGGTGGAATCAAAGACGGATTGATGGTGCTCGACATTCTGGCCCATCACCCATCAACCGCGAAGTTCATCGCGACAAAACTGGCGCGCCACTTTGTTGCCGACAATCCGCCGCAGTCGTTGGTCGATCGCGTTGCTGCTGTTTACACGAAGACGGACGGCGACATTCGCGAGATGCTCCGAACGATCTTCTTCTCAAACGAATTCAATTCGAAGGAAGCATATCGAGTGAAGATCAAGCGACCGTTTGAGCTTGTGGTTAGTGCGATCAGGACTCTCGGCGCTGACACCAACGGCGGCCCGGGCACACATCAGTGGATCGCGCGCATGGGCGAGCCGCTTTACGGTTTCCAAACTCCGAATGGTTATTCCGACGCAGCGGAGAGTTGGGTGAACACCGGGGGTCTGCTTGAACGAATGAACTTTGGCTTGGCGCTGGCGAGTAATCGCATTCCGGGTACGAGAGTGGATCTGGCGAAGCTAACCGCGGGCGAGATGAGCCAGGCAAAAGTGATGGACGAGAGTTTGAAGACCATCCTCGCGGGTGAGATTTCGGCGGCAACAAGGGAAACGCTGCTGAAGCAGTTGGCCCAATCCGATCCCGCTTCGAAGGTTGTAGGCTTGATACTCGGAACACCGGAGTTTCAGAGACAGTAGGGGTTTTTAATCATGAATCGCAGATATTTTCTTAAATCGGGCAGCATCGCACTCGCGAGCATAGGTGTATCTCTCTCGGCGCCAGCGTTTCTCGAGCGCGTGGTTTTGGGTAACACGATCACGGGCGGAAAGCGAAAGACCTTGGTCGCTATCTTTCAGCGCGGTGCGGTTGACGGACTCAACATGGTCGTGCCGTTTGGCGAGTCTAGTTACTACGATTCGCGGCCGACGATCGCGATACCAAAACCAGAGTCAGGCAATGCTGATGCGGCCATCGCTCTCGACGGTTTCTTCGGACTGCATCCCGCGTTGAGTGCGTTCAAACCGTTGTGGGATTCAAAACGCCTCGCGATCATTCACGCTTCGGGCTCACCCGACAACACGCGTTCGCACTTCGACGCACAGGATTACATGGAGTCGGCCACGCCCGGCGTGAAGTCGACCAGCGACGGTTGGTTGAATCGTTATCTGCAAAGCAAACAAGATCCGGAGAAATCGCTGTTTCGCGCCGTCTCGATGACCAGAACCATGCCGCGTGTGCTTCAAGGACGCGCACCGGCCGTAGCGATGGCGAACCTTTCCGATTTCGCGATTCGTGCAGGCAAATCCTCAGCGGAACTGCAAGATGGTTTCGAAGCAATCTACGCAAAAGAAGCTGGCGATCCACTGGCCGGCATGGGACGCGAAACCTTCGAGGCGGTGAACTACTTAAAGAAGGCCAACCCCGAGCAATACAAACCTGAGAACGGCGCGCAGTATCCACGCAATCCGTTCGGCAATTCGTTGTTACAGATCGCGCAACTGATCAAAGCCGGTGTGGGACTGGAAGTCGCGTTTACTGACGTCGGTGGTTGGGACACGCACGTCAATCAGGGCAACTCTCGCGGTCAACTCGGAAACCTGCTGCAGCAATTCAGCGCCGGCATTGCCGCGCTGCACCAGGACCTGGGCCAACGAATGGATGACGTAGTCGTGTTGACGATGTCAGAGTTTGGTCGCACGGTGCGCGAGAACGGCAATCGTGGTACGGACCATGGACACGCCAACGCGATGTTTGTGCTTGGCAACAGCGTGCGCGGCGGAAAGATCTACGGAAAGTGGCCGGGTCTCAAGAGCGATCAACTTTACGAAGGACGTGACCTTGCTTTGACAACTGACTTTCGCGACGTGTTTGGCGAGATCGCCACGCGCCATCTCGGCAGCACCGATTCGAAGTCAGTGTTCCCCGGTTACTCGTTGAGCCGGTCAAATTTCAAAGGCTTCCTTGGTTAGTCTTGTGCTTTTTTGTGACGTCCGCAGCATGAGACAAGAAAGCAGTGTCCCGACGATGATGCCGCACAGGTCCCACTGTAGATCTGTTGCGGTGTCGTAAGATCCCCAGATGCGACGCCCACCGAAATAAACCTCATCCCAAAGCTCGATGATCTCGTAAACAGCCGACAGGCTGAACACGACCGCGGCCGCAAAGAACGCGATCAGCCAAAGCGGCAGTCGATACTGGCGCAGCATACGGCTGGCGAGCCACACGATTACGGGGCTGATGAGCACTTGCACAGTCGTGTGTGCGAACTCGTCGTACTGCATTGGACCAAACTGCCGCCCATACATGCGGAAAAGATTTCCCAGAGCATCGACCTGCAACGCCACGAAGACGAGTAGCAACAACCCGATCGGAATTTTTATCTTCAGACGCGCGCGAACGTAAGAATAGAAGAGCGCGAGAAAAGCGATCACGAAGATGGTGTTGAAGGCGAGTGAGAGATAGCACATCTTCGTCAGAAACGCCGCGCCCGCAAACAGCGAAAGCACCACCAACGGCACTTCAAACTTCTTCCAGGTCGGCGCACTCCAAAGACGTTCTGTATAATCAGCGTCGTTCATATGACGCTCCTCAAACCAAGGGTTCTGCGATTCGAGTCGTTGCCTTCAACCAACGGCGAGCTGGCGCGACTGGCGTCAGAGGGCGCTGACGAAGGCCTCTCGATTGTTGCCGACGAGCAAACTGCGGGCCGAGGTCGTTTGCAGCGAATGTGGTCGTCGCCCAAAGGCGCGGGCCTCTATTTCAGCATCCTGTTAAGGCCGACAATCCCTCAAGATCACTGGCCGCTCATCACATTTGCGGCGGCGCTGGCCGTCGCCGATGCTTTGCACGAGGCAAGCGACCTCCAGGCCGACATCAAATGGCCCAACGATCTTCTTTCAGGTGAGCGAAAAATCTGCGGCATACTTGCCGAGGCCATCGAGACGCCAACGGGCCGTGCGGTCATAGTCGGTATCGGGATCAACCTGACCGAGAACGCGTTTCCAGCGGAACTGGCAGACGTGGCCACGTCGGTTGCTGGGGCGACCGGCCGGCAGCCGGAGCGCGCGACGATTCTCGCCGCCTTGTTGCGAGCACTGTCGCGCTGGTACTCGCTGTTGCACGAGCCTGGCGGACGAGAAAAGATCGTCGCGGGCTGGTCCAACCGTTCTTCGTATGCGAGCGACAAGCTGGTCCAGGTGAACAATGGCGACGAGGTGTGGCAGGGTATTACCAGCGGAATTGAGCCTGACGGCGCGCTGCGTCTAAAAATACAGAACGGTGAGATCAGGTTAGTGCGAGCCGGAGACGTTTGTAGCGTAAGATCTGCTTATTAGACGATGCGAATTATCCTAAACACCTTTGGATCGTTCGGCGACATTCATCCGTACATGGCCATCGCGATGGAATTGCACCGCCGTGGCCACGTGCCCGTCGTCGCGACGATGGAGATCTATCGCGAAAAGATCGAAGGCGCTGGTCTGGAATTCGCGCCGGTGCGACCAGACATACCGCAACCCAGCGAACAGAATGCAGAGTTCATTGAGAAGCTCATGGAGCCGATGACTGGCCCAAGGTTTCTGACTGAAGAGGTCATCTTTCCGGCGGTGCGCGACAGTTACGCGGATCTATTGCAGGTCGTCGCAGGAGCTGACCTGTTGGTTACTCATCCCGCTGCGCCTGCTGGTCCACTGGTCGCTCGAAAAACCGGCATGCCGTGGATTTCAACGGTGCTCGCTCCGTTTTCGTTTTACTCATCCTACGATCCGCCGGTCCCGCCGTTTTGGCAGTGGACGAGGTATTTCAGTCTGCTCGGCCCGGGTTTCATGAGGCTCGCCCTTGGCGCGATGAAGAGTGGTTACAAAGCAAAAGCTGTCACTGAATTCCGCGCCGAGCTGGGACTTGAAGACACCGGCAATCCGATGTTCGAAGGCCAGCACTCGCCGATTCGTGTGCTCGCTTTGTTCTCTGAAGTTTTTGGCAGGCCCCAACCTGACTGGCCTCCTCAAACAGTAGTCACCGGCTTCTGTTTTTACGACGGCAATCGCGAAACGCTCGTTCCCGACGAACTGATTCGTTTTCTCGACAACGGACCACCTCCACTCGTCTTCACGTTGGGTTCTTCCGCGGTGTGGGTAGCCCGTGATTTCTTTCGCGAGAGTATCGAAGCGGCGCAGCGTGTTGGCCGTCGCGCGGTCTTGCTCATCGGCGACGAGCGTAACTTGCCGCGCATTCTGCCGGAAGGAGTTATTGTGCTGGATTACGTGCCTTACCAGTCGCTCTTGCCGCGGGCGTGCGTAGTGGTCCATCACGGCGGTGTCGGCACGACTTCGCAGGGGTTGCTGGCGGGTGTGCCCACTTTGATCGTGCCGTTTGCCTTCGATCAGTCAGACAATGCCGAACATGCTCGCAAGCTCGGCACGAGCCGGACGTTGTATCGTAAGAATTACTTCGCGCCACGAGTTGCAAACGAGCTGAACGAGTTGTTGCGCCGTCCGTCGTATGCGCGTCGAGCAATGGAGGTCGGCAGGCAATTGAAACAGGAGAATGGTCCAGCTCGTGCCGCTGACGCAATCGAACAGGTTTTGACGGGAACAAAAAATAATACCGAGGAGCTCGCGTATGCTTCTGGTCATTGATGCCGGCAACACAAACGTTTCATTGGCGGTCTATCGAGATGTGAATCTCGTCATCCAGTGGCGACTGGGCACGGAACGAGACAGGACCAGCGACGAATACGGAATACAAGTGCGAGACCTGTTCGAGTTCGCTGGCATCGACGCAAAAGCGGTGGACGCGGTTGCGATTGCTTCGGTGGTGCCGACGTTGAATGAGACGTTGAGGCGAATGGTTGAAGTCTATTTTGCGTTGACGCCGCTCTTCGTTGACCACACAACCGATACAGGCTTGAAGATTTTGTATGAGCCGGCGTCGGATGTCGGTGCGGATAGAATTGTCGATGCGGTGGCTGCGGTCGACAAGTACGGCGCGCCTTGCATCGTCGTAGATTTTGGAACGGCGACAACCTTCAACGTTGTCAACGCCGCGGGTGAGTATGTGGGCGGTGTTATCGCGCCAGGCATATTGATCTCTTCCGAAGCGTTGTTTACGCGCGCCGCGAAACTGCCGCGCGTTGAGATCAGTCGTCCAAACAAAGTGATTGGAACGTCGACGATCGGCGCGATGCAGTCGGGGCTTTATCACGGCTATGCAGGTTTGGTTGACGGCGTGCTGGAACACGTCGTCGCCGAGATGAACGCAAAGCCGCGCGTGATTGCCACCGGCGGCTTGGCGCAACTCATCGCCTCCGCGTCGAAGTTCATCGAAGAAGTCGACGAAACACTCACCCTCGAGGGTCTGCGGTTGGTTTACGAGAGACATCACAAAAAGCACTAAAACGGATTTGAACTACTTCAACTATTTCACCGAAATCGAAGACGTATTCGTCAGGCGGCGTGGCAAGCATCTTTTTCTCAGTCCGATGGATTGGGCTTTGATGGAGACGTGGAAGCAGCAGGGAATTCCGCTGCATGTTGTCCTGCGTGGCGTCGAGAAGTCGTTTGATTCGTTTGAAGCGCGCCCGCGCAAGCGCACGGTGAAGTCGCTTCTTTATTGTCAGGAAGAAGTCGAGGCGCAGTATGCGGAGTGGATTGAAGCGCGTGTCGGTTCATCGCCGCACTCGAAAGCCGAGACTGAATCAGAGAAGACGCCGTTTTCCTTTGCAACGATAAGTGAACACTTGCAGCGTAGCCGCGAGACACTGTCTACGCTGGCTGAATCGAGAAAGCGGAAAGGCGAGGATGATTTTTGTGAGGCGCTGACACGCGCCGCTGCTTTGCTCGCCGAAATCGAAAACGACTTCGTGAACGACTCGACGTTTGACACGCGTAAGCTTGAAGAGTCGTTGACCGGAATCGAACGAATGCTAAGCGACGCAATGTTTGCAGTTGTTGCGCCGAACGCGCTCGAAGATCTGAAAAACGAAGTGAAGGACCAACTCAAGCCTTATCGCTCGCAGATGGAAACTGCCGTTTACAACCAAACTTTCAATAACCTTTTGCTGAAGCGTTTGCGGGAGCAGTTTGGCTTGCCGCGACTCAGCCTGTTTTATGTTTGAGCCACGGATTTACGCGGATGAGCGCGGATCAGAGCCTTGAAGTTGAGGTGGAGCGAATCCTGCCGGGTGGGCTGGGATTGGCCCATGTGGAAGGGAAGACTGTTTTCGTTTCGCTCGCGGCGCCTGGAGATCGCGTTCGCGTAAAGATCGATCGTTCGCAAGGCGATCTCTTGTTTGCGTCGATTGAAGAGATCGTCACGCCGTCGCCTGTCAGAATCGAGCCACCTTGTCCTTACTTTGGTCGTTGCGGTGGCTGCGATTTTCAGCAACTCACATACGAAGCTCAACTCGCAGCGAAAGCGGAGATGATTCGCGATTGTCTTCATCGCATCGCGCGTCTTGAAAATGTTCCCGAGATCGCAGTCACGCCTTCGCCGCGCGAGTGGCGTTATCGGATGCGCGCGATGTGGCAGATCGATCGCGATAAACGCGCGATTGGTTACTACGAGCGAGGTTCGCGACGTGTTTGTGATGTGGCGGACTGCGCTGTTCTTCAACCTGAGCTACAGGAAAAGCTGGAGCAAGTCAGAGCGACAGACTGGCGCGAGTTTCCGCCGGAGTTGAAACACCTGGACGTGGTGGCTGGTGCGAGCTTGACCGTCAGAGGCGAAGTTTATCAATACAACGCGGAGGCGTTCTTTCAGATCAATCCCTCACTGCTGGAACCGCTGATTGATTTTGCATTGGCAGATGCAAGCGGTGAGACAGCGCTTGATCTTTACTGCGGCGTTGGTTTGTTTACATTGCCGCTGGCCCGTCAGTTTAAGAAAGTCGTAGGTGTGGAGTCGAATTCGGCTGCGGTGCGCTTTGCGCGTCGAAACCTGCAACGGGCAGGCTTAGCAAACGCGCGTGTGATTCATGCCGGCGTCGCGGAGTGGTTTAGAAGCGACTCGGCGAGGCAGGTTGACTTTGTTCTGCTCGATCCGCCGCGAGCAGGTGCCGAGTCGGCGGTGATCAAAGGCATCGTTGATCTTCAACCAGCAGAAATCTCGTATGTCTCCTGCGATCCGGCGACATTGGCGCGCGATCTTCGGAAGCTCATCTCCGCCGGGTACCTGATCAATTCGATCGTGGCATTCGATCTGTTTCCCCAAACTCATCACGTCGAAACTGTAGTGCGATTAAGTCAGGGACGACACGGATCTGTATAATCCGTGGCTAATGAATCCTCACTTCAGTCAGTATCCTCTCGCTCAACTCGCGACAGCGTTTGCTTGCGGCATCTGCGCCGCGACTTATCTGCCCACGAGCTTTAAGTTCGCGTTGGTTGCCGGCGTGGTGTGTTCGATTAGTTCGTTGTTGTTCCTGATAAGGAAGCGGACGACACTTGCCGGTGTAGCGTTGTTGTTCGCATTCTTCTTTGCCGGCGAAACGCTTGCACTGCTTGAAGCTCTTGCGGCAAGCCGAAGGACCATCAGAAACTACGCTGATGACCGCTCGGTTACGCTGACGGGCGTGTTGGATGGTCCACCTGAGTATGCTCGCGACAAGCTTTACTTATCACTGCGCGTCGAACGTATTGATTCCGAGACGATCGCACAAGGGCGCGTGTGGTTACTCGCACCATTTCGAAACGGCGCCACTGAACAGAACTATCGAGATCTGCGGCTGCGTTATGGCGCGCGCGTGCGCGTCCCAACTACACTCGATCGCACCGGCGATTATCGCAACCCCGGCGTCTCGACTCTTTCCGAATACCTGGACCGCCGAGACTTCGACGCAACCGGCATCATCAAAAGCTCTACTTCAATCACACGTCTCGATGATGCGCCGGTATTCACGCCGCTCAAATGGCTTTACGCGTGGCGCGAACGTCTCCAACGCACAATCGATTCACGATTCGCACGCGAGACCGCCGGCGTGCTCGACGCAGCTTTGCTCGGCAATCGCTATAACCTCTCCCACGATGCCAGCGAGCGCTTTCGTGAAGGCGGCACGTTTCACGTTCTCGTGATCAGCGGATTGCACATCAGCTTCATCGGCGGAATTGTGTTTCTTGCCACGCGACGTTTGACCGGTCGCAGATCACTGCAATTCGTGTTGCCGGCGATCGTCGTTTGGTCGTATTCGCTGGCTGTCGGCGCGGAAGCTTCAGTCGTTCGCGCCGCGCTGATGTTCACTTTTGCAGGCGTGGCGACGATTGTCTTTCGCGAAGCTACTTCGCTGAATGCGCTTGGCGGCGCGGCTTTAGTTCTACTGATTCACAGTCCGAAAGAGATCTTCGATCCATCGTTTCAACTGACATTCCTGTCTGTACTCGCAATTGTTGTGCTCGCGTGGCCTTTGCTGCTGCGGTTCGTAGCAATAGGCACCTGGCATCCGACGCGCTCAACACCCTATCCACCAAACTGCCCACGCGCGCTCAAGACATTTTGCGAGCTTCTATTTTGGAGCGAGAAGAAGTGGCAACAAGAAGTCGCGCGTTCGTCGCACCGTTGCCGATTATTCAAAGCCCGCGCGTCTGTTTGGCTGGAGCGCTACCACTTACAAGCTGGTTTGCGCTACGTATTCGGCGCGATCGTGGTTTCTGCAAGCGTGCAACTCGTGTTGTTGCCGCAGATGATCATCTATTTTCACCGGCTGTCGCTGGCATCGCTGTTGCTGAACATCGTAGTCAGCGTCTTACTCGCGGTGTTGGTTTCGGTTGCAATGCTGGCGCTCGTGATCTCACAGGTCAGCGCCGTTGTGTCAGCTCCCTTATTTAAACTGACCGATGCGATCAACTGGTTGACCGTCCACAGCAACATCAATGTTGCGACGTTTCGATTACCTGAATACTCAGGACGCTCCGCATTGGTATATGTAGCCTACTATCTTCCGTTACTGTTGCTCGTGCTCGTGATCTCGCGCTGGCGACCGCTGGCTTCACCGTCCGCACAACGAAGCAGGCTGAACACGTTCGTGCTGCCACTCTCGCTCGCCCAAACACTGCTGCTCGCAATCGTGGTTTTGCATCCGCTCAGTAGCGGCCGTGCCGATGGAAGACTGCGCGTCGATTTTCTCGACGTCGGACAAGGCGATGCCGCACTCGTCACCATGCCAAACGGAACCACACTGCTGGTCGACGGTGGCGGACGACCGTCGTTTCCGGGCGCAAACACGACCGAAGCAACGCGCAGTATCGGCGAAACGATAGTGTCAGAATACTTGTGGTGGCGAGGCTTGAGTGAAGTCGATTATCTCGTCGTCACTCACGCCGATGCCGATCATATCGACGGCCTGAACGACGTCCTGAGAAACTTCGCGGTGAGAGCTACGCTGGTCGCGCGAAGTCCCGCCAACGACCCTGAGTTCGCGAAATTTTCAGCGACGCTCAGCGAAACACAAACTCACGTCGAGACAATTCAAGCCGGCGACACGATTCACTTTGGAGAAGTTGAGGTGAGGGTATTGTGGCCGCGCGCGGGTGGCGAGACTTCTGCGAATAACGACTCAGTCGTAGTGCGAATCAAGTTTGGCGAGCGTTCAATCCTCCTCACCGGCGACATTGAGAAAGCCGCCGAACGCGATTTGATAACTTCACAACAAGAACTGAAAGCCGACGTCGTGAAGACGCCGCATCACGGCAGCAAGACCTCATCGACACTGCCGTTCGTGCTAGCGACAAAACCGGCGTTCGCGATCATCTCCGTGGGCCAACATTCAATGTTTGGACATCCACACAGAGAGGTTGTCGAACGCTGGCAAGCCAACGGCGCCACAGTTCTAACCACCGGCAACTGCGGCACGATCACCGTCACTACCGACGGTAGCAACCTAAACCTCAAGACCCTTATCCCACAAAAAAGCACAAAAAACACAAATTAATTTTTGTGCTTCTTGTGCCTTATTGTGGCTAAAACTTTGTCTTTATTGTGGCTACGTCGGGAAATCGTTAGGCGTGTAGAGGTCTACCTGTGAACTACCGAGCTTGTAAGTCTTTAACACACCGAGCGGCGGCGCATACACGTGGACAGTGATTAGATCCTGACCACTAGATTCGGGATTTCCAAGTTGATGAATGTCCGGAACATCAGCGCCTGTGACGGTGCCGAGCGGACATTCGCGACTGCTGTCGAAACACAAACCCTGCTGGTTATCGTAAGTGAAGATGGTCTCGCTCATGAGTCCGTGGTGAACGCGAACTACTCCGTGAGAGCCGTTGTGGTCGTGAATCGGCGTCTTCTGGCCTGGGCGCCAGCAGATCACCAGCATCTCGACCGCTTCATTACGACAAACTCGATGGCGCCAGTAATTACCTTCCTTGAATCCGATGTAAGGCTGGAGATCGAAATCGTAAATCTCAACGTTTGAAAGCCAGGAATTCAACTGCTCGAGCGTAGGTGGGTTCGTTTGGCTATTCAGACGTTCGATCAGCCCGGAAAAAGTGATTGAGCTGCCATCGAGCGATTTGGGAGAAATGGGAGTTTCAGTGTTTAGTGTTGTCGACAATGGTTGGACTCCGCCACGCACTTATATTCGCTCAGGCGGTCCAGAGTCAAGGAGCGCTAAGGCACGTTGACGTGCGCAAGGAAGTGTTGTGGAGCAGCAACCAGGATAATTCCGAGGACCAAAACAAACAACCCAAAACCAGGAACCGCGTAAAGGAACAACTGCGTGAAGCGGAGTGCTGCTATGCCGGCAAGTGCGTTAATTATCAATCCAAGACCTATTATTGAGTACCAGTTCATGAGTTTGATCAGAATTACTGACTGAAAGGCTATGGCGAGGAATAGAAACAACCACTTGAGAATCGAAACATGACGAAGAGCACTGCACAGCGGGTCTGTAATGCTGCTATTTGGAAGTGAAAGAATTTGCAATGAGCGATAGTTCTCCACCATGTCGAACGCGGCAGCTCCGAGTATAACTATGACTGATGCAAAGCCAAGCCACTTCGCTCCGGAAGTATTTGTTTGCGACAGGAGTAGACCAAGCGACACAAAAAAAGAAGCGTAGCTGAGAATGAGAGCGAAGTCTCTATTAATGCCGGCTCTCAGTTGCGCCCGATCGTGACTGTTCTGCGGGCCGATGATCTTCTCGATTTTTTCCTTTGTTCCGGACAGTTGCAGTGCCAGCCCAGCTTGCTTGAAGCCTGGAAGATCGTCTCGTGGAATTGCAGTTTGCCCAACCCACAATGAGAGAAAAATGAAAACAAACGCGAGACCACCAACCACGGTCAACGCCTCATCCGTAAGCATATAGTTCATAGTTGAGCCTTTCGAGGACACTGCGCGGTAAGCCTTGTTAGCGCAGTAGACTATCCATAAACTGACGAACTTTGGATTGATATGAAAGCACCGGCTTGTCCTTCATGACCCGTTTGAACTCCTGCTCCAAAGCGAAATAGCTGATTTGTTCCTGAAAGGCCTGGAAGTTTAGCAGATTGTGGTCACGTACCTTTTGAGCAAAGCTCGTCAGGGAGATGGGATTATTACTGTCTCCACAAATCGCATCTATCATGTAAGACCCGAGCGCGCGGTAACTTTCAAACTGTGCTTCACTAAACCACTGATCGGTGATGATCTCCTGTGGAAAGCTCGAACGCCCTTGCCAGTAGTTGATCACGTCTCGTGGTTCTTGTCCAATCAGGGAAGGCTTGATGAAGACCAGGATGCCGTCAAAATCTTCGTCCCGTGCATCGGCATCAGCAGAACCGCGATCCACGCACGAGTAACGAATCTTACCGATCGCGCAATACTTGTTCTTAAGATTTTGGGATGGCACACCCACTGCCAACTCCGGAATATCGATAGGTACGCCGAGGTCGACACGTATCTGCCTAATCGACATCGCAAGTGACTCGAACGAGTAATCCGGGTCGGTGGTCGCATCGCAGACGACGATGAAACGGCAACGTCGCAGGACCATCTCATAGAGACCGAGATTTTCGAAATGACCTCCATCGGACAAGTAGACATATGACGATTTGTCGTCAATATTACCAACCGCTTCTGAAAAAAAAGGACTTACCGACAGACGAGGTGAGTCCATGCGAAAAGGTGGCTCTAATTTAGACCCAAACAATTTGAGCGGAATATTCAGCAGCCGCTCCAATTTATTTACTTTGTCCCCGGCCGCCCCAGGATTGCCTAACCAGAAGCCGAATCTCACATTGAAGAGCGCCATCAAAAAACGCACTACGGCTGAGTTCATCATATATCCCATGTTGGGACTGACGAACGCACCGGAAATCGCTGCTGAAGCCCCGAGTGTGATTCCGTCTTTGCCACCGTAGTGAGCCGACCGCCGGTAACCAAGCCAATAACTGCCGGCGTGGAGTGGAGAAACCGTGAACGATTCTGCCTTACGATCCTGCCACTGAAGTTTCTCTCCGCCTGTGAGATTGAGGGCCATGTTCAAAACGTGAAAGAGCTTCTTGGATTTGTGTCCTTCTGGTGTGCCGTTAGAGGGATTCAATTCCGGAATGGGTTGGGGCCACAACTCGTACATGTGAATGTTGTCGTGAGTGTCGAAATTCGTGAAAGGATTTGGATTTCGATCCTTATGAGACGCGCCCAGGTAGGCACGAATTATCCGATTGCGCCACATGTATTGAAGAGAAAAGATGTTAGTGCTGATGAGCCGTCCCATCCCCAGGCCAACCAGTGTGATCGCAGCAAACAGCACTAACAAAACGCGAAACGTCGTGTCCTCGATCAATGTGGTATGCCAAGCCGACAAATGCGAGATCGGATAAGGTAACTCCTGGTAAAACACGCGGTTGAAAAACTGAAAGGGCCTGCTGATCAACAGCCAGTTGGTTCCGAGTGAGAGCAGGATGATGAGGAAGGCAAGGAAAACAGGCGCGAGCACTTGTGTTAGAACAGCCAGAAGTAATCCACTGGTTCCTGACCGTTGAGCTTCCTTGGAGTTGGCCGGAGTTTTGGAGCTGAAGCCGCCTACGAGTGTGATCGCGCCGGATAGAACGCCCAATGCAGTTGCGGCCAGCTTGGCCCAGTCGTCCCATTGAAGATTTCTCAAGCTACCCGAGTCCCTTAGATTGATATATGTCGTCTCGAGAGTTAAGAGTACCTTTGGTCCATACAGCACGAGTAAATGGACCAGGCTCCACGCGACAGCAACAATCAGAACCCATGCGCCGGCTCGCGCCCACCACTCCTGGTCAGAATCCTTGGTAAGACGGCTGGTGAGACCCGCAATTAATACTCCTTCAATACCCATCAATATCAACACGAGAGGCGTGGAGAAAATGGAGTAGATGAGGCCGTAGTCATAAAATCTCGGCAGAATCACGGTGACAGCCGCAGCGGCGAGATATCCGATAATTATCTGGACCAGAGCAATAAGCAGCGTTGCTGCAAAGAGAAAGGTCCAGAAACGTGGTGGTCGCTTTTTGCGGGTGATCCACCAAAGTTTTACGCCACAAAGGATCCACGGCAGAGCCATGATCATCCAGGCAAACTTTGTGATCGACCACCAGGAGATCGGTTCACAGTCCAGCAAATGCCACTTCCAAAGATAAATCGATAGCGCAGCGGCGCTGATTATCAACCAGATCAAGCAACCGATGATGAACGGTCCTTGTCTGACCTTATACTGTTTGCGTTTTGAAGTTGCATCATGAGAGCTCAACGGTTCTTCTGAGCTTGGCAGGTTTAAGCCAATGTAGGACAGCGCTACTACCGCTGCAAGAAAGCCAATCCACCAGGACAACCGCATCGCCATCGATGGATCGTGCCGGCTGTTGAGAACAATTGCGGCCCACATTCTGGGTAGCAGAAGAAGGCCCATTAGCACCGGCACAAAAACCAGCCAGTTGAGCAGAAGATTGCGGAGGAGCGTGGCGATCAGAGTCCAGGTGTCGGCGCTGAGCAAGCCAGGTTGAGGACTTAGATAGTTGCTGTAAACGCGCAGGTGCTCGACAGGTTTTGGATCGGGTACGAGCGGCGATTCAGGTTGTTTGCTCAGCTCGCCGATCACCCCATCCAGGCCACAACGGTGTTTCCAGGCTGAGAGCCAACTGCCAATGAAACCACCGCCTGAAACCGTGGAAAGGTAATCAAATTTGTCGAGCAATCCGTGTCGCGCCAATCCCTGCAACATTCCGAGATTAAAAGTTGCACTGCGAATGCCGCCACCCGAGAGGCAAAGTGCAGAACGAAGAGTCATCACTTCTATCTGCTTCGTCTCGGTCTCAAACTTTTCGCCAGTCGGACCAGCCTGCCTCTGTTGCGCCTCTCGAATTATCTTGTAGATGCTCTTTACTCTTTCACCCTCCTTGACTTCATCTTCACTTTCATCGGCGGCTTTAACTTCACTTTCGGCGGCGGCTTTAAGACGCGCGAACTCTTGTTCCTCCTCTTCACTTAACTTAGGTTGGCCCAGGGCTTCGTACTCTTCGATCAAAACCTGCGTAAGGCTCAACCGTCGCAAAGAATCATCCTGCTTCTTTGCAGTTGTAGAGTTACGATTGGCGAGGTTCTCACGAGACGCCATGAGGTTTTCCCTTCATTACTGTGGCGCGGACTGTCGGTGTGTTCGCTGCCCGACGACCACGTCTGTCGAGCCGAGAAGCAGCAGAATAATGAGCATGAAGACATGTTGTCGCATGAGATCCCTCCAGGGTAAGTGTTTAGACAGAGAGCACTCTCAAACAGTAATGGCGACAACGGTAAAATCATTTCAAGGTTGGTGAACAGATCCGGTTGTGAGTCCACTTGACCTAGGGTTGCGCTCGCAAAGCCTCGCTCCACCCTAGGCTCTACGCTTTCGCCCGCTCCGCGGGCTGACCTGGGGTTCCGCGAGCAAGCGTTAGAGAATCTCAGCCCGCGAAGCGGGCGGCGGCATAAAGCCTAGGGTGGAGCGAGGCTTTGCGAGCGCAACCCTAGGAGCAATGGTTGATTAAGAATGTGAGCCCGCGAAGCGGGCGATAGCGGTCACGGGATCTCGCTCTATCGCCCGCTCCGCGGGCTGAAATTCTTCTTAATACATGTTGACCTAGGGTTCCGCTCGCAAAGCCTCGCTCCACCCTAGGCTCTATGCTTTCGCCCGCTCCGCGGGCTGACCTGGGGTTCCGCGAGCAAGCGTTAGAGAATCTCAGCCCGCGAAGCGGGCGGCGGCATAAAGCCTAGGGTGGAGCGAGGCTTTGCG
>Ga0207684_10000169_pt1 | contig 109181 bp, 98 predicted proteins | sample KBSK5501metaG_FD_184342 | JGI IMG/M metagenome (GOLD analysis project Ga0207684, IMG submission 184342) | Corn, switchgrass and miscanthus rhizosphere microbial communities from Kellogg Biological Station, Michigan, USA - KBS K5-50-1 metaG... | ecosystem: Host-associated > Plants > Roots >...
CACGCGCGTGGCTCCGACACGCCCGATCTGACCCGCGTCATGCTTCGAGCCGCCGAAGATACCGCAGCTGCACCCAGACGACGATAAAGAGCACTGGGAGCATGAAGAGCGAGATGGCCGCGCCCTCGCCGAGCAGGCCCGTGGCCACGCCCACCTGATACGCGTAGGTGGCGAGCAGGTGCGTGGAGTTGGCGGGCCCGCCGCCCGTGAGCACGTAGATGAGCTGGAAATCCGAGAAGGTCTGGATGATCGAGAAGACCACGACCACCAGCGTGACCGGCTTGAGCAGCGGCCATGTGACGTGCCAGAAGCGCTTCCAGCCGTTGGCGCCGTCGAGCGAGGCGGCCTCGTGCAGATCGGGGTTGATCGTCTGCAGCCCCGCCAGCAGCGTGATCGCGAAGAACGGCATGCCACGCCACGTATTCACGGCGATGGCGCACCACATAGCGTATACGCCGTCGGAGAGGAACGGGATCTTGGTGACGATGAAGCCCGTCTTGAAGAGCAGCCAGTTGAGCACGCTGAACGTCGGATCGAACATCCAGCGCCAGGCGAACGTCGACAGCACGGTCGGGATGATGAAGGGCAGCAGCATCGAGGCGCGCACCAGGCGCTTGCCGCGGAACGATCGGTTGAGCAGCAGGGCCAGCCACATGCCGAGCGCCAGCTTGAAGATGGTCGCCCAGAACGTGTAGAAGAACGTGTTGCGGAAGGCCTGTCGGAAGATCGAGTCGTCCCACGCCTTGGCGAAGTTGTGCAGCCCCACGAAGTGGCCGACGTTGCCGACGCTCGTGTTGGACAGCGAGAGCCAGACCCCGGACACGAACGGGTAGGCGATGAACGTCCCGAGCAGCACCACCGTAGGCGCGAGCAGCACGGCGGCCAGGAGCCGCTCGCTCTCGAGGAAGCGCAGGCCTCGCGACGGCCGCGCCTGCGCCCGGGGCAGCGCCACCGCCACCGTGCCGTTCGTTCCACCCGCGATCGGTTTCTTCACTGCTGCCTACCCGTAAATCTTCTTCAGCTCGGCGGCCGCCCACGTCACGGCGTCTTCCGGCCGCGTGCCCTGAGCGCCCTTGGCGAACATGTCGACGATGACGTACTTGCTGTAGACCTCGGTGGCCTTCGCCGAGGGCGGACCGGCGAACCCCATCGTACGCGAGTTGTCGGGCGCCGTCCGGAAACCCTTCATCGGCTCGTCGATCGTATTCCAGAGCGCATGCCGCTCCCACCGCTTGGTGGCGCCGACCGAGAAGCCCTCGGCCACCTCGAACCAGCGGCCGTACGCGTCCTGGCCGTGGAACCACTTGAGGAAGTCCTTCGCCAGCTTGGGGTTCTTCGTGTACTTCATCACCGCGTGCGCGAACGCCGTGTGGTAGCTCCACGACCCCGCCGGTCCCGCGGGCAGCCGCGCGTGCTGGATGTCGCGCACCAGCGGCTCACCGCGCTCGTCCTTGATCTTGTCCTGCCCGCGCTTGGCCGCGATATAGATGGAGGCGCCGTTGAGGGTCGCGCAGATCTCGCCGCCCAGGAACGCACGATTGTTGTTGGTGTCGTCCCAGGCCAGCCCGCCCTCGTCGCAGGCGTCCTTCCAGAACGCGGTCATGAACTTCACGGCCTCCACCGAGCCCTTGCCGTCGATGGCCGTCTTGCCCGCGCGGTCCGTCTCCTGACCGCCGAAGTTCCACAGGAGCGGATACGCCCACGCCGGCGCGTCGCCGAACGTGTGGCCGAGCGTCTGGCCGTACGGGTGCCCCTTCTTCTTGAGCTGCGTTCCGACGGTGCGCAGTTCTTCGTAGGTCTTGGGGAACGTCTTGACGCCGATCTCGTCGAACCACGACTTCCGGTAGGCGATGAGTCCCGGCACGATGCTGTGGGGCAGCGCGAGGAAGCGGCCGCCGACTTTCGTGTAGCTCTCCGACTGCGGATAGAAGCCGCCCTGGTCCTTCGCCTGCCACTCTGCGAGATCGCTGACGTCGAGCAGGCCGTTCTCGTAGAGGTGCGGCCAGTTGTGCAGCATGTGGATGATGTCAGGCCCGCTCTGCGACTGGATCGAGGCGGTGATGCGCGGCTGCAGGTCGTTGGCGTTGATGAATTCGAACTGTACGTCGGCGCCGAGCAGCTTGCTGGCCTCGCCGGCTTGTTTTTTCAGCTCGACGTCACAGGCCGGAATGAAGTCGACCCAGCGTAGGATGTGCAGCTTCGTGCCCTGCGCGAAGGCGGGCGCGCGGCCGGCCGCGGTGACGCCCACCACGGCGGCGGAGCCCTGCAAGAACGTGCGGCGACTGATGCCTGGCGTCGTCATCGGGTCAGCCCTCGTAGATCTTCTTGAGCTCGCCTTCGGCCCACTTCACGGCGTCCTCCGCCGTGGCGCCCTGCACGGCCTTCGCGAACATGTCCACGATGATGTATTTCGTGTAGGCCTCGGTGGCCTTGGCGCTGGCGGGGCCCGGGTGGCCCAGCATCAACGAGGCGCGCGCGGCTCGGCGGAAGACCTGAAGCGGCTTGTCGATCCTGCCCCACATCGGATTGTCTTCCCACTTCTTGGTCGCGCCCACGCTGTAGCCCTCGTTGACCTCGAACCACTTGCCGTAGTTGGCGTCCTGATGCAGCCACTTCAAAAAATCCTTGGCGAGCTTTTGATTCTTCGAGTACTTCATGATCGCGTGCTGGAAGGGGACGTAGAGCGCGAACTCGCCCGCCGGGCCCTTTGGCATCGGCGCCGCGTGGTCGATATCCTGCACCAGCGGCTCGCCCTTCTCGTCCTTGATCTTGTCCTTCTGGCGCTTGGCGACGATATAGATGGAGGCGCCGTTGAGCGTCGCCGAAATTTCGCCCGCGTGGAAGGCGCGATTGTTGTTCGTGTCGTCCCACGCCAGGCCGCCCTCGTCGCACGCATCCTTCCAGAAGGCCTGCAAGAACTTCACGGCTTCGATCGAGCCCTTGCTGTTGAGCACGACCTTCTTGCCGCTCTTGTCGACCTCGGCGCCGCCAAAGTCCCAGAGGAACGGATACGCGAACGTCGGCGGGTCGCCGAAGCTGTGGCCCAGCGCCTGGCCGATCGGCTTGCCCTTGGCCTTGAGCTTCTTGCCCACCTCACGGTACTCGTCCCAGGTCTTGGGGAACTCCTTGGCGCCGACCTCGGCGAGCCAGGACTTCCGATAGGCGATGGCGTTCGCGCCCACTCCGTGAGGCATCCCGAGCCATTTGCCGCCGACTTTCGTGCTCGCCGTGAAGATGTCGTAGAAGCCGCCCTGGCCCTTGGCGATCGTGTCGGCCACGTCGGAGACGTCCACCAGCGCGCTCGCGTAGAGATGCGGCCAGTTCCACAGCATCTGGATGATGTCGGCGCCGCTCCCGGACTGGATGGCGGCCGTGATGCGCGGCTGCAGATCGTTGGCGTTGATGAACTCGAACTGCACTTCGGCGCCGAGAGCTTTCGACGCCTCCGGGGCCTGCCGCTTGAGCTCGAGGTCGGCCTCCGGGATGAAGTCGACCCAGCGCACGACGTGCACCTTGGTCCCCTGCGCGAACGCGGGGGCTCGATGGGCCGCGAGGATACCAGCGACGCCGGTCAGCCTGAGAAATGTTCGGCGTTCCATCGAGCCCCCTCCTGTCGGGAGCGGTCCGTTAACCTTCGTAGATCTTCTTCAGCTCTCCGTCGGCCCACTTCACGGCGTCCTCGGCGGACATGCCCTGCACGCCCTTGGCGTACATGTCGGTGATGATGTACTTCGTGAACGCCTCGGTGGCCTTCGCCGTCGACGGCCCGGCGTAGCCGAACAGGCGCGTGTTGCGGGCCGCGGTGCGGAACATCTTGAGCGGCTCGTCGAGCTTGCCCCACATCGGGTCGTTCTCCCACTTGTGGGTGGAGCCCACCGAGTAGCCCTCCTGCGAGGCGAACCACTTGCCGTAGTTCTCCGGCTTGTGCAGCCACGTCAGGAAGTCCTTCGCGAGCTTCGGATTCTTCGAATACTTCATCACCGCGTGCGACTGGTTGAGGAACAGCAGATAGCCACCCGCGGGACCGGCCGGCAGCGGCGCGTGATCGATGTCCTGGAACAGCGGCTCGCCCTTTTCGTCCTTGATCTTCTCCTTCTGGCGCTTGGCGACGATGTAGATCGAGGCGCCGTTGAGGGTGGCCGAGATCTCGCCGGCGTGGAAGGCGCGGTTGTTGTTCGTGTCGTCCCACGCCAGCCCGCCCTCGTCGCAGCACTCCTTCCAGAAGGCCTGCATGAACTTGACGGCTTCGACGGCGCCCTTGCCGTTGAGGACGACCTTCCTGCCCGACTTGTCGGTCTCGGCGGCGCCGAAGGCCCAGGTCATCGGATAGCTGAAGGTCGGCGCGTCGCCGAACGTATGGCCGAGCGTCTGACCGTATGGCTTGCCCTTCTTCTTGAGCCCGGCGAACAGCTTCCGCGCCTCGTCCCAGGTCTTGGGATACGCGCTCGCCCCGGCCTCCCTGAGCCACGACTTTCTATACGCGACGGCGTTGCCGACGATCGAGTGCGGCACCGACAGCCACTTGCCGTTGACCTGGCAGGACGGCGCCCAGACGTCGTAGAAGCCGCCCTCCGCCTTCGACAGCGCCCCGGCGACATCGCTCACGTCGACGACGGCATTCTGGTAGAGGTGCGCCCAGTTGTACTGGAAGTTGAAGATGTCGGCGCCCGAGCCGGACTGGACGGCCGCGGTGATGCGAGGCTGCAGATCGTTGGCGTTGATGGTCTCGAACTGGATCTTCGCGCCCAGCGCCTTCTCGGCCTCCGGCATCTGGCGCTTGAGCTCGACGTCGGATTCCGGGATGAAGTCCACCCAGCGCACCCAGTGCAGCGTGCTGCCCTGCGCAAACGCCGGCGCCTGGCGTGCGGCAAGGATGCCTGCGATGCCGGTGATCTTGATGAAGTGGCGCCGATCGATCGACTTCACGTCCATGCGAGAGTCCTCCTTGACTCTTGTAACAAGCGCACACCGTGCGCCGGTTTCCGTGGATACGCGCGAGGGCTAAACCTCCGGGAAACGTGACGGAAAAGTGACGAAGTGATACCACCCCCGGGGGGACTTCGTCAATGGGCGACGGGCACTTGTAGTGCGAGCCGCAGGACGTCGCGGGGCTGGGGCCCCGCCGTCCGAGGCGAGCTCATGAACGAGGAATGCGAGCCGCAGGACGTCGCGGGGCCGTGGTGCGAGCCGCAGCCGACAGGCGAGGCGAGCTTAAGAAGCGAGCGCGAGGACGCCGAGGCGCGGCCGGCGGAACGTGAACGCCAGCACGACGGCCATGACGCCGATGGCGAACGAGCCGAGGAAGAGCCAGGTGTAGGACCCGACACGGTCGTAGATGGCTCCTCCGGCGAACGAGCCGAGGCCCATCCCCAGCGTCGAGATCAAGAAGACGGCGCCGTACGCGCTCCCCATCACCTTTTCGCCGAAGTACTCGCGCGTCACGAGCGCATAGAGTGGCATCACGCCGCCATAGGCGGCGCCGAACACGAGGGCCAGCGCGATGAAGGCTCCGAGATCGCGAGCGAACAGATAACCGAAGATCATCAGCGCCTGCAGGGCGAGCCCCGCGATGAGCGTGGGCTTGGCGCCGACGCGGTCGGCCAGGAGACCGCCGCCGATGCGGCCGGCGATCGAGGCGAGGCCGGAGACGCCGAGCACCGTGGCAGCCGCCATCGCGGCCACGCCCTGATCCGTGGCGTGCGTGACCATGTGAAAAATCGGCCCCGAGTGCGCCGCGCAGCACGCGAAGTGCGTGAGGGCAATGGCCCAGAACCGCGGCGCGGACAGCACCTCGCGGGTCGTGTAGTCCTGGCCCGCCGGGGCCGGCGTGGTACCCGCCTCCCCGGCGCGCGTGGTGGCGCCCGCTTCCGGCTCGCGCAGCAGCAGGGCGACGGGGATGACGACGAGCCACGCGAGGTCGCCGAGCACGAGCATCGCCACGCGCCAGTCCCACGCGCTCGTGAGCGCGCGCGCGAGCGGCGCGATGAGCAGGATGCCGAAGCCGATGCCCGCCGACACCAGCGCCACGGCGAGTCCGCGGTGCACCGTGAACCACTTCGTCGTGGTCGCGGTCAGCGGCGCGTAGAAGGCGCCGACGGCGAAGCCGACCAGGAATCCGAAGGTGACATAGAACTGCCACAGCGCCTGCGTCTGACTCGACAGCACGAGCCCCAGGCCGAGCAGGAAGCCGCCGCCGACGGCGACGCCGCGGGCGCCGATGCGATCCGACAGCGAGCCCCAGAAGAACGAGCCGAGGCCCATCGCGATCCAGTTGAGCAGCGCGACCGTCGAGATCGCGCCGCGACTCCAGCCCATCGCCCGCTCGATCGGAACCAGAAACACGCCGAGCGCGAAGAGGCAGCCCATGCCGACGCACACGATGGTCGCGGACGCGGCGACGACGATCCACCCGTAGAAGGTGCGGCGCATGGGTGAGGCCTACGATAGCATGCGCGCCATGTGGTCTCGGCTGTTCTGGCCCGCCGCCGCGCTCGTCATCGTGTCGATCGCCGCGCTGCTGTTTCGTCGCGCGCTCGTCGCGGGGTTCCGGCGATGGACGGGGCATCGCAACGAGGACAGTCTTTTCCTCCAGGCCATCCGCGTGCCGTCGATGCTGTGGTGCATCGTCCTCGGACTGTTCGTCGCGCTCGAGATGGCGGACCTGCCACCACGACTCGCCGCGCAGATTCAGGTCGTGCTCGAGTCGGCGATCATCCTCTCGGTCACCATCACGGTGGCCGGCGTCCTCGATTCGCTGGTGGCGGCGGCCAGCGAGCGGCGTGCGCTCGCCGTCGGCGTCACCGGGCTCTTCCGCACCTCCGTGAGGCTGGCCGTGCTCGTCGTGGGCGGGCTCGTGCTGCTGAGCTCGCTCGGGATCGCGATCACGCCGATCCTCACCGCCCTCGGCGTGGGCGGTCTCGCCGTCGCGCTGGCGCTGCAGGACACGCTGTCGAACCTGTTCGCCGGCGTTCACCTGCTCGCCGACAAGCCGATTCGCGTCGGCGACTACGTCCGCCTGTCCGTGGACAACGTCGAAGGCCACGTGGTGGACGTCGGCTGGCGCTCGACGCGCATTCGGATGCTCCAGAACAACGTCGTGGTCGTGCCCAACAAGCGCGTGGCGGAATCCGTGATCACCAACTTCGATCTCGACGACCGGCGGATGGCCGTCACCATCCGCGTCGGGGTCGGTGACGACGCCGATCCGGACCATGTCGAGCGCGTGCTGGTCGAGGAGGCGACGCGTGCGATCGGACAGGTGCCGGGCCTCCTCGCCGACCCACCGCCCGCGGCCCAACTGATTCCCGGCTTCGGCGACTACTCGCTCGACTTCACGCTCGTGTGCCAGGCGCGCAGCTTCATGGACCAATTCACCGTCCAGCACGAGCTCCGCAAGCGGATCCTCAAGCGCCTGCGCGCCGAGGGCATCGCCATGCCGTTGCCGCCCGTGATGCGGCGCGCGACGTCCTAAACCGCGGTTTCATCTTCTTGCGGTAATTTCCGACCCCGCTTTTCCCCGCGCTCGCCCCGGCCCTCGAATGGAAAATGACGTCGTCGCACCCCAACCGGCGAAGTGCCCAGGGACGGCCAACGGAGGATCACTCATGCAGAGACCGGGCGCGATACTTGGATGGGCAGGAGCAGGTGGGCTCTGCATAGGACTGATGCTGTATGGGTTGAGCGCGGCCCAGGCGCCGCAGACACCGCCCCCTCAAGGCAAGACGTACTTCCCTGTGGTCGAGCAGGACTTCGCCAAGGTTCGGGCGGATGACCAGGCGGCGAAGCCCGCCGTGATGCAGCGCCAGCGGACGTTGCTTGCCGAACGCTACGACCTCGGAAATCGGCCCGCCCAGGGCGTGATGATGTCCGGCGGAAGGAAGGCCGTGCAGCAAGGAGTCCGGGTCAAACTCCCTGGAGGTATCACGTGGGAGCAATTGGCCGCCATGTCCCCCGATGAGATCCGGGAAAAGGATCTCTTTCCGAAAGGGTTCTTACCCCTGCCGCACGTGAAGCACCCGACCGGCGGTATGGTCTTTCCGAAGTTCGAAATCGCGGAGATCAACAAGCAGGAAGGACGGTCGCTCGAGCGGTTCGATGTCGATTTCGATCTGCCGGATCATCTGCTGCCCGAGTTTCCTCCCCCCGTCTTCCTGACCACCCGGCCGGAGCTCGGCGACGTTTCGCGCGGGCAACTGCTCACGATCAGGAACTACTTTGCCATCCTGGATGGCATCCTGACGCCGGTCCAGATGGAAGGCATGCGCCTGCTGCTCACGCCGTTTCCGCAGCAGCAGTTCAACCAGACCGACGACCGCAAGACCGACGTCCAGAGCCTCGGCGTCACGTGTCTCGACTGTCACTCCAACGGCCACACCAACGCCGCCTTCCACCAGACCCCCGACATTCGTCCGCAGGCGGCGCGCTTCCGGATCGAAACGGTGAGCCTGCGCGGGATGTTCAATCAGCAGATCCACGGCTCCAAGCGCTCGCTGAGATCCGTCGAGGACTTCACGGAGTTCGAGCAGCGCACCGCCTACTTCGACGGCGACCACGTCATCGCCGCCAAGAAAGGGCTCAATCTCCCCGATCGGGCCAGTCAGGTCGCCATGATGGCCCAGATGCAAAACATGTTCGATTTCCCCCCGGCGCCGAAGTTGACGCCCCTCGGCACGCTCGATCCGACCAAGGCGACGGAGGAGGAACGTTTGGGTCAGGAGGTGTTTTTCGGGAAGGGACGCTGCGCAACGTGTCATCCCGCCCCTTCGTATCTCGACAACCAGATGCATGACCTGAAGGTCGAGCGCTTCTACACGGCGCGCACGATCAACGACCAGTGGATCCACGCCGAGGGGCCCATCAAGACCTTCACCCTGCGCGGGATCAAGGACTCCCCGCCGTACATGCACGATGGGCGTCTCTTGACGCTGGAGGACACGGTGGAATTTTTCAACCTCGTGCTGGGCGTGCAGCTGACGCCGCGGGAGAAGGCGGCGCTGGTCGCCTTCATGCGCCAGCTGTAGCTCACCCGGATCGCGGCGGCGTTCGTCCGAGCGTCTGAAACAGGCGGGCCACCGGCTCGGCGGCAAGAAAGCTGCGGCGCAGCCGCGGCGTCATGAGCTTGCTGGCGATCGATTCGATCGTGTGCGCCGCCGCGGTAAGTTGCTCCTCAGCCTCCGTGTCCTGCCCCAAACGAGCGAGGACGTTGCCGAGCGCCGCGTGCCCGATCCACGACTCGCGCGCCGTGCCGAGGACGCGCGCCTGATCCAGCGACGCCGTCAGTACCTGGGCGGCGTCCGCCAGCCGGCCCTGCGCAGCCAGAATCTGCCCCTGGAGTCTCAGGGCGCGAGCGAGGTGCTTGCGCTGGCGGCATTGGGTCGCGGCCTCGAGCGAGCGCGTGGCCCACGTCCACGCCTCGTCGTACCGCTCCTCGGCGAGCGACAGCTCGCCGCGCGACCGCCACAACGAGATCTCCCACGTCCAGCGGCCCCAGTTATCGAGCTCACGAAGCGACTCCGCCTCGCGAAAGGCCCGTTCGGCGCTCCCGTGATTGCCGCGGTAGAGGTGTGCGAGACCGAGCTTCCAGAGCGAGTGGCCGCGTGGCTCGGGCCATGGCCAGAGTCGCCGGCTCGTCTCTTCGCCCTCGGTGTTGAATCGGATGGCTTCGTCGAGATCGTAGGTCTCGAGCGACACCCCGCCGAAAAGGTTCGGCACGCGCGCGAGGTACAGCTTGTCGCCGGCGGCCTCGGCATATTCGAGCAGGGTCCGGTAGTGTGCGAGCGCCCCCTCGTAGTCGCTCCGGGCCAAGGCAGCGTGACCGAGGTGATACAGCGCGAGGCCGACGAGATAACCAGAATGCTCGCGGCGCGCCAGCTCGAGCCCCTCGCGGAGACGCTCGACCGCCACGGCGTACTCGCCATGCCATTCGAGCTGCCGGCCCGCGAACGTGAGGCACTGCGCCAGGAGACGCGGATCGCCGGCTTCCCGGGCGAGACGCAGGGCCTCAGACGAGTCGCGCATCGCCTCGACGACGGGCCCGTACACGCCGCCTCTCGCCTCGCCGCGCAGGGCATGGCAGCCGGCCTGCCCAGCCGTGTCACCGATCTCGATCGCGATCGCCAGGGCCTCGTTCACCGTCGTGAAAACTTCCGCGATCTTGTGGCCCCAGTTGTAGACATTGGCCAGTCCGAGCAGCGTCGCCACTTCCTGCTTCCGGTCGCCGAACCGACGGATGAGCGCGAGGGCTCGCTCGAACTCCGCCACCGCCGCCTCGAACTCGGCCAGGATGAACAGGACGCCCCCGAGCTTTTCGTGAACGCTCGCCAGCTCCCGATCACTCGGCGCTGGCCGTGCGCGAGTGGCGACCTCCAGCGCCTGCGCGTAGTGCCTGCGGGCCTCCGCGCTCGCGAACGCGTGTGCCGCGCGGTCACCGGCGAGAACGCTGTATCGAAACGCCTCGTCCCATTGCTCGCCCTCGACGAAGTGGTGCGCCAGCTCGTCGTAATGCTCGGCGAGGCGCTCGGGATAGAGCTCTTCGATCGCACGGCCGACCGCTCGATGGAGCTCCTTCCGGCGTTGGACGAGCAGGCTCTGGTAGGCGACATCCTGGATCACGGCGTGCTTGAAGATGTACGTCGGCTCCGGGAAGCGGCCTTGCTCGTAGATGATCTCCAGCGCCTTCAATTCCTGAAGGAGTCCCTCCAGCTCACCGGGGAGTCCCGCGATCCGCTCCAGCAAACGGCGCCGGAACTGACGGCCGATCACCGAGGCGAGCTGCACGGTGCGCTTGCCCTCCTCGCCGAGGCGATCCAGGCGCGCCATGATGATGTCGTGGATGGTGTCCGGAACCGCGGCGTCTCGGATCGGTCGCACGACACGAAAGCCGCCGTTCTCACGCTCGAGAATGCCGAGGTCGAGCAAGGTCTTCGTGACTTCTTCCACGAAGAGCGGGACGCCCTCAGCCTTGTCGAGCAGCGCTCTCGTGACATCGGCCGGGAGCCGCTCGACGCCGAGCATCCCGCCGGCCATGGCGACAGCTTCGGCTTCCGACAGTGGACCGAGCGTCAGCCTCGTCTGGAAGCTCCGCGTGCCAAAGGGAGGCGAGTAGCCGAGGCGATGCGTCGCGACAACGAGGATGCGCGTCGCGGCGATGCTGTCGATGAGCGCGGCGAGATACAGCTCGGTGCTGCTGTCGACCCAGTGGAGATCCTCGAAGACGAAGACCAGCGGGCGAAGGGTCGCGCCGCGAAGTGACATCGCCAGCACCGCGTCGAAGGTGCGCTTGCGGCGCTGCGAGGCGTCCATCGCGGTGACGGCGGGATCTCCCGGATCGACGGAGAGGAGATACCGCACGAACGGCACGTGCGCCTCGAGCCCGCCGAGCCTGCGCATCCCGTGCTCGACCTTGGCGATGATCTCGGGCTCGCCGTCGAAGTCGTCGATGCGGAAGTTCGCGCGAAGCTGATCCACGACGGGCAGGAGTGGACTCGACTGGCCGAACGAGACGCAGCGGCCCTCCAGCCATGTCGGCGGGTCGCCCGCCGCCGCGAGCCGCCGACGGAATTCGAGCACGAGGCGTGACTTCCCGATGCCCGCCTCGCCGGCGAGGAAGACCACGTGTCCTTGCCCGTCCTGGACTCGGCCGAACACCTCCGTGAGCGTGGCGAGGTCGCGATCGCGTCCAACGAGAGGCGTCAGACCACGCTCGCTCTCCACGTCGAGCCGTGCCTTGCGCCCGCGGGCGCGCAGGACCTCGAATGCCTGGACGGGCGTGTGACCCTTGACGGACAGCTCGCCCAGATCGAGCATTTCGAAGTATCCGGCGATGAGGCGATGCGTCGACGCGCCGACGAGCACGCTGCCCGGCCGGGCACTCTGTTGAAGTCGTGCGGCCACATTGGTCGTGTCGCCGACCGCCGTGTAGTCCATGCGGAGGTCGTCGCCGATCTTGCCCACGACGACTGGACCCGTGTTGAGCCCGATTCGCATCTCGAGGGACCGCTCGAGGCGCGAGGCCAGCTCGCGGCTGAGGTCACGGACGGCGCGCTGGATGGCGAGGGCGGCGTGAGCGGCGCGTCGCGGGGCGTCCTCGTGCGCAATGGGCGCGCCGAACAAGGCCATGACGCCATCGCCGGTGTACTGGTTGATCGTGCCCTCGAACCGATGCACCTCGCTCGCGATCGTTGCGAAACAACGATCGACGATCGTGTGGACGTCCTCTGGATCTCGCTGCTCGGCGAGGGCGCTGAATCCCGCGAGATCGGCGAACAGCACCGTCACCTGGCGCCGCTCGCCCTCGAGCGCGGACCGCGCCTTGAGGATCTTGTCGGCGAGGTGCTTCGGCGTGTATCCGACCTGGGCGTCAGGCTGAACGCTCGCTGGGGACGGCGCGGGCGCGTCGAGGATGAGCGGTGCTCCACACTCGTTGCAAAAACGACTTCCGGGAAGATTCGAATGCTTGCAGGCAGGGCAGATTGTTTCGAGGCGTACGCCACATCCGCGACAGAACTTGGCGCCGGGCGGGTTCTCGGTCCCGCATCGACACGTCATCGCGGGGATGATACCGCAGTCTAAAAGCGCGACTTTTCGCGCACGACGGCCAGCAGCGCGAGTCCCGCCAGCATGACGATCGACAGCCCGATCCACGGCCCCCGATAGCCACCCGCCGCCGTCACGCACCGGCCGAAGACGGGCGGGCCCAGCATCACGCCGAGCGACGACACGGCGAGCCCCAGACCGACCGCCGTGCCCGCCGCGCGCGGTCCCGCCAGCTCCGCCATCATCGTGTGCTGCACGCCGTTCCAGCCGATGCCGAAGAAGCCGAACACGAGCGCGAGCGGCGTGAGCAGCCACGGGCCGGCCCCGGGACCGGTGAAGGCGATGACGAGCGAGCACACGGCCGAGCCGCAGCCGGCGATGGCGAGCGGCGTTCGCCGACGGCCGCGGAAGGTGCGATCCGAGAGCACGCCGAAGGCGACGCGCCCGAGAACGCCGCCGGCCTGGGCGAGCGCCAGATAGCGGCTCGCCGCAAGCAGCGCGAGCCCGACGACGGTCTGCAGATAGAGCGCGAGGAAGGCCATCCACACCGTCTGCATCGCGGCGAAGATGAGCGTGGCGCTGGCGACGAGCCAGAGATCCCGCGAGCGCAGCACGGCGGCGACCGCGCCGCCCTCGCCGGCCGCTCGCCGCTGCAGCGCCTCGCCGGGCGGATCGTGATAGACGACGAAGGAGAGCACGGCACACGCGACGATCAGCAGTGCGGCGGCCACGATCGCCTCACGCCAGCCCAGCCGCAGCGCGAGCGCGGGCATCAGCACCGCGCCCAGCATGCCACCGAACGGCAGGCCGACCTGCTTGAGACCGACCACCGTCGCCCGTTGGTTGGGCGGAAACCACGACATCGCCGCCGTCGTGGAGGCGGGATTCAGCGTGCCGTAGCCGACGCCGGCCAGGCCGAGCAGGACCAGGAGCACGCCGTACGAGGGCGCGGCGCTCGCGGCGAGCAGCCCGCCGGCGATCAGGCTCTGGCCGAGCACCAGTGTCTTCGCCGTGCCCCAGCGGTCGGCGAGCATGCCGGCGAAAAACGACATCGTCACCGGGCCGAGGTAGTAGACGGACAGGAACGAGCCCGCCTGGGTCAACGTGAGGTCGAAATCGTCACGGATCAGCGAGGCGATCGCCGGAATGCCGAGTGGCCCGACGTTGGCCATCGTCTGGGCCAGCACGATGACCGCGAGGATCACCCAGCGCCGGCGTCCACCCCCGCTCACCGCCGCCGCGCCGCGAGCAGCGGCTCGACGATGCGCAGATCGTCTTCGGTGTCCACGCCGACCGTCGGTTCCGTCGTCTCCACGACGGTGATCGGAATGCCGTTCTCGAGGAAGCGGAGCTGCTCGAGCCGCTCGGTCTGCTCCAGCTCCGAGGGCGGCATGCGATGAAACGCCTCGAGCGCGGCGCGCCGATAGGCGTACAGCCCGATGTGCTTGTAGACCGGTGTGCCGATGCCGTCGCGGTCGTACGGAATCGGGAACTTGGAGAAGTAGAGCGCGTGTCCGACGGCGTCCACCACGACCTTGTTGACGCTGGGCAGCGGCTTCTCCGCGTCGGTCGCGCGGATCTTCAGCGTGCTCACCTGGGTGTCCGGATGGGTGAGGAACGGTGAGACGAGCCGCGCGATGTGGCCGGGCGTGACGAGTGGCTCGTCGCCCTGGATGTTGACGTAGACGTCGGCGGCGCGGCCCTGCGCGACCTCCCACACGCGATCGGTGCCCGACGGGTGCGCCGGCGAGGTGAGGATGGCGGGAATGCCGTACGTGGCGCAGGCGTCGACGATCTCCTGCGCGTCGGTGGCCACCAGGACGTCGCGCAGCTCCGGGGCGCGGCGCGCGGCCTCCCACGTCCAGCAGATCAGCGGGCGCCCCGCGATGTCTCGCAGCAGCTTTCGCGGCAGGCGCGTGCTCGCCAGGCGCGCGGGAATCACGCCCAGGACCCGCAGCGTCATTTTCCGAATGCGCGCAGCGTGCGCAGGAGGGTCGGACGCGGATCACCGCCGGACGCCGCGGCGGGATTGAACGGCAGCACGACGGGCATGGTGAGACCGGCGCGCGCGAACGCGTCGATGCGCGCGCGGCAGAAGGCCTCGTCGCCGACGACGCCGAGGCCGTCGAGCACGCGCGGCGAGACCTCGCCCACGGCGCCGGACCGATCGCCATCCTTCCAGCGCGCGTTCACCGCGTCCACCTCGGCGCCGAACCCCGCCGTGCGAAAGAACGCGGCGTAGACGTCGACGATCGCATAGCCCGTGATGTCGCGGGCGAGGGCCGCCCGCGCCATCTTCACGTCGTCGGTCACGCAGGTGCGGATGAAGCAGGCGATCTCGAAATCGTCGAGCGTGCGTCCGGCCCGGCGCGCGCCCGCCTGCAGATGAGCGATCGAGGCCGGCACGGCCTCCGGAGGAATCCAGTTGAGGACGACGCCGTCGGCGATCTCGCCCGCGAGCTCGAGCATCTCCGGGCCCAGGGCGGCCAGCACGATGCGCACGGGGGCGGCCGGCGCGGTGAGGCGGAAATTCTTCACGCGGTAGAAGGCGCCCTCGAAGTTCACGCGCTCGCCCGCGGTCACGAGCCGGATGATCTGGACCGCCTCGCGAATCTGCGCCAGCGCGGCGGAGAACGGACGGCCGTGCCACTGCTCGACGATGATCCGGCTCGAGAGCCCGAGCCCGAACGCCACGCGCCCCGGCGCCAGGTGGCCGAGCGTGGCCGCGCTCATGCCGAGCAGCGTCGGCGTGCGCGTCTGCACCGGCATGACCGCCGAGCCGACGTGCAACGTGGTGCTGTGCGCGAGCAGGGTGGCCATGACGGCGATCGCGTCGTAGCCGCCGGTCTCGCCCGTCCACGCCGTGTGGTAGCCGCGGGCTTCGGTCTCGCGCACGACACCGGCGAACTCGGCCGCGGGCAGCGCGGCCGCGCCGGCGACCACGAAGCCGAGACGCATCAGGTCGCGAGAACGCGAGCGGCGGCGGGGCTGGGCGTCACAGGTCGGCAGTATACTCGACGGCCGCCGATGAGACTCCTCCCCGAGCTCGTGCTGACGCCCGAAGGCTGGCGTCGCGACGCCGCCGTCACCGTGGCCGACGGCCGCATCACGGAGATCGGCGCGGTGGGGCCGCCGCGCGCCGGCGACGTCGCGCTGCCGTCGCGCGCGCTGCTGCCGGGCACCGTCAACGCGCACGCCCACACATTTCAATCGCTGCTGCGCGGGCTCGGCGACGATCTCGACTTCGCAGGATGGCGCGACCGCGTGCTCTATCCGTTTTCCGAGCGGCTCGATCGCGACGGCATCGGACTGGGCGCGGCCTTCGCGTTCGCGGAAATGCTCCGGCACGGCGTGACGACGTGCGTGGACTTCTTCTATCTCAACGACAGCGGCAACGAGAACGCGGAGGCCGTGATCGCCGCCGCCCGCACCGTGGGCATCCGCCTGGTGCTCGCGCGCGCGATGTACGACTGGGAGGGGGCGCCCACGCGCTATCGCGAGCGGCCGGCGGAGGCGGCGCGCAATGTGCGCGCGCTGATCGCCGCCCACCGCGCCGACGCGACGGTGGACGTCCATGCCGCGCCCCACAGTCCCCACGGCGCTTCACCCGCCATGATCCGCGCGGGCGCGGAGGTCGCCGCGACGGAACAGGTGCCGATGCACGTGCACGTGGCCGAAGGTCGCTACGAGGGCGAGCGCACGCTGCGGGAGCACGGCGCGACCCCGGTGCGCCACCTCGATCGTCTCGGCGCGCTCACTCGCCACACCATCGCGGTGCACGCCGTCTGGCTCGACGACGAGGAGGTCGCGCTCATGGGCGCGCGCGGCGCCGCGCTCGCCTACTGCCCGTCGAGCAACATGTTCCTCGGCGACGGTGTGACGCGCCTGCCCGAGTTGTTGCGCGCAGGCGTGCGGGCGGGGCTCGGCACCGACGGTGGCTGCACCAACAATCGGCTCTCGGTGTTCGAGGAGATGCGGATGGCCTCCCTGCTGCAGCGCGTGCGGCTGCTCGACGGCGGCGCGTTGCCGGCGGCGACCGCGTGGGGACTCGGTACCGAGTCAGGCGCGGCGATGCTCGGGCTGCCGGCCGGCCGGATCGAGGTCGGGTACCTCGCCGATCTCGTCGCGGTCGATCTCGGCGACGTGTCGCTGCATCCGATGACGAACCTCCTGGCCAACGTGGTGTTCGCGATGTCGGCGCAGGCGGTGCGCGACGTCTGGGTCCACGGCGCGCGTGTCGTCCAGGCAGGCCGACTCACGCGCGTGTCGGAGTCGGAGCTGCTCGCGCGCGTCGGTGCGCTCACGCGCGACTGGAGGCTGTGAGGCCGCGTTTACTGAGCTTCGAGGGACGCGGCGTCGGCGGCGGGCTGCTTCGGCATGCGGCAGTGGCCCTCGAAGAGCACGCCCTCCTCGACGACGACCACGGGGGCTTCGACGTCGCCGAAGACGCGGGCGGTGCCGCGCAGCTCGACGCGCTCGCTCGCGAGCACGTTGCCCACGACCTCGCCGCTGATGAGGACGACGCCCGCGTGGATCGTGGCGTTGATGACCGCCTTCTCTCCGATGATGAGCGTGTCCTTGGACAGGATCTCGCCCTTAAACTTGCCGTTCAGCATCACGGTCCCGCGGAACGAATACTTGCCCTCGATCTCGGAGGCTTCGTCGATGAACGCGCTGAGATCGCCGCTGCGGGGAGTCGCGACCTTGCCGTTGTGGCCGTTTTTCTTACTGAACATGGCAGAGCCTCGATCCCTCCTCGTGGTCCGCCGCGGCGATGTGCCGCGTCACTGCGCTCTCGAGAGGCGATCCTGACCGAATGTTCGAGAGTCCAGATGTAGCACCCCGGCCGGGATCGGGTCAATTTTCTGGCGCTAGGCCTGCACGTGCTCCTGGGCCAGCCGTGGGCGGCGGGCGAGGCGGAGGTACTCGAGGCCTAGCCAGCAGAGCAAGAACAGGCCGAGCTGGATCGAGGCATTGTAGAAGAGCGGCAGCAGGTCGGCCGAGAGCAGCTCGAGCGCATGGCCGGCGGCGCCCAGCAGCGTGAGCAGGCCCATGGCGAACAGCCGCACGGGATCGGCGGCGTCTCCGTGCCAGGGCAGCAGCACGAGCAGCACGAGGAACGAGTAGTAGTAGCCCGCCGGGCTCAGCGCGAAGAAGACCAGCGGCACCGCGTACATGATCGATTCGAGCGGCCGCGCTCGTAGGATCAGGGGCAGGGCCGCCAGCAAGTACAGGGCGGCGGCCGCGGGCAGCACCCACGGAGCCGGCCGCGCGGCGAGCGCGGCGTCGTGGGGCGCGAAGACGGTGCCGTCGGGCCGCTCGACCCACGGTGTGTTGTGGAAGACGATCAGCGAGCCGAGCCCCACGTGGTTCGTGTACACGCCCCGGTTGTGCTGCTCGATCTTGGTCACGAACTCCTTCGAGAGCTCGCGCGTGGCGGGAACGGCCGCCAGGGCGAGCACGACCACGAGCCCCAGCGCGGCGGCCGCCGTCAGACAGCGGGTGAGCGCGGTGTCGCGCGCCCCGGTCAGCCACGCCTGCGTCCAGGTGACCACGAGGGGGACGAAGAAGAGAACGGGGAAGACGCGCGCGAGCACCGCGTAGCCGAAGCCGAGGCCGGCGGCCGCGCCGGCTCCGCGCGCGAGCCCGGCGGCGCCCAGCAGGAGCGCGGCGATCCAGTCCCAGCGCAGCGGCGAGCCGCCGATGAAATCGAAGCGGGCGAAGAAGCTCAGCGCGAGAAAGGCGAAGGTGAGGCTCGCGGCGAGCCCGCCGAACGCCCGGCGAACGGCCCAGAACGCGACGAGGACGATCACGTAGTCGAGCGACGTCAGCACGCCGAGCGCCAGCGGTGACGCCGGCACCCAGCGCACGAGCACGTGCAGGGCGAGCGCGCGGGGCGGCGGATCGTTGTAGCCGTGGTCGACGACGAGCGCGTCCCAATGGTTGATGCGCGGGCCGAAGACGAGCAGATCGCGCTTGAACGCCTGCCAGCGCGCGGCGGTGAAGCGCGCGCGGACGGTTCCCGCGTCGATGCTGGCGACGTCGCGCAGCGCGTAGGTGCCAAGATCGCGCACCTGGCGGATCTGCGCGAAGGCGCCGAGCTCGCGTCCCGCCACCCACGTGGCGTCGTAGAGGCGCGTGTAGCCGAGCTCGGGGAGGTACTTGGCGCCCATGAAGTAGTGGAACGTCTCGTGCCAGTGGATCGGGCTGCGGTCGCGCACGTGGAAGAAGCCCAGGTTCGGATAGGCGAGGGCGGCGGCCACGGCGAGGCAGGCGGCCAGCGCACGCAACCGGCGCGTCGGCGCGTGGCCGGACGCCAGCCAGAAATACACGCCTGCGAGAACGAGAAGGAGAACGAGGCGAGCCGCGCGGAATCCCTGATAGGGATCCAGGGCGTTCAGAAGGAGCGGATGAGGCGCTCGACCCGTTCGTCGTGCGACTGGAACGGGTCCTTGCAGAGGATGGTCTCTCGCTCGGGGTCGTTGAGCTTCAGGTACACCCAGTCCACCCGGTAGTCCTTGCCCTTGAGGTTGGCCTGGCGGATGAACTCGCCGCGCAGCCGCGCCCGCGTCGTCTGCGGGGGCTCATGCTTGGCGCGCTCGATCGTCTCGTCGTCGGTGATGCGATCGACCATGTCCTTGCCGACGAGCTTGTAGTACAGGCCGCGGTCCGGACGGATGTCGTGGTACTGCAGGTCCATGAGCGAGATCTTCGGGTCGCGCCAGGAGAGCCGGTTGCGCGTCATGTAGCTCTCGATCCACTGGCGCTTGATGACCCAGTCGAGCTCGCGGTCGAGCTGCATCGGATCGGCCTCGAGCTTTTCCATCACGTCGGTCCAGCGTGCGAGCACGTCCTTGGAGGCGGCGTCGGCGTTGATGGAGTTGACGTAGCGGGTCGTGTACTCGAGGTACTCGAGCTGCATCTGCAGCGCGGAGATCGAACGCCCGTCCTTGAGCTTGATCGTCTCCTTCAGAGTCGGATCGTGAGAAATATCGCGGATGGCCTGCACCGGCGACTGCAGCGAGTAGTCCCGGTCGAAGAAGCCGTCCTCGATCATGTCCAGCACGAGGGCCGTGGTCCCGATCTTCAGATAGGTCGCGACCTCGGACATGTTGGAGTCGCCGACGATCACGTGCAGCCGCCGATATCGTTCGGCGTCGGCGTGCGGTTCGTCGCGCGTGTTGATGATCGAGCGAGAAGAAGTCGTGGCGCCGGAAATTTCCTGACAAATGTGCTGAGCCCTCTGGCTCAGGCAATAGTGAAATCCCCTCGGCGTCTGCAAGACTTTGCCCGCGCCCGCGAAGATCTGCCGCGTGACGAAGAACGGGATCAGGGCCTCGGCCAGGCGCTGGAACGACACGTCCCGGCTCACGAGATAGTTCTCGTGGCAGCCGTACGAGTTGCCGGCGGAGTCGGTGTTGTTCTTGAAGAGCAGGATGTTGCCCGAGATCCCGTCCTCGCGCAGACGCTTCTCCGCCTGGTGCAGCAAGTCCTCCACGATCCGCTCACCCGCCTTGTCGTGGATTACCAGCTCGGCGACGTCGTCGCACTCCGGCGTGGCGTACTCGGGATGAAAGCCGGTGTCGAGATAGAGGCGCGCGCCGTTTTCCAGGAAGACGTTGGCGTTGCGGGCACCGGGGATGACCTTCTCGAACAGGTACCGCGCGACGTTGTCCGGCGAGAGCCGGCGCTGACCGTTGAGCGTACAGGTCAGGCCGTATTCGTTCTCGAGGCCGAAGATGCGGCGCTTCATTCCGGTCTCAGCCTAGCACGTCCTACCTCGGTGTGCCCAGGAGTTGGCTCAGCGCCTCGGGCGGGATGCGACGGAACTTGCGCCGCTCCTTCGTCCGGTCGAGCACGGCCACCTCGAGATCGCGCTCGCTCAACGTCTTGTTCTGCGTGACCGTCAGCGCGCGCACCCCGAGCTGGAGCGCCTCATCCAGCGGGAGGGCCTCGCGGAAGTGGTCCTTCAAGAAGCGCCGGATCTCGTCGGCCTGTCCGCCCATCGCCGCGTAATTGCGCTCGTCTTCGATCGTGCCGTCGTAGAGGATGTGGTAGATCTCGTTCCGGCTGCCGTTGCCCTCGGCCACCTCGGCGACCAGGACCTCCACCTCGAAGGGCTTGATGTCCTGCGTGAAGATGTTGCCGAGCGCCTGCGAGTAGGCGTTGGCGAGCGCCTTGGCCGTCACGTCACCGCGGCTGTAGGAATAGCCCTTGATGTCGGCGTGGCGGATACCGGCGATGCGCAAGTTTTCGAACTCGTTGTACTTGCCGACCCCGGCGAAGGCGATGCGGTCGTAGATCTCCGAGACTTTGTGCAGCAGTGTCGATGGATTCTCGGCGACGAGTAGGATGCCGTCGCGGATCTCGAGGGTGACGATGGACCGGCCGCGCGAGATGCCCTTGCGGGCATACTCGGCCTTGTCCTTCATCATCTGCTCGGGGCTGACGTAATACGGTAGCGGCATGCTCAGCCCCCGTTCTCGGTGCGCATCCGGTCGCCGAGGATGGCCTCGCACACGCGCTTGACCTCGTCCTCGGTGACCTCGCCGAATCCGCTGCGCGTGATCGTCTTCACCGTCGGAAAGATGCCACGCACGAGGTCAGGACCGCCGGTACCGACGTCCTCGTCGGCGGCGTCGATGAGCGCCTCCAGCGCGACGCGCAGCGCCTCGTCGCGGGGCATGTCACGCTTCCAGAGCTTCTTGAGCGAGTCTCGCGCGTCCTTGGAGCCGGACCCCTGCGCGTCGTAGTCCTTCTCCTCGTAGCGGCCGCCGGTGATGTCGTACTTGAAGAGCCGGCCTACGCCGGCCTTTTCGTCGAAGCCGGCGAAGATGGGTACCACGGCCAGGCCCATCATGGCCGCCTGCAAGTTCATGCGGATCATCTGGCCGAGCTTGTTGGCTTTGCCGTCGAGCGAGAGGTTGTCGCCTTCGACCTTCTCGTAGTGCTCGAGCTCGGTCTGGAACAGCTTGGCCATCTCCATGGCGGGGCCGGCGGCGCCCGCGATGCCGACGCCGGAGAGATCGTCGGCCTTGAAGATCTTCTCGATGCGCCGGCTGGCCACCTGATAGCCGGCGGTGGCCTGTCGGTCACCGGCCATGATCACGCCGTCGCGATACCGCAGCGCGAGCACGGTCGTGCCGTGGGGGACGGACTCGGGCGCCGCCTGCTCCACCGGCGGTCGCGGCGCCGGTTCCGGGAACAGGTGCGGCGAGTCGCGGCGCAACAGGTCACTGAAGCTGGAGTTAGCGTAGTCGCGGAACAGATGCTGCCAGCGCTCGTCGTTCATGGCGGTCCTTGTGTGCGACGCGTCACATGCCGAAGCTGGGCCGCGAGATGTTACGCAGCAGGTCGGCGGCCGTCGGCGACTCGGTCAGAAGCTGTCGCACGTGGGCTTCCGTCCCGCGCAGCGGCTCGAGCATGAAGATCTTTTTGAGCGGACCTTCCTTGAGATCGAAGATCACCGAATCCCAGGAGGCCGACACGATCTCGTCGCTGTAGCGCTGCAGGCACATCCCTCGGAAGTAGGCGCGCGTGTCCTTCGGGGGATCGTAGATCGCCTTGGAGATCTCATCGTCGCTGACGATACGCTCCACGGCTTCGGATTCCTCGAGCTTGTAGTAGAGGCCCTTGCCGGGCCGGATGTCGTGATACTGGAGGTCGATCATCATCACGCGGTGATCGTTCCACTCCAGGTCGTGCTTGGCGACGTAATTCTCGATCAGCTGCCGCTTGATGACCCAGTCGAGCTCGCGACCGAGCTGGGTCGGATCCTCGGCGAGGCGGTCGAGCGTCGACTCCCACTTGGTCATCACTTCGGCAACCCACGGTTCGGGCTGCTGGCGCTCCTTGAAATAGCGCTGGGCCAGGGCGAGGAATTCACGCTGGTGGTCGACGGCCGAGATGGTCCGCCCGTCCTTGAGACGGATCGTGTCGCGGCAGACGAGATCGCGCGAGACCTTGCGGAACGCGGCCACCGGGCCGTCGATCGAGAGATCCTTCTCGATGAAGTCGTCCTCGACCATGCTCAGGACGATGGCCATGGTGCCGACCTTGAGGTAGGTGGAGACCTCGCTCATGTTGGCGTCGCCGACGATCACGTGCAGGCGCCGATACTTCTCGGGATCGGCGTGCGGCTCGTCGCGGGTATTGACGATCGGCCGCGAGTGCATCGTCTCGAGCCCCACTTCCGTCTCGAGGAAGTCGGCACGCTGCGAGATCTGGTACTCGCACGGCTCGGCGTTGTTCTCATAGCCGACTTTGCCGGCGCCCGTGTACACCTGGCGCGTGACGAAGAACGGCATCATGTGCTGCACGATGCGCGCGAACGGCACCTTGCGGTCCATGAGGTAGTTTTCGTGGGTGCCGTACGAGTTGCCTTTATTGTCGGTGTTGTTCTTGTAGATGAGGATGCGCTGTTCCGGCGGAGAGACTGCTTCCGCCCTCTGTCTCGAAAGATTCAGAATCCGCTCGCCCGCGCGATCCCAGATCACCGTGTCGCGCGGGTTCGTGGTCTCGGGGCTGGAGTACTCCGGATGCGCGTGGTCGACGTAGAAGCGCGCGCCGTTGGACAGGATCAGGTTGATGAGGCGCGACTCCTCCTTCGAGGTGCCTTCCTTTTCCTCCATGTACTCGAAGCCACGGGCATCCCGGAGCGGGCTCTCGGCCTCGTAGTCCCACCGCACGCGCGAGCTGCGGTAAGTCTCGTAGGAGTTGATCAGCAGCAGGGAGGACAGGATCGGGTTGAAGTCCGGCTGGTTCTTGACCGTGATCCCGTACTCGGTTTCGATGCCCATGACTTTCGGGATGGCCATGCGGTCCCCTCTACGAAGCCCGTGACGCTCGCTGAAACGATACCGTGAAAAACGAACCCCCCGGCCTTTGTCGCGGGCGGGGGGCAAACGGGGGGGCGTCCGACGCCCCCCCGTTCATGGTGATGGAGGGGCTTTGGACGCCCCCTCCTCTTAGAGGTATTGCCCGGTGTTCACGATCCGCTCGACGTTGCGCTTTTCCTTCTGCGTCTCGCCCATCAGCGGCTTGACGTAGACGATGCGCTCGCCTTTCTTCCCGGCGATCTTCGCCCAATCGTCCGGGTTGGTCGTGTTGGGCAGGTCCTCGTTCTCCTTGAACTCCTCACGCACCGCCGTGAGCAGGTCATCGCCCATGATGCCCTTCTCACGGCCGCCGATATAGCGCTTGAGCGCCAGCTTCTTGGCGCGCCGCACCACCGACTCGATCATGGCGCCGGAGGAGAAATCCTTGAAGTAGAGGACTTCCTTGTCGCCGTTGGCGTAGGTGACCTCGAGGAAGCGGTTCTCCTCGCTGAGGCTGTACATCGCCTCGATGGTCGCGCGAATCATCTGGTCGATCGTCTCCTGCACGTCGCCATTGCGCGGCTTCGTCTCGGATTCGGCGATCGGGATCTCCGTCGTCAGATACTTGTGGAAGATGTCGGAGGCCGCCGACTGATCCGGCCGCTCGATCTTGATCTTCACGTCCAGCCGGCCCGGCCGCAGGATGGCCGGATCGATCAAATCCTGCCGGTTGGAGGCGCCGATGACGATGACGTTCTTCAGCCCCTCGACGCCGTCGATCTCCGCGAGCAGCTGCGGCACGATCGTCGTCTCGACGTCCGAGCTGATGCCCGTGCCGCGCGTGCGGAACAGCGCATCCATCTCGTCGAAGAACACCACGACCGGCACGTCCTCGTTGGCCTTCTCCTTGGCCTTCACGAAGATCTCGCGGATCTTGCGCTCCGTCTCGCCGACGTACTTGTTGAGCAGCTCGGGGCCCTTGATGTTGAGGAAGAAGCCCTTGATCTTCTCGCCGCGCTTCTCGGAGATCTTCTCGGCGAGGTTGTTGGCCACGGCCTTGGCGATCATGGTCTTGCCGCAGCCGGGAGGGCCGTAGAGCAGCACGCCCTTGGGCGGCGTGAGCTTGTGCTCTTTGTAGTAATCCGCGTAGAGGTACGGCAGCTCGACAGCGTCCTTGATCGCCTCGATCTGCGAGCCGAGGCCGCCGATCTGCTCGTAGCCGATGTCCGGCACTTCCTCGAGCGAGAGATCCTCGACCTCGCTCTTGGGGAGCTTCTCGAGCAGATAGCCCGACTTCGCGTCCATCAGCAGGTGATCGCCGGTCTTCAGGCGCAGCGCGCGGAGCGGATCGGCGATGATGCCGACCTTCTCCTCGTCGGCGCGCAGCGTGACCACCGCGCGCTCGGGATCGAGCTGCTCCTTGAGGATGACGACGTCGCCCTGCACCTCGTACCCCGCCGTCTCGACGACGTTGAGGCCCTCGTTGAGGACGAGCTCCTGACCCGGCTTGATCGTCTCGGGCTTGATCGAGGGATGCAGGTTGACTTTCACCTTGCGGCCCTGCGCCAGGATGTTGACGGTGCCGTCCTCGTTCACGGAGAGATACACACCGTACGTCGAGGGCGGCGCGCACAGCTTGTCGACTTCCTCTTTGAGCGCGGTGATCTGCTCACGCGCTTCGTAGAGGGCGTTGACGAGTTTTTCGTTCTGATTGAAGGCCTGCACGAGCTGACGGTTCGCCTCGCGCAGCTTGTTCTCGATCACCATGAAATCCTTCGGTGTGTCCTCGAGCTTTTTGCGAAGGTGCACGGTCTCCGCTTCGAGCGATCGCACGTATGCCTGTAGGTCCTGCACCTGGATCTCGTACTCGGTCAACCGTCGGCGCGTGCTCGAGTCGGACATAGAGGCGGGAAGGAACTTGGAGAAGCCCTCTCGGCCGGGGCTACTCTTTTTGTCGAACTCCTTCATAGTCCATCCCTTCTCTCTTGACTCCTCGTCCGCCTCTCTCGCTCGAGCGCATCCGACGCTGACCGAGTATAGGCGGCTGTAAAAAAGAAAGTCAAGGTTGTCAGGTCCTTCGGCGGCGTTTGCGCGCGCGGACTTACGCGCTGTTCGCCCATCCGCGACGGCTCGTCTCCGCCGTACCGCGCCGTCACGCGCTGCTCGCGTATAGAGCAAGTTCCGTACCGCACCGGCAGCATTGCGTTTGCCTCGAAACGGGTGGCGTCCACTACTGGTTCCACGTATAAGAAAAGGGCGATGTCGTTGTCGAAGATGCTGCGCGCCTGTTTCTTCATCACGATTCTGCTCGCGTGCCCGATTTTCTCGCGGCTGTGGATAATTCCCGTTTCGGCGCAAGCACGGAAGGAATTACGTGTCGGAGTGGCCGGAGTGCCGGCCACGCTCGAGCCTTCCACCGCAGTCGATGGCGCCGTGCCGCTCATCTCGCGCCAGGTGTTCGACACGCTCGTGGCGTTCCGCGAAGGCTCGACCGACGTCGAGCCCTCGCTGGCGACGCGCTGGGCGGTCTCGAAGGACGGACTGACGTGGACGTTCTGGCTACGCGAGAGCGTAAAGTTTGCCGACGGTGCACCCTTCACCGCCGCCGACGTCGTGGCCAGCTTCGGCCGCGGTCTCAGAGCCGACCCGTCGAACCCGGCCGCGGGGTGGGCGGCGCTGTTGCGCGGCGTTCCCGGCGTTCTCAAGGAGGTGCGGGCGGCGGACGCGCGCACGGTGCACATCGTGCTCGTGCAGCCGTACGCGCCACTACTGACGGTCCTCGCCCATCCGGCGCTCGCCATCTCGCGCGCAACGAGTCCGACCGAGGGCACCGTCCGCCTGGTCGGGACGGGACCATACCGTGTGGTCGACGCCTCGCCCGGGCGCATGGCGCTCGAAGCGGTCCCGGGCGCCTGGGGCGGCGGACCTCGTGCCGAGCGCATCGTCTTTCTCGAGGTCCCCAACGACGACCACGCGGAAGCCGAGATGGATGCGCGCGCGCTCGACATCTGGTTTCCGGCGGGCGCGCCGCGCCGCGTGGAGCGCGCGCTGTCCGTGCCCGGCCTGCGCGTCGGCTATCTCGCGTTCCAGACGGAAAAGGAGCCATTCGCCCGCAAGCCGCTACGGCAAGCGGTGGCGGCCGCGCTCGATCCCGCCGGACTCGCTGCGGTGCTCGATCGCGCGGCGGTGCCGCTGCAGTCGTTCCTGCCGCCCGGCGTCTGGGCACGGCGCGAGGGCGGGCCGGTGCTCGGCGGCACGCGCGTGCAGGTGCGCGCGCTGCTGGCGCAGGGCGGCTGGCCCAAAGGCGCCACCGCCGCCATGCTCGCCTCCTCCGAGGCGTCCGATGGCGTGAACGTGCCGAAGGTCGCCGAAGCCATCCGGGCGATGCTCGGATCCGCCGACATTCCCGTGCGCGTGCAGCTGCAACCCCCGGAAGCGGTGCGCACGGCGCTCCAGACGGGCGCGCACGAGATGGCGCTGACCGAGGCGGTGGTCACCGGCGGCGATCCCCATCTTCTGCTGTTCCCGCTCTCGACGAGCGAAGGCGCGCGACCCGGTGTGCTCGCGCGGAATTTCTCCTTCTATCGTAACCCCCGACTGGATGACGTCCTCATCCGGGCCAGCCAGCTCTCGTCACGCGTCGAGCGCGCGCGCCTCTATCAGCGCGCGCAGGCGCTGCTCGCCGAAGACATGCCGTGGATTCCGGTCTACGTGCGGCTCGTGTGGGGCGTGACGCGGCCCGAGGTCCGCAATCTGCGCTTGCATCCCACCGGCCTGCACCGGCTCAGCACGGTCTCGCTCGAGCCGGGCTCGTGACCCGCGCGGCGATCGCCGCCGCCCTCCTCGTCGCCCTCGTCACCACCGCGCCGGCGGGTGACGCCGGTGCCGCGAAGTCCGGCGGCACGCTCCGCATGGTCTTCGTCTCCGACCCGCCGACGCTCGATCCCGCTCACGCCACCGATCTCACGTCGTCGTCGGTCATCCGCCAGGTGTTCGATGCCCTGCTGGAGCTGGATGACAAGCTCGTGCCGACGCCTGCGCTGGCCGAGCGCTGGACGGTCTCGGCCGATCAGCGGACGTACACGTTCTCCCTGCGCCGGGGCGTGAAGTTTCACAACGGACGCGAGCTGCGCGCAGCGGACGTGAAGTATTCCTTCGAGCGCGCCGCGCGGGGCAAGCGCCCATGGGTCTTCGAGAAGCTGATCGGCGCCAAGGAATTCATCAAGGGCGCCGCGCCCGACATCGCCGGTGTGCGGGCGGTGGACGACGCGACGGTGGAGCTGCGGCTCGAGCGGCCGTTCGCCCCGTTCCTGCACCTGATCGCCTACGACGCGGCCTCGATCGTGCCGCGCGAGGAGGCGGACAAGCGCGGCGCGGGCTTCGCGAGTCATCCCGTTGGCACCGGCGCGTTCCGCTTCGTCTCCTGGCGTCGCGACGATCAGGTCGTGCTCGAGCGCTTTCCCGAGCACTTTCGCGGGGCGGCGCCCCTCGAGCGCGTCGTGTTCCGCGTCATTCCCGCCGAGGCCACCCGCTTCAACGAGTACGCCGCCGGGCAGCTCGACGTGAGCGACATCCCGACGGGACGCTGCCAGGCGGTGCAGGCCGATCCGAAGCTCAAGGGTGACGTGGCGATCTGGCCGACGCTCGGCACGAGCGCACTGCGCTTCAACGTCGAGCGCGCGCCGTTCACCGACGCTCGCGTGCGCCGCGCGATTGCGCACGCGATCGACCCGTCCATCATCGTGGAGCGCCTGCTCGAGGGGTGCGTCAAGCCGGCTCAGGGGATTGTGCCGCCGGTGCTCGCAGGCTGGACGGCAACGGCGCGGCGGCTGCCGCTGGATCGCGAGCGCGCGAAGGCGCTGCTGGCGGAGGCGGGCTTTCCCGGCGGCCGCGGACTCGGATCGGTGGCTTACAACTTCAACACGAGCGACGCCAACCAGCGCATCGCCGAGGTGCTGCAAGCGCAGCTCAAAGAGATCGGCGTCACACTCGAGCTGCGACGCCTGGACTGGGCCGCGCACATCAACGTGGTGGACGACGGCGGCGCCGGCTTCTTCCGTCAGGGCTGGATCGCGGACTATCCCGATCCCGAGAACTTCCTGACCGTGCTCTTTCACAGCCGCAACGTCGGCGCTCCCGGCAACACCTCGCGCTACCGGAACGCCACCGTCGATCGGCTGCTCGACGAGGCCGACGCGATGGCCCCCGGTGCTCAGCGGATGAAACGGTACCAGGAAGCCGAGCAGATGATTCTCGACGACGCGGTCTGGGTGTCGCTCTACTTCTACGCCAGCCGCGCCCTGATCAAGCCCTACGTCAAGGGGCTCGAGCGCAGCCCGCAGTCCACGGCGCCAGAGTTCCTGGCGCCGCTCCGCAAAGTCTGGCTGGAGCGCTAGCCTCGCCCCGCGCGGCCGGCGTCCCTCGACGCCTCCCACGCGCGGATCTCGTCACGGTGGGCGGCGTCGTGCTCGGCCATCATCGCCGGGATGTCGCAGAGCATGATGGGCCCGACACCGTCCTGCGTGCCCCCGCGCCTCCACGCGCCGGAGCCAAGCGCGCGCAAGGCAGCAACATTCGCGCCGCGCGCCGCACGAAATGCGGCGAGCCCGGCCGGGAGCGAGCGCGACGCGTAGTCGCGCTCATGCGCGAGTCGCGCCCCGTCGAAATCGGCAAGCTGCGGCGCGGATTCGTCTTGCAAGCGCCGGATGCGGACGCCGTAGCCTTCGCGCTCGAGATCGGCGAGGTGCCAGCATTGCGCGACGGGCGCGAATGTGTGATCGGGACCGGGCGCCGCTGCCTCGTCGGCCGCGAGACCGGCGAAGGCGTCTTCCAGGAAGGCCGGCATGCCCTCGAGCTCGGCGAGCAGCGCGACCCGGTCGCTTGGCGTCAGCATCAGATAGCGCATCAACGCCTCCTCCGCGGCGCTCGTTGACGCCGCGGTCGCTCCCAATCCTCGATCGCGCCCCGGACGATACGAAACATCGGATGCGGCTCCGGGCGCCGGACACGCGTCAGCTGTGCCCGTCGCGCACGATCGCGTCGGTGCAGCTTCGCGAGCAGGTGTTTCCATTCATAGAGCAACTGCCGCCTCGAAGCGATACCCGCGCGTCTCGGATTCAGCGTGAACGGCGCGCAGGTACTCGGCGACGGCGTCCGCATCCACGCTCTCGGCGCCGAAGCGCCTCCTGCGCCAGCAGCGCCTCGCGCCAGAGCGCAACGAGGCCGCGCGCGTCGACATACGTGGGATGCACGGTCCAGAGGCGCATGGCGCTCAGCGTCGCTTGCTACACTCAGCGCGTCAATGGGCACGGGACTGCTTCGCTCGGTCGCGGTGCGACTCGTCGCGCTCTTGCCCGTCATCCTCGGTGTCACGGTGCTCGTCTTCGGTCTCAACGCGGTGGCGCTCGGCGATCCCGCGCGCGCGGCGATGGGCCAGCGCGCGGACGCCGAGACTCTCGAGCGTCTGCGTCGCGACTATGCGCTGGATCGGCCGCTGCCGATGCAATACGCGGCGTGGCTCGGGCGGCTGGCGCACGGCGACCTCGGCGAGTCGTTCCGCGAGCAGCGCCCGGTGCGCGAGGTGATCGTCGAGAGGTTGCCGGCGACGGCGCGCCTGGCGCTTGCCGCCACGCTCATCTCCGTCCTGCTCGGCGTCACCATCGGCGCGCTGGCGGCCGTGCGCGCGGGATCCGTGCTTGATCATCTTTTGATGGGCATCGCCGTGCTCGGCATCTCCACGCCGGTGTTCTGGCTCGGGCTGATGCTGGCGCTCGTGTTCGCCGTGACGCTGGGCTGGCTGCCGGTCTCCGGCTATGGCGACGGCGCTCTCAGCCACCTGATCCTGCCGGCGGTCACGCTCGGCGCGCTCCACACCGGCACCGTGGCGCGCATGACGCGATCGAGCCTGCTCGAGGTCGTGCGGCAGGACTTCATGGCCACGGCGCGCGCCAAGGGACTGTCCGAGTGGACCGTACTCGGCAAGCACGCGCTGCGCAACGCGCTCGTCCCCGTGGTGACCGTGATCGGAATCGGCCTTGCCGATCTGCTCGTCGGCGCGCCGCTCACCGAGACCGTCTTCGCGTGGCCGGGCGTGGGCCGGCTGCTCGTCGCCGCCGTGGGGCAGCGGGACCTGCCCGTCGTGATGGGTGCGGTTCTGGTGTTCGCCCTCGTGTACGTCCTCGGCAACCTCCTCGTCGATCTCGCCTACCTCGTCATCGATCCGCGCATGCGCGATGCCGCCCGCGCGTAAGCCGCTGCGGCATGGCGGATTCGTCGCCGGCGCCGTGCTCGTGGCGCTCTTTGCCGCGGCCTCGCTGCTCGCCCCGGTGCTCACGCCGGAGGATCCGCACGCGGTCGCCGCCGGCGGTGGCGCGACTCTCGAGCGGCCGACTCCGAGCCATCCGCTCGGCACCGACGCGCTCGGCCGCGACGTCCTCTCTCGTGTCTTGTGGGGTGGCCGCGTCTCGCTGGCCGTGGGGGTGGGCGTCGAGGCCCTGGTCGTCGTGCTCGGCTGCGCGATCGGGCTGCTCGCCGGTTATTTCGGCGGCGTCGTCGACGCGGCTCTCATGCGCGTGACCGACGTCGTCATGGCGTTTCCGTCGCTCGTGCTCGCCATCGGTCTGATCGCCGTGTTCGAGCGGCCGGGCCTCGACAAAGTGTTCCTCGTGCTCGTCGCGCTCGGCTGGACGACGATCGCGCGCGTCGTACGTGGCGAGGTGCTGTCGCTCAAGGCGCGCGACTTCGTGCAGGCGGCCAGGGCGCTCGGCGGCGGCCATCGCGCGATCATGCTCCGCCATCTCCTGCCGAACGCGCTGGCGCCACTGCTGGTCGCCGCCACCATCGGTGTGGGCGGCAACATGGTGGCCGAGGCTGGACTCTCGTTCCTCGGCCTTGGGGCGCAGGCGCCTACGATCTCCTGGGGCGCGATGCTCGCTGACGGCCAGACATTCCTCGTCACGGCGCCGTGGGTGGCGGTCTTCCCCGGCGCCGCGCTGCTTCTGGCCGTACTCGGCGTCAATCTTTTGGGCGACGGACTGCGCGACCTCCTCGATCCGCGATTGCGTGCCTGATTCCGCGGCGGGACGCCCGGCTCATGGGCGCGAATCGGGCAAACGACCCGGCCCCGCCGCTCGCCGCTGCATTGAAAACCCCTGTGAATTCGCGCCCGAACGGCCTCTTTCGGGTTTGGCATCCACGTTGCCCTCGGCATCGGGCGGGCCGATCCATTCACAGGGGAGGTTGTCATGCGTAAGTCAGCGAGAGCGGTCGTGGTCGTCGCGGTGGTGATCGCGGGCCTCGCTGCGCTTGAGACCGTTGCCGGCGCCCGTGCGCGGTCGGCGGAAGTGCGCGACCCGGAACGGCTGGCCGCGCTGGCCGCCATGGACGAGGCGCTGGCCCGCCGGGATCTCGCGGCCGCGGCCCAGGCCTGGCAGCAGGCACGGCAGCTGGCGCTGCGCTCACGCGGCTGGCGCGCGCCGGTCGAGGCGGCGGAGGCTGAGCTGCGGTTGGCCGTCGCGACGGATCGGGTGCGCGAGTCCAAGCCCACCGCGCGTGAGCTTTTGCTGGTGGCGCTCTTCCGTGCCCGCGCCGAACGCGCGACGGAGGGTGCGCTGCGCGTAGCCGAAGGTTTCGCGCGTCTCGGTGATCGCGACGCCGCGCAGCTGGCGCTCCGTCTCGCCGAGAACGTGGCGGCGCACCATGGCGACAGCACCGATCAGGCCCGTGTCCGCCTCGTGGGCGAGCGCATCCATCGCCCCGGCACGGTCGGGCCCGCGGCTCCCACCCTGGCCGGCTCCTGAAAATCCCCGCGCGGTGACGTGGCGGCGCGTTTGCGCGCCGGCACGCCGCCGTGCTAGAAACAAGCCGGCGCCCCCGCCGAACGCTCCCGGGGGCGCTCGTGTTCATGCCGTCGATCGCCGATACTGTCACCGAGACGATCCAGTGGGTGTTCCCGGAGCACGCGGGCGCGCCTGGGCAGATCCACGGCGGTCGCATGATGCAGTGGATCACCCAGGCCGGCACCATGGCGGCCGCGCGGGTGGCCAAGGGCACCGTCCTCCTCGGCGCGATGGACGACATCGACTTTCTCCACCCGGTCAAGGTCGGCGAGATCGCGATCCTCCGCGCGCGCGTGGAGTACATCGGCACCTCTTCGCTCGAGGTCGGCGTTCGGGTCTGGGCGGAGAACGTCGCGACCGGTGAGCGCGCCGTCACGCTGAACTCCCACCTCGTCTTCGTCAGCGTCGACGCCAATGAGCGCCCGCGCCCGGTGGGCGTTCGAATCGAGCCCCGCGACGCCGCCGAGCGGGCGCTGACGGAGGCGGCACGGGCGCGGCGCGAACAGCGTCTGGCGCGCTTTGCGGAGAAGGCCGCAAGGGTCAAGGACGTGGATACCGCCGCCAACGAGGAATTCCAGTGGCGCTTCGAGTCCGCGCGATCGGTGTTGCCGGAGGACGCCCTCTTCGGCAACATGATGTTTCCAGGCAAGATGCTGATGGAGCTCGATGAGGCGGGCGGGATCCTCTCGATGCGCTACTGCAGGGGGTTGGTGATGACGGCGTGCCTGGACGCCATGGACTTCTACACGCCGATTTCCACGCACGAGGTCGTGACGTTCAAGGCGGGACTCAACCACGTGGGAACGTCGTCGCTGGAGGTCGGCGTGAAGGTGCTGGCCGAGCAGCCGTGGAGCGGCGAGGTCCGCCACGCCTGCACGGCATACCTCACGTACGTGCATCTCGGCGGTGACCTCCGGCCACAGGCGTGTCGGCCCTTCACGCCGCGCACCGAGGGGGAGCGGCGGCGTTGGCTCGCGGCGGTGGCCCGCCGCGAGCGCCGGCAGGAGCGTGTGAAGCGGCTCAAGGCCGCACTCTCGAACGAAAGAGGTTAACGGCGATGTCAGGGCACTCTCGGTGGTCGCAGATCAAGCGCAAGAAGGGCAAGGCGGACGTCCAGCGCGGCAAGCTCTTCTCCAAGATCCTTCGCGAAATCACGGTCGCCGCCAAGAACGGCGGCGGCGATCCGAAGGGCAACATGCGGCTGAAGGCGGCGATCGAGTCCGCCAAGGAAGTCAACATGCCGCAGGACAACATCAAGCGCGCCGTCCAGAAGGGCACCGGTGAGCTTCCCGGCGAGTCGTATGAGGAGATCACCTACGAGGGGTACGCGAGCGGTGGCGTCGCCGTCATGGTGAGCGTCTTGACCGACAACCGAAACCGGACGGGCCCGGAGATCCGACATACGTTCGAGAAATTCGGCGGCAACATGGGGGCGTCCGGCGCCGTCGCGTGGATGTTCGAGCGCAAGGGCATCATTTCCGTGGACGCCGACAAGGTCTCCGAAGATGATCTGCTCGAGAAGGCGCTGGATGCCGGCGCCGCCGACGTGCGCCGCGCCGAAAAAGCTTTTGAGATCACGACGGCGCCTGCTCAAATGGACGCCGTGCGCGACGCGCTGGCGCGGGCGGGCGTGCCGATCACCGAAAGCCAGGTGACCTACGTCCCGCAGTCAACGGTGCGGGTCGAGACGAAGGACGCCACCTCGGTGGTCAAGCTGATCGAGGCGCTGGAGGAGTTGGACGACGTACAGTCCGTCTACGCCAACTACGACATTCCCGACGAGGTCCTCGAGGCCATCTCGGCTGCCTAGCCAGCGGTTTCTCGGCATCGACCCCGGCCTCGTGGCCACCGGGTATGGGCTCATCGAGCCCGGCCCCACGGCCGCCGCCGCCATCGTCAGCGGTGTGATCGCCACCAACGGCGAACGCCCTCTCGCGTCGCGCCTGCAGCAAATCTACGACGGCGTCGACCGCGTGCTCGCCGAGCACACGCCGTCGACCGTCGTGATCGAGGACCTGTACGCGGAATACAGCTTTCCCCGCACGGCGCTGCTGATGGCGCACGCGCGCGGCGTGATCTGCCTCGCGGCGGAGCAGCACAAGGTCCCGGTGCTGGCCTTGGCCCCCGCCGAGGTCAAGCGCGCCATCGCCGCGCACGGTATGGCCTCCAAGGCGCAGGTCCAGGAGAGCGTGCGGCGGCTGCTGCGCCTGGCCACGGTGCCGCGGCCCAGTCACGTGGCGGATGCGCTCGCCCTGGCCCTCACGGGCCTGTCGCGCGCAGGGGGCCGCCTGGCGTGATCGCCACCCTCAGCGGACGCCTGCGTCGCCGGCTGGAGGACCGGATCATCCTGGAGGTCGGCGGTGTCGGGTACGAGGTGTTTCTGCCGCCGATTGCGCTGCGCGCGCTGGAGGGCGCGCACGCGGAGCGCGGTGACAAGGCCAGCGAGCTGGCGCTGGTCATCTACTATCACGCCACGCGTGATCAGCCGCGGCCTGTCCTGATCGGCTTCACGTCGGATCTCGACAAGGAATTCTTCGAGCGGCTGGTCACGGTGAAGGACATCGGGCCCATGGTCGCCGCGCGGGCGCTGGCGGCGCCGGTGGCCGAGCTGGCCGCGGCCATCGCGCGCCAGGACGAAAAGTATCTCCGCGCGCTGCCGGGCATCGGCCCCCAGAAGGCCAAGAACATCGTGGCCCAGCTGTCGGCGAAGGTGGCGAAGTTCGCGCTCGCGCGCGAGGATGCGCCGGCCGAGGCCCCCGCGCCGAGCACGGTGGCGCCCGACGCCGAGGGGCTGCGCGAGCTCGTGTGGGAAGTCCTGACCAAGCAGCTCGGCCATCGGCCCTCGGAGGCCTCGCAGCTGATCACCGACGCGCTACGCCGCAGGCCCGCGATCGCAACGCCGGAAGAGCTGTTCGACGAGATCTATCGCAGTCAGGCGGCGGCGAAGAGGACGTGAGCGTGGCGGCCGAGGACAGCAGGATGCTCAGCCGCGCGGCGGTGCCTGAAGACGCGCCCTTCGAGCGCGCGCTCCGCCCGCGCACGTTCGACGAGTACGTCGGCCAGCACCAGGCGGTCGGCAGCCTGCGCGTGTCGGTGGAGGCGGCCCGGCAGCGGAGCGAGTGCGTCGACCACGTCCTGCTCTACGGCCCGCCCGGGCTCGGCAAGACGACGCTGGCGGGCATCATCGCCAACGAGATGGGCACCAATCTCGTGACGACCGCGGGGCCGGCCATCGAGCGCGGCGGTGATCTGGTCGGCCTCATCAGCAACCTCGCGGAGAAGGACGTCTTCTTCATCGACGAAATCCACCGCCTGCCGCGCGTGGTCGAGGAGCTGCTCTATCCCGCCATGGAGGACTTCGCCGTCAACTTCGTGATGGATAAGGGCATGCACGCGCGATCGATCAAGCACCGGCTCGCGCCGTTCACGCTCGTGGGCGCCACCACGCGGCCGGGGATGCTCTCCGCGCCGCTGCGCGAGCGATTCGGTATCTTCCATCATCTCGACTTCTATTCGGACGATGAGCTCACGCGGATCGTCACGCGCTCGGCGACGATCCTCGAGGCGCGGATCGACCCCGCCGGCGCGCGCGAGATCTCGCGGCGCTCGCGGGGCACGCCGCGGATCGCCAACCGGCTGCTGCGTCGCGTGCGCGACTACGCGCAGGTGAAGGCCGATGGCGTCATCACGGAGGCGGTGGCGCGCGACGCGCTGGAGCGTGAAGGCGTGGACGCGCGCGGACTCGACAAGCTCGACCGCCGATTTCTGGAGGCGATCATCGACGTCTACGGCGGCGGCCCCGTGGGACTCGAGGCGGTGGCCGCTACGATCAACGACGACGGGGAGACACTCTCCGAGATCGTCGAGCCCTATTTGCTGAAGATCGGCTTCATCGCCCGCGAGCCGCGCGGGCGTCGCGCCACCCGCGAGGCGTATGCGCATCTCGGCAAGCAGGCGCCGGCGGCACAGGCGTCGGGACAGAGCACGCTCTTTTGAGCGAGACCGCCGGCGTGAACGACATCGGCAAGACGCTCGTCATTCTCGGTCTTCTCATCGCGCTCGCCGGCCTCATCCTCGTGTTCGTCGGCCGCGTGCCGTGGAGTGGTCGGCTGCCGGGCGACATCTATGTCCAGCGTGGCAACTGGTCCTTCTATTTCCCGATCGCCACCTCGATCGTGCTCTCGCTGGTGCTCACCCTGCTGTTCTGGCTCTTCGGCCGCCGGTGAGGAACGCGTTCGCCGTGCTGGTCACGGCAGCTGCCCTCGCGCTACCGCTGGCGTCCGCGGCGGCCGAGGACACGATCCGCGTGGCCGTACTGAATGGCGCGCGCGCGGCCGAGCTGCGCGGCGCTGACATCGAGATCGTCGAGGTCGGGCCCGGCGAGGCCACGTGGCGCGCCGATGTCGTCCGCGCCGCTGTCGTCGTCGGCGGCATCGAGATCGACGGGCGCCGTGCCCCGGCATTCCGCCTGCGCAGCGAGCGCGCGATCCGCCTCAACGGCCGCGAGTATTGCGGATTGCTCGACATCATCCGCAGCGGTGAGGGCCTCGCCGTCGTCAACGAGGTGCCGTTCGAAGACTACGTCGTCGGAGTGCTCCGTGCCGAGGCGAGCGAGAAGTGGCCGGTGGAGATGCTGCGAGCGCAGGCGGTGGTCGCCCGCACGTACGCCGCGCATCACCGCAGCATCGCGGCCGGCAAGCCGTACCACATCCTCGCCTCCACGCTCCATCAGCAGTACGCCGGCTGCGTGCCGGCGACGTCACCGAGCTGGGGCGCGGTGCGCGACACCGCCGGGCAGGTGCTGCTGTGGGAAGGGGAGGTGTTTCCGGCGTTCTACCACACGGAGAGCGGCGGCTACACCGAAGACCCGCGCATGATCTTCGCCTCGCGCAATATGCCGGCGCTCAAGCCCGTGCGCTGCGAGTTCTCCGCCGGATCGCCGCACTTCTACTGGAGTCTCGACCTCCGCCTGGCGGAGCTGACCGACATGCTCCGCAAGAACGACGTCAACGTCGGCCCCGTCACCGTCATCGACGTGAGCGAGCGGACGCCGTCGCTGCGGGCGGCGGTGGTGACCGTACAGGGTGGCCGCGGCAGCGCGCGTCTGCGCGGCAACGACTTCCGCCGGATGATCGGCTACGACACCCTCAAGTCCACGCTGTTCGCGGTGGCGGTGGACGGCGAGTGGGCGCGCTTCTCCGGTCGCGGCTACGGGCATGGCGCCGGGATGTGTCAGTGGGGCGCCAAGGGCATGGCCGAGCAGGGCTACAGCGCACGTCAGATCCTCGAGTTCTTCTACCCCGGCACCACGCTCGGCTCGCTGCGCACGAACAACGCGCGATGACCGCGGACCGTCACTCAGGCCACCCACGCCCAGATCCGACCTCCCGGCCCCCGTTACAAACGGAGCCGGCCAGTGCCTAGCTCAGGCCACCCACGCCCAGATCCGGCCTCACGGGCCCCGCTACAACCAGCCGATTTCGAGAAGGTCGACATGCGCGTCGGCGTGGTCACCGACGCCCAGCCGTTTCCCGAGGCTCGCCGCCCCGCGCTCAAGCTCTGGATCGACTTCGGCCCCGAGCTGGGGACGAAGCGCTCCAGCGCTCAGATCACCGCGCACTATGTCGCGACCGATCTCATTGGCCGGCGTGTGATCGCCGTCGTCAACTTCGCGCCCAAGCAGATCGGCCCGTTCGTGTCCGAGGTGCTCGTGATGGGCGCCTACAACGAGCGCGGCGAGGTCATTTTGTTGAACGTGGATCAGCCGGTCGGGGCCGGCAGCAAGATCGGCTAAGAGGCCACGGCCGCTCGCACCCGCGCATAGCGCACGCCCCACAGGAGATTCGACAGCCAGCGGGCGATCCGCGACGTGAGTCGCGACACCTCTCGTTCGTGCGCATCGCAGAAGTGGATCGTCGTCGACCAGATCGGAATCAGCAGCAGCAGGTAGAAGCGCACGGTGAGCCCGTTCGGCGCGAGCCGGGCGCAGTAGCGGCAGCGCGCGACGTCCGTCCCACGCGTGCTCAGCACCTCGCCGCGGCGCCGCGCGCGGTAGGCCGTGAGCGCCTGCTCATCGACCGGAATTCCGCGGCGAGCGAGCTCCGCGGCGAGGACGTGCTGGGCGTCGACTTGGAACTCCTCGCGGAAGAACGCCCACGTGTCGAGGAGATCGCCGGTCGTCTGCTCCGCGGCCATCGCGGCGACGCGCCGGCGATCGATTCCTGCGCTCGGCGACGCCATCTAGGCCGTCGCCGTCTTCCCCCGACCCGTGAGCCATTTCCAGAAACCGCCGATCGCCGCGAACCCGCCGAGGACGAAGACCTTCCAGAAGCGTGCGAAGAGGCCCATCTGCGCGGCCTTCACCACGGCGACGCCGGCGCCACCGGCGACGAGGGCGGCCAGTCCGTACTCGGCGACCTTGTCGGTGCCCTTGACGAATTCCTCATAGCGCTTGCCTGGTTTGAAGCTGATGCCGCCGATCAGATCGGGGACGAACGCACGATCCCGCTCGAAGCTCTCCCGGTCGGTCACGAGCACGACCGAGATGAGCCCGTGACGCCCGAGCACACGGGTATTGAAGTTGACGACTTCATGCTCGGCACCGTCGGCGCGGCCTGACAGCGCCCACACGAGTCGCTTGTTGACGGCATCGTAATGAGGCGCCTCGACCCACCCGACCACATGCATGGCGGGATGGCCCATGAGCTTGCGCTGCGCGTTGGAGTGCTCGGTGCCCTTGCGGATCGACTCGAGCAGCGCGTTGGCGTTGAGTGACGCGCCTTGCTCGTCCTTCACGTAGCCCGTGTCCTCGTACTCCACCACGACGAACCACTCGGCGCTGCCCTTCGGGATGATCGTCCCGAGCTCACCGCCGGACGGCGGGTTGCCGAGCGCCTGCATCAGCTTCTTGGTGTTGGCCGCGTCGACGAAGTAGTAGTCGGCGCCGACGTTGAGCGTGGCGAGGTCGTGCCCGAGGTCGACCGTCGTGGGACCGGCGACCGGCTGGAAGTCGGCGAGATTCGTCGCCGAGGCGGTGCTGCTCAACAGCATCACGAGCGCGAGCGTGAACGTCGGCACCCATCCCCTCATGGCGATCCCTCATTTGCCGCCGCGTGGGCGGTCACGTCGCCGGCCGACGGCGCCGCGCGGTGTGCGCGCGCCATCAGCCACTCCGGAGCGCTGAGGACGAGGAACAGCAGCCCGTTGCCGAGCACGCTCTGCCAGAAGCCGTACTCATACCATCCGGCGACGAGCCAGAGGGGCAACAGGCCGAGGAACATCCAGATCCATAGGTAACCGAGCAGCGTGTAGATCACGCCGCGCGCGATCTCGCCCTGGATCACGAGGCTTGCGCCGAGGGCGAGCGGACACACGCTGAGCACGAGCGCGAGGAGCGATGCGGCCACCGCCAACCCGAGGGCTTGGGCGCCGGCCGCGTGCCGCCACATCGTGGCGGTCGCGATGACCAGTCGCAACGTCCCCGACGGGCTCATCAGCGGCACGCCGAGCGCGGCGGTGACGCCCGACGAGCCGGATCGGCTCCAGCGCGCAGCGACGACGACCGTGAGGACGAACGCGAGGAGGAAGACGATGGCAACGTCGTGACCGAGCGGGCGCCCGTAAAGGCGGGTAAGGCCGGCGGCGATGGGATCGAGGAGCCAGGCGAGCATGCGCGGCCTCTGAATCGACTCTAGGGGGACGGCTAGTGGGCAGTCAACACTCGCGAGCATGTACACTAACGAGCCGTGAACATTGACGACTTCGACTACGAGCTGCCGCCGGAGTTGATCGCCCAAGCGCCGGCGGAGTTACGCGATGGCTCGCGCTTGATGGTGCTGCGGCGGACCACCGGTGCGGTCGAGGACCACGCGTTTACCGACCTCCCCACGCTGCTGGGCGGCGGCGACTGTCTCGTGGTCAACGATTCGCGCGTGATTCCCGCGCGCGTGCTCGTCGAGGACGAGGCCGGCCGTCCCGTCGAGCTCTTGTTCGTCGAGCCGCTGAACGACACCGTCTGGCGCGCACTCGTGCGACCCGGCCGTCGCTGCCGTCCCGGCGCCCATCTGCGCGCGGGCGGCGTGCGTCTGCGGGTCACGGCCGCCGATCCCGACGGAACACGCGTGATCGCGCGCGAGCAGGGGACGATCGCGGCGCTGCTCGAGTCGCACGGCATTCCCCCGCTGCCGCCGTACATCGCCCGCCACGCCAAGCCCACGCCGGAAGACTGGGAGCGCTACCAGACGGTGTACGCGGCGAAGCCCGGCTCGGTGGCGGCGCCGACGGCGGGGTTGCACTTCACCCAGGCCATGCTCGCGGCGCTGCGCGCAGTCGACGTGGAAGTCCACGCCCTCACCCTGCACGTCGGCCCCGCGACGTTTCGGCCCGTCACCGCGACGACGGTGGAGGGGCACCGCATCCCGGGGGAGCGCGCGAGTCTCAGCGAGGCGACCGCGCGGGCCATCGAGGGTGCGCGCGCTGAGGGCCGCCGCGTGATGGCCGTGGGCACGACCACGGTACGCGCCCTCGAGAGCGCCGCCGCCGAGACCGGCCGCGTGCGGCGGTTCGACGGCGCCGCCGAGCTGACGATCCGGCCCGGCCATCGCTTCCGCGTGGTCGATGGGCTGCTGACGAACTTCCACCTCCCGCGCTCGTCGCTGCTGCTCCTGGTCGCCGCCTTCGCCGGCCGCGAACGGGTGCTGGACGCCTACCGGCACGCCGTCGCCGCCGGCTATCGGTTCTATTCCTACGGCGACGCGATGCTCATTCTGTAGGCAACGGAGCCGGGAACCGTCTATGTCAGGCCACCCACGGCTCGCGCCGGTCTCGCGGTCCCCGCTCCAACAAACCCGGGAACCGTCTATGTCAGGCCACCCACGGCTCGCGCCGGCCTCTCCGGGCCAATTAAAATAATGCGCTTCGAAGTGCTCGCCACCGATGGCGCGGCACGGCGCGGCCGGCTTACCACGGCGCACGCGGTCATCGACACGCCCGTCTTCATGCCGGTGGGGACGCAGGCCACGGTCAAAGCGCTCACGCCCGGCGATCTCGAGACCGCCGGCGCGCAGATCGTGCTCGGCAACACCTATCACCTGTTGCTGCGCCCGGGGCCGGACGTCGTGCGCGAGCTGGGCGGCCTGCATCGGTTCATGGGCTGGCGCGGCGCGATCCTGACCGACTCCGGCGGCTTCCAGGTGTTCAGCCTCGCGAAGATCCGCAAGATCAGCGATGACGGTGTGGAGTTCCGCGCGCCGCTCGACGGCTCGATGCGGTTCCTATCTCCGGAGTCGGTCGTCGAGATCCAGCGCGCCCTCGGCGCGGACATCACGATGCCGCTCGACGAGTGTCTCGCCCATCCCGCGACGCACGAGGCCACCGAGCGCTCACTGGCGCTGACGTTGCGCTGGGCGGAGCGCGCACGAGCTGCGCATGCCGCCGGCGGCGACGGCCAGGCGCTGTTCGGCATCGTCCAGGGCGGGGCGTACGCGGACGTGCGTGACGAGGCGGTCGAGCGCACGGTGGCGCTCGGCTTCGACGGCTATGCCATCGGCGGCATGGCCGTCGGCGAGCCCAAACCGACGATGCTCGAGCTCACCGCGCGTGTGGCCGGAGCGCTGCCCGCCGACCGGCCACGCTATCTCATGGGCGTCGGCAAGCCGGAGGATCTCGTGGAGTCGGTGGCCCGCGGTGTCGACATGTTCGACTGTGTCCTGCCCACGCGTAACGCACGTAACGGGCAGGCCTTCACGTCGACGGGGACGGTGACCATCAAGCAGGCGCGCTGGACACGCGACGCCGCGCCACTCGACGCCGCGTGCGATTGCTACACGTGCCGCACGTTCTCGCGCGCGTATCTGAGGCACCTGTTCGTGACGGAGGAGTTGCTCGCGTACCGGCTGCTGACCCTGCACAACGTGCGGTTCTACCTCTCGCTCATGACGGACATGCGGGAGGCCATCGCCGCGCGCGCGTTCGAGGCCTTCCGGACTCGGTTTTTACAGGACTATCGGGTATCCTGACGAGCCTATGAACCTCTTCTTTCCCGATGTGGCGTGGGCGATGGCGCCCACGCCGGGCGGTGGGGCCGGCGGCGGATCGCAGCTGATGCCCACGCTGGTGATGTTCGGGGCGATGTTCGCGATCTTTTACTTCCTCATGATCCGGCCGCAGCAGAAGCAGAAGCAGGACCGCGAGCGAATGCTCTCGGCGATCAAGCGCGGCGACAAGGTCGTCACGACGAGTGGCATGTTCGGCACCGTCACGAATCTGAGCGACAAGACCGTCACGCTGCGCGTCGCCGACCAGGTCAAGCTCGAATTCGAACGGGGCGCCATCGGGCGCGTCGTGGAGGTGCAGGGCGACAAGGATGCCTAGGAATCTTCGCACGCGCGCCGCCATCGTCCTCGTGGTGCTCCTCGGTTCCCTCTGGTACCTGTACCCGCCGAAGAAGGCCATCAACCTCGGCCTCGATCTGCAGGGCGGTATCCATCTCGTGCTCGGCGTCGAGACCGACAAGCACGTGGCCAGCCAGACCGACCGCGCCGCGGAGGATTTCAAGGCCGCGCTGGAGCGGCGCGGCATCGCGGCCCGGCGTGTCGCCCGCGAGGGACTGGCCTCGTTCGTCGTCGAGCTGGCCTCGCCGCAGTCGTGGAACGACGCCCTGTCCGTGGCCGGCGAGTTTCAGACGTTCGATCGCACCAACGAGGACCAGGCGGCCGGTCGCTTCACGATGACGATGCAGTCTCGCGTGATCGCACGGCTGCGGGACGACGCCGTGCGCCAGGGCGTGGAGACGATCCGCAACCGTGTCGACCAGTTTGGCGTGGCCGAGCCGACCATCACGCGGCAGGGTGACGACCGCATCCTGATCCAGCTGCCGGGCGTGCAGGATCCCGAGCGCGCCAAGGCCCTCATCGGCAAGACGGCGCTCCTCGAGTTCAAGCTCGTCGACGAGAAGGCCGACGTCGAAGCGGCAGTGCAGGGCCGCGTGCCCGAGGGCGACGAGGTCCTCTACCAGCGCCGCGTGGACAAGCAGACGAAGACGGAGCGCAAGATCCCGTACGTCGTCAACAAGCGCACGCTGCTGACCGGCGCCGAGCTGACTCGTGCCGAGGTCAACGCCGATCCCAACTCGCCCGGTAACTGGCAGGTGGCCATCGAATTCACGGCCACCGGCGCCCGGATCTTCGGCGACATCACCGAGCAGAACGTGGGCCGTCACCTCGCCATCGTGCTCGACGGCGTGCTCCAGTCGGCTCCGCGGATCAACGAACGGATTCCCGGCGGCCGCGCGGTCATCACGGGCCAGTTCTCCGTCGACGACGCGCGCGATCTCGCCATCGTGCTGCGCGCGGGGGCACTGCCGGCGCCGGTCACGGTGCTCGAGGAGCGCACGGTCGGGCCCTCGCTCGGCGCCGACTCCATTCGGCAGGGCATGTTCGCCATCATCGCCTCGGCCATCGCGGTCGTAATCTTCATGCTCTTCTACTACCGGCTGTCGGGCCTGATCGCCGACGTCGCGCTCGTGCTGAATCTCATCATCCTCCTCGCCTGCATGGCCGCCTTCGGCGCGACGCTGACGCTGCCGGGCATCGCCGGGATCGCGCTCACCATCGGCATGGCCGTCGACACGAACATCCTGATCTTCGAGCGTATTCGCGAGGAGATGCGCGTGGGCAAGACGGCGCGCGCGTCCATCGACGCCGGCTTTTCCCGCGCGCTGCGGACGATCATCGACACGCACCTCACGGTCATGGTCACCGCCGCCATCCTGTACAACTTCGGCACGGGCGCGGTGAAGGGCTTCGCCGTCTCGTTGTTCGTCGGTCTCGCGGCCAGCCTGTTCACCGCGTACTTCTTCACGCGCCTGCTCTTTGACGTCGTCTACATGGGGCGCCGAAAAGTCGAGGCGATCTCGATATGATCGAGATCTTCCGCAACCCGAACTACAACTTCATCGGCAACCGCCGGTGGGCGTATCTGCTGTCGGGGCTCATCACGCTGATCGGCATCGTGTCCCTGGTCACCCAGGGCCTGCACTACGACATCGATTTCACGGGCGGCACGCTCGTGCAGGTGCGCTTCGAGAAGATCCCCACGGTGGGGGACATTCGGCGCGCACTCAGCCGCATCGGGATGGGCGAGGCGATCATCCAGGAGTTCGGCAGCACCAACGAGTTCATCCTGCGCGCGCCGCTCACCGCCGCCTCGTCGGAGGAGCTGACGAAGAAGGTGGAGAAAGCGCTGGCCGACGAGCCGGGGCTCGGCAAAGCCGAGATCCGGCGCGTGGAGTTCGTGGGGCCGCAGGTCGGCAAGGAGCTGCAGTGGCAGGCGATCTACGCCGTGTTCTTCGGGCTGATCGGCATCCTGCTCTACATCGCCTTACGCTTCGACCTCAAGGGCGGGGTGGCCGCCGTGGTCGCGGTCTTCCACGACGTCATCGTGTGCCTGGGCGCTCTCTCGATTGCGCACCGGGAATTCTCGCTGCCCGTGCTGGCCGCGCTGCTGACCATCATCGGCTACTCGGTCAACGACACGATCGTCGCCTACGACCGCCTGCGTGAGAACCGCGGCAAGACGAGCGCGCGAGGCCGGCCCTTCGCCGACCAGATGAACGACGCCGTCAATCAAACCCTGTCGCGGACGGTGCTCACGGCGCTCACCGTCTTCTTCTCGACGGCCATCCTGCTCTTCTTCGGCGGCAAGACCCTCGAGGACTTCGCCTTCGTACTCTTCATCGGCGTCATCACCGGCACCTACTCGACCACCTACGTGGCGGCCGCCCTCGTCGTGGACTGGACGCTCTACGTCGAGGGGCGCGCAGGCGCCCGGAAAAAAACCGTGGCAAAGGCCGGAGAAGCGCGTAAAATCACATGATTACACAGAGGTGCCGTCCGTTTGACTCAGCTACAGACGCTGATCGACGAGATTCCGAAGTATCAGCCGGGCGCGGACCTGGCGGTACTGGAGCGCGCCTACCAATTCTCTGAGCGTTCGCACCGCGGTCAGCAACGCGCCTCCGGCGAGCCGTACCTGTCACACCCCCTCCAGGTCGCCAGCCTCCTCGTCGATTTCAAGATGGACGTCACCACGGTCACCGCCGGGCTCCTGCACGACGTCCTGGAGGACACGGGCGCCACCAAGGCCGAGCTGGAGCGTGAATTCGGCAAGGAGATCGCCGAGCTGGTCGATGGGGTGACCAAGCTCGGCAAGCTTGCGTTCTCCTCGCGCGAGGAGCGGCAGGCGGAGAACTTCCGCAAGATGCTGGTGGCGATGGCGCGCGACCTGCGCGTGCTCATGATCAAGCTCGCCGACCGTCTGCACAACATGCGTACGCTCGATTACCTCGCCTCCGACAAGGCCCGCAAGATCTCGCAGGAGACGCTCGACATCTACGCGCCGCTGGCCCACCGCCTCGGCATGGCCAAGGTCAAGGCGGAGCTCGAGGACCTGGCGCTGCGCACGCTCTCGCCCGACGCCTACGTAGATCTTCAAAAGCGCGTGGCCAAGCGCCGCCTCGAGCGCGAGGCGGATATCAACCACGTCATCACGATCATCGAGAAGAAGCTGCTAGAGGTCGGGATCGAGTCGCAGATCCGCGGCCGCCCCAAGCATTTCTACTCGATCTTCAAGAAGATGCACGACCAGGGCCGGGAGTTCGACGAGATCTACGATCTGACCGCCGTTCGCGTGATCACCAATTCGGTGCGTGATTGTTACGGCGCCCTCGGCGTGATCCACTCGCTCTGGAAGCCCGTCCCCGGCCGCTTCAAAGACTTCATCGCGATGCCCAAGGTCAACATGTACCAGTCGCTGCACACGACCGTCATCGGGCCCAAGGGCGACCCGGTCGAGATCCAGATCCGGACCTGGGAGATGCACCGGATCGCCGAGGAAGGCATCGCCGCCCACTGGCTGTACAAGGAAAAGAAGACGGGCAAGGACAAGCTCGACGAGTCGCTGCTGTGGCTGCGTCAGCTCATCGAAACCCAGAACGACACCAAGGATCCGCGCGAGTTCCTCGACAGCGTGCGCGTCGACCTGTTCCCGGACGAGGTCTACGTCTTCACCCCCAAGGGCGATGTGAAGGCCTTGCCGGACGGCGCCACGCCGATTGATTTCGCCTTCGCCGTCCACACCAAGGTGGGCGAGCACTGCGTGGGCGCGAAGGTCAACGGCAAGCTCGTCCCGCTGCGCACGGCGCTGCGCCAGGGCGACATCGTCGAGATCGTGACGTCGCCGAACCAGCACCCGAGCCGCGACTGGCTGAAGTTCGTCAAGTCCACGCGGGCGCGCACGAAGATCAACCAGTGGCTGAAGATCGAGGAGCGCGCCCGCTCGATCGAGCTGGGGCGCGAGCTGTTCGACCGCGAGGCGAAGAAGTACCGCCTCAATCCGGCCGCGCTCCTGACCGGCGAGGAGATGCAGCGCGCGGCCTCCGACCTCGGCTACCCGACGCCCGACGACGTGCTGGCCGCCGTCGGCTACGGCAAGGCCTCCGTCCATCAGCTGCTGAACAAGCTGGCGCCCGGCGCCACGCTCGACACCGTCGAGCGTCCACGCGCGACGGCCACCGGCACCCGACCCAAGACCGACCAGGGCGTCCGCATCCGCGGCGTGGACGACCTGCTCGTGCGCTTCGCCAAGTGCTGCAACCCGTTGCCCGGCGACCAGATCGTCGGCTTCATCACGCGCGGCCGCGGCCTGACCGTGCACGCGCGCGACTGCCTCACCGTGGCCAAGAGCGTGCTGGATCGCGAGCGGCTCATCAACGTCGAGTGGGACGAGGAGACGCCGCCGCAAGAGTCGGCCAAGCGCCCCGTTCGCATCGCCGTGTACATCGGCAACGACCGACCCGGTCTCCTCTCGGAGATCACCGGCGCGATCGGCAGCAAGAACGGCAACATCACGAAGGCCGAGGTCACGGTGACCGATGACCGGCGCGGCATCAACAACTTCGTCGTCGAGGTGGCCGACCTCGGCCAGCTGCAGGACATCATGACCGCCATCCGCGACGTGCCGGACGTGATCAATGTCGAGCGCGTCCGCGGGCTATAGACGGATCGCCGAGATGGACCCATCTGCTTCGTTGGCTCCGTCGGCGCTCCTTGCGACGTAGGCGGCCTACGCCTCAGTCGCGCCTTCCATCGCCGCCTCGCATCTGGGCCCATCTCGGCGGTCCGATGACGACGGCATGACCCGGAGGCAGTTCGAGGCGCTCGTCGAGCGTGCGCTGCGGCGTCTGCCCAGGACGTTCAAGGACAAGATCAAGAACATCGCCGTGGTCGTCGAGGACTGGGTCGACGACGAAACGCTGGCCGAGATGGGCATCGAGCCGCCGGACACGCTGTACGGCCTCTATCGCGGTGTCGACCTCACGCGGCGCGATGCCTCCTACGGCAACGTCCTTCCCGATGTCGTCACGATCTACCAGGGACCGATCGAGGAGGACGCGGCCGACGAAGAGGAGATGGGCGAGATCGTGCGGGAGACGGTCGTCCACGAGCTCGGCCACTACTTCGGTCTCGACGACGACACCATGCACAGGATCGAGGAGGGCGAAGACTAGCCCGAACTGCAGCACCCGCCCGCGCACAGCGTGTTTGTCGGCGGCGACTTGGCCGATCGCACCTACCCGACCGGTGTTCTGCTCTCGGCGCGTAAGTTTTGTGTTGACAGCCATTTTCAATTGTTCTAATTGTTTCAGCAGATGCTGAAAGCCCGGGAGCAAGAGAAACATGGTGAAAACCGTGGATATTCGGCGACAAGTGGCCCAGCGCCTGCGGGAGCTCTTCCCGAAGGCGAAGGGATGGGAGGAGCTCGCCGACCTTCGGGCTGCCGGCAAACCCGTGGACGTTGCGGTGCAATTTCGCCTGGGAGACGCGGAGAGGCTCGTGGTCGTTGAGGTCAGCTCCCTCGGTCAGCCGCGGCAGATTCGCGCCTCCGTGACGCGCCTGGCGGAGGTCCGTCGCGACCTCCCGACCGCCTATCCCATCGCAGCCGCCGTGTACATCGGCCCCCAGAGCGCTCGCATCCTCAAGGACAACAACTTCGGCTACGTCGACCTGTCGGGCAATTGCTACCTGGCCTTCGATCACGTCCTGATCGAAAAAGAAGGCAAGCGCAACGTTCGCCCGTCGACGCGTCCGCTACGCTCGCTCTTCGCCCCGCGCGCCACCCGCGTCGTCCGCGTGCTGCTGGCCGAGCCCCAGCGCGCGTGGCGCCTCGAGGAGCTGGCCAAGGCGGCGGAGGTCAGCCTCGGTCACTCGCACAACGTCATCAGCCGGCTCGAAGACCTCCGCTGGGTGGAGCGCGATCAGGCGCAGCGCATTCATCTCGGCAAGCCGGCCGATCTCCTCGAAACGTGGCGGGAATCCTACACGTATCGCGCGAACGAGATCGCCTCGTACTTCGTCCCCGAGCGTGTGAACCGGCGCCTCATGGCCGACGTCGCCCGTGCCGCCACGGCTGAGGGCCGCCGCTACGCGTTCACGCTCAGCGCCGGCCTGTCGCTGGTGGCGCCGATGCCTCGGCTCAGGGGATTGCACTGCTACGTCGAGGGGGATCCGGCGCCGCTGGCCGCCGCGCTGGGCCTTCGCCCCGCCGGCGAGACCGACGGCGCGCTGCACCTGCTGTCGCCGTACGACCCGGGCGTGTTCTATGGCGTGCTCGAGAAGGCCGGCCTCAAGGTCGTCAGTCTCCCGCAGCTCTACGTCGATCTCGTCGGCTACGAGCCCCGGGGCGCCGAGCAAGCAGAGCATCTGCGTCGCGAAGCCATGGGGTACTGACCAGCGCTCCGACCCGCAATTTGCGACAGGGAGGGAGGTGAAACCTCAATGGCGAAGAAGAAGAAGGCGACCAAGAAGAAGAAGAAGTAGGGACTTCGTCAGCACCGGTGGGGGGTGGCGGCCCTCCACCAGTCACCATTCGGGAGGGGGCACCGCCCCCTCCCGTTTGTGCTTCCGTGCTTAAATGACCTTCGTGACTTTGCCGGCCTTCAGGCAGCGCGTGCACACGCGCATGCGCTTCGCACGGCCTCCCACCAGCGCCCGCATCGAGACGAGGTTGGGCAACCAGCGCCGCCGTGTCAGCTTGTGAGCGTGACTGATCGAGTTGCCGACGGAGGGACCCTTTCCGCAGACGTCGCACCGCTGAGCCATGACCTCTCCTCGAGTCGGATTGCGGACCACATGAGCCGGATCGCGAGCCACACAGCGCACGCCACGAACGGCCGGGACCAACGACGGTTTATACCACGATGACTTCGAGCCGGCAAACGCGCGTGCCCGCCGGGCTGATGACGCCGCTGCAGTTCGTGAAGGGCGTCGGGCCGCACCGGGCCAAGTTGCTCGAGCGCAAAGGCCTGGTGACCGTCGGCGACGCGCTCTTTCATCTGCCGATGCGCCATGAGGACCGCACCCACTTCACCCCGCTGCGCGCGATCCGTCCCGGCGAGACCGCAACCTGCTCGGGGACGGTGCTTGCCATCAGCGCGCCGCCGCCCGGACGCTCGCGCCATCCGCTGCAGATCGTCTTGCGCGACGAGAGCGGTTACGCCACGGCCACCGTCTGGGGGCGGCCGTGGATCGCCCGCGCGGTGCAGCGCGGGCAGCGCATGATCGTGCACGGGCGCGGCGCGCGGTACAAGGACAAGATCAGCCTTCAGATTAAGGAGTGGGAGACCGTCGACGCGGCCGCCGACGAGCCGATCCACGCCGGCGCACTCGTGCCGGTGTACTCGAGCACGGAGGGGCTGCCGCAGCAGGCCTTGCGCTCGCTGCTCTGGCGGCTCGTCGAGGCGCACGCGCACGAGATCGAGGAAACGCTGCCCGACGCCGCGCGGGCCCGTCGGCGGCTCATGCCGCTCGCCGAGGCCGTGCGCGGCGCGCATTTCCCTGCCAGCGAGGCCGAGCGTGCGGCCGCCGTGCATCGACTCGCGTTCGAGGATTTCCTGCTGCTGCAGCTGGGACTCGCCATCTTGAGGGCGCGCACGACACGGGAGAAGGGGATCGCCATGCGGCCGCGCGGCGAACTCCTCAGCCGGCTCCGCGCGACCTTGCCGTTCTCGCTCACGCCGGCGCAGGAGCGCGTGTGGGACGACGTCAGGCGTGACATGGCGGCGCCGTATCCGATGCACCGGCTGCTGCAGGGCGACGTCGGTTCGGGGAAAACGGTGGTGGCCGCGCTCGCCGTGTGCGCCGCCGTCGACGCCGGATATCAGGGGGCGGTCATGGCGCCCACCGAGATCCTCGCCGAGCAGCACCTCGCCACCTTTCGCCGGCTGCTCGAGCCGCTCGGCATCGGCGTCACGTTGCTGACCTCAGGGCTGAAGGCACGCGAGCGGGCGGCACGACGCGCGGCGATTGCCGCGGGCGAGATCGGCTGCATCATCGGCACCCACGCGCTCGTGCAGGAGCCCGTCGCGTTCAAACGCCTCGGCCTCGCCGTGGTCGACGAGCAGCATCGCTTCGGCGTCCACCAGCGCGCGCGGCTGAAGGGCAAGGGCGAGCGCCCCGACGTGCTGGTCATGACGGCCACGCCCATTCCCCGAACGCTGGCGCTCACGCTCTACGGCGATCTCGACGTGAGCGTGATCGACGAGCTGCCGCCGGGGCGGAGGCCCGTCAAGACCGTCGCCCGCACCGAGAGCAAGCGCACGGCGATCTACGCGTTCCTGCGCGAGCAGATCGCGGACGGCCGTCAGGTGTACGTGGTGTACCCACTCGTCGAGGAGTCCGAGCAGATCGACCTCAAGGCGGCCACCGACATGGCGCAGCACCTCCAGCGCGACGTCTTCCCCGACCTGACCGTGGGCCTGCTCCACGGCCGGCTGTCGAGCGAGGACAAGGACGCGATCATGCGGTCGTTCAAAGCCGGCGCCATCCAGGTGCTGGTCGCCACCACCGTCATCGAGGTCGGCATCGACGTGCCGAATGCGTCCGTCATGCTGATCGAGCACGCCGAGCGATTCGGCCTCTCGCAGCTCCACCAGCTGCGCGGCCGCGTGGGCCGTGGCCCGTGGAAGTCGTACTGCATCCTGCTCACGAGCGGGCGGCTCGGCGAGGACGCTGAGCGACGTGTCCACGCGATGGTCGAGACGAACGACGGGTTCAAGATCGCGGAGGTCGATCTGCAGCTGCGCGGCCCCGGAGAGTTCTTCGGCACGCGCCAGTCGGGGTTGCCCGAGTTTCGTGTGGCCGATCTCCTGCGCGACACCGCCATCCTCGAGGAGGCGCGCCGCGAAGCCCAGACGATCATCGCCGAGGACCCCGAGCTGCGCCAGCCGGCCCATCGCGGCCTGCGCCAGGCCCTGCTCACGCGCTGGCGCGGCAAGCTCGACCTCGCCAGCGTGGGCTGACCGATGCGCATCATCGCCGGCGCGTACAAGGGCCGGCGGCTCGCCACGCCGCGCGGCGAGACGACGCGGCCGACGGCCGACCAGGTGCGCATCGCGCTGCTCGACACCCTGATGCCGTGGCTGCCCGAGGCTCGCGTCCTCGACCTCTTCGCGGGCGCCGGCGGTGTGGGCCTGGAGGCGCTCTCGCGCGGGGCCGCGCACGCCACGTTCGTCGAGCGCGACGCCCGGGCCGTGCAGGCGCTGCGCGCGAACGTGACGACGCTGGGCGTGGAGCGTGCGGCGCGCATCGTGCACGACGACGTGCGCCGCGCGTTGCGGACGCTCTGGCGCGAGGGCGGCGGCTTCGACGTCGTGTTTCTCGATCCGCCGTACGACGGGGACGACGTGGCCGCGACGCTGGAGGCACTCGGTGGCGTGGAGCTGCTCGCGGACGACGCGGTCGTGGTCGCGCAGCACCTCACCAAGCGCGCGCCGGCATCGTCGGTGGGCGCGCTGGCGGCGTTCCGGGCGCGACGCTTCGGCGAGACGACCCTGACCTTCTTTCGTCGCGACGCGCCCGCGGCCGACCACCCGGGATCGGCGGTGGGCGCGGGCCCGGTGTGAGCACGCGTCGCGCGCGCGGCGCCGAGTCCCGCGCGCTCGTCGACGCGCTGGCGGCGTGGGCGCCGCGCTTCGGGGCGGCCGCGCGTCGCGAGAAGCTGCAGCTGCTCGCCCGCTTGAGCGGCATGCCGATCGCGAGCGGCGCCAGACTCGGCCGGCTGCACGAGATCCTGTGCTTCGTGCGCGCGTATCCAGACGACGCCGCCGTCCAGGACGCCGCGGAGCAGGCCTTGCGGGAGTGCGCGCCGCGCGTGCGACGGCTGACGTCGGCGGAGCGGGCGCGGCTGCACGATTCCGGCATCGCCGAAACCGATCTCGACTATCCGTTCGGCCTGCCCATGACGCGCTGGCTGGCGGCGCGGTTTCCCGGCGACGTGACGATCGCGTGGCAGAAGTTCCACGGCGGCGAGCGACTGGAGGAGGCGCTGTCCCTGCTCGTGACGCCGACGGAGAGCGAGGCGTTCACGGAGGGCGGCCTGGGCTGGCGGCGCTGGCTGCGTCTCGCGGGCGGCGAACGGCGGAGCGATCTCGAGGTGCTGCTGCGCCTCTTCCGTGCGGCGCCCATGTCCGACGACACTCGCGAGTGGCTCTTCGAATCGCTGGAGCTGCCCATCGTGTGGCGCCTGCGCGACGGCGCTCCCTCGCGCACGCTGTTGCGCCTGCCCGGCGCTCCGACATGTTGGCAGCGCGCGGAGCTCCGCCGCGGCGGCGTCGACCTGGCGCGCGAGATCAGGCGGCCGCTCCGATTACTCCGCCCGACGAGCCCCGCCCTCGCCGCCGCCGTCATCGAGGCGGCGCGCGCCTCGATGGCCACGCGCGCGCGTGAGCTGCACGCGTTCGCCAGCCCGAATACGGACGACGTTCTGGTGGCGGACCCGGGCGATGGACTGCGCGTCGCGCTCGTCGGCCTGACGCCTGGCGACCGTCTCCCCCTGGACGCCTATTACGCCTACCTCGCGTTCAAGAACGGGATGCCCGTCAGCTACGGCGGCGGCTGGGGGTGCCTCGGCACGCTCGAGTTCGCGCTCAACATCTTCGAGTCGTTCCGGCAGGGCGAATCGGCGCGCCTCATCGGCCAGATTCTGCGCGTCTACGCCCAGGTGTTTCGGATGCGGTGCGTCGTCGTCGATCGCTCGCAGATCGACGAGTCCAACCCGGAGGCGCTCGAGACCGGCGCGTTCTACTTCTACGCGAAGCTCGGCTTCCGGCCGATCGATCCCGACGTCCGACGGCTCGCCGAGGCCGAGCGCTCGCGCATCGCGCGAGAGCCGGATTACCGCTCTCCGCCGGCCATGCTCAAGCGCCTGGGACACTCGAATCTCGCCCTGACGCTCGACGGCGGCGCCCCGGCCACCACGGTGACGGGCAGTCGGCTGGCCGCGCTCGTGACCGACCACATCACGCGCGCGTTCGACGGCGACCGCCGCGCGGCCGCCGCCGACGCGGCGGCCCGCGTCGCGCGCGCGCTCGCCGCCACGGACTGGCGACGGTGGCCTCCGCCCGAGCGTCGGGCGTTCGAGCGGCTGGCGACGGTGATCGCATTGATTCCGGATCTCGCGCGCTGGCCCGCCGACGAGCGCGAACGACTGCGGCGCGTGATGCGTGCCAAGGGCGGCGTCAGCGAGGCGCGCTACGTCGCCCAGCTCGACGGCCACCCACGCTTGCGCACGAGCCTGCACGCGCTCGTGCGCGACGCCCCCGCGCCTTGACTTTCTTTCGAGCGCGCGGCTACGATGCGCACGTCGAAATCCCCGACCGAGCGAGGGTGATCGAGTGGCCAAGCGCGCCGTCTATCCCGGAATGTTCGACCCGCTGCACAACGGCCACGTCGACGTCATCCAGCGCAGCCTCGCCATCTTCGACGAGGTGATCGTCGCCGTCGTCGCCAATCCGTCGAAGCAGCCGCTGTTCACCGTGCAGCAGCGCCTGGAAATGATCGACGAGGCGACCACGAATCTGGGCGTCGGCCCGCACCTGCGCATCGTCTCGTTCGACGGGCTCCTCATCGACCTCGTCGCGCGCGAGCGCGCCGACTGCATCGTGCGCGGCATCCGCGCCGTGTCGGACTTCGAGTACGAGTTCCAGATGGCGCTCATGAACCGCAAGCTGCGCTCCAACGTCGAGACGGTGTTCCTGATGCCGCACGAGAAGTACACCTACATCGCGTCGCGGCTGATCAAAGAGGTGGCGAGCTTCGGCACGTCGGTGGCCGGCATGGTGCCGCCCGTCGTGGAGAAGCGTCTGACCGAGAAGTTTCCCCTCAAGTGATCCTCGCCGATCGCCTCAAGACGCTGGCGCCGTCGTCGACCCTCGCCGTGCAGGCCAAGGCGCGCGAGCTGCGGGCTCGCGGCGTCGACGTCATCTCCTTCGGGGCGGGGGAGCCGGACTTCGACACACCGGAGCGCATCAAGGACGCCGCGGTGCAGGCGATGCGGCGGGGCCAGACGAAGTACACGGAGGTTGGCGGCGTTCCCGAGCTGCGTGCCGCCGTCTGCGCCAAGCTCAAGCGCGACAATGGTCTCGACTACGCGCCGGACGAGATTCTCGTGTCGTGCGGCGCCAAGCACACGCTCTACAACCTCGCCACCGCGCTCCTGAATCCCGGCGACGAGATGCTCGTGCCGAGCCCGTTCTGGGTCTCGTATCCCGAGCAGGCGCGCCTGCTGGGCGGAGTACCCGTCGCCGTGGAGACGCGTGAGGCGACGGGCTTCGACCTCGACCCCGACCGCCTGCGCGACGCCGTCACGCCTCGCACCAAGCTCGTCGTGCTCAACAGCCCCAACAACCCGACGGGCGCCGTCTTCTCGCGCGACGGCCTCGAGCCCGTCGCGCGGCTGGTCGTCGAGCGCGGGTTGTGGGTCGTGTCCGACGAATGCTACGAGGCGCTGACGTTCGAGGGGCGCCACGTCTCGATCGCCTCGCTCGGTCCGGAGATCAAGGCGCGAACGATCGTCGTCAACACGTGCTCGAAGGCGTACGCGATGACGGGCTGGCGCATCGGCTACGCGGCGGGTCCGCGCGCGTTGATCCGCGCGATGACCGACGTGCAGAGCCAGGTCACCTCCAACCCGGCGTCGGTGGCGCAGTGGGCGGCCGTCGAGGCCCTCTCCGGGCCACAGGACGAGGTGGCGAAGATGGCCGGCGAGTTCGACCGCCGCCGCCGCCTCATCATCGGCGGGCTCAACGCGTTGCCCGGCGTCTCGTGCGTGATGCCGAAGGGGGCGTTCTACGCGTTCGCCAACGTCTCGGGGCTCTTCGGGCGGACGTGGACGCACGGCGACGCGCGGACGACGCTGAAGGGCTCGCTCGACGTGACCAGCTTCCTGCTGGAGGCCGCGCGCGTGGCCGTCGTGCCCGGGCTCGACTTCGGCTCCGACGCTCACGTGCGGCTGTCGTACGCAACGAGCGACGCGCTCATCAGCGAGGGGCTGGCGCGGATGAAGGCGGCGATCGCCACGCTCGGCTGATGACATGGGGGGCCCCGAAATGGCCCCCCAGCTTGTTCAAGCGAGAGGGCTACGCCCCCTCGGACTCCCCGGCCCGCGTTTCATCGCGGGCTCGCCTCGGCCGTCGGACGGCCTGCGGCTTCGCACTCCCACGCGCCCCGGCGAAGCCGTGACGCCCCTCGATCCCGCCCTCGAGGCGGCGGCGCAGGCCCGTGTCACACTCATCCTGGGAACCAGCGACACCGGCAAGACATCGCTGACGGCGCGTCTGGCCGGCGAGCTGGCCGCGCGCGGCGAGCGCGTCGCCGTCGTGGACGCCGACGTCGGCCAGTCGGAGATCGGGCCGCCCACGACCGTCGGCCTCGGACGCGTGACCGGCACCCTCGGCCGCCTCGGTGACGCGGAGGTGCTCGCGCTCGAATTCATAGGCGACACCTCGCCCGTTCGCTACATCCGCGAGACCGCCGACGCGACGGGACGACTGGTGCGCAAGGCACTCGCCGCCGGCTTCGAGCGCGTCCTCATCGACACCGGCGGACTCGTGCAAGGACCATTGGGCATGGCGCTCAAGCGCGCGAAGGTTCGCGCCGCCGATCCCGATGTGGTGCTGGTGCTGCAGCGGCGGGATGAGAGCGAGCCGATCGCACACGTGCTCGAGGGCGCGGAGCGGCCGCGCGTCGTGCGACTGACCCCATCGCCCGCCGTCGTCCGTCGCACGGCGACGCGCCGCCGTGAGCATCGCGAGGCCATGCTGCGCGACTACTTCGTGCGCGCCGTCTCCATCGCGCTGCCGACGGCGCGGGTGCCGCTGCGTGATCGCCGCGGCCGGCCGCTGGCGGAGATTGCCGAGGGGCTGCTGGTCGGCGTCCTCGGCGCCGGCGGCGAGACGCTCGGAATCGCGCGCGTGAAGGCGTGGGAGCCGGACCGCGGTCGAATCGTCGTGGACACGCCGGTTGCCGGCGATCGCATCGTGAGTCTCGTGGCGGGGCGCGCGACGTCGCGCGAGTGAGGCGCCGACGCGCGCGGGGGAGCCCGAGCGCGCCGGCGCGGCGGCCGTTACTTCGTGCTCGAGCTGGAGCTGCTGCTGCCGCTCGGCGAGGTCGCCGAGCTGCCACTGGACGACGGCGACGTCGTGGTGGTGTCGGTCGACTTCGAGGTCGAGCTGCTCGACGTGCTGTCCGACGAGCGCGGCGTGGTCGTCGTGCCGGGCGACGCCGACGGGCTGGTCCGATCCGGCACGGTCCCGACCCGGTCGGTGTCCGTGCGATTGCACGCGACGGTCATGCCGCCGGCCAGCGCGAGGGCGCAGAGGCCCGATAGCAATTTCTTCATTGCCGATGATCCTCCCTTGTGGGGTGTTTCGACCCCTCGCCGTAGGCTGCAACGCCCATGCCCGTGGTACGATTCGAGCCCGCGTCCGTCACCGCGTGCAAAGGAGATTCGCGGCATGAAGCTCGAAGGCTCGTACGTCGTTCCCGCGCCCCGGCAAACGGTGTGGGACGCATTTCTCGATCCGGCGTACCTCAAGCAGGCGATTCCGGGCTGCGAAAAGCTCGAGGCCATCGGCCCCGACGAGTACAAGGCCACGATGAAGATCGGCGTCGGCGGCGTGAAGGGCACCTTCGAGGGTAAGGTCAAGCTCGTCGAGAAGAAGCCGCCCGAGTCCTACACGATGGCCGTGGAAGGCAGCGGCGGCCCCGGCTTCATCCGCGGCGGGACGCTCATCACGCTGACTGACGCCGAAGGCGGCGGCACCCGAGTTGCGTACAGCGCCGACGTTCAGATCGGCGGGCTGATCGCCTCCGTGGGCCAGCGGATGCTCGGCGGCGTCGCGAAGATGATGGCCGACAAGTTCTTCGGCAAGATGGCCGACTTGCTCAAGAGCGCGTAGTCGGTGGCGTCCCGTTATCTCGAGCCGCGGCTCGAGCGGGCCTCGCGCGCCGACATGCAGCGGCTCCAGGTGCGGAAGCTGCGCGAGCAGCTCGCGCACGCCCGCGCGCACAGCCCGTTCTATCGGCGCAAACTTGGCGACGCGCGGCCGGTCAAGACGCTCGACGATCTGCGCCGCCTGCCCTTCACGACCAAGGACGAGCTCAAGGACAATCAGGCGGCGAAGCCGCCGTGGGGCGATGTGCTCGCGGTGCCGTTCGCCGACGTGCTGCGCATTCACATGACATCGGCGACGACCGGGCGGCCGCTCGCGTTCCTCGACACGGCGGACGACTGGTACGGCTTCTATCACTCGTACGCGCGCGCGCTCCACGCGTTCGGCGTTCGCCGCGCCGACATGGTGATGGCGGCCTTTTCCTATGGACCGTGGATCGGCTACTGGTCCGGCTTCTACGCGGCCCAGGATCTCGGCTGCCTCGTCTTCCCGGCTGGCGGGCTGTCGACCGAGCAGCGCATCGACGCTTTGCTGACGTGGCCGATCACCGTGCTCGGGTGCACGCCGTCGTACGCGCTGTTTCTCGCCGAGCAGGCGGCGAAGAAGGGAATCGATCTGGCGAAGGACACCAAGGTGCGGATCACGTGGCACACGGGCGAGCCGGGTGCGTCGATCCCGGCGACCAAGGCTCGGATCGAGGAGGCGTTCGGCGCCCGCGCCTACGACCTGCCGGGACTGACGGAGATCGCCGCCTGGGGCTTCGAGTGCGACGCGCGCGCCGGTCTCGTGCACGTCAACGAGGATTACTGCCTGGCCGAAGTCCTCGATGAGGCCGGCGAGGCGGTGAAGCCCGGGGAGCGCGGCGAGCTCGTCTTCACGAGCCTCTACCGCAAGGCCATGCCGCTCATCCGCTACCGCACGCGCGACGTCGTGCAGGTGGCCGACCGCCGGTGCCCGTGCGGGCGCACGCTGCTGGCGCTGGAAGGCGGCGTGCTCGCGCGCCTCGACGACATGAAAAAGGTGCGCGGGATCATCGTGTATCCGCGGCGCGTCGAGGAGCTCGTCCGGCCATTCGCGGGCGTCGACGAGTTTCAGATCGTCTTCCGGCGGCACGAGGGCCTGGACGACATCGTGGTGCGCATCGATCCCTCGCCGGCGCTCTCCCGCCGCGAGTGCGATGGGCTCTGCGGCCAGCTCAGCGACGCGCTGCGGGTCGGGCTCGGCATTCGCGTCACGGTCGAGGCCACCGAGCCGGGGGCGCTGCCCCGCTGGGATCACAAGGCGCGGCGGGTGAAAGACGAACGCACGGAGGTGCCGTTCTAGATGAAGGCGGCCTTCTTCAAGGAGCACGGCGGCAGCGACAAGATCCTCTACGACGACTACAAGGATCCGGCGCCGGAAGCCGGCGATGTCCTCGTCCGCGTGAAGGCGTGCGCGCTGAACCACGTCGACATGCTGCTGCTCGATGGACGCTTTCCTCCGCCTGAAGGGCTGCCGCACGTCAACGGCTGCGAAGTCACCGGCACCGTGGAGGCGCTCGGCGCCGGGGTGAAGGGCCCCGCGAAGGGCCAGCGCGTGATCGTCTTTCCCGGCTTCTCCTGCGGGACGTGCGAGTTCTGCGTGCGCGGCGAGCGGACGGTGTGCCTGCGCTACGGCTATCTCGGCGCGCACAAGGACGGCGGCTATGCCGAGCTCGTGAAGGCGCCGGCCGCCAACATCCTGCCGTTGCCGGAGTCGATCCCGTTCGACAGCGGCGCGGCCGTCCCGCTGGCGATGCTCACCTCCTGGCACGCCCTCATCGCCCAGGCGAACCTCAAGCCGGGGCAGACCGTGCTCGTGCAGGCGGCCGGCAGCGGCGTGGGCAGCGCGGCGATCCAGATCGCGCGACTCGTCGGCGCGCGCGTGATGACGACGGTCGGCAGCGACGACAAGATCGATTTCGCGCGCGGCCTCGGCGCCGAGCACGTCGTCAACTACCGCACGCAGGACTTCGTCGAGGAGGCGAAGCGGTGGACGGGCAAGCGCGGGGTGGACGTCGTCGTCGAGCACATCGGCGGCGAGACCTTCGAGCGCTCCTCGTACGCGCTGACGCGCCTCGGCACCCTGGTGTCGATCGGCTCGCACGACACGCACTGGGGCCGACTGGACCTGCGTCATGTGTACAGCAAGAATCTCCGGATCGTTGGCACCAATCTCGGCTCCATCGTCGAGCTGCGCACCGTGCTCGACGAGGTCGCCGCCGGACGCCTGAAGCCGGTCATCGATCGTGCGTTTCCGCTGAAGGACGCGCGGGCGGCCGTCCAGCACGTGCTCGACCGCCGCAACAAAGGCAAGGTCCTGCTCGTCCCTTGACGCTGGCCGCCCTCCTCGAGCGCGCCGCTCTGCGACGCCCGCATGCCGACGCCGTCGTCGACGGCGATCGACGCCTCACCTACTCCGAGCTGGCGGCGCGAGCGCGCGGCCTCGCGGAGGGCTTTCGGCGCCTCGGCGTGGGGCGGGGGGATCGCGTGCTCCTGGTGCTGCGCAATCGGCTCGAGCACGTGCTGGCGTACTGGGCGCTGCAGCTCTCCGGTGGCGTGCCGACGCCGGTGAACTTTCGTCTGGCGCCCGGCGAGCTGCGATACGTGCTTGCCGATTGCGGCGCGCGTGTCGCGCTCTGCGAATCCTCCACCGCGGCCGCGCTCGCCGAAGCCGCCCAGGGTGTCGCCGTCCGCCTGGTGGCGGTGGGCGACGGCGGTCCGCGCGGGGCGCTGGCCTTCGAGGAGGTCGCCGCCACTCGACCGGTCGCGCCGCTCGACATCGCCGCCAGCGATTTGTCGCTCATCCTCTATACGTCGGGCACCACGGGGCGGCCCAAGGGCGTGCCGCGCACGCATCGCAATCACTGGGCCGGCGCCGTCGCGCACGTCGTGCAGTGCGGCTACACGTGGCAGGAGCGCACGCTCGGCGTGATGCCGCTCTACCACACCATGGGTATTCACGCGCTGACGAGCATGGCGGCGATCGACGGCTGCTTCGTCTGCCAGCCCGAGTGGAGCGCCGCGACGGCGCTGACGCTGATCGCGCGCGAGCGCGTGACGGCGCTCTACCTGATCCCCACGCTGTTCTACGACCTCGTTCACGCCTCCGGCTTCGCTGCGGCGGACGTGTCGAGCGTCCGTAAGCTCGCGTACGCGGGGGCGCCGATGCTCGCGCCGCTGACCGCCGACTGCGTGAGCGCGTTCCGGCCGGACGTCTTCGTCAATCACTATGGCTCGACGGAGATCTACACGTTCACCGTGCGCCCCGACGTGGCGGCCAAGCCCGGCTGCGCCGGCCGCGCGGGCCTGCACGGCACGATTCGCGTGGTGGCGGCATCCACCGAGCGGCGTGTGGGGCCCGACGAGCTGGTGGCGCCCGGCGAGAAGGGTGAGATCATCGCCGGCCTCGCGTCCGAGGAGGCGTTCGCCGGCTACTGGAACCGGCCCGACGCGGATGTGAAGGCGCTGCGCGAGGGCTGGTACTTCACCGGCGACATGGGCTGGCTGGATGCCGAGGGCGAGCTGTACGTGGCCGGACGCGTGGACGACATGATCATCAGCGGCGGCGAGAACATCCATGCCGTCGAGATCGAGGACGTCCTGGCGCGCCATCCCGAGGTGCGCGACGTGGCGGTGGTGGGCGAGCCGGACGAGCGACTCGGCGAGCGGGTCGTGGCGTTCGTCGTCGCCAAGCGCCCCGGCCTCACCTTCGAGGCGCTCGACGCGTTCTGTCTGGCCGCGCCCGATCTCGCCGCCTTCAAGCGTCCGCGGCGCGCCGTGTTCGTGCGCGAGATTCCCAAAACGGCTTCCGGAAAAATCCTGCGCCGCCTGCTGCGTGACGGCCAGTACGCCGAGGTCACACCATGAGGAGGCCACGCACGTGAGCGAGTTTCTCCGAGTGGAACGCCGAGGGCCGGTGGCGACGCTGTGGATCGACCGCCAGCCGAAGATGAACACGATGACGGTGGCGATGCGCAACGAGTTCCCGGGCATCTTCGCCGCCCTCGAGGCCGACGACGACGTGCGTGTCGTGATCGTGCGCGGCGCGGGCGGCAAGGCGTTCAGCGCGGGTGGCGACGTCGCGGAGTTCCTGACGCTGGCGCCGGCGGACCTCGAGATGTGGGGTGACACGCTCACGTCGGCCGAGCGCTTCCGCAAGCCGGTGGTGGCCGCCATCGACGGCTACGCGATGGGCGCGGGGCTCGAGCTGGCCGTCGCGTGCGACTTCCGCATCGCCACGCTGCGCTCGGAGTTCGCGTTTCCCGAGGTCCGGCTCGGCATGATCCCGGGCTCGGGCGGCACCCAGCGCGCGTTGCGATTGATCGGCATGACGCGCGCAAAATTGTTCATGATGACGGGGCAGCGCATCGGTGCCGAGCGCGCGGAGGCCTGGGGCCTCATCACGCAGGCGGTCGCCAACGACAGGCTCGACGAGGCGGTCGGCGCGCTCGCGAAGGAGCTGGCCGAGCGTGCGCCGCTGGCGCTGCGCACGCTCAAGATGGTGCTCAACCGCGGCGCCGACGCGCCGCTGGAGACGGCGCTGGAGCTCGAGCGCAAGGCCTACGCGTGGCTGCGGAGCACCCACGACTACGAGGAAGGTGTGAAGTCTTTCGTCGAGAAACGACCGCCGCAGTACCGGGGGCGATAGCCATGGCACAGACGCTCGGTCTCATCCTCGCCAACCGCGCCGTCGTGCTGGGCGCGATCAAGGCGCGCGACCTGCTGGAGCAGACGACGGCGGCCGAGGCGTCCGGCGTCTTCGACGCCGTCTGGGTGGGCGACAGCTTGCTCGCCAAGCCGCGGCTGGAGTCGGTGGCGCTGCTCTCGGCGCTGGCGGGCATCACGCGGCGGGTTCGTCTGGGCGTTGGCTGCCTCGCGACGTTCGTGCATCGCCATCCTGTGCTCTTCGCGCAGCAATGGGCGAGCCTCGACGTGCTCAGCGAGGGCCGCGCGTGGCTGGCCGTCTGTCTCGGCGGCCCCGACAGCGCTAACGCCGCGCAGGCCGCCGAGCACGCGGTGATGGGGATCGCCTCGGCCGACCGCGTGGCGCGCCTGGAAGACGGCATCGTGATCCTCAGAAAGCTCTTCGGCGAAGCCAAGGCGTCGCACGCGAGCCGCTTCTACCAGTTCGAGGGCGTCGCGCTGCAGCCCCGGCCGGTGCAGCAACCGCTGCCCATCTGGATCGCCTCCAATCCGACCGGGCTCACGTGGAAGCAGGGGGCGAGCGCGGCGGCGGCCGTCGTCGAGCGCGGATTCCGGCGCGTGGCGAGGTTCGCCGACGGATGGATGACCAACAAGCTGAGCCCGTCGGAATTCGCCGAGCAGTTCGGTCGCATTCGCGCGATGGCCAAGGAAGAAGGCCGCGATCCGGCCGCGCTCGGCAGCGCCCTCTACCACAACATCAACGTCAACGAGGACCGCCAGGCGGGGCTGGAGGAGTCGAAGAAGTTCCTCGACGCCTACTACTCGACCAACTTCACCGCGAAGTTCGTCGAGCAGTGGACGATCTCGGGCAACCCGAAGGCGTGCGCGGCGGAGCTGCGCGCCTACGCCGACGCCGGGCTCGGTCACATGGCGCTGCGCCTGACCTCGTGGGACCAGCGCGGCCAGCTCCGCCGTTTCCTCGACGACGTCATGCCGGCGTACGGAGGCCCGCGATGAGCCAGGGTTTCATGGATCTCAGGGCGTGGATCGCGCTGCTCGAGAAGGAAAACGAGCTGCGCCGCATCCGGGCCGAGGTCGACTGGGACCGCGAGATCGGCGCGGTCTCGCGCCGCGCCCTGGAGAGGAAAGGCCCCGCGCTGCTCTTCGAGAACATCAAGGGCTATCGCGGCGGGCGCTGCTCCCGGGTGCTGACCAACGCGCTCGGCGACCGGCGCCGGCTCGCGCTCGCGCTGGGCTTTCCCCGGGATGTCGGCAACGCCGAGCTGGTGCAGTACGTCATGAAGAAGAACCGCGAGACGATCGCCCCGCGCGTGGTATCGACGGGGCCCGTGAAGGACGTCGTCGTTCGCGGCGACGCGGTGGACCAGACCGAATTTCCGGTGCCCAAATGGAACTTCCGCGAGGGCGGCCGCTACATCCACACGTTCTCCGGCATCGTCACGCGCGATCCGGACAGCCGTGTGATGAACGTGGGGATCTACCGCGGCATGATCGGGCAGAAGAACACCACGCCGTTCCTGCTCATCAAGGGCGGCCAGCACTGGGGCGCGCACTTCGTGAAATACGCGGGCCGTGGCCAGGCCATGCCCGTGGCCTGTGTGATCGGCTGGGATCCGATCATGCCGTTCCTGGCCGGGTCACCGATCCCCACCGGCGTGTGCGAGTGGGACGTGATGGGCGCCTATCGCGGCGAATCGGCAGAGCTGGTGCGATGCGAGACCGTCGACCTCGAGGTGCCGGCGTCGGCCGAGATCGTGATCGAAGGCGTCATCTCCGACGACCCGAGCACGTACGAGTCGGAGGGACCCTTCGGCGAGTTCACCGGCTATGTCTCCGACGTCCCGACACCGCGGCCCACCATGAAGATCACGTGCATCACGCACCGGCGCGATCCGATCTTCCAGGGCTGTCTCGAAGGCACGCTGCCAGGCTCCTACAGTGAGAACAGCGTGATGTCGTCCGTGCAGCGCGCGGCCATCGCCTGGAACATCCTCACCGGCGCCGGCATTCCAGGGATCCGTGACGTCTACGTTCACCCGATCACCAACGGCGTGAACGTCTGCGTGAAGATCACCAAGCACTATCAGGGTCAGCCCAAGCAGATCGCCGCCGCGCTCTGGGGCAATGCGGCGGCGCAATACCGTTACAAGCACGTGTGGGTCGTGGAGGACGACATCGACATCGCGTCGTACGAACAGATCGACTGGGCCGTCGCTCATCGCGTGAACGCCGGCGAGGGCGGCATCGTGATCTTTCCGGGCTCGTTCGGCTCGCCGATCGACCCCTCGACGCCGCTCGAGGATCGCAACGTGGCGCAGCTGGGCACCGGCCTCTGGAACCGCGTGCTCATCGACGCCACACGCAACTGGAAGTTCGAACGGCGCGCCGAGTGGGGTGGCGAGCGCTTCCCGCCGACCGTTCGCCCGGCGCCCGACGACGAGGCGCGCGTGCGGCAGCGCTGGGAGGAGTACGGGCTCGGCGACATCTGACCGGGCCGATTGACAGACGGGCACCCGTCCGTCAGGCGACTGACACCGACGGACGACCCGCTCCGCCGCAACTCCGCGATTTCTAGACCCGACGCGTCTGGCGCGGACGTTGCCTCGCTCTCTCAGTCGTGAAGTTGAAGATCGCCGCCGGCGTGCTCTACGCGGCGCTTCTTGCCGTCGCCGCCTTCGCCTATGCGGAAGAGCCGAAGGGCTTTCGCGACGTTCCGTGGGGCGCTTCCGAAGACACGCTGCGCTTCCGCGTTCCGACACAGTCGTGCGACGTGATCGATCCCACCGTCGACTTCGGCACGCGGCGCTGTCGCGCCGCCGCCGGCGTGACCTACGGCAAGGTCATGCCGAACGACGTCTTCTTCTACTTCCGCAACGGCATGCTGGTGGCGTGGCGTCTCGACGCGCACACGCGCTATCGCGAGACGCTGGCCAAGACGCTGCTCAAGCAGTATGGCCAGCCGACGATCGTCTACAAGGGCAACCACGTGAGCTGGAAGGGGCCGACGAGCGACGTCGACTTCGTCGGCGGCCAGGTGCAAGACAGCGTGGTGGCCGTCACGAAAGCCGAGCTGGCGACGCGCGAGGCCGAGCGCCAGGAGCGCGAGCGGCGTGCCGCGAAGCGCTAGAGCGGAATCAGAAAGACCCGCGTCCGCCGAACGCTGAGCGTCTCCGCCTCGCCGACATTGGGCGCGGCGATGGAAACACGAAGCCCGCGACGCCCGGTCACCAGCACGGCGTCGGCGCGTCCATCCCGCACAAACCACGCGCGGTGACCGGGACGCAGCGAACGACTCACGGCCACGCCCACCCAGCCGCTCACGGGCCGCCAGCGAAGCCGCAGCGGACGCAGCATCAGACCGATCACGAGCAGCACGAGCGAGGTCACCACGATGATCCGCGCAGGCTGCTCGGGCAGCAGCTCGGCCGCCAGAGCGAGCAGGACGACCCAGGCCGCGAGGGCATCGATCCAGCGCAGATACCGGGCGCGCGTGATCCACGTCTCGACCGTGGTGGGAACCGGTGCCGTCGGCGTCGCCACCAGTCGAGCGTAGCACGCCGACGCGAACGCGCATCCGAAGGCCTGAACGTGGCTCGTCAGCCGCGCTGCGTGGCCGGCACGGCGACGGCCGGACGCAGCACGAAGCAGAGCGGAATCGTCGCCAACACGACCACGGCGACGAGGCTGAGCGCGAGCGGGACGCCTCCGGCATCGCCCACGAGGCCCCAGACCGTCGGCGCCAGCGCAGAGGCGCCGACGCTGACGGTGTAGTACAGACCGTACGCGCGCGAGCGGCGCTCGCTGGAGACGAGATCGGCGACGGTGCCGTAGAGGACCGACGACGTTCCGTTGAGCGCGACGCCGAGGGGAATGAGCACCGCCAGCGCGATCGGCAGCGGCGCGCTCACCACGGCGAGGATGAAGGCGGTCGTGGCGGCCTCGGTGATGACGACGGTGCGGATGACGCCGACGCGATCGGCGACCACGCCGCACACGAACTTGCCCGTCGCGCCGCCCGCGAACACGAGCGCGAACGCGAGCCCGACGCCGCCGACGCCGAGGCCCTTGGCCATCAGGATGAACGGCATGAAGGTCAGGAAGCCGGTGCGCGTGGCGTTGTCGATCATGCCGATGGCGCACAGCGCCGAGAAGCCGCGCCTGTCGCGAATGCCCCAGCCACTCGCTCTCGCGTGCTCGTCGACATCGCGCGGCTCGATCGCGCCGGCGCCGAGACGGCTCAGCAGCGGCACGATCGCGAGCGCCACGGCCACGCCCAGCACGCCGTACGTGGCGCCCGCGGCGCGCCAGCCCACCAGGCCCGCGAGGATGCCGATGGCCGCGGCCACGCCGGCCTTGCCGAGGTCGCCCGAGAAGTTGTAGGTGCCGAGCGCGGTGCGCCGGCGGCCATCTTCGTACGCCTTGCTGACGATCGACGAGGACAGCGGGTGCTGGACGCCCGAGCCGAGCCCCGCGCACAGGAGCAGCGCGAGCAACGAGACGAAGCCGCCGGCCCAGCCCGCCACGATGAAGCCCAACGCCGTCGCCGCGGTCCCCAGGGCCAGGATGCGGCGCTCGCCGAAGCGCTCGGCGAGGAAGCCGGCCGGGATCTGAAACGCCGACATGCCGCCCGTGTACGCCGTGCGGATGAGGCCGACCTGCGAGAAGGACAGACCGAACTCGCTCGCCCACAGCGGCAGGAAGACGTACAACGTCTCGGAAAAGCCGTCGTGCAAGAAATGGATGGTCGATGCGGCGAGCAGCACCGCACGGGGCCGGCTCTTCACGGGCCGATCATCCCCGGACGGGCGTCGCCGTTCAAGTAGAATACCCGGCGGATCGAGGAGGCGACGCGCATGCCGATCAGTATCACGCGTGTGTACACGCGGCTCGGTGACAGCGGGGAAACCGCGCTCGTCGGCGGACGCCGCGTGCCCAAGGACTCGGCGCGCATCGCCGCGTATGGCACGCTCGACGAGCTGAACGCCGCCGTCGGTCTGGCGCGCGTCTTCAATGCCGAGCGCATGGTGGGACGCGGCGCCGCGCGCGAGCGTCACCGCTGGCTCGACGAGGTGCTCAAGAAGATCCAGAACCAGCTCTTCGATCTCGGCAGCGAGCTGGCGACGCCGCCTGACGCGGTCTATGACGGGATGTTCCGCATCGGCGAGGGCGAGGTGAAAGAGCTCGAGCAGCTGATGGATCACTGCCAGAAAGACTTGAAGCCACTGAAATCGTTCGTGCTGCCGGGCGGCGGACGCATCCAGGGTTTCCTGCATCAGGCACGCACGGTGTGCCGGCGCGCCGAGCGCGAGATCCTGGCCCTGTCGCGCGTGGAGGCGATCGGCGAGTGGCCGCTGCGCTACGTCAACCGGCTGAGCGACGCGTTCTTCGTCCTCGGCCGCTGGGTGGGCAAGCACATGGACGAGCCGGAGTACTACTGGGAGCGCGGGCTCTCGGCCCACGCGCGGCCCCGGAGAGCGAAATGAAGCCGCAGGCGCTGATCGCGGGCGTGCACGAGTTCCCCGAGCGCAAGACCACGAAGAGCATGCTGGAGATCCAGGCGCTGTCGGCGCGCGCCGCGCTCGAGGACGCCGGGCTGACGAAGAACGACGTCGACGGCTACTTCACCGTCGCGTCGAATCCGGGGATCGGGCCGCTGCCGATCGTCGACTACCTGAACCTCAATCCGAAGTACATCGACGGCACCACGATCGGCGGCTCGTCCTTCGTCGCCCACGTCAACCACGCGGCCGCCGCCATCGCCGAGGGCCGCTGCCGCGTGGCGCTCATCACGTACGGCAGCACGTCCCGCTCGTCGGGCGTGGCCGTCGGCACGCGCGAGCGGATCTCCGGCGACTATCTCGACCAGTTCGAGGCGCTCTTCGGCACGTCGACCGTCGGGCTCTATGCGATGGTCGCGCGGCGGCACATGCACGAGTACGGCACGACATCCGAGCAGCTCGCGGAGATCGCCGTCGCCACGCGCAAGCACGCGTCGCTGAGCCCGCTGGCGCTCTATCGCGAGCCGATCAGCGTGGCTGACGTGCTGAAGTCCCCGATGATCTCGGCACCACTGCATCTGCTGGACTGCTGCGTGATCACCGACGGCGGCGGCGCGCTCGTGGTCGTGCACCCCGACCTCGCGCGCGATCTCCGAAAGGCCCCGGTGCGGCTGCTCGGCAGCGCGGAGGCCATCGCCCACACGTCGGCCGGCCGGCGCGACTTCCTCGTCTCCGCCGCGGCGGAGTCCGGCCCGCGCGCGTTCGCCGAGGCAGGCGTGTCGCCGCGCGACGTGCAGATGGCGATGATCTACGACTCGTTCACGATCACCGTGCTCGTCACGCTCGAGGACCTCGGCTTCTGCAAGAAGGGGCAGGGCGGCGCGTTCGTGTCGGGCGGCCGCATCGCGCTCGGCGGCGAGCTGCCGATCAACACCGACGGCGGCGGGCTCTCGTCCAATCACCCCGGCATGCGCGGCATCTTTCTCGTGGTCGAGGCCGTCAAGCAGCTGCGCGGCGAGTGCGGCGAGCGTCAGGTCAGGGACTGCCGCGTGGCGCTCGTGCACGGCACGGGCGGCGCGCTCGGCAACCGCCATTCCGGCGCCACGCTCATCCTGGGAGCGTCATGATGCCCGAGTACACGAAACCATTGCCCGAGATCACCGCCGAGTCCAAGCCGTTCTGGGACGCCTGCGCGCGTCACCAGCTGCTCGTGCAGACGTGCCGCGCGTGCGGCGCCGTGCAGTACTATCCGCGCGGTGTCTGTGCCGCCTGCTGGAGTCCCGACGTCGACTGGACGCCGAGCGCCGGCCGCGGCCGTGTCTACACGTTCACCGTGACCCACCGCACACAGGCGCGCGGCTTCCGTGACGAGCTGCCGTACGTGCTGGCGTGGATCACGCTGGACGAGGGCGTGCAGGTGATGACCAACATCGTCGGCGTCGATCCGGCGGCGGTGAAGATCGGCATGCCCGTGCGCGTGACGTTCGACGACGTGAAGGAAGGCCTGAGCATTCCGAAGTTCACGGCGGCGTGAGGAGGGACCGATGAACCAGCGCGCCGTGCTCGCCGTCTCGCTTGCGTTGTCCCTGCTCGCCGCCTCGCCCTCGACGCCGTCGGCGCAGACGGCCGGCGAGCGGATCGGCCAGGTCAGCTTTCCGACCTCGTGCGCGCCCGCCGTGCAGAAGCCGTTCGAGCGCGCCGTCGCGCTGCTTCATTCGTTCTGGTACATCGAAGCTGCGAAGGCATTCACCGCGGTGACGCAGGCCGATCCCGACTGCGCCATCGGGTACTGGGGGCTGGCCATGAGCCAGTGGACCCAGATCTGGGCGCCGCCGCAGCCGGCCGCCCTCAAGCGCGGCCTGGACGCCGCGGAGAAGGCGAAGGCGGCAAACGCGAAGACGGCGCGCGAGCGCGAGTACATCGCGGCCGCCGAGGCGTTCTTCAAGGATGCCGACACGCTGGATCATCGGACGCGCGCGCAGGCGTACGCACGCGCCATGGAGCAGGTGTCAGCGAAGTACCCGAACGATCGCGAGGCGGCGATCTTCTACGCGCTGGCCCTGCAGGCCACGGCCGATCCGCATGACAAGACGTACGCCAACCAGCGCAAGTCGGCGGCGCTCGCGGAAAAGGTCTTCGCGGCCGAGCCGAATCATCCGGGCGCGGCGCACTACATCATTCACGCCTACGACTATCCGCCGATCGCGAGGCAGGGGCTCGGCGCGGCCGGCCGCTACGCCCAGTTCGCGCCGACGGTGCCGCATGCGCTGCACATGCCGTCGCACATCTACGTGCTGCTCGGCATGTGGCCGGAGACGATCCAGAGCAACGTCCTCGCCGCCGCCGCCGAGAAGGATCGCGGCAATCCCGACGACCGCATGCATGCCCTCGACTACCTCGTCTACGGATACCTGCAGCAGGCGCAGGACGCCGAGGCAAAGAAGATCGTCGATGAGGCGCGCGGGATCATGACGGACCTGGCCGCGCGCAACTACAATTCCGGGCGCGCCACCGCGGCCTTTGCCATGGCGGCGATCGAGGCGCGCTTCACGATGGAGCGCGGTCGCTGGGCCGAGGCGGCGGCCATCGAGCCCCGGCCGACGCGCTTTGCGCACACCGATGCGATGATTCACTTCGCGCGCGCGATCGGCGCCGCCCGCTCCGGCAACGCGGCGCAGGCCCGCGCCGAGACGGACACCCTCGGCCGCCTGCGCGAGACACTGCAGCAGAACAAGGACGCGTACTGGGCCGAGCAGGTCGAGATCCAGCGTCGCGCCGCCGCGGCGTGGACGGCCCGCGCCGAGGGCAAGACGGACGACGCGCTGTCGCTGATGCGCTCGGCGGCCGAGCTGGAGGCGACCACGGAAAAGCACAACATCTCGCCGGGGCCGATCGCGCTCGCGCGCGAGCTGCTGGGCGACATGCTGCTCGACATGCGCGAGCCTGCCAAGGCGGTCGCCGAGTACGAGACGGCGCTGACCGTCGCGCCGAACCGCTTCAAGGCGCTCTACGGGCTGGGCCGAGCGGCCGAGCTGGCCGGCGACGGGGATCGGGCGCGCGCCGCCTACGGCAAGCTCCTCACGATCGCGGCGGCCTCCGACGGCGCGCGCCCCGAGCTGGCGCGGGCCAAAGCGGCCGTCGGGAGGTAACCGCCGATGTCACCCTTCGCCTCGGCACGGATGTACATGTGGGCGCCATCGCTCGGAGTGGCCTGGCGGCGATTCCTGGCGACGATCGTCGCGCGCGCCGGCGTCGACGTCACCGTGATGGATGAGGGCGACCCGACGCCGCTCGACGAGCTGTGGCAGCGCGCCGACATGGGGTGCATGTTCATGTGCGGCTATCCGTGGGCGATGCGTCGCGATCGGCCGCGTCTGCTCGCCGCGCCGGTGCCGTCGCCGCCCCGCTACGGCGATCGCCCCGTGTACGTGACCGATTTCATCGTACGCGCCGACAGCGCCTACACGCGCGTCGAAGACACGTTCGGCGGGACGATCGCGTACTCCGTCGAGCATTCGCATTCGGGCTACAACGCGCCCCGCTATCACCTTCTGGCCTATCGCACGCCCGAGCGCGAGCGCCTGTACGGCTCGGTCATCGGGCCCTTCGTGCGTCAGCGGCCGGTGATCGAGGCCGTCATCGACGGCCGTGCCGACGTGGCCGCCGTCGACGGGTACGGACTCGACTTGCTGCGGCGTCACGCGCCCGAGGTCGGCAGTCGCGTGCGGGTCATCGACACGACGCTGCCGGCGCCGAGCGCGCCGCTCGTCGCCTCGCCCGGCACGCCGCCTGATGCCTGCGAGAAGCTGACGGCGGCGCTCCTGGACGCGCACACGATGCCGGAGCTGAAAGCGACGCTCGACGACGTGCTGATCTCGCGATTCGTCCGCGTCGAGCCGGCGGACTTCGACGTCTTCCTCGAGCGCGAGCGCGCCGCCGAAGCCGCCGGCTATCCCAGACTCGCCTGACATCCCCCTGAAAGGATCACGCATGAAGCGTGTGGCTGTCGTCGTGCTGTTCGTGACCTCGTGCATGCTGGCGGGCGGGACGCCCGCCGCGTTCGCCGAGGATCTGACCGTGGCACTCTCGAGCCTGTCGACGGAGACGCTCGATCCGATCCTGGGCGGCCATATCGTGAAGTTCTATCTCGATCAGATCTTCGATTACCTCGTCGGGATGACGGCCGACGGCCAGCTCTCGGCCGACGGCGGCATTGCCACGCGCTGGGAGGCTTCGGCCGACCACAAGCGGTGGACCTTCTATCTGCGCCGCGGCGTGAAGTTTCACAACGGCGACGACCTCACGTCGGAGGACGTGAAGTTCAGCCTGCAGCGCGCGATGGGCAAGCGCTCGACGACCGGCTACGCCGAGCCGCTGCGCGTGCTCATCAAGGACATCGACACACCGGCGCCGGACCGCGTCGTGATCGTGACGAAGGAGCCGACCTCGATCATTCCACAGTATCTGTCGCGCGGTCTCGCCACGGAAGGCATGATCGTGCCCAAGAAATATCTCGAGGCGAAGGGTGACGACGCCTTCGCCCGGAGCCCGGTGGGCAGCGGCCCCTACCGGTTTGTGGAGCAGGTGATCGGCTCGCACATCAAGCTCGAGGCCGTGCCGTCGCACTGGCGCGCCGGGGTTCCGAAGTACCGGACACTGACGTTTCGCATCGTCCCGGAGGAGACCACGCGCATCGCGTTGCTCCGCCGCGGCGAGGTCGACATCCTCGAGGTCAGCCGCGAGCGCGTGAAGGAGCTCCAGCGTGCCGGCGTGCCGATCGTCATGAAGCGGCAGGATGCGCACGTCGACTTCTGGTGGATCCTGCCGTGGACGAATTCACCGATCCGGGACAAGCGGGTGCGCGAGGCGCTGAACATCGCCATCGACCGCGCGGAGCTGATCGACTCGGTCTTCGCCGGCATGGCGGAGCCGGGGGCGGTGCCGTTCGCGATGGCCAGCGCGATCCGCGACGTCAAGTTTCGAATCACTCCCGAGCACGTCTATCCGTACGATCCCGCGCGGGCCAAGCAGCTCCTCGCCGACGCCGGCTATCCGAACGGGTTTCCGATGGAGCTCTACGCCTACCAGCTGCCGGGCCTGCCCGAAGGACGCGCGATGGCAGAGGCGCTGGCGGGCTACTGGCACAAGCTCGGGGTGCAGACCACGCTCGTCCCGGTCGACTACGTCGCGTTCCGCAAGAAGTGGTTCGATCGGTCGGCGCCCGGCGCGCTCGGCTACTACAACCAGTCGAATCGCGACTGGCTCGGCACCTACGCGATGATCGACAAGTGGACGAACCCGACGCAGAAATCGGCGTCGATCAACGACCCTGAGCTCGACAAGCTCGTTGGCGCGGTGCTCGCGGAGACGGATCGCGAGAAGGTCAACAACCTGATGCGCTCGATCTTTCAGCGGCTACGCAGCGAGCACCTGGGCATCCCGCTCGTGTATCTGCACAGCGCCTACGCGACGTCGAAGAAGATCTCGAAGTGGAATCCGGGCTCGGTGATGTACGACCTCAACATCGACGAGCTCGTCCGCCAGCGGTAGGCCTCCGGTAACCGCGGACGGGCCCTCGACGTCCGCGGTCACGAAATCGGCAACACACCGGCGACCGACGGCTTGACACCGCGGCGCGACTGCTAGAGTATTCGCTCCGCAGGCCTGAGGTAAACGTGCAGTACTCTCCTCACTACTCACTGGTCCCCGCCTGGAGCCGGCCAAGGTTCCCGCGGCATTCCGCGCGAGCACCGCCTTCGCGCGAACCCTCTCGAACTCCCTGAGTGACCATGTCCGCCGCCGTCGCGGCACGACGCATCGGGAGCGCCGACGAGAGAGGAGGCGTCATGAGCACGTTGATCACGCTCGGCATTCGAGGGTGCGCGCACAGGGCCTCGCTGTTGTGCTTCGTCGTCGTGACTGTCCTGACGATCTTGCCGGGACCCCATGGTGTCCGCCCGGCCGCCGCTGGTCCGATCCTCGAGATCACGAATCCACGATTCGATTCGGCGACGCTGACACTTTCTGATCTCGTCGTGTACGGGACGCGCATCGACGACGTGACCGGGAACTCGGTACCGACGAGCAAGGAGTTCCTGGAGGCAGGTGACGCCAGCGACAATATCGTCCTCGCGCCTGGTGCCGTCACATTCTTCATCGCGAATTTCGAGATCGAGAAGTACTTCGTCTCGACGGTGGATCGGCGGGGCGAGCACGAGACGAGCGTGCTCTTCGTGACCCAGCTGCGAAAGCTCCGCCCTGGATGGATCGCCGACCCGAGAGGCGAAGCGGCGATCGCGCTTGCGCTTGACTTCCGAATCGCGGCGGATTCGCCCGCCCCGGGGACGATCTTCGACGTCGTCGACGGGCGGAATCCGAACCTACCAGGATGGTTCGTCGGAACGGAGACCGACCTGGCGACGGGTGAAGTCACGGGAGCATACACGGGTCCTGTCGAGATCCTCGCGGTAGCAGACGCCGCCACACTCACTCCCGAGGCGTCGTCCCTGACGCTGCTTGGGTCGAGCGTCCTTCTCGTGATGGCATGCGGCCGGCGATGCTTGCGCGCGCGGCGCTCGCGCGTGGGGAACGCGCGGTCGTGCGCGTCGATTCTCATGACGCTGTCCGTCGGAGCCATGCTCTTCCTTGCCGCACCGGGACGTTCGGCGTACGCCGGCCCCATCATCAAGGTGAGCAATCCGAGCTTCGACTCGGCGAGGTTCACGTTGTCCGATCTCGTCGTGTACGGGGCCGGGGTGGACGACTTCGGACGGAGGGAGCAGTTCCAGTTTTTCTCGCCCGGGACGGCCGGCGACGATATCCAGCTCGATCCCGGCACGAGCATCATCCGCATTGCACCGTTCGAGATCGAGACGTACTTCATCTCGACCACCGATGCCACGGGCGAGCACGAGACCAATGTCTTTGACGTCCGGCAGTTGATGCCGAAACGGATCGGGTTCTTGGTCGCGCTCAACAACGCCGTGGTGCCTTCGCTCGACTACCAGACGGCTGCCGAGCCGCCGCCCGCCGGAACAGTCCTGAACGTCGTCGACGGCCTGAGCCCGACACTACCCGGATGGTTCTTTGGAACCGGCTCGGATTTCGCAACGGGGCAGGTAACGGGGACGTTCACTGGCCAGGTCGAGTTCCTGGCGGACGTGGTCGACGTGTCCACGACGGTCCCGGAACCGTCGACGATCGTGCTATGCGGCGTCGCATTGGTGAGCTCGGTTCTCGTCAGGCGAGCTTTCCGAGGAAAGCAGAGTCGGACGCGCGCGCTCGAGGTGCGGGAACGTCTGGGAGGGACGGCGGGGCGCTATACTCACTAGGCCATGGCCTACAATGCGTGGTTCTCCTGCATCAACGGCTGCCCTGGGGAATTCGATCTCAGGGAGGTCATCTACCGCTGTCCAACCTGCGGCGACCTGCTCGAGGTCCAGCACGACGTCGAGGCGCTCAAGTCGCGCTCGGCGGCGGCGTGGATCCAGCTCTTCGACGACCGCTATCGCCGCAACGTCTATCCGTACGGCTCAGGGGTGTGGGGCAAGAAGGAGTGGGTGGTGCCCTTCATCGACAACGAGAACATCGTGTCGATGTACGAGGGCAACTCGAACCTCCTGTGGGCCGACCGCTTCGGCAAGCAGCTCCACGTCGAAGATCTCTGGATCAAGCAGTGCGGCAACTCGCACACGGGGTCGTTCAAGGACCTCGGCATGACCGTGCTCGTTTCCGTGGTCCGCCAGATGATCGCCGGCGGCGTGCCGATCGACGCCGTTGCCTGCGCCTCCACCGGCGACACCTCGGCGGCGCTGGGCGCCTACTGCGCGGCGGCGGGCATTCCCGCTGCGGTCCTGCTGCCCAAGGACAAGGTCTCGATCGCCCAGCTCGTGCAGCCGCTCGCCAACGGTGCGCTCGTCCTTTCGCTCGACACCGACTTCGACGGGTGCATGGCCGTCGTGCAGGAGATCACCAAGGAGAAGCGGATCTACCTCGCGAACTCGATGAACAGTCTGCGTATCGAGGGCCAGAAGACCGTCGCCATCGAGATCGTGCAGCAATTCGACTGGGAGGTCCCAGACTGGATCGTCATTCCCGGCGGTAACCTCGGCAACGTGCACGCGCTGGGGCAGGGGTTCGTGATGATGCAGGAGCTGGGCCTCATCAACAAGCTGCCGCGCATCGCGCTGGCCCAGGCCGAGCGCGCCAACCCGCTCTACCGCTCGTTCCAGGAGGACTTCAAGACGTTCGAGCCGATCGCCGCGCAGCCGACGCTGGCCATGGCCATTCAGATCGGCAATCCGGTGAGCGTCAAGCGCGCCATTCGCACCCTGCAGCGGTTCAACGGTGTGGTCGAGCAGGCCACCGAGCAGGAGCTCGCCGACGAGGCGGCGCGGGCCGACCGAACCGGGATGTTCAATTGCCCGCACACCGGCGTGGCGCTGGCCGTCCTGCGCAAGCTCGTCGAGCGCAAGGTGATCCGCTCGAGCGAGCGCGTCGTCGTCATCTCGACGGCCAACGGCCTGAAGTTCGCCGACCAGAAGGCGGCCTATCACATGGGCGTGCTCGAGGGGATCAAACCGTCGCATCGCAACAAACCGGTCGAGCTGCCCGCCGATCCCAAGCGGGTGGCCCGGGCCATTGCTCGTCACGTCGAGAAGGTCAAGCTGCTGGTGTCCTGATGACCGACCACGTCGAGCCGTCCAGGAAGCCGCTGGGCCCGAGCACGCTGTCCGTGCACGGCGGGGAGCCCCGCCCGAAGCCGGCGAACGCGCTGGCCACGCCGATCGTGCAGACGGCGACGTTCACGTTCGCCAACACCCAGGAGCTGAAGGACTACTTCGACGGCAGGATCGATCGGGTCGAGTACGGGCGTTACGGCAATCCGACGCAAAAGATCGCGGAGGCCAAGCTCGCGGCGCTCGAGGGCGCCGGCGACTGCCTGCTGTTCGCGAGCGGCATGGCCGCCATGACGACGGCGCTGCTCGCGATGCTCTCGCGCGGCACGCACGTCGTCACCACGGACGACGCCTATCGACGGACGCGTCAGTTCCTCAACCAGACGCTGCAGCGCTACGGGATCGAGGTGTCCACGGTGCCGGCCGGGGACTACGAGGCGGTGGAAGACGCGATCCGCCCGACCACGCGCGTGCTGCTCAGCGAGTCGCCGACGAATCCGTACAACCGCGTGCTCAACCTCGAGCGCTTCGCGGCGATCGGCCGCCGGCACCGCGTGAAGACCGTGATCGACGCGACATTCGCCACACCCTACAACGTGCGGCCGCTCGAGTGGGGCGTGGACCTCGTGATGCACTCGGCGACGAAGTACCTCGGCGGCCACAACGACCTGCTCGCGGGCGCGGTCCTCGGCTCGCGCGAGATCGTGGACGCAGTGCGCAGCCTGCAGGGGATCACGGGGGCGATCATCGACCCCTTCGCAGCGTACCTCTTGATCCGCGGCCTCAAGACGTTCGCGCTCCGCATGGAGCGGCAGAACAGCAACGCCCAGGCCCTCGCCGAATTCCTCGAGGCCGATCCGCGCATCGCGGCGGTGCACTACCCGGGCCTGGCCACGCACCGCGAGCACGACATCGCCAAGCGCCAGATGCGCGGCTTTGGCGGCGTGGTCTCGTTCGAGGTCCGCGGCGACCTCGATGCCGCTGCGCGGGTCGTGGATGCGTGCACGATCCCGCACCTGGCCGTCTCGCTCGGCGGCGTGGAAAGCCTCATCGAGCAGCCGGCGATCATGAGCTTCTACGAGCTCACGACCGAGGAACGGCTGGAGGTCGGCATCAAGGACAATCTGATCCGCTACTCCGTCGGCATCGAGGACGCCGACGACCTCATCGCCGACCTCGCCCAGGCTCTCGACCGGCTCGGCTAGATCGAGCGATCAGTCGCGCGCGCGTGCCTCAACCGCGGCGCGCCGGCGCGCCCGGCCACGCCGGCGCCAATGGTGGCATGACGTAGGTGGCGCGTCGGCCGAGCCGCAAGCGCACGACGCGGTAACCGTTGAAAGAAACACCGCAGAACGCGACCGGGCGAAACGCCGCGGACCCGGCGGGCGAAACCTCCGGGTTCCTCCGCGCCGGACCTGGACGGCCGGCGCTTGACTCGCTCGCCCTTGACAAGCGCCGACCCGCGACGAAGAATCCCGGCACCCTTGGACCGCGCATACAAGGGAGGTGGGGCGCATTCACCGACGAACGGCCCTGAAGGTCGCGGCCGGCCTCGGCCTCTGTGTCACGGCCGGCAGGTTCGACATCCTCGCCGCTGAGGACGACAAGTCTGCTCGCCCGCGAAAAGGCGACCGCCTCGTCTTCGCCTACGGCGAACGCGCCGGCCAGGTGATCGGCCCCGCGGATCTGCCGCTCGGCGGACCCCAGCAACTGGCCTTCCCGATGGACCCCACGACCAAGGTCATCCGAGACGGGTCGCTGCTCAACCAGGTTGCTCTCATCCGGCTGGATCCAGCGCAGCTCAGCCCGGACACACGCGCCGAGGCGGCGGGCGGCGTCGTCGCCTACTCCGCCGTCTGCACGCATGAAGGGTGTCCGATCTCGATGTGGCACGCGCAATCCAAGACGCTGTTCTGCGCGTGTCACGCGTCTCGATTCGACCCGACTGATCGCGCGCGCGTCGTCGACGGTCCTGCGCCTCGACGGCTCGCCATGCTGCCGCTCAGCCCGAGCGAAGGTGGCATCGTCGCTGCTGGTGGGTTCACCGGACGGATTGGACGTCAAACGGGATAGAGGAGGTGATCGCGTAGCGCGGCGCAACGAGCGAGCCGTTCCCAGGAGGAGGATCAACGGGGATCAACGATGAGGATGGTAAGAGACCTCGTAATCGTCGTTGCGGTACTCGCGGTCACTTTGGTGCCGATGCTCGCAGACGCCCAGCGGATGATGGGCTATCGGCCGGTCACCGACCAGCGGCTCGCCGAGCCGGAACCGGCGAACTGGCTGATGACTCGCGGCAACTACCAGGGCTGGTCGTACAGCCCGCTCGATCAGATCAACACCTACAACGTGAAGAAGCTGGCCCCGGTATGGGCCTTCTCCACGGGCGTCGACTCCGGCCACCAGGCGCCGCTGCTCGTCAACAACGGCATCATGTTCGTCGCGACGCCGTACAACCAGGTCGTGGCGCTCGAGGCCAAGACCGGCAAGCTGCTCTGGCGATACAAGAAGGAGATGCCCGAGGGTCTGAGCGTCCTGCACAACACCAGTCGTGGTGTGGCCCTCTACGGCGACAAGGTTTACCTCGCCACGCACGACTGCGTGCTGGTGGCGCTCGACGCCACGACCGGTAAGGTCGCCTGGGAGCAGAAGGTCGAGGACTGGAAGACCGGCTACTACATGACCCTGGCCCCACTCGTGGCGAAGGGCAAAGTCATGGTCGGCGTCTCGGGCGGCGAGTTCGGCGTTCGTGGATTTGTGACGGCGTTCGACGCCAACACCGGGAAGCCGGCATGGAAGACGTACATGATTCCCGCGCCCGGAGAGAAGGGCAGCGAGACCTGGACGGGCGACACCTGGAAGAAGGGTGGCGGCTCCGTCTGGATGACCGGGACGTACGATCCGGCGCTGAACCTGACCTACTGGGGGACGGGCAACGCCTCACCGTGGTTCGGCGACCAGCGCCCGGGCGACAACCTCTACACCTCGTCCACGGTCGCCCTCAATCCCGACAACGGGAAGCTCACGGCGCACTTCCAGTACCACTGGAACGAGTCTTGGGACTGGGACGAGCCGGATGCGCCGATCATCGCCGACTTCACGAAGGACGGCAAAACGGTCAAAGGCCTGATCAAGCCGGCACGTAACGGGTACCTCTACCGGTTCGAGCGCAGTGCCGACAAGATCTCGTTCGTGTCGGCCACTCCGTACGTCAAGCAGAACGTCTTCAAGAGCATCGACCCGACGACGGGCCGGCCCACGTATAACGAGGACCGCATCCCGCGCACGGGCAAGCGCGCGGACTTCTGCCCCTCGCTGTGGGGAGGCAAGGACTGGCCATTCGCGGCCTACAATCCGAAGACCGCGATGCTCTACATTCCCGCCAACGACAACCACTGCGGCTATATGGAGGGCAAGGTTCAGAAGTACGAGGCCGGCAAGTGGTGGACGGGCGTCGACATCCCCGATATCGGGTTCGCGGTCGACAAGACCGCCAGGCACTTCGGCGAGGTTCAGGCCTGGGACGTCAGCGCGAACAAGCGCGTCTGGAGTCACCTGTTCCCCGAGTCGATGAACTGGGGTCCGGTCATGACGACGGGCGGCGGGCTCGTCTTCAACGGCGGCACGAATGACCGGTATTTCCGGGCGTTCGATGCGAGCACCGGGGAAGTCCTCTGGCAGTTCCGCACGAATTCCGGCATCACGGCGCCGCCGGTCTCGTTCGCCGTGGACGGCGTTCAGTACGTCGGTGTTGCCTCCGGCTGGGGCGTGGATCCGGCGTTCCAGCAGGGGCTGCTCTCCGACCTGCTCGGCTGGCAGAAGGACGTGCCACAGGGTGGCGTCGTCTGGGTGTTCGCGGTAGGGCAGTAGAGCGATGAGCGCGTCTCGGCGGTCGGTGGCCCTCGTCGCCGCCGGCCGCCGGGATGCCGCGCGCACATGCTGAGACTCGTCCCCGCCATCGTCAGCATCGTGGTCATCGCCGCCACGGTCACCACGGCCGTGGCGCCGACGCGCGCCGATTACGTCGCCAGCGCGTTTACCGTGAGCATCGACAATCCGACGGTCAAGCGCGGCAGCACCGCCGTGATCGTCGCGACCATTTCCCCTCGGGAGGGCTTCCGGATCACCGAGTCGTATCGCCACCGGATCGTGAATCTGTCAGGCGATGGCGGTGTCGACGTCGCTCGAAGAGTCGTCAGGGGCTCGGTGACGGACGGTACCGTGGTCTTCCGCGTCGAAGTGGTCCCGAAAACGGCCGGGCCGCATCTGATCGTCGGCGTCTTCCGCTTCAGCGTCAACAACGGCGAGCGGCTCGATATCAAGGCGGCGCCCTTCGAGTCGACCGTCACCGCGACAGACTGACCTGCGAAAAATTCCTTGCACGTGACAGCGCGCCACACTGAGTGGGGCGCGCCGGGCAAACTGTTTCAACCCGTGGGCCTATGAGCCCGGTCTCGCCACCGGCACCCCCCTTGCACTGAGGTCGTGTAACGTCGGGCGCTCCAGACGCATCAAGAAGGGGGGAAGCCTGAATGAGCTATCGCTGGCCGGCGCTCAAAATACTGGTGCTCGTGGCGAGCATTCTCGTCCGCTACGACACGATGGAGATTCTCGTCTACGTCGAGCCGAGCGCGGAGGTCCAGACGGCGGCCGAGTTCGTCGCACATGCGTGCGACGTGGCCCATTCGCTCGATCTCGCGCTGCCCACCCCCTACCGCATCCAGTGGGGCAAAGAGCTCCCGAACGGCGCCGTTCTGCCTGATTCGTCCAAGGTCATGACCGGAATGCTCACGCCGAGGGTCTGTACCAGGACGTAGTGACACCTCCAGCCACTCCTAATCGATGACCTGATCGGCCTGGATCAGCAGTGTGGGCGGCACGGTGAGACCGAGCGCGTTCGCTGTCTTGCGGTTGATGACGAGTTCGAACTTCCTGGAGCGCTCGACAGGCAGGTCGGCCGGCTTCGCGCCCTTGAGGATCTTGTCGACATAGGCGGCGGCCCGCCGGAAGCTGTCGATAAAGTCCGGGCCATAGCTGACGAGGCCGCCCGCGACGACGTCGCCGCGACTCGCAAACATCGACGGTAGCTTCACGCGCCGGAGCTGCTCGACGACACGCGCGCGGTTCTCCTGCAGGAACGGGTCAGGAAGGACCACGATCGCCTCGGCACGCTGTGCGGCCACGGCCGTGAACGCTGCGGGCACCGCGTCGGTTCGTGTGACGTCGTGAACGCTCAGCGTCATGCCGAGCGCCCGTGCCGATGTCTCCAGAGGCCCCAGCATGGTGCGCATGCTTCGATTCGTCGAGGTCTGGACGACGGCGACGCGCGTCAGGCGGCCGCGCAGCGCGCGGAGCAGCTCCAACCACTTGCGGCTGATCTCATCGAGCGCGAGCGCAGTCCCTGTCACATTGCCCTCAGGGCGCGCGAAGCTGCGCACGAGCCCGCTGCCGACGGGATCCGCGACGGTGACGATGACGATCGGAATGACGCGAGTGGCCTGCATTGCCGCCAGGGCCGTCGATGTGCCGGGCGCGACGATCATGTCGACGGGCAGCGCCGCCAGCTCGCCGGCCAGCCCCGGCAGACGCTCCGTCCCGCCGCCGGCGTCGCGCTGCTCGAGCGTGTAGTGGCGACCCTCGATGTGTCCGAGCTCTTTCAATTCCTCACGAAATACCGCGAGCGACGAGGCGGCCGTCTCGTGCGAGGCGGGGTTGAGCCATCCGATCTTCTTCGCCGATTGTCCGCGGGACGGCACCGGCGAGCCGAGCAGGAGCGCCACGCCAGTGAGAAACGCGCGCCGGCGCATCAGACCTCCAGCCACTCCTTCCGCACGGTTTCGTTGCGCGTGAGGTCCGCCGGCGTGCCCTCGAAGACCACGCGGCCGTGGCCCATCACGTAGACGCGGCGCGAGATCGTCAGGGCGATCGTGAGCTTCTGCTCGACGAGCAGAATGGCCACGCCGCGCGCGGCGATCTGCACGAGGAGATCGGCGACCTGCTTGACGAGCATCGGCGCCAGGCCCTCCGTCGGCTCGTCGATCATGATCAGGTCGGGATCGCCCATGAGCGTGCGGCAGATCGTGAGCATCTGCTGCTCGCCGCCGGAGAGGACGCCGCCGGGATTGTCGGCGCGCTGGCGCAGCGCCGGGAACATGCCGAACATGTCGTCCATCGTCCAGCGGCCGGCGCGCCGCATGTTCTTCACGCCGAGCAGGAGATTCTGGCGCACGGTGAGGGTGGGGAAGATGTCGCGGTTCTCGGGGACGTAGCCGAGGCCCTTGCGCGCGATCACGTAGGGCGGCAGGCCGCAGATTTCCTCGTCGCGGAAGCGGACGGAGCCGGTGGCCTGCACGTCGCCCATGATGGCCTTGATGGTCGTCGAGCGGCCGACGCCGTTGCGACCGAGGAGGCTCACGATCTCGCCCTCGCCCACGCGCAGGCTCACGGATCTCAGGATGTGGCTCTTGCCGTAGAACGCATGGAGATCGGAGACGGTCAGCATCAAGCCACCCCCTGTGGAACGCCCAGGTAGGCTTCCTGCACGGCGGCGTTGGCGCGAATGCGCTCGGGCGTGTCGTGCGCGATGACCTCGCCGTAGACGAGCACGGCGATGCGATCGGCGAGGTCGAACACCACGCTCATGTCGTGCTCGACCATCAGCAGCGTCTTGCCCGCCGTGACCTGGCGGATCAGCGCGATGACGTGCTCGGTCTCGCTGCGGCTCATGCCCGCCGTGGGCTCGTCGAGCAGGATGACGTCGGCGCCGCCGGCGATGGTGATGCCGATCTCGAGCGCGCGCTGCTCCGCGTAGGACAACACGCCGGCCGGGACGTCGCGGCGCGCGGTGAGGTTCAGCTGCTCCAGGACGGTCTCGGCGCGCTCGTTGACCTCGCGAGCGACGCCGATGCGGTGCCAGAACGAATAGCGATAGCCGGCCGCCCACAGCACCGCACAGCGGATGTTCTCGAACACGCTCATGCGCGTGAAGATGTTGGTCACCTGGAACGAGCGCGCCAGCCCGCGGCGGTTGATCTCGTACGGCGTGAGGCCCGTGACGTCCTCGCCGCGGACGCGGATGCGGCCGGTGGTGACCGGATATTTGCCCGTGATGAGGTTGAACAGCGTGGATTTGCCGGCGCCGTTGGGTCCGATCAGCGCCTGACGCGTGCCCGCCTCGATCGCCAGGCTGACGCCGCGAATGATCGGCGTCGCGCCGAACGACTTGCGGACCTCGACCAGCTCGACGGCCGGCGTGGTCATCACAAGCTCTGATTCGCCTCGTTGAAGGCGGCCGCGGCGCGCGGTGCCGTCCGACGCACACCGAGCGCCCCCACCACGACGAGCGCCGCAAAACCCAGCCACGGCGTGAGTGTGCGCGGCGCGACAGCCATCCAGAACAGCCGCTTCGTCGCGCCGGCGCCCTCCGACACGGCGACGAAGTGCAGCAGCTCGAGCAGCCCGATGACGCCGACCACGGCGAGAAGGCCGAGCGCGCCCGTCACGAGATAGGGCGCCACGAGCCGGCCCAGCCGTCCCGACCGCCAGGCCGGCGCGTGCAGCATCAGGATGCCGGCCACCCCCATCGGCACGAACAGCACGGTGATGAGGAAGAGGACGCCGAGGTAGAGCAGCCACATGCCCGTGTAGTCGCTCAGCATGGATTGCAGGAAGGTGAAGATCACGGCGCCGATGATCGGGCCGACGAAGTAGCCGATGCCGCCGATGTAGGCCATGAGCAGCACGGCGCCCGAGGCAGTGAGCCCCATGTTCTCGGCGGTGAGGATCTCGTAGTTGACCGCGAAGAGGCCGCCGGCAATGCCCGCAAAGAAGCCCGCCGCGCAGAAGGACACGAAGCGGACGCGGTGCTGGCTGTAGCCGACGAACTCCGCGCGCTCGGGATTGTCGCGCACGGCGTTGGCCATGCGGCCCACGGGCGTGCGCGAGAACGCGTACATCGCCAGCGCGGCCACGACGAGCCAGAAGGCGATGAGGTAGTAGACCTGTCGGTCGCGCGTGAACTCCAAGCCGAAGAGCAGGGGAGCCTTGGAGCGATTGGTGGTGATGCCTTCTTCACCCCCGAAGAAGCGGTCGAAGATCAGCGACGAGGCCGCCATCAGCTCGGCGACGCCGAGCGAGATCATCGAGAACACCGTGCCGGCGCGCCGCGTGGAGAACGACCCGAACAGGACCGCGAAGGCGAGGCCGCCGAGCGCGCCGACGAGCGGGAGCAGCGGCACGGGCAGCCAGAGCGCGCCGCGCCCGGCCATGTTCAGTACGTGGGCGGCGATGAAGCCCCCGATGCCGAAGTACACGGCGTGGCCGAACGACAGCATGCCGCCCTGACCGAGCAGCATGTTGAAGGACAGCGCGAAGATGACCGCGATGCCCATCTGGTTCATGATCGCCAGCGCCGTCCCCGTGCGGACGAGCTGCGGCAGGATCACCAGCACCACGGCCGCCGCGAGCCACAGGCCCAGCCGCCTCGCGCGCACGGCGCGGGCGACGCCGGGCACGGCGAAGGGACGCGTGGCCACGGGCGTGCTCACGTCTCGCGCGTTCCGAAGAGACCGGTGGGTCTCAGAATGAGCGTCAGCACGAGCAGCACGTACGGCAGGATCGGCGCCACCTGGGCGATCGTCACCTTCCACAGGTCGTGCAGCGCGCCACCTGTATTGACCTGCACGCCGACGGCGGCCAGCGTGCCGCCGACCGAAACGTCCATGGCCACGGCGAAGGTCTGCACGATGCCGATCAGCAGCGACGCCACGAAGGCGCCAGTGATCGAGCCCAGGCCGCCGATCACGACGACGACGAAGACGATGCTGCCGAGCACCTGGGCCATGCCGGGGAAGGTTCCGAGCACCGGTCCCGCGATCACGCCGGCCAGGGCGGCCAGCGCCGAGCCGATACCGAAGACGACCATGAAGACGCGCGGCACGTTGTGGCCGAGCATGGCCACCATCTGCGGGTGGGTGAGCGAGGCCTGGATGATCAGGCCGGCGCGCGTGCGCGTGAGGATCACGAAGATGAACGCGAAGATCGCCACCGAGATCACGAGCATGAACGCCTTGTAGGCGGGGAAGCTCGAGCCGAAGGCGCGGAACAGCGGAAAGTCGAGCAGGGCCGGGACCTGGTAGCTCTTCGCGGGCCGGCCCCACACGAGCTGCACGATTTCCTCGATCACGATGGCGACGCCGAAAGTGAAGATCAGCTCCGCGATGTGGCCGAAGCGATGCACGCGGCGCAGGCCGTGACGCTCGACGAGGGCGCCGAGCAGGCCGACCACGATGGGGGCGATCACGAGCGCGGGCCAGAATCCCAGACGCAGGCCGAGGGTGAAGGCGACATAGGCGCCGAGCATGTAGAAGGACGCGTGGGCGAAGTTGAGCACGCCCATCATGCCGAAGATGAGCGTGAGCCCGCTCGAGAGCATGAAGAGCAGCATGCCGTAGACGAGCCCGTTGAGAATCGAGAAGAGGATCAGCTGGAACATCGGATGGAGCGGCGGGCGGGGTGGTCAACGCCCCGCCCGCCCTCGCGGCCCGTCTAGGTCGGGCGCTGCATCTTGCAGGTGGTGGGCTGCGTCGCCTTGTCGCGGTCGACCTTGGTCTCGAGCGAGAGGCCGAAGCCCGAGGCGTCGAGGTCGTGCTTGATGTTCTTGTTGGTGTGGACCGAGATGTAGATCGGCATCTGCAGCTGGTGGTCCTGGCGCCGCATCACCAGCTGGTCGCCACTGAGGTTCGTGTACTCCATGCCCTCCAGCGCCGCCGCGACCTTGTCCACGTCGGTGGTGCCGGCCTTCTTGATGGCCAGCGCCAGCATGTTGAGCGCGGTGTTGATGCGCGGCTGGTTGATGTCGTTCTGCGGGTGCAGCTTGCGGTAACCGGTGATGTAGTCGCTGAGCGCCTTCGGCGCGTTCGGATTGCCGGGATGGCTCTCGTGCACGAGGCGGATGCGATCGATGCCGGCGGCGCCGATGGCCGCCGTCACGCCGTCGGAGGCCGCATAGTACGTGTAGAAGGGCACCTTGAGCCCGCCGTCGTTGGCGGCCTTGGCGAGCGCCACCATGTCGGCACCCCAGTTGCCCGTGATCACCGCGTCGGCGCCGGAGGCCACGATCTTCTGCACGTACGGCGAGAAGTCCTTCACCTTGCCGATCGGGTGCAGCTCGTTGCCGACGATCTGGATGTCCGGGCGCTTCTTGCCGAGCATGCTCACGGCGCCCTCGGCCACCGCCTTCCCGAACGAGTAATCCTGGCCGATGATGTACATCTTCTTGATCTTCGGGTTGACCGCGATGACGTCGGTCAGCGCCGCCATCTTCATGTCCGCCTCGGCGTCGAAGCGGAAGTGCCAGTAGTGGCACTTGTCATTGGTCAGGGCCGGGTCCACCGCCGAGTAGTTCAGATAGAGGATGCGGTTGCCGGCGTTGCGCTCGTTGTGCTTGAGGACGGCGTCGGAGATCGCGTGCGCGACGCCCGAGCTGTTGCCCTGGAACACGAACGGGATGCCGTCGCCGATGACCTTCTTGAGCTGGATGAGGCTTTCTTGAGGACTCACCTTGTTGTCGAGGGGCACGACCTCGATCTGCCGTCCGAGCACTCCGCCCGCCTTGTTGATGCCGTCGGCCGCGTACTTGAACTGGTTGAGACCGTTCTCGCCGGTGGCGGCGAAGGGACCGGAGAGCGGATCGACGAACGCGACCTTGACGGGGTCCGCCGGGGTCGCGGACGACGCGAGCCCGGCGACGAGTGCCACGATCACGAGGAATGCGACGGCGCTGTACCGAGTGGACATCGTTGGCCTCCCTGTAGGGTGGCGGCTACGGTGACACGGCAGCCGGTCGTTGACAAGAGCGCGCCGGCACTGTCGAGGATGTTGGCGATTCCATCAGGGCCACCGCGCCCGACACGCACAACTGCACTGAAGTATTGGGCTTCCCACATCCGGCACGCGAAATGCCAGTTCCCATGCCCGACCGCGGCAAATGGGCGCAGGTTGTCAAGCCGGCTGACAGGGGGCGGTCGTCAGCCGCAGATTTGAAGCGTCTGTAGTGGCCTCGTCGTGCTCGCGGTCGCGCCAGTACGGGCATTTGCGGCCTTCCGTCCGTACGACGCGACCGCGGGCAGCGGGTTCTGCGGCGGTTCGCCCGTCAGAAGCCGAGCGCGAGACGCGCCGGCGACGTCCGACCTTCGATCCCAAACGCGATCTCGCCGGCGGCCTCCGGGTCGACGTAGGTCTCGAAGACGCGGTCCCAGATCGTGAGGCGGGATCCGAGATTCGCCGTGTGATGCTCGGGGTTCCGGCTGTGGTGAACGTGGTGATAGCGCGGCGTCACGAACACCCGCTCGAGCCAACGCGAGCGCCACGTCACGTTCATGTGCATCCAGTTGTTCTGGAAGAAGCCCTCCGCGAAGATGAGCATGAACAGCCACGGCGGCGCGTGATGTAGCAGCGGCGCGCAGAACGCAAACGGAAGGTTGAACAGCACCTGATTCGGCACGGACGCGCGGACGCCGGCCAGCCAGTACATGTACGGCGGCGAGTGGTGCCAGCGATGGATCCGCCACAGGTACCGCGTATGCATCAGCCGATGCACCGCGTATAGCCCGAGATCGGCGAGGACGTAGTAGAGAACGAGCCGGACGACGAGAGGCAGGTCGAGCAGGCTTCGGAGAGCGAAGTCGTCGGGCCTGATCAGCGCGCGGCTGAGGTAGACGGAGACGGGCAGAAACACGAAGCCGTAAATCGCGAGCGCGATGAGGTCGTCCCGGAGGACGGCGCGGTAGTTCAGCGGGCGGGCGGGTCTGAGCAGCTCAGCGACGGTGAAGAGCAGACCGAAGCCAAAGAACAGAATCGGCCAGTGCAGATAGCTGCTCATCATCGAGCAGCCGGGCGCAAGAAACGTACCGTGGCCGGAGCCGCTCTGGGACGGCGGATGTGCCCCGCAGCGCAAACGATTGCATGGTTCGACGGGCAAATTCTTGCGGACCGCGTCGCGGGCGGCCGCGCGGCGTTGACAAGCCCCGGCTCTGCCCGTATAAGCGCGGGCGTGTCCGCGCCGCGCGAGCCGATTCTCGCCGTCCATGATCTCACCGTCCGCTTCGGCGGCATCGTTGCGCTCGATGGTGTGTCCTTCGACGTGGGGGAGGGCCAGATCGTCGGGCTCATCGGTCCCAACGGCGCGGGCAAGACGACGCTGTTCAACTGCCTGAGCCGGCTCTACACGCCGCAGCGCGGCGACGTGCGTTTTCGCGGCCGCTCGCTGCTCGCGCTGCCGCCGCATCGCATCGCCGATCTCGGCATCGGCCGCACCTTCCAGAACCTCGCGTTGTTCCCGACGCTGAGCGTGCTGCAGAACGTGATGATCGGCGTGCACAGCCGCACGCGGAGCGACTTCCTCAGCAACGCCCTGCGGCTGCCATGGGTGGGGCGCGAGGAGTCGGAGATTCGCGAGCGCGCGCGCGAGCTGCTGGCGTTCCTGGATCTCACCGCGGTCGCCGGCCACCCGGCGGCGGGGCTGCCGTTCGGCACGCTCAAGCGCGTCGAGCTGGCGCGCGCGCTGGCGGGCCATCCGGCGTTGCTGCTCGTCGACGAGCCCGCGGGAGGTCTGAACCACGAGGAGGTGGGGGCGCTGGCCGCGCTGCTGCGCACGATCCGCGATCGGCGTGGCGTCACGATCCTGCTCGTGGAGCATCACATGGGGCTCGTGATGCAGATCTCCGACGCCGTGGTCGTCCTGGACTTCGGCCGCAAGATCGCCGAGGGCCGGCCCGCCGAGGTCCAGCGCAATCCCGAGGTCATCCGCGCCTATCTCGGCGCCGACGAGACGGCCGAGGTACCTCGCTGATGGCGGCGCTGCTCGAGGCGCGCGGGCTCCATGCCCAGTACGGATGGACGAAGGTTCTGCACGGAATCGACTTCGCCGTGGAGGAGGGCGGCATCACGACGATCCTGGGCGCCAACGGCGCCGGCAAGACGACGACGCTGCGCGCGGTGTGCGGCATGGTGAAGACGGCGGGAGAGATCCGCTTCGCCGGCCAGCGCATCAACGGGCGCGCGACGGAGGCGCTCGTGCGGCTCGGCATCGGCCATGCGCCGGAGGGCCGTGGCACGTTCGTGAACCTCAGCGTCGAGGAAAACCTGCGCCTGGGCGCCTACGCCCGTGGCGGGGGCGGCAGCGTGGCGCAGGATCTCGAGCGCGTCTATGGCTACTTTCCCGTCCTCGCGCAGCGCAAGAAGCAAGCCGGCGGCACCCTCTCCGGGGGCGAGCAGCAGATGTTGGCGGTCGCCCGCGCGCTGATGCTGCGGCCGCGGCTGTTGCTGCTGGACGAGCCGTCGCTGGGGCTGGCGCCGCTCGTCGTGCGCGAGATCCTTCGCATCGTGCGCACCATCAATCGCGAGGAGCGCGTGAGCGTGCTGCTCGTCGAGCAGAACGCCACCGTCGCGCTGGGCCTCGCCGATCACGCGTACCTCATGGAGACCGGCCGCGTCGTGATGTCCGGGCCGGCGACCGAGCTGCGGCGGAACGACGCCATCCGCCGCGCGTACCTGGGCTACTGACGATGGAGATCTTCTTCCAGCAGGTCGTCTCGGGGCTGGCCACCGGGGGCATCTACGGCAGCGTGGCCCTGGCCCTGGTCATGATCTACCAGGCCACCGACGTCGTGAACTACGCCCAGGGCGAGATGGCGATGTTCAGCACGTACATCGCGTGGACGCTGATGAACGCCGGCGTGCCGTACTGGTGGGCGTTCTTCGGCACGCTCGTGATCTCGTTCGTCGGCGGGGTGGTGCTCGAGCGGGTCGTCATCCGCCCCGTGGAAAACAAGCCGATCCTCACGATCGTCATCGTCTGCATCGGGCTGCTCGTCATCCTCAACAGCGTGGCGGGCTGGATCTACTCCTACATCCAGAAGCCCTTCCCCAGCCCGTTCCCGCCGAAGCCCATCATGCTCGGCACCGTGGTGTTCGGCGCCCACGACCTCGGTGCCATCGCCGTCACGCTGGTGGTGCTGGCGTTCCTCTACGCGTTCTTTCGATTCACCACGCTCGGCCTGGCCATGCGCGCGGCCGCCCAGAACCCCGTGTCGAGCCGTCTGTGCGGCATCCGGGTGGGCTGGATGCTCGCGATCGGGTGGGGGTTGGCGGCCATGGTGGGCGCCGTCGCCGGCATGATGGTGGCGCCGATCGTCTTCCTCGATCCCAACATGATGGCGGGGATTCTCATCTACGCGTTCGCCTCGGCCACCCTCGGCGGCTTCACGAGCCCGGGCGGCGCCGTCCTCGGCGGCCTGATCGTCGGCGTGATCGAGAACCTCGTCGGCACCTACGTGCATTTCATCGGCACCGAGCTGAAGCTGACGGTTGCCCTCGCGCTGATCCTGGTCGTGCTCGTCTTCAAGCCCAGCGGGCTCTTCGGCCGCGCCGCGGTCCACCGGGTGTGACGCCACGCGCCCGCGCGGTGGCCGTGGCGGCGGCGCTGGCGGTGGCGCTCGCACTGCCGTTGTTCGTCTCGAACTTCCGGCTCTTCCAGTTCACGCAGGTGGCTGTCTACGCGATCGCGCTGCTCGGCCTCAACGTGCTCACCGGCTACAACGGCCAGATCTCGCTCGGCCACGGCGCCTTCTACGCGCTCGGCGCCTACACGACGGCCATCATGATCGACAAGTGGGACGTGCCGTATCCGCTGACCATCGTCACAGCCGGCGTCGTGTGCCTCGTCGTCGGCTTCCTGTTCGGCATCCCGGCCCTGCGGCTCGAAGGCCTCTATCTGGCGCTGGCGACGTTCGCGCTCGCGCTCGCGATCCCCCAGATCCTGAAATACTTCGAGCACTGGACGGGCGGCTCGCAGGGGATTGTGCTGTCCAAGCCGAACGCGCCGTGGGGCCTCAAGCTCTCGCCGGATCAGTGGCTCTACTTCTTCACGCTCGCCGTGCTCGTCGCCCTCTTCGCGCTCGCGCGAAATCTGTTGATGGGTCGCACGGGCCGCGCCATCGTTGCCATCCGCGACAACGCCATCGCCGCGCAGGCCATGGGCGTGAACACCGCGCTCTACAAGTCCCTGACGTTTGGCGTCAGCGCCGCCTACACGGGCGTGGCCGGCGGGCTGAGCGCGATCGTCATCGCCTTCGTCGCGCCCGACGCGTTCAACGTGTTCCTGTCGATCACGTTTCTCACGGGGATCGTGATCGGCGGCCTGGCCTCGATCTCGGGCGCGATCTTCGGCGCGCTCTTCATCCAGTTCGTGCCGAACTGGGCGCAGGACATCTCGAAGGCGGCGCCGTGGGCCATCTACGGCATCTTCCTCATCGGCTTCATGTACGTCATGCCCTTCGGGATCGCGGGCGCCATCCGCCGGCTGCTGGCCCGCGCCGTGCGCCGCGGAACCGCCGCGCGTGCCTGACCGTTGCCCCGGAGTAAGATTGGTCCCGATCCGGCCGACCCGCCGGGAGCCCTACAGGAGGACACCATGCTGAGGAGAACCGTACTGAGCGCGCTGATCGCGGCGCTGGCCCTCGCGCCGGCGCTGGCGATGGCGGCGGACACGCCGGGCGTCACGGCGACCGAGATCAAGATCGGCAACACCAATCCGTACAGCGGCCCCGCGTCCGCATACGGCACGATCGGCAAGGTCATCGGCGCCTACTTCAAGAAGGTCAACGACGAGGGCGGCGTCAACGGGCGAAAGATCAACTACATCACCTACGACGACGCCTACAGCCCGCCCAAGACCGTCGAGATGGTGCGCAAGCTCGTCGAGCAGGACCAGGTCGCCGCGCTGTTCCAGACCCTCGGCACGCCCACGAACAGCGCCATCCACAAGTACATGAACCAGCAGAAGGTGCCGCACCTGTTCGTGGCCACCGGCGCCACCAAGTGGAACGACCCCAAGAACTTCCCGTGGACGATGGGCTGGCAGCCGAACTACCAGACCGAGGGCCACATCTACGCGCAGTACATCCTGAAGAACTTCCCCGACGCGAAGATCGGCATCCTCTATCAGAACGACGACTACGGCAAGGACTACCGTAAAGGGCTGCACGACGGGCTCGGCGAGGCGGCGAAGAAGATGATCGTGATGGAGCAGACGTACGAGGTCACCGATCCCACCATCGACTCGCAGATCGTGAATCTCAAGAACAGCGGCGCCAACGTGTTCTTCAACGTGACGATCCCGAAGTTCGCCGTGCAGGCCATCAAGAAGGCGCACGACATCGGCTGGAAGCCGGCTCACTTCCTCAACAACGTGTCGTCCTCGCTGGCCACCGTGCTGAAGCCGGCCGGCCTCGAGGCCTCCAAGGGCCTCATCACGGCGCTGTACATGAAGGAGATCACCGATCCGCAGTGGAAGACCGACAAGGGCTTCCAGGACTGGGTCGCGTTCATGAAGAAGTATTACCCGGAGGGCGCGCTCGACGACCAGGGCAACGCCTTCGGGTACACGGTCGCGCAGGCGATGGTGCAGGTGCTCAAGCAGTGCGGCAACGATCTGAGCCGCGAGAACATCCTGAAGCAGGCGGAGAGTCTCAAGAACGTCGAGTTCCCGCTGCTGCTGCCCGGCATCAAGGTAAATACGAGCGCGACCGACCACGCCCCCATCGAGCAGGAGCAGCTCGCGAAGTTCGACGGCGAGCGCTGGGCGACGTTCGGCGAGCTGTACGACGCCGCGAAGAAGTAGGCGGTAAGAGAGAGGGCGGCCGGAACTCTGGCCGCCCTCAGAACCTCCGCGGTCGCCCCCCGCTCCCGCAGAGGCTTTTCCTTAAGCCTTAGCGAGGCCGCCCGAAGCGCGTGGGTGCGCTGCGATCGGATTCACGACGACCGGCGTCGGCTCGTCCGGGACGGCGCCGACTGCCGTCGCCCACAACCCGAGGCCCACGACCGGACCAATCACCATGGCCTGCGCCGTACGCGTCATACGTCATGTGCGTCGCTCCTCTGTGAGCGAAATCGTCCAACGGCGCGCAGCACGAGCATCAAGAGTGCCAGTCGCGCGACGAGACCCGTGAATTCGGAATGTCGCGAAGTTAGCGAGCGGGCGGCGGGCACCGACGCGGCGTGAAGCGGCCTCGGACGCCGGCTCGCCTGGAGTGGCGAGCGCGATGCCCGGTCATTCTGCCCGGCGTCATGCGCGGTGGCCCTCGCGTTGTTGCCGTTCGGAACGCCTGTTACTTTGGAGAACGCGACAGGCGAAGCGCGCCCTTCAACGACGAAAGGAAAGCCATGAAGAAGCTCGCGCGTCGGCTCACGCTCGCCATTGTTTCTGCCTGCTTCCTCACCGGTTGCACCATGGGACATGCACCCGTCATGTCGCTCGTCACTCTGGAAGAGAAGGGTCCCGTCGCGGTCGGGCCAGCGGCCGGCAGCTCCAAGGTCGGGCGGTCCGAAGCCTGGGGCATCCTCGTGTTCGCCACGGGCGACGCCAGCATCAGCGCGGCCATGCGAAACGGCGGGATCACGCGGATTCACCACGTGGACCACGAGACCAGCAGCTTCCTCGGCGTCTACGCCAAGTACACGACCATCGTCTACGGCGAGTAACGCACTGCTTCGCTTCGCCTGACCTCAGCGCCGGCGCGCGCGGCCCCGGCCGCGCGTGCCGGCATCGCAGCGCGCCAGGAAGTCCAGCGCCGCCCGGTTCCATTCCCCCGGCAGATCGCGGTTGGCGAAGTGGCTGGCGGGCGACAGCACGACCAGCCGCGAGCCTCGGATCTTCGCGTGCATCACCTTCATCGGCGGCAGGGAGGGATCGCGGTCGCCACCGATCAGGAGCGCCGGCACTCGAAGGCTCGGCAGGCGGTCGGTGATGTGGTCCATGGCCAGCAGCGCGCGCAGCGCGTTCGCATAGCCGATCGGCGTGAGCCGCCGGTAGTACGCGTAAAACTCGTCCTTGGAGCCCGGGTCCAGGGCCAGCCGCGCAGCGACGTTCGGGTTCGACGCCATCGCGAACTCCGCCATCGCGTCCATCCCGCGCGTCAGCGTGACCTCGATCGAACGCGCGCGCATCACGATGTTGTCCACCGACAGCGGTAAGCCCGCGGCCGAGGAGGAATTGGTCACCAGCAGCGAGCGGACGCGGGTGGGGAAGGTCAGCGCGAAGCGCGTAGCGATGCCCGCGCCGAGCGACAGCCCGCCGACGTGCGCCGTGCGCAGCCGCAGATGGTCGAGCACCGCCTTGAGATCCAGGACCCACCGCGCGAACGAGTAGCGCGCCGGATCCTCGGGGCTGTCCGACCGCGCGTGACCCCGCGGCTCCCACAGCACGAGGCGGTGCCGCGCGGCGAGCGCGGGCACGTTGACGTCCCAGAGGTCGGCGTTGCCGCCGATGCCGTATGCGAGCACCAGCGGTGACCCCGAAGCGGCCGAATCGGTAGGACCATGCTCCTCGTAGTAGATGCGGACACGATCATCGGTACGGACGTAAGCCATGCTCCGATGGTATGCCAGACCGTCCGGGGAGAAGATGTCAGTGACTGGACAGAATGAGAAACAGCACAATGATCGTGATCGGCGGCCCTAACAACCACGCGAGGATATGAAGCACTCACCCACCTCCATCGCGAAGACGTCCCAAGTCTGCAAGTGCGTGGCCACTCCTTCGCCCGCCTTGACGACCGCCTCGCGATTCAGTATTTTTGAACTCGTCTTCAGCCGGGATTAATCAGTCTCTGCGCAGCTCAGCGAAAGAGACGGTCGAGAGCCCATGAACATTCGCATCAGCCTCACGGTCAATGGCGAATCGCACGACCTGCTCGTGCCCGTCCACAAGATGTTGCTCGAAGTCCTGCGCGAGGACCTCGACCTGATCGGGACCAAGCACGGCTGCGAGCTGGGCGAGTGTGGGACGTGCACGGTCCTCGTCAACGGCGCGCCGGTGCTGTCCTGCCTGGCGTTGCCCGCCGATCTCCAGGAATCCGAGGTCACGACCGTTGAGGGACTGGCTGATGGCGGACGCCTCCATCCGTTGCAGCAGGCGTTCGCCGAGCTCGGCGCCGCGCAGTGCGGGTACTGCACACCGGGCATCCTCCTGACCGCCAAGGCGCTCCTGGCCGATGATCCCATCCCGACGCGTCAGCGCATCCGCGAGGCCCTTGCCGGCAACCTCTGCCGCTGCACCGGGTACACGAAGATCCTGGATGCCGTCGAGCTGGCTGCGCTTCGCATGACCAGGGTGCCCGCGTGACCAAGCGCTTCTCTGTCGTCGGCCAGCCACTGCCCAAGATCGACGCGTGGGGCAAGGTCACGGGTGACACCCGGTACGCCGACGATCTCGTGCTCCCACGCATGGCCTTCGGCAAGCTGCTGCGCAGCCCGCACGCCCACGCGCGCATCACGCGGATCGACACCACGCGCGCGACGTCCGTGCCGGGCGTGTATGCCGTGATCACCGGCGCCGACCTGCCGCGCGTGAAATTCGGCATCCTGCCGGTCTCGCAGGACGAAGAGGCGCTGTGTACGGACAAGGTGCGAATGGTCGGCGACGCGGTGGCGGCGGTGGCGGCGGTCGACGAGGAGACGGCGGACCGCGCGTGCCGGCTCATCGAGGTCGACTACGAACCGCTGCCGGCGCTGATGTCGATCCAGGAATCGCTCGCGCACCCCGAGGTGCGCATCCACGAGTATGGCGACGGCCCCAACGTGCACAAGAACGTCGCGCTGCAGTTCGGCGACGTGGAGGCGGCATTCGCGGCCGCCGATCTCGTGCGCGAGGACGTCTTCTTCTACGAGGGCAACACGCACCTACCGATGGAGCAGCACGCGGCGGTGGCGCACGCCACGCCCGACGGCAAGCTGACCCTGTGGTCCTCGACGCAGACGCCGCACTACGTGCACCGGCTGCTGGCGAAGATCCTCGACATGTCGGCCGCTCACATCCGCGTGATCGCGGCGCCAGTGGGCGGCGGGTTCGGCGGCAAGCTCGATCCCTTCGCCCACGAGATCGCCGCGTGTCGGCTCTCGCAGCTGATCGGCCGGCCCGTGAAGATCGCGTGCACGCGCGAGGAGGTGTTCTACATCCATCGCGGCCGGCACCCGGTGCTCATGTGGATCAAGACCGGCTTCACGAAGGCGGGCGACATCACGGGTTGTCATCTCAAGACGTGGCTCGACGGCGGCGCGTACGGCTCGTACGGTGTCGCCTCGACGTTCTACACCGGCGTGATCAATCCGGTCACCTACAAGATGCCGGTCTACAAGTTCGAGGGCGCGCGCATCTTCACCAACAAGCCGCCGTGCGGACCCAAGCGCGGTCACGGCACCCCGCAGCCACGCTTCGCGCTCGAGGTGCAGCTCGACAAGGCGGCCGAGCAGCTCGGGCTGGACCCGGCCGACATGCGCCGTCGCATCCTCGTCGAGCCGTTCACGAAGACGGCGAACCATCTGACCGTGACGACGATCGGCCTCGGGGAGTGCATCGACAAGGTCGTCGAGGCCTCGGGCTGGCGTGACAAGCACCCGCGCTATCACGCCGCCGCCCAGAGCGAGGCCGGCAAGCCGCTGTGGCAGCCGCGCCGACGCCGCGGCATCGGCATGGCGTGCTCGTCCTACATGACGGGCGCCGGGACCGCCATCTACTGGAACAGCATGCCCCACTCCGGTGTCGTGCTGCGCGCGGACCGCAGCGGCGGCGTCACCGTGCTCTGCGGCGCCACCGACATCGGTCAGGGCTCCGACTCGATTCTCGCCTATCTCGTGGCCGAGGTTCTCGGCATCGATCCCAAAGACGTGCACGTCCATCCGGCCGACACGAGCCTCACGCCCGTCGATCTCGGCTCGTATTCCTCGCGGGTGACGCTGATGTGTGGTCAGGCGGCGATCCAGGCCGCCGAGCGGCTGCGCGCGGCGATCTTCAAGGCGGTGGGGGCCAAGCTGGAGGTGCCCGTCGACACGCTCGCCGCGCGCGAGCGCAAGATCGGCGCGCCGAACGACTGGGACAGGGCCGTCGACTTCGCGAAGGCCGTGGAGCTGGGCGAGGCGATGCACGGCGTGCTGGCCTTCGCCGGCTCGTACGCGCCGCCCAAGCGCGCGGGCAAATACAAGGGCGGTGGCGTGGGTCCGTCGCCCTGTTATTCGTACTCGGCGTGCGTCGTCGAGCTCTCCGTCGACGAGGACACGGGCGAGGCCGAGCTGCACGACGTGTGGATCGCCCATGACATCGGTCGCGCGCTCAACCCACTGCTCGTCGAGGGCCAGGTCGAAGGCTCCGTCTACATGGGTATCGGCGAGGCCGTGATGGAGGCGCAGGTCTTCCGCAAGCACGTCCACAAGGCGCCGTCGATGCTCGAGTACAAGAGCCCGACGACGCTCGAGACGCCCGAGATCCACACGATCCTCGTCGAGACCGACGATCCGGAGGGACCGTTCGGCGCCAAGGAAGCTGGCCAGGGGCCGCTGCTGCCCGTCATGCCGGCCATCGCCAACGCCATCTATCAGGCCGTCGGGGTGCGCGTGGACGAGATCCCGATCACGCCCGAGAAGGTGCTCAAGGGCCTCGAGGCCAAGCGCCAGGGCAAACCCGCACGCGTCGGCCCCGATCGCGTGCCGCTCTTCACGTTCAAGGAGCCGCTCGTAGTCGAGTCGGCATTCGGGGCTCCTGCCGATGCCATCGCTGTGCGGCCATTCGCGGATGAAAAGATATGAGCACGCGCTGGAGTGCACGCAGCCGCCGTCCTTCTATCTCAGGCCACCTGCGGTTCACGCCGATCTCGCGGGCCCCGCTACAACGCAGCCGCCGTCCTTCTATCTCAGGCCACCTGCGGTTCACGCCGATCTCGCGGGCCCCGCTACAATGATTCGGCTCCCCGCGTTCGAATATCTCGCTCCCCGCACCGTCGGGGACGCGGTGAAATATCTCGCCGAGCGCGGCGCCGACGCGATGCTCGTCGCCGGCGGCACCGATCTGTTCCCGAACATGAAGCGCGGCCAGTTCGAGCCCAAGGCACTCGTCGGCCTGCGTGGGATTCGCGAGCTCGCCGGTGTCAACGGTGACGCGCGGCTCGGCGTCGTCATCGGCGCGGCGACCACGCTCAGCGCGGTGGCCGGCCACGCCGAGATTGCCCGGCGCTATCCCGCGCTCGCGACGGCCGCCGGCCTCGTCTCGTCGCCACAGCTGCGCAACGCCGGCACCCTGGGCGGCAACGTCTGCGTCGACACCCGCTGCAACTATTACAACCAGTCTTACGAATGGCGGAAAGCCGTCGGCTTCTGCATGAAGAAAGACGGCGACATCTGTCTCGTTGCGCCGGGCAGCGATCGCTGCTGGGCGGTGTCGTCCTCCGACACGGCCCCGGCGCTCTGGGCGCTCGGCGCCACCGCGCGCCTCGTGGGGCCGGTGGGAGCGCGCACCATCCCGGTATCGGCGCTCTACCGCGACGACGGCATCGAGTACCTCGCCAAGCGGCCGGACGAGATCCTCACGGCGCTCGTGCTTCCGCCGGCCGACGGCTGGGGCTCGGTCTATCTGAAGCTGCGGCGGCGCGGTTCGTTCGACTTCCCGGTCCTCGGCGTGGCGGTGGCGGTGCGGCGAGAGAACGACGTCGTGCGCGAGGCGCGCATCGTCCTGGGTGCCGTCGCCTCGACGCCGCGCGAGGCGCCGGCAGCGGCCGCCGCGCTCGTCGGCGAGCGGCTCACCCCGGAGACGATCACGCGCGCCGCGGAGGCCGCGGCGGGCCCGGCGAAGCCGCTGGACAACACGGACTTCACGCATCCGTACCGCAAGCGGCTCGTGCGTGTGTACGTGGCGCGCGCGCTGGCGCGGCTGGCCGGCCTGAACGCCGGGCCGACGTCGTTTGAAAGTGGGGGAGAGGTATGACCTCGCTGGGCGCGCGCATCAAGGCGCTGCGGCTCGAGCGCGACCTGCAGCAGCGGCAGCTCGCCGAAAAGGCCGACCTGACGCCGAGCATGGTGTCGCAGATCGAGTCGGGCCGCCTGACGCCGTCGCTCCATACGCTGGGCCGGATCGCGGCCGCGCTGGGCGTGCCGATCGCGACGCTGTTCGACGGACACCCCGGAGGCCGCATCCAGGTGAGCCGCAAGAAGGACTACCCCGTCGTGTCGTTCGACGGCACCTCCGAGCGCTGGAGCGTGCTGGGCGCCGGCCTCTTCGAGGGCAAGATCCGCGCGGTGGTCTCGACACTCGATGCGCGCTCCAAGGGCGTGACGACGCAGAGCGTGGTCATCAAGCCCGGCCAGATGAAGCTGTTCTACGTGCTCGACGGCACGGTGGCGCTGCACTACAACGGCGACCGGCAAGCGCTCGAGAGCGGCGACAGCGCGCTGCTCGACGGCGGCGCGCCGCACGGTTGGGAAAACCTCGGAACGAAGAAGGCCCGGGTCCTCTGGGTCATCCTGGGATAGGCCATGGCTGAGACGACGACGACCCACGCACCGGTAGACTTTCGCACTGAGCCCGCACGGTACCGGCACTGGAAGCTCAGCGTCGATGGCCCCGTGGCGACGCTGACGATGGACGTGAGCGAGGACGGCGGCCTGCGCCCCGGCTACGAGCTGAAGCTCAACTCTTACGACCTCGGCGTGGACATCGAGCTCTACGACGCGCTCCAGCGTCTGCGCTTCGAGCATCCCGAGGTCGGCGCGGTGATCCTCACCTCGGGCAAGGACCGCGTGTTCTGTGCGGGCGCCAACATCCGCATGCTCGGTCAGTCCTCGCATTCCTGGAAGGTGAACTTCTGCAAGTTCACCAACGAGACGCGCAACGCGATCGAGGAGGCCTCGAGCGAGTCCCGGCAAGTCTGGCTCACGGCGGTCAACGGCCCGTGCGCGGGCGGCGGTTACGAGCTGGCGCTGGCCACCGAGTGGATCGTGATGGCGGACGACGCGAACACCGCGGTGTCGCTGCCGGAGGTGCCGCTGCTGGCTGTGCTGCCCGGCACGGGCGGGCTCACGCGATTGGTGGACAAGCGAAAGGTCCGTCGCGATCGCGCCGATTTCTTCTGCACGACCGAAGAAGGCGTGAAGGGCCGTCGCGCCGTGGACTGGGGCCTTGTCGACGAGGTCGTGCCGCGCTCGCGGCTGATGGAGGCCACGCGGGAGCGAGCCGCAGAGAGAGCCGCGCGGACCGATCGCCCCAAGGACGTACGCGGCGTCGCCCTCACGCCGCTGGCGCGCAGGCTCGAGAGCGATCGTGTCGCGTACACGCACGTCACCTGCGCCATCGACCGCCGTCGCGGCGTGGCCGAGATCACCGTGACCGCTCCGGCGGCGCCGGCGCCCTCCGACGCGGCGGCCGCCGTGGCGCAGGGGCCGGCCTTCTGGCCGCTGGCACTCGCACGCGAGCTGGACGATCTCGTGCTGCATCTGCGCACGAACGAGGAGGCCATCGGCGTCTGGGTCTTTCGCACGAGCGGCGACGCCGACGCCGTCGAGGCGTACGACCGCCTGCTGCTCGGCCAGCAGGGCGACTGGTTCCTGCGCGAGGTCCGCCTCTATCTCAAGCGCGTGCTCAAGCGCATCGACGTCTCGTCGCGCTCGGTCTTCGTGCTGATCGAGCCGGGCTCGTGCTTTGCCGGCACGCTGCTGGAGCTGGCGCTCGCGGCCGACCGCTCGTACATGCTCGATGACGCGCGCGGCGACGCGGGCCGGCGCGTGACGGTGAGGCTGACCGCCGTCAACTTCGGCGTCTATCCGATGATCAACGGGCTGTCGCGGCTCGCCAGCCGATTCCTCGCCGAGCCCGGTCATGTCGATGACCTCAAGGGGCGTGTGGGGCAGGATCTCGACGCCGCCGCGGCGGCGGCGGCCGGTCTCGTGACGTTCACGCCCGACGACATCGACTGGGAGGACGAGGTGCGTCAGGCGCTCGAGGCGCGCGCCGCATTCTCACCCGACGCGCTGACGGGCATGGAAGCCTCGCTGCGTTTCGCGGGCCCCGAGACGCTCGAGAGCAAGATCTTCGGGCGCCTCTCGGCCTGGCAGAACTGGATCTTCCAGCGTCCGAACGCCGTCGGCAGCAAGGGTGCGCTGCAGGTCTACGGCACCGGTGAGCGCAGCGATTTCGATCGCAGGAGAGTGTGATGGCTGGCATCGACTATCTCGAGCGGATCCCGAACAACGTCGACCTCGCGGGAAACCGTCGGCTGCAGCGCGCGCTCGAGGATTGGCAGCCGAAGTTCCTCGAGTGGTGGAGCGACATGGGGCCGGAGGGCTTCCAGGCGCGCGACGTCTATCTGAGGACCGCGATCAGCGTCGACGCCAAGGGCTGGGCGCAGTTCGGCTACGTGCGGATGCCCGAATACCGCTGGGGCATCTTCCTCGCGGAGCCCGAGCCCGGGCGCACGATCGCCTTCGGCGATCACAAAGGCGATCCGGCGTGGCAGGAGGTGCCCGGCGAGTATCGTGGCACGCTGCGACGGCTCATCGTGACTCAGGGCGACACCGAGCCGGCATCGGTCGAGCAGCAGCGCCACCTCGGCCGCACCTGTCCGTCCGTCTACGATCTCCGCAATATCTTCCAGGTCAACGTGGAGGAAGGCCGCCATCTGTGGGCGATGGTCTACCTGCTCCAGGCGCATTTCGGCCGCGATGGCCGCGAGGAGGCCGAGGCGCTGCTCCAGCGCCGCTCGGGCGACCGCGACCGGCCGCGCATCCTCGGCGCCTTCAACGAACGGACGCCCGACTGGCTCTCCTATCTCATGTTCACGTTCTTCACCGACCGCGACGGTAAGTACCAGCTCGCCAGCCTCGCAGAAAGCGGCTTCGATCCGCTCTCCCGCACGTGTCGCTTCATGCTCACCGAGGAGGCGCACCATCTGTTCATCGGTGAGACCGGCGTCGCGCGTGTCGTGCAGCGCACCTGCGAGCTGATGCGTGAGCACCGGACGGACGACATGCGCAAGTACGGCGCGCTCGACCTGTCGCTGCTGCAGCGCTACCTCAATTTCCATTACTCCGTGTCCCTCGACCTGTTCGGCTCCGAGATTTCCACGAACGCCGCCAACTTCTACACACTCGGGCTCAAGGGGCGATTCGAGGAGACGAAGAAGACCGACGATCATCTCCTCAAGAGCTCGACCTATCGCATCACCGCGGTGGATGGCGATCGGCTCGTCGAGGTCGAGCAGCCCGCCTTGCAGACGCTCAACGAGCGGCTGCGCGACGACTACATCGTCGATTGCCAGCGCGGCGTCGATCGCTGGAACAAGATCATCCGCGATCACGGCATCGATGCCGAGCTTCGGCTGCCGCATCGCGGCTTCCATCGTGCGATCGGCGCGTTCGCCGACGTACGGATTTCTCCCGACGGGCGGCTGCTGAGCCAGGCGGAGTGGGACGCGCACCGGCATTCGTGGCTGCCGACACAGGCCGATGAGGAATACGTGCAGAGCCTCATGAAGCCCGTGACGGAGCCGGGCAAGTTCGCCAACTGGATCGCGCCACCCGCGCGTGGGATCAACGGGCAGCCCGTGAATTTCGAGTACGTGCGGTAACCGTAGGCAGGACGCTACGCGAATGAGGGGGGTTTGGGGGAACGGTGACTGCCCCTCGCGCGCATGAGGGGGTTTTGGCCAATCTAAAGCGCGAGCGCCCCGGGAGGCCGGGGCGCTCGGAATGGTGCGACGCGCGATAGTGTCCGCGTTACATCCGGCGCTGATCGATGTAGCTGTCGTTGCCGCGGGTCATCGCCACGATGGCAAGGATGACGACCAGCAGCAGCGCGGCGGCGATGAGAACGGCCGCCGTGGGCGACAGCCCGAAGATCGTCGTGCGCTCGGTCACGACCGAGCGCGGCAGAGCGGAACCGGCGTCGTCACGACGATCCTCGGTCCGCGTGGTGGTGGTGCTGGTGCTGGAACGATCCGAGCTCACGCTGCCGGAAGCGCTACCCCCGGGCGTGTTGACCGTGCCGGACGCGCTGGTGCCGCCGGCCGGAGCGGGCGTGCTGACGCTGCCGGACGAGGGTTCTGAGGACGACCCCTGGGCGAGCACGTCGGACACGGGCGCGGCGAGTAGCGCCACACCCAGCAAGGCAGCAAACAAGGCTTTCATAAACCGCACCTCCTGGGCGGGGATTGGCAGCAAGGCCAGTGCCACCGAGAGGACGAGGCCGGAAGGAGTTGTGCGCATGAGCACTTGGGAGACGCTGCCCGCGCACTTCAACGTCGCGACCTGGTTCGTCGATCGCAATATCGCCGAAGGCCGCGGCGCCGCTCCCGCGTTTCACTACGAAGACAGAACCCTCACGTATGCGGACGTCCACGAGCTCGTCAATCGCACGGGCAACGCGCTGCGCGAGCTCGGCATCCAGATGGAAGACCGGGTGCTGGTTCTCTGTCAGGACGCGCCGGAATTTCTCGGCGCCTTCTGGGGAGCGATCAAGATCGGCGCGATCCCCATTCCCGTCAACACGCTCATGCGCGGCGCCGACTACCTTTACTTCCTGCGCGACAGTCGCGCCAAGGCCGCGGTGATCTCCGCCACGCTCATGGCCGAAGCGGGCCCGGTGCTCGCGCAGGCACCGCACCTGCGCCACGTGCTCGTGGCCGGCGGCAAGCCGGGCGCCTATCTGTCGTACGAGGAGCGCATCGCGAACGCGTCGGACTCACTCGCCGCCGCCGAGACGTCGAAGGACGACGCCGCGTTCTGGCTCTATTCGTCCGGCTCGACCGGCTTTCCCAAGGGCGCAGTGCACCTGCATCACGACATGGTCGTCTGCTACGAGACCTATGCCGCGCAAGTCCTCCGCATGTGCCCCGACGACAAGGTGTTCTCGGCCGCCAAGCTTTTCTTCGCGTACGGCCTCGGCAACGCGGGCTACTTCCCGATGGGCGCGGGAGCGCAGAGCGTGCTCTATCCGCATCGGCCGACACCGGACGCCGTCTTCGAGATCATCACGCGCCACCGACCGACGCTGTTCTTCGGCGTGCCGACGCTGTACGCGGCCATGCTCGCGCTCAAGGAGCCGGAGAAGCGCTGGGACGTCTCGTCGCTGCGGCTCTGCGTGTCCGCGGGCGAGGCACTGCCCGAGGAGCTCTACAACCGCTGGCGCGAGCGTTTCGGTGTCGAGCTCATCGACGGCATCGGGACCACGGAGATCCTGCACATCTTTCTGTCGAATCGTCCGGGCGCGCCGCGCCCCGGCTCCACCGGGCTGCCGGTGCCCGGCTACGAGGCGATCGTCGTCGACGACGACGGGCGGCCCGTTCCGCAGGGCGAGATCGGCAACCTGCGTGTGAGGGGCGACTCGACGATGGCCTACTACTGGAACAAGCACGAGAAGACCAAGGAGGCGCTGTACGGCCCCTGGATCCAGACCGGCGACAAGTACTGGCAGGACGCCGACGGCTATTTCTGGTTCGCCGGCCGCGCCGACGACATGCTGAAGGTCGGCGGCATCTGGGTCTCGCCGGTCGAGGTGGAGGCGACACTCATCAAGCATCCGGCCGTGCTCGAAGCCGCCGTCGTCGGTCACGAAGACACCGACCGGCTCGTGAAGCCCAAAGCGTTCGTCGTGCTCAAGGAGCCGGCGCCGGCGGGTACGGGGCTCGGGGACGAGCTGAAGGCCTTCGTGAAGGACAAGATCGCGCCGTACAAATACCCGCGCTGGATCGAGTTCGTCACCGAGCTACCGAAGACCGCGACGGGCAAGATTCAGCGCTTCAAGCTGCGCGCCTGATCGCGTGTTCGACGCCACGCTCGAGACGCTGGACGCCGCACGCCTTCGCGAGCATCAGTGGCGGCGGTTCCGCGCTCTGATCGACGCGATCTACGGCACGCCGGGCAACGCGTTCTGGCGCGCGGCGTGGGCGCGCGCCGGCGTCCGCGCGGCCGGCGACCTCACGAGCTGGGACGACTTCCAGCGCCTGCCGTGCTCGAGCAAGCGCGATCTCGTCCACGACCAGGCCGCGCACCCGCCGTTCGGCACCAACCTGACCTACGCGCTCGAGCATTACGTGCGCGTGCATCAGACCTCGGGAACGACGGGCGTCCCGCTGCGTTGGCTCGACACCCAGGCCTCGTGGGAGTGGTGGGCGCATTGCTGGCGTTTCGTGCTCGCCGGCGCCGGACTGGGGCCGGGCGATCGCGTCTACTTTCCGTTCTCGTTCGGTCTCTTCATCGGATTCTGGGCGGGGTTCGAGGGTACCCGGGCGCTGGGCGCGCTGGCCATTCCGGGCGGCGGCGCCGACTCGGTGGCGCGCCTGGCGGCGATGCAGGCGCTCGGTGCCACCGCGCTCGTGTGCACGCCGTCGTATGCGCTGCATCTGGCGGAGACGGGACGCGAGCGCGGTGTGGACGTCGCCGCGCTGCCGGTGCGCGCGACGGTGCACGCGGGCGAGCCGGGCGCGGGCATTCCCGCCGTGCGCGCACGCATCGAGGGCAGCTGGGGAGCACGCGCCTTCGACCATGCGGGCATGACCGAGATGGGCGCCTACGGATACGAGTGCGCGGCGCAGGCGGGCCTGCACGTGAACGAGTCCGAATTCATCTGCGAAGTCCTGGATCCTGCGACGGGAACGCCGGCGCGCGAGGGCGAGCTGGTACTGACGAATCTCGGGCGGCTGGGCTCTCCCGTGATCCGCTACCGCACCGGCGACCGCGTGCGCCTCGCCGACCGGCCATGCGACTGCGGCCGCACGTTCCAACGACTGGAGGGCGGCATCCTCGGTCGCCTCGACGACATGCTGATCCTCCGCGGCGTGAACGTGTTTCCGTCGGCCGTCGAGGGGATCGTGCGTCGCTTCGCGATGGTCGAAGAGTTCCAGATCGAAGTATTTCGCGCGGGCGAGCTCGACGAGGCGCGCATCCTCGTCGAGCTCGGCGCAGGGGATGCGCCGACGGTCTGCGCGGCGCTGCAGGAGGCGCTGCGCGCGGGGCTCGGCCTGCGCCTGCCGGTGACGCCGGCGCCGCCGCGCAGCCTGCCGCGGTTCGAGCTGAAGGCGCGGCGCGTGGTGCGGCGTGAGGCGTGAAGGAAAAGGACAGCGAGACGTTCCCGCGGGAACGTCCCGGCGGCGCGCAAGGACGCAGGCAATCGTGATGCGGATCACGCCCAGCTCGACTGAACGCTCAATCCTCCTCGCATTGTTAGTGCTCGCAGTACTCTTAGGCTGCGCGTCCGAGCCTCCTCGGCCGAAGCCCGGTGAATCGGTCCGTCCACGAATTGGACAAATCGTCAATGCCGATACCGGCCAACCGATAGCGGGCGCTCTTGTGCTTGATGTGTTTTATCTCTGGCCCAAGCGCGGCTTCGGTAATTTTCCGACTCCGAAAGTGTTTCGCGATTCAGCTGAGACGTTGACCGATCAGGATGGTCGCTTCACGCTCACGGGTCCCTTTGACGATGGGTCTTGGTGGACTGATGGGATCTACATCTTTAAGGCTGGGTATGGCCCGTGGCGATTCAAGGGCGAAACGGACAGGGGGCCAGCCGCTGAAATATATTCATGGCGCAAGAATACGTGGGAACAATTCACCACGGTGGGAGCTGTGATTGAGCTCCGACCGCTGCGAACTCGAGAGGAAAGGCTGAAGTACATTGACCGAGGCTGGGACCCTAGCGACGGGCTTGAGCCGGGATTTCAACGCCAGACGCCATTCGGTGGGTTCTCGTACTTCTTTAACCGCCCCGGCGTCTTGACGGCCACCTTCAGCCTCGCGAAGCGGTGTTGAAGAACACCGCGAGCCACACCGTCGGGCCTGACGGATCCGTCCACTCCACGCGGTGGCGAACGTGTGCGCGCAGCAGCAGATGATCGCCGACGCCGAGAGCGCGGTCGTCGGCCTCGCCCTCGATGCGCACGCGCGCGCGACCGCGCAGGACCACCACCCACTCGTCGCGCGCCTGGTCGTACCACTCGCCGGGCGGCGTCGCGTGGCCCACGGAGACGATGCGCTCGAGCCGGACCGCGGGCGTGTCGAGCAGAACGTCGACGCGCTCGGCCGGCAACGCGCGCGGAACGTCGTCGAACAGATTGCTCGTCATCCGCTCGCGCTCGTCCGTGCCGGGCGGAGGTCGCGCCGCGGCGACGGGACGGAGGTCTGCCGTCCCGCCTCGACGATGACCCGGTTCACCTCGGCGCCGAGCAGCAGGAGGGCGCTGGTGAGGAAGAGCCAGAGCATGAACAGGATCAACCCGCCGATCGAGCCGTACATCACGTCGTAGCTCGAGAAGTTGGCGACGTACACGCGCAGCGCGAACGACATCGCCAGCCATAGCACCGTGAAGGTCACCGATCCCGGAGTCAGCCAGCGCCACGGCTGCCGGTGGGCGGGGGCGAAACAGTAGATGAGATCGACGGCGATCAGCACGAACAGCACGGGCGCGACGGTGGTCAGCACGGTGCCGGTGGTTCCGAGGGCCGCCCCGATCCGCGCGCTGAGCATGATCAGCAGCGTCGATACGATGACGAACGCCGCCAAAACCGTCGTCAGCACCATGGCAATCGCTCGGCGCTTCCACCATGGCCGCTGGTCACGGGTCCAGTTGACGACATTGAGCATCGACATCACGGTGGCGATTCCCGTGGAGCCGGCCCACAACGCCGTCACGGCGCCGAGCGAGATCAGTCCGCGGTGGCCATTATTCGCGAGGATCTGGCGCAGCGTGCCGCGAACGGCCGTCGCCGCCTGGCCCGGCAGAACCTGGGCCGCGCTGTCCATGAACTGACGAATCACGTGATGGACCGGCACCAGGCTCAGCAGTGCGGCGACGAACAGGAGAAGCGGGAAGATCGAGAAGAGGAAGGAGTAGGAGAGCGCCGCGGCACGAGGGATGATTTCGTCCGTGTCGGCGGCCTTCCACACACGAACCGCAAGTTGACGCACGGTGAGCCCGCCGAGCCGCCATAGAGACGACCGCGCCAGCATTTGATCACCACACTCTGCAGGCGGCGTGCCGATGAGGCCTCACGTCAGATCCTCGATGAGGGCGCGCTGTGCCGGCCAGGCCGCGCTCAGCCGTGCCCGATCCGCCAGCTCGAAGTCGGCGAAGTCGAAGCCCGGCGCAACGGTTCCACCCATCAGCGCGTAGGCGCCGCCGTGGGCGACGCGGGCGCCGTACCAGGCGCCGGCGGGGACGATCAGCTGCGGCTCGCCGTCGCCACCCAGTCGCATTTCCCGCGCGACGCCGGGTCGGTCGAGCACCCAGAGCGTCACCGCGTCGCCCGCGTAATGATGCCAGACCTCGTCCGATTTGATCCGATGCAGCGCCGAGCGCTCTCCGGCACGCAGCAGGTAGTAGATCGCCGTGCTGAGCGCGCGGACGCCGCCGAACCGGGGCGGCAGCGCCGCCGCCTCGACACGCTCGCTCGACCGGTAGGTCTCGCGATACCAGCCGCCTTCGGGATGAGGGATCAGGGCGAGCCGCTCGATCCAGTCTTTGGCGGTGGCGGGCGTCGTCACTGCTGTTGCTGCTGCTGCGCCTGCTCCTCCGCCGCCGAGGGCACCGCCGCGGCGGGGTGTCGCGTGGGCGCCGTCGCAAACGTGCGCAGATCGATCGTGCGCACGTCTTCACCTGCGCGCGGCATGGCCGTGTCCGCGACGGACCGCGTGTAGATCTCGGCCGTGAGCGTCTCGCCCGCCGTGCCGCGATAGATGCCTTTGTTCGGCGGGACGTCGTCGTAGTGACGCCCATGGCCGACCACGACGTAGCGCTCGTCGACGGCGCGACCGTGCGTCGGATCGAAGGCGACCCAGCCGACCGACGGCGCATGGAACTCGATCCACGCATGACTCTGCGAGGGCTCGCGCTTCTTTCGATCGACGTGCAGATAGCCGCTCACGTAGCGGCACGGGATGTCGCTGAGGCGCAGCCAGCCGAGCATCAGGTGGGCGAAGTCCTGGCACACGCCCTTGCCGAGCTTCAGGAAGTCGTCCGTCGTCGAGTCGTACCGCGTG
>Ga0207684_10000170_pt1 | contig 107800 bp, 80 predicted proteins | sample KBSK5501metaG_FD_184342 | JGI IMG/M metagenome (GOLD analysis project Ga0207684, IMG submission 184342) | Corn, switchgrass and miscanthus rhizosphere microbial communities from Kellogg Biological Station, Michigan, USA - KBS K5-50-1 metaG... | ecosystem: Host-associated > Plants > Roots >...
TGGATCGGGTCAGTACAGGGAGCGGTAGCGACCTGGTCAGTGATCCGCATGCCATATTTCCTAACGATTTTTGACTCCCATGGTTTGACCAGGTCGCTACCGCTCCCTGTACTGACCCGATCCAAGAGGCAATTTCTGACTTTGGAGGCAAAGCCGTGCAACGGTGCAACGGTGCAACGGGTTACACCGATTATCCGATCCTGCCGCAGAGCCAACTGAACCAAGAGAGAAGCCGTTCATCTTGTAGCGATTAAAGCGTGAGGTCGACTACTACCGAGTCGTTCTGCAGAATGACTCGTGGTCGACATGAGCTTGGTTCGAAGAAGATGTTCATTCAACTGGTGAGGACCGTAAGATGAAGGTTCATCTCATTCGGCTTGGCGGTATAGCGGCGGTTCTGGCAGGCGCGCTTCGAGCGCTTACCTCTTTCTTACCGCCCACGACTGATAGGATTATGACGCTGTACTTGATCGTCGATGTGCTGCTGCTCTTCGGTTGTGTGGGACTTTACGAATTCCAACGCGTTACGATCAGATTCCTGGAAACGCTGGCCGTGCTGTTGGAAATTCTTGGCGGGTTGATACTGATCGCGCGCGATCTGGCACTTCTGAGATCGGAAGTGTATCCAATCGGAGCGTTGCTGTTTGCTGTCGGCGTCGACTTGTTTGCGATCGGTTCGTGGAGGTCCAGAACGTTTCCGCGCTGGATACTTATGCTCTTAATTCTCTCTACGGTCATGGGACCGATAGGGTTTTTCACTCCAAGTCTCGCCGTTCTATTCGCGGCATCTGGCGTCCTCTTTGGGATTGGATTTATGAGCGCAGGCATCTCGATATGGCTACCTCAACGACCGACCCCGGGGTGACTACGTCTCTAGCAATGTGCCGAGCAGCGTGGGCCACCGATTCTCGAAGTCTTTGTCCTGCTGTAGTCCGCGTTTTAACAGAGCTTCAATTCGCTGTTGCGCTTCAGGCCACATCAGCGCGGTCTGAAAGGAGTTAAGGGCATCGAGGAGCCGGTCTGCGGATGGCAACGAGACTTGGTTGACGAGATTCTTCGCAGCCGCGATGGCACGCTGATCGAAAGAGGCGATCCGGCGCGCAAGCCCGTCAACGAAATCGTCCAGCTCCGCGTCGGGAAGTGCGCGGTTGACGTATCCGTATCGTTCCGCCGTGTCGCCGTCGAAGTCATTCGCGCCGAGAATGATTTCAAGCGCGCGACCACGGCCGACCAGGTGAGGGAGGCGTTCCGTACCGCCGCCGCCGGGATGCACTCCCACTCCGACTTCAGGTTGGCCCAGTCGCGTGTTTTCGCGCGCGGCGAAGCTCATGTCGCAAGCGAGCACGAACTCGCTGCTGACGCCGCGGACGCAGCCTCGAATCTTCGCGATGCTGACGACGGGAGACTTGGTGAGACGGACGAACGTATCCATCAGGATCGGGAGGCCAGAGGGCCCGGCCGCCGTGGTGATGTTCCCCGTCTTTCCGGTCAAATCAAAGTGAGCAAGATAAAACTCAGGATTCGCGCTCTCGAATAACACGACACGCAGCGTCGGGTTGGCGTCCATACGAGACAACAGATCCTGGAGGCCTTCGAAAATGGCGGCGTCTACAATATTGAAAGGCGGGTAATCGAATACTGCCCTCCAATAAGCAGGCGACTCCTCGATCACACGCATTGGAGCTGCGGATTCAGCCATAGCAAAACACCCTGGTCTCAACCTATAACCGTTGGAGAACTTTACGCTGCTGCCGTAGCTCCTTGAGCCGCTTTTGCGGCGGCACGGATTACATCGATCACCACGTCGGGGCGGGAGAGCATGGGGACGTGGCTGCTGGCAACCTCAGTCACTTTGGCGCCCATCCGCTTAGCTACGAATTTAAATTGTGCGTTGCTCTCGTCTGATGGCAGAGTCGGAACGCATTTAGACTACTCACTTTTCATCATGGTAGATCGAGGGGCTAACAGGCTCTTGTTGAATCCGGCCCGTTTTGTAAATTCCAATCAGATGAACATCAAGAATAGTTCGACCGGCGGTTCACCCGAGGCCGGTCAGTATTCGGAGGTGAGATTATTCTTTGTCGACGCGTGACCATTCTGATTGAATCGACGCCAACGAGAAGGAGTCGTGCGCTCGATCCGGTTAAAGGTCCGGGTAAAAGATGCCTGGTCATAAAAACCAGATTGCAAGGCGATCTCTACGAGAGGCTTATGGCTATCGACGAGCAAGTGTTTGGCATGTTCGATCCTAAGCTGGATCAAGTACTGATGAACGGACGTCCCAAAACTATTACGGAAACGGCGGGCGAAATGACTTGCCGAAAGCGAGCACGCGCTTGCCAATTCGTTGACCGAGATATTTCCCGCGAGACTTGTCCGCAGCATCTCCTCGGTACGGAGCTTTTGCCACGCATCGAGACCTTGTCGTGGACTGCTCGCAAAGTTCGGCGTCCCGCAATGCTGCTGCAAAGTGTGAGCGCCAAGCACCATTGCGATATGGTCCAGTGCTAACCGATCGAGAGGCTCTCCATGTCTGACAGGCGCGAGAATGCTCTTTGTCATTTGGGCCATGACCAAGTCTTCGATGAAGAATACTTCTTGAAGGTGAAACGCCGGCGATACGTCGTTCTCTAGTGCAATCCTCGCGAGTAATTCCTTGGAAAAGTAATAGTGCAGGTAATCGAACGGGCCGCGAACCCACATTTCCATCGGACAATTCAGATCGATATATGTCGTCGCGAAGGGGATCGCTCGTGTGACTCCAACCTCGCGCCCGTTGTATCGTGCTCTCCATTGACCAACCGCGGATGGCGTAAGCGAGACACAGATGAGGATGGCGTTATCGGCGGGGTACTGCGGGGCCTTCTCCATCTCACGCGGGCCTGAACGGAGCCTCGTCACCGCAAACTCAGGCTTTTGTTCCTGACCAAACACTCTGCAGTCGTAGGCAGGTGCACTAAAAACATCGGCCAATGATGAGCCAAACATCAGTGGGTCCGACTTAGCAAGACGCACCGCCGAGGCTCCAGGTTGATGATTCAGGAAAACGTCTCTCAAAACCCGACCTGCGCCTCCTTTTAATCAGGCTTCCTGGTGACTGGTTCGCGTCGCTATGACGCAGCGCAGCGACCGGTCGTTTTTCGGTAGTCTAACACCATAAGGTATGTGTTCCTGAGTGTCGAACAGCAATCAAACGCGCTGCTAAGCGGACTTCGGAGTGCGGGCTCTCAGGTTGGCTCTTTCCAAGCGACAAGCCAGGAATATCTGCATCGGGGTATCATTTGTTAGCATGAATGAAACGCTTCAGTACCTGGTCAAGCACGGCTACATCGTGCTTTTCGCGTCCGTGCTGGCACAGCAACTCGGACTGCCACTGCCCTCCACACCTTTCATCGTAGCCGCAGGAGCGCTCGCACACTCTGGGCAGTTGAGCTTCGGCGTTTCGGTCTTCGTCGCCTTTAGCGCTGCTTTGATCGCAGACCTTGTGTGGTTCGAGATTGGGCGGCTACGCGGCATTCGCGTCCTTCAGTTCCTCTGCCGCGTCTCGCTTGAGCCGGACTACTGTGTCCGACGCACCGAAAACACCTTTGCGCGATACGGCGCTAAGACGCTGATCGTCGGCAAGATCGTGCCAGGTATAAGCGCTGTGGCCACGCCGATGGCTGGAGTTTACGGACTAGCGCGCTCACGGTTTCTCCTCTTTGACGGACTGGGCATTCTGCTGTGGATCGGGATGTTCGAACTGCTTGGCTACTTATTCAGCGATCAGTTGGAAGACCTCGTCGCCTACGTTTCCCGGTTCGGTGGTTTGCTGATGGTACTTGTCGTCGGCGGCCTTGCGGCTTATGTAGCATGGAAGTACGTGCAGCGACGCAGATTTTTGCGCTCGCTGCGAGTAGCGCGTATCACGCCGGAGCAGTTGAAGGCGGATTTGGACTCGGGCGCAGACCTCCTCATCGTGGACCTTCGACATGCTATAGAGGACGAAACCGAACCGCGAACGTTGCCCGGCGCGATCCGACTACCGGCGGAAAGACTTGAAGAACGGGGAGAAGAGCTACCGCGCGGCAAGACTCTAGTGCTCTACTGCTCTTGACCAAACGAGGCGACCAGCGCCCGTGTGGCGCTCGCACTGAAACGGCAAGGAATCACGAACGTGCGCCCGCTGGCTGGCGGGCTGCAAGGGTGGTTGGAACGTGGGTATCCAGTCGTGTCGCGGGCACGTTGATGCTTGCTGATGTCAAGGGCTGCCCGGTGAACTGACTCCTGGTTCAATGAGCGTGAGTTTCGAATGACTAGAGTGGAAAGGGCAGGGAGGCGGCACCCTTCACTCACGCTTAATGATGAAGACCGTTTTGTCGTCTATTCGGTTTTCTTCACCAATTTGCCGCAAATGGTCATCCTCTTTTGTGGCGTGTTCCAACACTGCATTGCAGATCTCTCTGGCTGAGTTCCCATAATGCTCCAGCATCACAGCTTCCAGGTGTTGGCATTCTTCAACATCGCTTCCGTCATAGACGCCATCCGTATAAAGAAAAAGGATATCACCGGGACTCATTAATGTAATTTCGGCAACATCGGACGAGTTAGCTGGCCTGGACCTAAATTGCATTGAGAAATAACGCTTGCGATCCGGATGATCAGCAGGGATCTGCAAGCCCAGGGGAAGGAACTGCACCATTCGATCTCTGTCCAGCTTCACAAATTTGCGATATTCGGCTGAGAACACAAGCGGAGGTGGATGCCCAAAATTCACAAATCGGAAGTAGCCATAGGGATGAACTTCGCCATACAGCATCGTGGCAATCTCGCGGGCATTTTCTCTTTCATTTATTCCCAGTGCATTGCGTGCTGTCACGGAATGTGCCAAGCGCAGATTGATATTTTCAAAGAGCTCCGGTGTCGTCGTTCCGTGCCGATCAAGTTCGGAGAGCATGAAAGCGTGAAAAGTATCGTGTACAGTCGACGCAATTTTCGCGGCTATAAGTCCGTGTCCCTGCGCGTCCACCAATAAAACTCCGGCCGTACTATCGAGATCATGAAGGGTTTCAGCGATCCGAACCTGCTCAGAGCTTCGTGCAGCTCTGTATTCCGCTTCCATTTCCAACCTGTAATCCGGTCGGGACTTCAGCCACTCCACATGATCATCTACTGAATTACGCGGCACTGCGCCTGCAGGGAGCGGATCAAGAAATTCCTTCGATAACTTCACAGCCTGGCGAATGCGTGCATCGATGTCATAACGCTGCTGGAAGTTTATATATTCAAACAGGTCCCCACCGACCGTCCCGACCGGAATAGAATTGCCGTACATGTCAATGCCGGGTACATCCGGTATCGCTCCTTCCACCGGCATGAGCCGTTCACGAAGGTATTCGTCGATGCTCAAATCTGTATGCGGTGTAGTCACTGAACTGTTATGAAAAACATCATGCATCGAGTGAAGATTTCGCCGCCTTTGTGGCAGCTTATAACTTTGAGTAGTGATTTGTTCTTTCGTCTAAAAACGGTTAGTCACCGCCCCGGATTCTTGATCCTAACTGAATACAGCGAAGTCCGCGCGGCAATGAAGAGTGTGCGAGAGTCCTTGCCGCCGAATGAAAGCTGAAGAGGACGTTCGGGCACGTTGATCGTGTCGATCTGTTTGCCTGCCGGATCGTACACGTAGATCTCACCTGCGGCGATGTAGACGTTACCGCGCGAGTCAACCGCGACACCTTCACCTCCGCGATATGCGAATATCTTCATATCAATCAGAGCACCGTCGGGACCGACCGTACCGACCCACGTTTCCTGAGTCCTCTCGCTGGTGACATACGCAGGCTGCCCGATCTTCACAGAAGCCAACCCGAAACTACGCAGCTGACCACTGCTTTTTATACCGTAGCTCACCGCTCCGTCCAGAAAATCCTGGCCCGTCGGCAAGAACGTCGTCTCGTCCAGCGACACGAAGTGACTCGCAGGCTTCGTCAACGCGGACTTGTTGATGTGCCAATCGCTGACCGGTAGATACGCCATAGCACCAGATCGCGGATGTGCCGGCTGTGGCTTGAGTAAAGTAATCTCGGAATCCGTCGCGGCAGGCTTAAAGGTATAAACCGTTCCGTTGCCCGACATGGAGGTCACGATCAGATTGCCGGACTTATCGAACGCAAGGTTCGCCGGATCGAGGACGTTGTCTCGAACAACCGAAAGCTGCTTCGCCGAGGGCGACCAGCGATATATGCGTTGCCAGTGCGCGTCCACAAAGTAATAGTCGCCCAACGGATCAACGGCACCACCCGATATGTTGTAGAAGCCTGTGCTTAGGCGCTCAACCTTTGCCCCGAGTTGGACCACGGGAGAATCAGCCGACTGGCGCTGAACCTTAGACGGTTCGGCGCCAGAAACATCGAGCCACGCGAATTCCCGTTGCCGGATCTCGACGTCGTAAGTTCGATCATGGACCGTTGTGTCGAATGACACCTTGCTGTTGCTATAAGAGTGTACGTTTCGAAATTTGATATTCTTCGAGTCCGCAATTTCAATAGCATAAGGGAACGGCTGAAACATGCTGATGACGCGGTAGATGAATAGATTCGCGAGCGTAATGTTGGATGAGTTAACGATCTCGAGTGGGAGCGCAAAGCCGCCCTCGCCCCGCTCCTCCTCCGCCTGAAGCGCGTATATTTGCCAGTTCGACACGTCGCGAAGCTGGATTTCGTGGCGCACATGGTGCTCACTCGACATCTGGTAAATGCGTCCTTCGGTCGACGTGTTGGATATAAGCATGCCGGCCTGTGAGAACGTGCTCGGCGTCCAGATGTCAAAGAAAGTGCCGCCGCCACCGTCCGTTACCCACAGGCTCGGATACTGGCTGTCCCAGCGCCGGTTGAGGTCGGGGTCCGCGGTGTGCGCGTTGTTGTACGGATTCTCGCGCGTACCGTCGGGCTTGCTAGTTCCGTGCCCGCCGAGAAACCGAACATCATTCATCATCGACGTGGCACCTGCCATCCACTTCACCGCGACTGCGCGGGGGTTGATGCCATTGGTGTAGAGGCCAATACCAAACAGGATATTCGTGCCGCCTTTTGGAGCTTCGATCAGCGGTTTTGGTCCGCCGACGCCCTGAAACGCCGGTGTCCGATCCGGCACGATGATCTGGGTACGGTTTGGATGCATTCCGATCAGAGCTGTGTCGGATCTTAGCGTCAGGGTGTCGGTAACAACATAGTAGCCGGAAGGAATATAGATCGCGCGATGGCTGGCGATAGCTTTGCGGAAGACCTCGGTATCATCACTGATACCGTCACCCTTTGCCCCGAGCGAACGTATGTTCACCCATTTGTCGCGCGCAGGCAGATCGGGCAGATCGGACTTGAAAGGAGCCGGCAGCAACGCGAGTGGCAAAGTCTCGAACACCTGTCGTGTCTCGGGTGACGCACTCATATTTGAATAGCTAAATCCATACGAGAATGTCTTGACTTCGTAACGCCTGGCAATACCTGCGACCTGACGTCCGCTCTCATCATACTTCGCGAACACGGGCACGCCATCACAGATGATGTTCTCCATGTTGATCTGAGTCTGCGAGTTCTTCTCGTTGCTGATAACTACAGCCGGACCGGCCACATTCTCCATGAGTCCGTTCTTGATCCATAGCTCGTCATGGAATGTCGGCTCGATGGTAACGGCGCTGGGCACGTTCATGAAGCGTGGACGAATAAGTGTGAGTCCTGCGGCGCGCTCACGGATGGCTGTTACGCGTTGTCCTTCGAACGTGGCGTCCACGGCTGTGAACTGCCAACTCGGTGAGGGCGTTTGTGTCCAAATTCCGTAATCGCCGCCATAGAAGTGTACGTCTTCCATGACGTTGCCAGTGTCGTGCACGCCCGAGAGACCTGATCCGATGTGAAAGTTCATGTGCGCGAGGAATGAGTGTTGAGCGTACCGTCCGCGCACGCCGACAGCACCCGCGTTGTCGTCACCGATCTCGATGTCCACGTTGCTCAGCGCGGAGTAGAACGTCCCCGCATTCGCGTCACGTGGTGTGCCGCCACGACTCGTACCCGGATTGATGGCTGATGCTGTTGCCGGTGGACCGCCCGGTCGTGTGCCCGCGCGAGGGCCGGAGAAGAAGACCATGTACTTCTCCTGCGTCTTGTCGGTGTAGCCTGGCGTGTTCTCGCCAAGCACGAGCACAGGCCGCGTCGGACCAAATCCGATCACTCGAATTCCTCCCCACACATACACGGTTGTCGTCAGCCGGTAACGACCCGACGGAACGAAGACAATGCCTTCCCCGGTGGTTTCCTGGACCTTGTTAATAGCAAACTGCAATGCCTCAGTGTCGTCGGCAATGCCGTCGGCGTGCACTGGGAAGTCTTCCGGCGTGAGATACACAGCCTTCGGATCGTCGAGTCTTAATGGGTAGTATGACTGGGCACCGATCGGGCTTGCGAGTAGCAAAAGGACAAGAAGCGATTTGAAGTTCATAGTTTGCCGATCAAGGCTTTGCCTCACAAGTAGGAATCGCACTTGGATCGGGTCAGTACAGGGAGCGGTAGCGACCTGGTCGAGCCATGGAAGTCAAAATTTAGTAGGAATATAGCAAGCTGACCACTGACCAGGTCGCTACCGCTCCCTGTACTGACCCGATCCAAGAATGATTTCGGACTTGTGAGGCGAAAGCCTTGATTGTTTTCAATAAACCGTTGAAGAATTCAATTTTAATGTTCCGCGTAGATCGATCTGTTGAGATGAACGGCCAACCATAATATGGAATGTGCCCGGGTTGATGGTCCACTTTTGTGCAGCCGTATCGTAGTAGGCAAAAGCACGACTGTCTAATAAAACCGAAACCGTTTTGCTTTCGCCCGGACGGAGAACAACTTTTGAAAATCCTTTCAATTCTTTTTCCGGACGCGGTAATTTTGGCGAAGCTTCTCCAACGTAGATCTCCGCGACTTCAGCGCCTGAAACTTTACCCGTATTTTTTACAGTAAAAGTTACTTTATAAAGTCCCTTCTTCTCTGAAGTATCAACGGGTTGGATATTTAGTCCGCTATAACTGAAACTGGTGTAAGACAGGCCATAACCAAAAGGAAACCGTGGGGCTATATTGTTATGCTCAAACCCGCGATAACCGACAAAAACCCCTTCGTCGTAAACAACCTTGTTCGTACCTTTCGCCGGGTAATAATTATTAAAGGTCGGATTATCTTTTGCGTATCTCTCAAAAGTTACAGGTAATTTTCCGGATGGATTAACGTCGCCGAAAAGAATTTCGGCCAGGGCGTTGCCGCCTTGCTCACCGGGATACCATGCTTCAATTAATGCCGGAACATGATCGACCCACGAATTCATATCCACGTTTCCGCCTGACGTCATGACAACAACAGTTTTTTTATTGGCAGCGGAAATTCTGAGTATTAACTCATCTTGACCAGGCGGCAATCGAAAAGTCCGGTCGGCACCTTCGCTTTCACTTTCCGGATTAAATCCAGGTGTTAGAACTACGACGTCCGCTTGCGCGGCTATTTTAAGTGCCTCGTCTTCGACCAATGTGCCGCTTCTTACAATTCCGAACCTTAATCTGCTTCCTAAAAATCCCGGACGACCTTTTCGCTCAAACACAATCTTATGCGGTTGAGCGTTAAGATCCAGGGTTGTTGAAGCTAAAAGAGCTTTCGAGCTGGTCCAATTGTCGAAGACTAATCTATCGTCTACATAGAGACGGAACGCCCCGCCTGCTTCGCCTGTAGTTTGCACAAAGATCTCGTGATCGCCGGAGCTTTGCGGGGTGAAGTATCCGGTCCAGCTCGATGCTGAAGTCTGAGGCGGAAAGGATTGCCGTGCCCCGTCACCAAAGTTCAAGTGCTGATCGATCCGCGATACTTCAGGGGTCCCGTTTACATCTTCCTCCTTAAAATACTTCGCGCTAAGGCCGGTTTCAGTACCGTTTGCCTTCGTCTTGAAATTGGTTCTCTCCGCTAATTCAGATAACGTCGGGATCCCCCGAGCTGATAAAACCTTGATGAAATCACGCGAGTAGGTGCTGATCCCTTCCAGAAAACCAATTGAGCTAAAGGGTTCAACACGCGCGCTGCCTCCGCCAACCGGGACAGCCGGAATTGCGTTTGGTCCGATGACGGCAATTGTTTTTATTTTCGCTTTACTCAGGGGCAATAGATTGGCTTCATTTTTCAATAAGACCATGCTCTCGCGTGCTGATTGAAGCGCGGCTTGACGACCTTGCCAATTAAGCCTTGGTATTGAAAGATCGGTTTGCTCGCGGTCGTACCAGCCAAACCGATAGGCAAGCCGCAGCATGCGGCGAATCTTATCGTCAATGGTACTTTCCGAAACTATTCCTGATCTAATCAGAGGCAATAGTTTTTCTTTATTTAGAAATCTGCCTGAGGGCATTTCCAAGTCAAGGCCACCGTTGGCGGCTCCGGCAGTATCGTAGGTCGAGGTCCAGTCGGACATAATGATCCCGTCGAAGCCCCATTCCTTTTTTGCGACTTGATTGTTCATCCAGTCGTTCTGGGTGGCGTGAGAACCGTTGACGAGATTGTAGGAATTCATGATCGCTCCCACATGGGCTTCTTTGACGGCAGCTTCAAAAGTAGGGAGATAAATTTCGCGCATAGTGCGTTCATCTATTATTGAATCGGTATTGTGACGGTCAAACTCCGAGTTATTAGCCATGAAATGCTTAACCGTTGCACTTACATTCTGACTTTGAACTCCTTTGATATAGCCGACTGTAAATCTTGATGCCAAAAAAGGATCTTCTCCAAAATACTCGAAATTTCGGCCGTTGAGCGGCGAGCGATAAATATTGACACCCGGACCTAGCAGAAAATGAACACCCTTGGACCGTGCGTCCCGACCTATTTCCATTCCAACGCGCTCGGCAAGCGAGAGATTCCAGGTGGCTGCAAGCGCGATGCCCCCAGCCATCGCCGTTGCCGGACCAAAATTGCGAACTCCAATAGGACCATCCGCCATTTTGAGTCGTGCAATACCTAAACGCGGAATACCCCGAGCATAAAAGCCGTCGGTTCCGCTAAGAAGATCTATCTTTTCCTCAATCGTCATCTTTTGAATCAGCAAATTCACTTTAGTATCAATATCAGCTGAAGAGTTTTGATTTTGTCCGGACACAGGTCCTGGTATGAAGAGCTGTAAAAACAAAAGATTGATTATCAAGAATTGATTTACTTTTATCTTCATGTGTTTTCCTATGGCGGCGCCTATCGGATGAACTGCCTGGATTTCTCCCGGAGTTGCTGGGCTGGACTCTTTATTTGATGCTTTACTTATTTTTGCGCAAAGCCTCCGCGGGCACAAAAGTTAGTGATGCAGTTTGATTTTTGGAATAACTACGCCGAAGGCGTTGGCTAATTTCAGCCCAGGGTTGGAGCTTGCGACAACCCTGGGAACCCAATTAGAAATAAGAGCAAAACGCTGAAAGCGTTCGCCAATAGCCGAACCCTTGCAGGGTTAATAGAACTGTTGACTTGTAATCCCAGGGTTGTCGCAAGCCCCAACCCTGGGAACCCAATTAGAAATAAGAGCAAAACGCTGAAAGCGTTCGCCAATAGCCGAACCCTTGCAGGGTTTAATAGAACTGTTGACTTGTAATCCCAGGGTTGTCGCAAGCTCCAACCCTGAGCTGAAATTAGCCAACGCCTTCGGCGTTTGTTGTCTGAATTCAAACTGCATCACTACCGGCACAAAAATAACCATTGACAAAACACTGCCGGAGAGCAATCAGAAATCTGATCATTCCCCGGCTATGTTTATTCGACTAGAACTCGAACCGCAGCATCCACTGCAGATTGCGCGGAGGACGAATTGAATTTATCGAGCCGAAGCCGTTCCGGTTTGTTACCTCATTAGCAAGATTAGTAACTACGGTGCTCCCGGGACTGGCGAAGTTGGCCGTTGTGTTAATGCCGTTAAACTGCGTGTGGTTGAAAGCATTAAAAGCATCGAGCCTGGCTTCGAACCTGTAACGCTCGCCGAAAACAAAACGCTTCGATAACGAGAGGTCCCAATTGTTGAGCGGCGGTAAAGTCAAATAATTACGTCCTGACTCGAGCCCTTTGCTTCCAACGCTGGGTGCCTGAAATACGGTTAGATCGAATTGCTTGTACGGGTCGCTGCTGTGTCCGGAGCCGGGGTTGCCACGCAGGACTATTCGCGCTCCCTCGGTCGGTGATCCCGTCAAATTCTGATTCCCAAAGCCTGTTACGCTGAAACCGGGATTAAAAGGGGCACCGCTCTGATAGCGGTAAACACCTGACAACTGCCAATTGTTTGCTACATAGCTGAGATACTTATTATGGGCCAGATTCGGCATTTCATAGACCCAGTTGAAGCTTAGATTGTGGCGGCGATCAAAGTTTTGCGGACCGTAAAGGTAGTCGAATTTTCCATCAATGCGAGCAAAATTCTGGTCATCGCTGATAGTACCAAGCGCCTTGCTCCAGGTGTAGCTCATGCGGAGCAACAAACCTCTTGAGAATCGGCGATTTATCGAAGTTTGCATGGCATTATAGTTGGATTTTTCGATGTACTCGATATAGACGATATTGTTGTTGTTGAATCCCTGATACGGAGCCAGAAGGTCAGCTGGCAAAGCATTCGAGCCAGGTATTCCAGTCGTCAGATTCCGCGTCGGATCCTGGTTTTGGGGCAAGTAAGCCGCGCCGTAAGGAACAGCATTGATATTGCGAAACTGCGGTAAATGACGGCTCTGTGAACCCACATAAGAAACATCAAGGACTGCATCCAATGGAAGTTTGTATTGGATGCCCAGATTGAAAGCATAATTCATCGGCAGTTTGGCATCTGGCTGAAGCGCTCTTAGCGTTGGTGGAGAAAGCAGAACGTTGTTGGGAGAGATGTCCTGAAGCCGTCCTAAATTTATCGTTGATGAGATATTGTTAGGTGGATTTTGGACCTGATCGAATACCAGATTGCCCTGCGTGCGATCATAAAAAATCCCGAAACCGCCGCGCACAATAAAATCATGTTTGCCGGTCAAGTCGTAAGCGAAACCAAACCGTGGTGCGAGTTGGACGCCGTTATCTTGGACGAGAGCTTCGGGAATTCCTTGTCCAGCCGTGAAGAGGCCGTTGGTGAAATTACCCGAATTTGGAACAATACGTCCGACATATAGATCGAGTAACGTATTTGCTGTCGTCAGTGGAACACCGCTGGCGAGAACTGCTGGGTCGACCGCACGCCGGTTTGTGCTCCCGGCGGCACACGTCGCTGCACCGTTTATACAAACTGGTCGGTAAAGCCGGGATGCTCTATTCGGATCGAACTTATCAGGCAGAAAGTTCGCGGCTTTCCCTGTTGTTTCATACTGAGGTGGCATCCAAACAAAGCGCAGGCCGTAATCAAGCGTAAGGCGTTTATTTACCCTCCAATTATCTTGTAAATACCATTCGAGATTGAAGTATTTGTAGTTTCCGGTCGTATGCGACGATGCCTGTTGGTAAGTATTAAAGGCACCCGTGATCGCGTTGGCAAATCCAAATTGAGTATCAAACGGATTAGAGGCATTATCGGAAAAGCTGATTGACCCATTATTTGAAAAACGGGCAGTCTGGGGTTTTAGACTCGTGAAATAGTAAACCCCGGCTTTGGACACATGAGCTCCCCACACCTTCGATATACTGCCAACGAAGTCCTGCGTCTTGTTGAAATTCTCAAACGAACCGCTTTTGGTATCAATGCTGGGACCATTCGCCACGCGACCGCCCCAGGTAAAATTTGGGATCTGATCAAGATAGAGTGCGTCCGGGTACAGCAGTGGGAAAGCTGTTAATCCTGTAATTGCCCGGGTCGCCGCATCAGTACTGACCCTAAGATCGATCAGGTTATGGCTGATCCCATAAGTAAATTCGACGACTGTGGTGGGATTAAGAGTTCCGCTTACCGTTCCGGAATAGCTGTATTTGGGAGTCTTTTGCGTGGCGCCGAAGTCAGGCAAATTCGTTGAGAGTCCCAGACCACTGTTTCCATAGGGCAGGATGGAGGTGGCCGCAGTATTAAGCCAACGTCCCCATATACGCCAGTTCTTCGACATATTGTAATCAATCCGGAGCGTGTCGTTTCGCTCTGGTGTTTGTGATGATGCCTGAGTGCGGTAATTAAAATTATCGTTGCCGACCGGAGTGTAATTCGGTAACGGATACAAGTTGAGGATTTTAATACCGAGCGGATAGAGGCGATTCTGCGGTATTTTCCCCAGGATGCCGCCGTCCTTAAAACAGCCGCTCGTGTTCGTTGCATTACAGGGTAGATTTAACGTGTAGTCCCTGATGAATGGAAAAAGGTTTCCGTTATTGTCGCGCGATTGTGAGAAATCTCCGGCCCTTTCGAGTGCGGTTGGGACCCGTACATTGGTCGGGCCCGTGGGCGGAGTAAAGCGATGCGCGTATTCCTGATTCCAAAAGAAGAAGAGTCTTTTGCGATTTCTAAATAGCCCGGGAATATAAATAGGACCGCCAATGTTATAGCCCGTATCTTTTTGATCCTGAAATGCACGCGGCACTCCGTTGCGGTTATTGAGCCAACCATTGGCATTCAACCCCGTCTGGCGTCGATAAAAGTAAAAAGCACCGTGAAAGTCCGTTGAGCCACTCCGTGTAGTGGCGATAACCTGCGCTCCGGTGGAGCGGCCATATTCAGCCTGATAACCAGAAGTTAGAACTTTTAATTCGCCGATGGCCTCAACGGGTATTCTGGCCAGAAGACTGTTATTGCCGGTATCAATGCTGGTTACCCCATCGATCTGCACGTTATTAGAGTTCTGCCTGGTCCCATTGACATACAGTGAGGAGATATCACTCGCTGCACCATTAGAGGTGTTACTAATAACTCCGGGTACCAGAGTTACGAAATTAACAAAGCTGCGATCCCTGATGCCGGTATTTCGGAGTTCTTCGCTCTGCACGCCGGAGGAGCGTTCTCCGCTTTCTGACTGGATCTGTGTCGCTTCCGAAGTAACTTCGACAGTTTCCGTTACCGCCCCTACTTCCAACATCATATTGCCGAGTGATAGCTTGTCATTTGAAACTAGAGCTACCTTCCGCTCTTGTTTTTTGAAACCGGTAGCTTGAATAACAATATCGAAGGTGCCTGGCGGAACCTGCGGAAATACAAATCTCCCTTCCTCATCCGTTGTCGCAGTTTGAGTGAAGCCCTTATTCACATCGGTTATAGTTACGGTTGCATTTGCGATGGCTGATCGCTGCGCATCAACCACGTTTCCGGTGATCGAGCCGCTGGTCGTTTGCGCCAGAGCAACTCCAATGCAAAGCACAAAGATCAAGACGAAAACTGACAGTATTCTTATTGTCATCGTTCCTCCAATGTGGGCGTTCAATATAAGAGCCTCTGTGGTTCTTCAGACAATGCACCCAGCGGAAAAATAGGCGTTAATGCCAAGCGTCTCTGTCTCGCGAGGAACGGTGACAGGGATACTCGAACTCTTCGCCTCGATTAGCGCCTAAAAATGACTACGGCGAACGAACGCGAAGACGATTCAGGTACCCAGAGAAGGCTCTGGACACTACGCCACAATTACCCTGGGAGTGGACCTGCTAACAGAAGAGAAGGACTTTGTTGCAGGGCCAGACAAAAGCGTTTACTCCGAAGCCGGATTGTTGTCAAGAACTTTTTTAGATTTATGCACTGGACCCCGGAAACCGTTCGACTTTTTAATCTTCGATTAGTCTCGATTTGAGTTAGGAAACTGACGCGACTTGCTTGCGACGCACTGACTTGCAAAATCGAACGAGTTTCTAACTTCGGATGGGTTCGTCGTTTTGCGCGTCTCAGCGAAGTCACTCTAGTTGGTCAGGAAGCGATGGAGGCTCTTGTTGTCGTGGAGACGAGCGGAATCAAAATTAGGCTGGTGGGTCAAGCCGGCGAACCCCTTAAAGGGGACTGCGATCATTCACGTGCATGGCGGCTGGTTCAACTGGGGAAGTGCCCAAGCATTCCGCAACTTCGTGGGCCACATCGCATTGAGCGCCGGCATCGATAGTTTCATTGCAGATTATCGGCTCGCTCCCGAGCATCCATTTTCTGCTGCGGTTAAGGATGTCGAAGCATGCTATTACGGAATGGTTGACTGGGAATTGCCAGGATCGCGCTGACCGGAGACTCGGCAGGAGGCAATCTGGCATTGGTGCTTCTGTCCATCGCCTCCGCACAACCCGCGCAGATGGGCGTCGCTCCTGTCGGCGCGGTCGTGTTCTCTCAAATAACCGACCTCGCGCTTACGGCAAACAGCTTTGCCACGCGAGCGGAAGCGGATCCGTACTTCACGAAGTCTCGGGCCTCTAAGCTCGTCCGTTCCTATCTGGGCGAAACTGATCCAAAGAATCCGTTGGCCTCGCCTATGGTGATCTGAGCCCCCGCCGCCGATCCGCGTTCACGTTGGAGATGACGAGATACTGCTTGACGACTCGCTTCGTTATGTTGAGCGCGCCGTCGCTGCCGGCGTCGATGCCAAGTTTAGATGTCTGGATGGGAATGCCGCACGGATTCGTCACGGAGATCGGCAAGTTCAACGCAGCAACGCAAGCGCTTCGTGCGATCGGAGAATCTCTAACGGAGCGGTTGGGAAAACGAGCGTTAACGCTCACGACGGTATGCAGTTGATGCGAAGTGGGTTATTGGTCGGGGCGAGAGGATTCGAACCTCCGACCTCACGGTCCCGAATGAAGAGAAGTAGGAAAAGTTAACTAATGATTTTGATTCGAGTTGCAGCCACGAGCAAAATCAAGCGTTTTTGCATTACCTTACATCGGGTCCCGTCCGTTACCGTCACTTTCCATTTATTCCTACCACAAATCTGCCACAACGAATTTTGGTGACTGATCGGTGCCAGGAGTGCGGAAGCCACTTGGACCAGCTCGTCAGTCCGCGAACGAAGCCAGAGTACGTCGGGGGCCGCCCCTCACGGCTGACCCGTGAAGGGCGGACCAAATTTCGCCTGAGGAGAGAATTGGTCTATTGATGAACGAACCAAAGTCGTTGAGTCAAGAAGGATCATTCCTCACAACCATGTGTCTACCGATCCACTCGCTCAACTCGATCCTTGAAACCTTCCCGCTCGCTACATCGATAATGATTGCCTCCTGCGCATCAACTGAAGCATCAATTTCGTGGCCGTTGTAAGAGAAATACTTCCATCGCGGCATGACCAACGCGTTTATTGCCATCGATGAACGGATGATTTTGAATTAGCGAATGGGCCAACGCCGCAGCTTTGCTGGCGAGATCTGGATATAACTCCTCACCACCAAAACTCGCCTCCTGTTGCGCCACCGCCGATTCCAGAGCATCACGATCTCTCAAGCCAGAACTTCCTCCACTTTGTCAGATCAAGAGTGAGTGTAGCGAGATGACTTCCTGAAAAGATAAGCAGCGCATCAGACAAGCCGTCGATAGAGGTCGGCATTTTTCTGAAGCGCGTATTCAGCGGATCGACGGAATTCTTCCTCGAGCTGAGCAAGCTTCTCTTCGATGCTCAGTATTGACAACTGCTCCGGAGAAACACTGAGGCGCTCCGCGGCTTCCTGCAATTTCGAAGCGGTTTGTTCTGGCAGTTGAAGTTCCAAGACCTTCATAACCACACCAATTGCTTTCTGTTGGTCGTGACCTCCTCCCGTAAAACACCGCCAATTTAAAATAGAGAAAAGCGGGCAATTATGACAGGATGAAGGGACATAATTGCCATGAAGAGATCCAAGTTCACCGAGTCGCAGATCGTGTTTGCCCTCAAGCAGGCCGAGACCGGTACCGCGGTGGCGGAAGTGTGTCGCAAGTTGGGCATCAGCGAAGCCACTTTTTTCCAGTTGCCGCAAGCGCCGCAGCTCGACCGGAGACAACATCCTCGGACATGAAATCGGATTCAGCGAGGGAGTCGATTGATGACAATCTTACCGTCGTTGAGAACGAACAGGACGTCCCGTAAAGCGTCGAGGTCCGCAGTTGGATCGCGGTCAACCACGATCAAGTCGGCCTCCAACCCAGGCCTGATTGCACCCGTGCGCGCTTGAATCATCAGACACTCCGCCGCCACTGAGGTTGCGGCCTTGATTGCCGCCATCGGTGAAAGGCCTGCTCGCCGCAGTTCCGTCAACTCGTCCTGCACCCCATATTTGGCCGTATCCTGATATGTGTTGTCGCTCCCGGCAACAATGCGCACGCCCATCTTCAACGCTTTTGTTGTCACGGCTCGCAAGAAAGGCAACATCGCTCGTGAGCGATCAGCGACAATCGCGCTGGGTTGAGGTCCCGGACCACCCATCGCTGCGTAACGCTCAAGCACACTAATTGTCGGTACAAAGAAGGTGCCTCGGGCTTTCATGAGGGAAAGCGTCGCATCGCTCAAATAGGTCCCGTGCTCAATGGAGCGCACGCCTGCGCGCACGGCAGCAGACGCTCCCTCATCGCCATGGGCATGCGCCATAACGGCACGTCCGCCGAGTGTCGCCGCCTCGGTCGCTGCCAGGAGCTCCTCGTCGGTGAAGGTTCGTCGCTGGGGGTCAGCCTGCTCCAGGCCCGCGCGTTCGGTCGCCAAAATCTTGATCACATCAACGCCGCTTTCGATGAGGGCGCGTACGATACGTCGCATATGATCCGGTCCGCGAACGCCATCCTTCATATCGGCGAGCTGTGGGAATTCCTGGAAGAACCTCGGGCCTGGTTGCTTCACAACCTGAAATCCGCTGGCCACAACATCTGGAAGAGTGGCCACACCCGCACGGTGCTGATCGCGAACGCTTATCCCGCCGTTCCCCGTTCGCACAGTAGTGATGCCGGACTCGAGCGCCACTCGGGCTTGATCCTCATTGACATGTACGTGAGCATCGATCAGCCCGGGCAGAAGCCACTTACCCTTTAAATCGAGGACCGTCGCGCCCTGCGGAATCTTGGGAGAAGTGGTCGCGACACTCACAATCTTACCGTCGCGCACAATTACCGTGGCGTGGCGAATCGGCTTTTCTGAAACGCCGTCAATGACGTTTGCATTGGTGAGCACAAGCACCTGTGACCCTGCCGGCGACTGTGGCGATGCAGGCAGCACGCCATATAAAGCGACCAGAAGCAGCCCGAATGTCAAGCTGACTCTCATTCGAATCACCTCATGCACCATGTTGTCTAAGCGCCCAAGGTAACCGGCGCAATGATTCTCAGCTGGGTGGTGCTGATCGTCATCAACATGTTGCTCTAACAGAATTGTGAAAACCTCGCGTCCTCAGGTCAACGTGTCAACTCGCCGCGGTCCAGGGCGTTCAGTCCCGCATTGGAATTCGACTTGATATGAAGAGGAACAACCGGCATCAACTTTGAGGAACAAATGGATCAGGGACAACACGCTCGAAGACCGCGTGAACTTTGAACGGACCTTTCAGGCCTATCCCTTCAGTTGTGACCGTCAGCGTTTGCCCGTCGGCCGAGACCGCATAGGTTCCTTTGCCGAGTACGTTGCCGTCCGCCTCCGCGCTGGCCTCGATCGTGTGCGTATCAGGCTGGGATCCGAAGGTTACAGCGCCCGGCGGCACGCCGGGAACTGGACGACCGTTAAGATCCACGATTGGCCGGCGCCGTCCATCCGGTATTATTCGGGTCGGACGTTCCGCAACCGCCTGGCCGTCCTTGATGCCGTACGCGACCAGGAGATAACCATCATTGGTAGGTTCGAAGCGCAGGCAGGCCTGCTCCGGCGCGTATTTCGGGTCCCATTGTGATTCGTCCGTTTTCGCTTTCCAGGTTCCTTCAAAAAGATCGCCAGTCATCGTAATCTCCTTCATTTTTCTGGTCCAGGTTGACAGGTATTCAAGCGGCAGTCGCAGAGCCAGATCGGCAAAACAGCGCGCGAGCCCACGAACACCCTGCTCACGCCAGACGAGCGGTATAACGTCGACGCCGAGTTGCTCCAGACCATCACCGCAGACCATCCGAAACTCATGCGGAAATGCATGAGCCAGGCGCCGGTATATCTGATTGCAATCACTCAGCCAGTTGTTCACGAGCGAGCCTCCTGCCTTCGCTTAGCGTCAAGGACTCGGACGAGATCTCGCAGGCGCTGGCTCTCGAGATCGACAACCCGCTTACCCAACGAGCTGAGTTTGTAATACCGGCGTCGAGCGTCGTCGAACTCGGGTGCCGGTCGCTCGCCGGATTCGACGATCAATCCGTTATCAATGAGTCGCTTCAGTGAGCCATAAAGGGTTGCGGGCCAGAGCCGCACCTTGCCATCTGTGCGCTCCAACACCTCCTGCATGATGCCGTAGCCGTGTTGCTCGCCGTCCACCAGCGAGACGAGGATTTGGAACCAGTTGCTCTTGAGAGGCAGAAACGACTCCGGTTTTTTTCTCGGCATACAGCGCTGTGTATCATTCAATATATATATGTGTCAAGACTTTTCCTCTTTGAAAACTCCAAAACAGGCGACGATTGCCAGTGTCAAAAGTATGACCCCTAGATTAAGCGACGAGCCACGGTGAAATGTTTTTCCGGACCCGTCTTATTAATCTGAAAAGCAATTCTTGTGACTGCATCGCAGCTACAGAGGAGGCTCCCCTGAATGGTGGTCCAACCCTGATGTGGCGAAGGACCGGGGACCTACCCTGCTAATCTTTCCGCGTTCATTTCTCCTTTAAGAAGCTCAGCACAGCCTTGTTAAATTTGTCCGGTCTTTCCACAGGAGGGTGGTGGCTCGCGCCGGGGATGACGACTTTGCGCGCGCCAGGAATCCCGGCCGCGAGCGTGTCGGCGATATTTTTTAGGCTCTGCGCGTCCTCGCCGCCGATGATGACCAGCGTGGGCGCTTTGATCTGGCCAAGCCGCTCGATGGTCGGCTGCGCTGGGTACTTCAGGAATCCCGGAGCAAAAGTCGAGACCGCCTTGAAGTTTTCGAGCATCATCTGTCGCAGCCGCGCGTAGGCGGGAGTGCCCTCGCGCACAGCTGCGTAGAGTCCCAACTTCATGGTCACGTTCACGAACTCTTCGGCGATGCCCTTGCTCGCAGCCTCGTAAGCCTTCATTGCGTCCTTGTCGGGCGGCTGCTTGTCGCCGCGCAGACCCGCCCCGACCAGCACGAGACGGTCGACCCGTTCGGGGTGTTCAAGCGCGAAGTCGGCGGCGATAATTCCGCCCAAGGAAAGGCCGACGACAGTAGCCCGCTCGATCTTCAGGAAGTCCATAAGCGCGCGCAGGTCTTCGATGTGCGAGAAGGGCTGCGGGGCGGCAGCCGACCGACCAAAGCCGCGCAGGTCGTAGCGGACGACGCGGTGATGTTTCGCGAACTCTTTCATCTGGTCGTTCCATAGGCGACTGTCCACCAGCCCGCCGTGCACGAGGACGACCGCCGGCCCCTTACCTGCCGTTTCGTAGTACAGTTTTGTGCCGTTGACTTCCGCCACGCCTGTTTGCGCACTGTCCTTAGCCAATGCTTGGGTACCCCCACACATTAGGCTCAATGCAGTTAAGACCCAACCTGCCAAATTAGCTAGCTTGGTTATTCGCTCTGCTTCAGTTCTAGGCTGGTGCGGTGTGGACATGACGGGTTGGTCCCTTCAAATTAGGTGACATTAAATGGGAGAGGGCGGCCACGGAGTACCGCCCCGACGGTTATTACTATGGAATAAACGCCAAGTCTTCCGGAAGTGGGCCGGCTAACGGGACTTCAAATAGTGGGCCTGCACCATCAGGGTCGATAGTCAAAGCTCCATTACTCGCAAAGAAAACTGCGATCTGACTTTGGGCGCCGACCGCGACTGCCGCAGGAATGCCGACGAGGTTAGTCAGGAACGTGTGGGGGTTCTTCGGGAATGCCGGATTGAGAGCGAACGCGAGATCGTTACGGAATAGCGTGGCCCGGTCCGTTAGATCGCCTGCGCGAATTATCGCTGTAGTAGTTGGGTTCGGATTTGACTTATCACCTCGCGCAAACAGGACGATAACTGCCTTCGCTGCCTGACCTGGCAGGGGAGACTTACGTATAAACGGTGCCCATGCGGTCGACTCGCCTGCTTGTGCGATCCAGTTGAATACGTCTCCTATTCTTTGAATCTCCATCGCACCGGGCACTACATTGATCACCGGCGCTTGGTTTCGAAGTGGCGTGTTGTCGGTAAAACCGCCAACACCACCGTTGAGTAACGAAGGTAACCGCGATGCTAAGAAGAGCGCGAACAACGGTCGATTACTCTCACTAAACAGCGCAATATCCACGAAGGTTCCGCCGGGAACGACTGGAACACCAGCCCTGATATCGGGCTCAATACCCATGAAAACAGTTCCCATGACTCCACCCAACGATTGTCCAAACATGTAGATGCGATTTGCATCAAGAGATGCAGAACCCGTGTTGTCGACATCAACCCCACCTTGGATCATTCGAACTACTTGCATCAGATCAGCCACGGTTTGCTGAACGCCATCGCGTGCTGCGATGTCAATCTGAGCTCCTGTCGCGAGTAAGCCTTCGAATGAATCGATGGTTCCACTGCCGTTCAGATCGACGCCGCGTCCACCCGCAGACAGCACTACTGGGCCACTGCCCTGGATGACCGTCAGTGTGCCTGCTGGTCCGAAGCCATGCCCTACCGCGTTGATTGATAAAGTAGCAATACCGCTGTGGGCCAGTGTGGATGCTACAGCAAAGGGACTACTGTTCTTGTTATTACTAATTCCGTGCGCAAAAATCGCTACCGGCCAACCATTCGCTGGGCGTGTGCCAGCAGGAATAAATAAATTGAAGTAGATATCTGCTGTACTTTGAACCGCAGGCACTCCGGTCCGCGTCGGAACCGCAGGAATAAATCCGCCCCCAGTTTCGAAATTCTTCCCACTGAATTTGCCAAAAGCCACTTTAGCAACCGCACCGGGAAAAACCTGGAGAGCGGGCGTGGGAACTGGAACCGTGTTTAAAGGACCAACTACATTCTGCTGCTGCCCAAATAAAATCCCAATGATGGACGCGACGGGAAAAACAGTGTTCTCACCATTTGTACCAAGGTTGAAGCTTGCTGTTGGAGCTGATGCAACTTTGATTTGATCACGAATCTTTTCCAGGGTGGATGTAACACTTCCGGTCGTGAAGACACTGGCGACGGCGATGTCACTCGAAAGTAGACCGGGCGCTAATGTCGCAAGTACATCATCGTTCAGCAGATCGACTAATGTCTTTCGATAACTCTTCAGTTCAGGATCTTTGGTCTGGCCAAAATTCAAACTATGTCTGAAGTTTACAAACGAATCGCCTGCCTCAATTGGATCACCAGCAGAGTCATGCACACGTTTCGTCACGATCAGCAGGTAGGTGGTATGTTGGTCCAGCTGTTGATCTGGCTTCACAAAGAGTGTGTTGGTAAGCGTGTCCCACACTACCTGGTTGATGCCAACGATTTGAGGATTGAAAGTGGTCGGATTAGAAGTGTCTGCTATTCGAATCAGAAACACAGTGTTGTTGTTCACCGTTGATGGGTCAATCGCGGCATCGAAAGGAATGGAAATCCTTGGTTGAATATTGAATCCATCAAGTTGGTTCAGCAGGGCGACATCACCACAATTGGAGGGGCTGGCCGCACAATTCGGCATGGGCAGATTAACGCGCCGGTCCGTATTTTGACCTGAATCTGTCAGAGTGAATCGATCAGTTGGAAACGGCGAACCAGTTGTGGATTGCACGTCGAACAGGGGGTGCACTCCGCTGGCGACGGTTAAAGTGGGAGCCAATAAACAAAGGGACATCAGGCAAAATGCTTTGGTTAGTCTGGACATGATTGACCTCGCGTTTTAAGTGGCAAGAGCTTATGAGGTTAAGTTGAGCTGACGAATCAAAAATGGATTCCGCTGATATCAAGACGCACCTCATACTGGCCGTCATTTTGATTCCGCACTTGATTTGAGGGACACTTCTGCCGATACCCCTCGCTAGTTTCATAGTGTTCTCGCCGCCTAAACGATGCATTGAAGTCACGCACCGAACTGCAACGATAGCTACTTAGTTGCGCGAATACTGGTCTTTAAGTCGTAAGCAAATCTCGTCATTCAGCGGCGAAATCTTCGCGCAATCCTTTTATTGCTGAGGGTACGATGCTGCCGTCGTCAGCTACATGCGTTGGTATGCGGCGGCCAGTTAGCTCCACATTGTGCGGTAGTTCAGTGTGACATGTCTCCCATCCCGCGGAAGCATTTCCAGCTACCATCCGGCAGCTTCTTTAGCACCAAGAGCACAGTGCCACGAAACTGCTTCGGCTCGCTACCCGGCGAGACGACAACTGAAGCCGTGTAGGTTTTCCACGCGACGGCCCAACCACCCTCGAGAAAGGTAAAGTCCTTGGTTTCCGGAACGTAGCTCAGCACCTTGAAGTCTTTGTTAGCTGCCTGGCGTTCGTTGCTCGCTCGGATAACCTGCTTGCCAACCTCCGCCTGCCCTCCTCCCAGACGAATCGCGTCATCGGTCCACAGATCCGTCAGCGCCACTGGATCTCGCGACACCGTGGCGGCAATGTCCTGCTGGCGAAGCTTCTCGATGGCGGCGAGGTCTGCAGTGCGGTTCTGTTGCTTTCCCGCCGGCGCGGCCGGTCGCTGAAGCACTTGGGCTGCCAACGCAATCAACGCACAGAGAACAACAACAACTGAATTCACTTTCATACTTCCTCCAATCCATCTACCAATCCTGTTGTTAAATAGAACCTCTGGAGCGCCTGGAGGCAGAACGACGACGCTTAGCGACGCCGCGCGATTAGCCGTTATGTCGCACAGGTACACGATCCTGTCATGGACCACAGAGCTTGTGACGGGAGTCCCCGCCGCACGATTAGGTTTGCCGATTCGTTCAATGTCCAGTCGCTTTCTCCTCAAAATCTCAATCGCCCGAGCTCCTGACGCGCCTGAACCTCATGATTGCGAAACCGTGCATCCGCTTTTGCGAGTTCCGCTGACTTGTCGAGTTCATTGCGCGCTTCTTCTTTTTGACCAGCGCGTGCAAGAGCCAGACCGAGCGCAAGGTGTGTTCGCGGATCATTGGGCCCAAGTTCTGCAGCCTGGCGTCCTTCACTGATTGCCCGGTCGAGATCGTTTGCGCGCAGGAAATAGCCGGAGCGATGAACACGACTCATCGCCGCCGCGAGTGGTACCTCGAACCGTCCTCGGTAGACGAAAGTATTTCCGCCAATAAAAGCTATCGGTTCAGATTTGGTGATCGGCAAATACTCATCGCCGCCCAAAGGTGGGACGTCCCTTTCATTCAAAACAATCGTTCCCTCGATCACCGGCGGTACAGGATCGATCAGGTTGCGGCTGATCATAATCCGCACGCCCGATGGCATCGGACGACATGGCTGTACCGATCGGATCATCTCCGGATGCACGAACGCCACGATCCAACAATCCTGTATGTTCTCGCGATTGAGATATTCACTGACGAGTTTCATGTTCTGCCCGATGTCGCTGATGAAGATTCGATGCGTGTTTTCGTAGCCTCCCCAAAGATCGTTGGCGAATGCGAGATAATTTGGAGCTGTCCTTACTGCCGCGGCCGCATTAAAGACGAGGAGAGCGACGAGAGCGTATCGAAACGTATTGAATCTCCGGCAAAGCCATATAGCACCAGCTGACGAAGGCACAATGAGGAACCCGTAGATCGGCAGGATATGCCGCACGCTGTTGGTGAAAGTCGAACCTGAAGCGACGAGAAAAAATATGCCCGCCGGCACAATCAGAAACATTGCTTCCCGCCATCTTTCACGAACGAAATACAAAAAGATCAGTCCTAGTGGCAGAAGAAAAAGCACAGCGATGTTCGTCTTTACCAAGAAAGCAACTGGAAAGTAAAACCATTTCCCCGCTGGGTAATTGCGACCGAAGATCACGGTATTGCGACTTCCCCACGCAATTACATCAGCCATTCCCAGCACGTACGACTCGGGAAAAATATGTGTATGGCTTATGGCTTCGGTCACCCGGGCAGAAATTGACTCGACCGACTCCGGCCTTCCGTTTTCCTTTATGTAATCGGCAACCGAGATCGTGGGCGTTGTCTCGTTCGGGACTGCCCGATAACGGAATCCGTAGAATGACCAGAGGATCGCCAAGCCGATCAAAAACATTCCGGCGAAAGTTGCGGTGTGCAGAAGCACTCTATAAGGGAGACGTATCCCAGGCGGGCGAACGAAGGCCGCATCAGCGATCAACAAAGCGAACAAGATCCCGACAAATATCACGGCCGAATGCTTGGCTGAGAGCATGAGCCCCATCGCCAACGCGGCTGTGAAAAAGCGCGGCCAAGTTTGGTACTTACCAAATCTATATAATGCATAAACCGCACCGAACGCCGTAGCGCTGATAGCCATATCGGTTAACACAAGCGAGCCAAATGCGATGAAGTTCGGCTCGAACGCAACGATGGCCAGCGCAGTCACAGCCTCCCAACGGCCGAACATCTCCCAAGCCGCAAGAAACACGAGCACAGCGAGGACGATGCTCATCAACGAAGCAGCGAGTCGTGTCGGGATGACAACGTTATCGATGCCGTTCTCGACAATGAACGTGCTGCCGTAACTGAACCCGTCGAACTTAGGCGTGAATTGTGAACCGCATTCCCATGGCGGTTCGGAAAGTCGGCGGAAATTAAGCGGGGCCGTAGCGAGGAGTTTCAATAACGGCGGATGCTCCGGATTGATCCCGAAGTCGCCACACTGCCAGTAACGATGTCCGGCCAGAATATGAAACGGCTCGTCAACCGTCGCGCTCGTCCTTACGGCGTGGTAGACGAGTTGAAAGGCGAAGGCAGCGAACAAGAATGTTGCTGTTGCAAGGAAGAGCGTCCGTTCTTTGTTGATCATCGAACGAATGTTTATAAAATTCATCACATTCAGTAGCTTCAGAAAGTGGTATATGCGGGAGCCAAACCTGACGGTGGTTAAGTAGATCAGTCGGGGGAACTGACCTACGATTATAAGCGGAACGCCTTCCGGAACTTTTGGACCACCAAGTGACTCTTCCTTCGGTCACTGGGAGCCTTCCAAGATGGTCCTACAGCTTTCGCAGGTATGCCAACAACGCTGCCCGCTCGTCCACCGTCACGAACCCACGATCGACAACCAGGCCGTTCGACGAAAGAATGCCCGGCAAATTGGGCGGCGGATTCAGCCGCGCCACCGACGCGAAGAAAGCATTGTAGTGGTCGAGCACCTCCTCGAGCGTCGCCGCCGAGTTGTTGTGAAAATAAGGGGCGGTCTTGCTAATGCCGCGCAGTTGCGTGACGTCCATCCTTTCGACGTCCGCGGGTTGTCCCGTAAGAAGCAAACGTCCCGGGTCCGAAGTGGTGACAAATTGGAATGTTCCATCCGCGCGTGTGATGCGGTACGTACGCGCGTTGCGCTCGAGCCGCTGCGGACAGGGCACGTAGCCGTCCGTGGCCGGACGTGGGCAGGCCGCCTCTACATTGTGATAGCGTGTGATGGGGCGGATGAACGTCGTCTCGGGCGTCGATCCGCTTGGATGCAACGTGCCGCCATGGCATTGCGCGCAGGCGCGGTTGAAGACCGTCTTACCCTGCTGCTCCAGCTCGTTCAGTTCCGGGTCCGGATCTGGGAACGGCGTCGAGCCGGAGAGGATCGCAGCGGCCAGCATTTTGACGCCGGGCGAAGAGAAGAGAGTCTGCTGAAAAGCCGCGAGGTCATCAAGCATCCGCGCGGACGGTTCCACAGAAACTTGGGCGTGCGCGAAGAGGGCGCCGCGGGCTTGTTCCTGGAGAGTTCCGAAGCGCGCGTCATGCTGGTAGCCGCCTTGCCGGTTCGGGCCGTTCGGGTCCTGGCCCATGATTGGTAGGCGCGGCGCGCCCGACGGCCAGATCGGCGGGACACCGTCCGGTCCGGTGATCGCGACGTTGAGCACAGGCATGACCGCACGCCAGAGATCAACCGAGGTCTCGTCGGTTGGCTCACCGGTTGCTGGATCGATGAGCTTGACGTTCAGCGGCAACGGCATGGTCACGCGGACCAGTCCGTTTTCCACCAGGTTCGAGAAATCGCTTGCGTTGTCACCGTTCACGCGGAAGTCGTCGGCGTCCACAGGACGAAAGAGCGGATCGTCAGCGGTCTTGTTATACACCCGCTGTGCCTGCAGTGCGTCGAACCGTGACTTGGCGGCCGCCGGAGAGAGTTGGAAATTCTCCGATGGCATATGGCAGTCAGCGCAGGCCCGGCCATTCCCGCCGAGCTGGTTGAGATTGCGATCATTGAACGCGGCACGGCCTCGGGCCACCGCTTCGCAGGGAGGTTCGTCGCAATTGAGATTGATCGTGCCGTTTTGGTTTGGGTCTTGGCCGAAGATAGTGCTCGGCGTCATGCTGTCAATCACCCCGACGAGTGCGAGCAACGCGAAGAAAGCGATCACTTTAAATCTATTCATGTTGTTCTCCTTGTGAGTGGGCCATGTAAAATGAGTTGGCGGGTTTCGGGTGCCACGGTTTAAAGCTGATTCCTCTCTCGATATGCTCTTCGGTAGGCCTCGGGCCCTGTGCTTTGCTGATCAATTGCCAGACGTCCAGTTGGTCAACTTGCCGGCAGTAACTCTCCGCTCCTACCTACAAAAACGGAAACGGTCCCGGAAAAGGGTCACTACTTGGTAAAGTTTCTTTGCTACCGAAGAGCCCTCGAGCCGGATGTATAATCCGCTGCAACAGAAAAGGGATGAGCGTCGGAAGTGTGAGCTTGATGACAACGTCGCCACACCAAATCAGCCACTTGCTCGCTCGCTACAGCAACGGTGATCAAGCGGCACTAGATCAGCTCATGCCGCTGGTGTACGGGCGGCTGCGTGAGATGGCCAAACGCTATATGCGAGCGCAGTCAATCGGTCACACCTTGCAGACGACGGCACTCATCCACGAAGCCTACCTGAAGCTGGTGGGTCAGGAGGAGAAGGGATGGCAGAACCGTGCGCATTTCTTTGGCGTGGCGGCGCAGGCCATGCGCCACATCCTTGTGGACTATGCGCGGGCACGCCACGCGGCCAAGCGGGGAGGAGGAGCGCACGAGGTGTCGTTTGATAAAGCGGCAGTGGTAACAGCGGAGAGAGCTGCTGAAGTGGTGGCGCTCGATGATGCGCTTCGCGGCTTGGCAAATCTCGCTCCGAGACAGAGCCGGGTAGTGGAGTTGCGCTACTTTGGAGGTCTGAGCGTGCAGGAGACCGCTGAGGTTCTGAAGGTGTCGGCTGAGACCGTGAAGCGGGATTGGCGGATGGCGAAGGTGTGGCTACTTCGAGAATTGCAGCGCAGCAAAGATTGATGAAGCCTGAACGGTATAAGCAAATTGAGGAGCTTTACCATTTGGTGCTCGAGCGTACGCCAGAAGAGCGAGCACGATTTCTTGAGCAATCGTGTGGCGTGGATGAAGCTCTGCGGCGCGAGGTGGAATCACTGCTCTCGTATGATGAGCACGCGAGGTACTTCATCGAGACGCCGCCGGATGATGTGGCAGCAGCAATGCTGGCTGCCGAACAGAAGCAATCAATGGTAGGGCGAACACTGGGCCACTATCGGATCGTGTCGCTTTTAGGTTCGGGCGGCATGGGAGAAGTGTACCGCGCTACGGACATTCGTCTCGATCGCACAGTCGCCGTCAAAGTCCTGCCTTATCATCTCTCGTCGAATCCCGAGCAGCGGCAGCGGTTCGAGCAGGAAGCAAGAGCAGTATCCAGCCTATCTCACCCTCACATCTGCGCGCTGTACGATGTGGGTCAACAGGACGGCATCGATTACCTGGTGATGGAGTACATCGAGGGCGAGTCGCTTGCAGACCGGCTGGCTAAAGGACCTCTGGCAGTTGATCATGCGCTCAGATACGCCATTCAGGTAGCGGATGCTTTAGACAAGGCACACCGAGCGCAGCTGGTCCATCGAGACCTCAAGCCAGCGAATATTATGCTGACAAAGTCCGGAGCGAAGTTGCTGGACTTCGGGCTGGCTAAGCTGCGTGTTAGTAACTCTGAGATTGTAGTTGCAGCGCAATCTGGCCTGCAGCCGGAGCGAGTATGCCTCACCCGAGAGGGAATGATTGTAGGCACACTCCAATATATGGCTCCCGAGCAGCTTGAAGCAGGAGAAGTGGACGCACGAACAGACATATTCTCGTTCGGGGCAGTGTTGTACGAGATGCTCACGGGCAAGAGTGCATTCATCGGCAACAGCCAAGCGAGTCTGATTGGAGCCATACTGCACGCTGAGCCGCCAGCAATATCTACTATTCAACCTATGACGTCTGCTGCTTTGGACAGGTTGGTAAAGAAGTGCTTGGCTAAAGATCCTGACCAGAGGTGGCAGAGCGCAGCCGATGTTGCTGATGAATTGCGTTGGGTCGCGGACGCGGGCCCCGAGGCCAGTGCCGCGGCGCCAGTTAAGACTCGTGGCCAGAATCGAAAGCGGCTCGGCTGGATAGTTGCGAGCCTGCTCCTTTTTGGGCTGGCCGCGGCGTTGGCTTTTATCGTCACTAACTTCCGCCGTGCGCCGACTGAGGTGAGCGCAACACGGTTCGTAATCTCGCCATCCGAGAAGCAAGTTTTGCTTTATCCATCTATTTCGCCCGATGGCCGACGCCTGGTGTATGCCGCCTCTACCGAAGGTAAGCAGCAGCTATGGATTCGTCAGCTCGATTCGGTCACTCCGCAGCTGCTACCCGGAACAGATAAGACCTCCTATCCGCCTTTCTGGTCGCCCGATGGTCGCTACATTGCCTTTTTCTCCGACGGGAAGCTTAAAAAGCTGCAACTCTCGGGAGGGCCTGCTCAGTCGCTCGCCGATGCCTCCAACCCGAGGGGTGGTTCTTGGAACCGAGAAGGTGTGATCATTTTCGCGCCCGATGGCACATCTCCCCTGTACCGTTTGTCTGCAAGTGGAGGAGATAGGACACAGCTGACAACCCTTGACGAGTCGCGCCACGAGATCAGCCACCGCTGGCCCTTTTTCTTACCCGATGGTCATCACTTCCTTTTCGTCGCTCGCAGCCCGCAAACAGAGAACACTGCTATATACGTGGGCTCGCTCGACTCGAAAGAGACTAAGAGGGTGCTCAGCGTTGATTCTAGTATGGCCTATGCCGCGCCAGGCTATTTGCTTTTTGCGCGAGAGGGAACGCTGATGGTTCAGCCGTTTGATATCGATGAGCTACAAGTGACCGGCGAAGAGATCTCGGTTGTAGGACAAATAAGCTGGGCTCTAAGCGCAATAGCTGGATTCTCTGTATCGGAGAATGGAGTGCTGACCTACGTAACCGGCAACCCTGCAACTCAACTCACCTGGTTTGATCGCAGCGGCACAGAACTCCGAACTGTCGGCCTGCCGGCAGGCTATATAGCCCTCCGGCTCTCACCGGATGAGAAGCGAGTAGTGGTGGCTCGCACTGATCCGGTTGCGGTTGCTCCTGACATCTCTCTGATAGACCTCGCACGGGGCGTTACGTCCAAATTGACTTCTGAACCCAGTATCGACGACTTCCCCGTCTGGTCGCCCGATGGGAGCCAAATCGCCTTCTCAAGTAACCGAGCCGGGCCAATGAACCTCTACCGGAAGCTTTCAAGCGGCGCGGGCAAAGAAGAAGGCTTGATAAAATCTAACCAAGGGGAGCACATGCAGGACTGGTCTCCAGACGGCCGATTCCTCCTCTATCGCACCTTCGGCGTGAAGACTAAGTCTGACATATGGGTGCTGCCGATGTTTGGGGAAAGGAAGCCTTACCCGTTTCTCGAAACAGATTTTGACGAGTCTTTTGCAATATTCTCTCCTGACGGGCGGTGGGTCGCATACGTATCTGACGAGGCAGGGGCGAGCGAGGTGTACGTGCGGCGGTTTCAGGGGTCGGGAGGGAGTTGGCGCATATCTACAGACGGCGGCACCGTTCCGCGTTGGCGGCGCGACGGTAAAGAGTTGTTCTACATTTCCGGCGGGAAGCTGATGGCGGTTGATGTGAAGGCGAGTGAGTCAAACTTCGAGGCAGGCGCGCCGAGGCTCCTGTTTGAGAAGAGTGGTATTAGTAACTACGATGTGAGTAAAGACGGGCAGAAATTTCTGATCGCTGTTCCCGTCGCGAGCTCGCCCGATCCCATCACGGTGGTGTTGAATTGGACTGCAGACCTGAAGCGGTGAGATGGTCGCAATTCTAAATTAATAGCTCACCGACCGCACGGTCGCTCGTCCTTTCGTCTTTTTTCTAACTAAGCTATCTTGAGCAAATCAGCGCTTTATACGGTCATAGAGCGCACGGTTCCGAGAGGTAGAGAATTGGACCATGCGGAGCGTCGCTCTAAGCTCTTCTCATTTTTTAGGCGGTTTTTTGCCGATCGCGAGGTAGCTAATAGCGGTTAATTCCGTAAATCGAAAAAATTTTGTCCACAAATTGGCCACATGTCGAAAAAAGACCGTTAACGGTCACGGCCGTAATTTGTTGATGGATTGTGAGTTATTGGTCGGGGCGAGAGGATTCGAACCTCCGACCTCACGGTCCCGAACCGTGCGCTCTACCAGGCTGAGCCACGCCCCGATTGTTGTTGGATGATAGGGAAGCAAGGTGATGCTGTCAATTCGCCTCACAGACCCTTCACCGTCGCCTCATCAAGAAGCGTGTTGTGCGGGTCGACCTCGACATGGATCGGCTTTTCATCCAACCTGATTCTCTCGATCAACAATTTGCCCGCAGGCTTGAGAACCAAATCCCGCTTGCCGCGCGCAGTCGAGACTGTGACCTGAACCGGATCCACAAAAGCATTGCCAGGTTGCATCTGGCTCAGCACCAATCGCACCTCCTTCTTCCCGAGCCATGCCCACGTCAGTTCATACTGGGGATGTCCGCTGTCGTACACCCAGCGCGCGAAAAATGCGCGGAGGTCGCGGCCTGATGATTTCTCAAGAGCTTCGCGCAAATCTTCAGTGCTGGCGGTCGCGTTCTTGTATGATTCGTAGTACGCACGAATGCCACGGAAGAAAACGTCGTCGCCCAGACTCGAACGCAGCATGTGCAGCACCCACGCGCCTTTCTGATAATTGTTCGCGTTGAGCAAATCCATCAGATTCTCAGTCTCGCGATCGAAAATCGGCGTGCGACTCTTCTTCTCAAACGCAAACACCGACGCAGCCGCATCTTTCATGTACAACTGAAACGCATCTTCACTTTCGAAGCGCTGCAAAAACAGACCAGCGAAATACGTCGCGAAGCCTTCGCTCAACCACAGATCGGACCACGTCGACTCAGTGACCGAGTCGCCAAACCACTGGTGCGCAATCTCGTGCGCAACCACAGTGACGTTGCCCATCGGAATTCCATACGTCTTACTCACCTTCGCCGACGACCCGCGTCTGAACAGATTGTTGGTGAACACGATCGCGCTCGAATTTTCCATCCCGCCAAAACGGGTCGCGCCGACGATTAGCGCCAGCTTCTCGTAAGGATAAGGCGCGACAGTTTGCGTGAAGAGCTGCAATGACGGAATCGCCGGGGCGAATCCCTTTTGCGCGAAAGGACTGTCTGACTGCGACACGTAATACAAAAGCGGTGTCACTGCCTCTTGCGGCGGCTCGAGTTTCGCAAACTGGCCCACGCTGATGATCATGCAGTAAGGCGGGATCGGAACACCTTCCGAGAACGTCCACGTTCGTTGACCACTCGCGGTTGTTTCAACATGGTCCAATCGGCCGTTAGCAACAACTTCATCGCGCGCCGGTGCGGTGACGTTGAATGTAATCGTCGCCTTTGCTGACGGGTGGTCCAAGGTTGGAATCCATTGATGAACTCGGTCAGGCCAGTTGTCACCAACAGCGGACGGTTTTCCGTCTTTATCGTTGGTGAGGATCAGACCATCCTTTGGTTTGCCGTGGTAGTTAACAGCCAGAACGAGTCGCGTGCCCGGCTTGGCGGGTTCGGCGAGATTAACTCGGAGCTTGCCGTCCTTGTGCGTGAATGTTGCCGAGTTTGAATCCAGCGTGACGCTATCAACAGTCAGATCGCCAAAGTCGAGATCGATCACAGATGTCTGTTTCAGAACCAGAACGTTGATGCGAGCGCTGGCGGAAGTGAGCTCGGAGAGTTGATCGCTTAGCGTGATGTTGACGAGATAGTGTTCGGGTCGCCAGGTATCGATCAATCGTTCAACGCGCGCGGCGAGCGCAGGCGATAAAAGAAGAAGAATAAGGGGTAGGGCTTTTTTCAACACAGAGAACACAGAGATTACACAGAAGTCACAAAGATTAACGGATGCCGAGCATCAACAGCGCAGAGCGATCGGAGACGGTTCTGTCAGTGTCGAGCCATTGTTTGTAGCCAAGCAGCTCGTCATCAGTAACAGGGCGATTGCCTAGACGAGCTACGGGCGTTCGTTCGAAGGCGCGATTCGTCAGGGCCATGTGAGCCTTGCGCACGGGCAACGCCGCAGCTTGCGCAAGCGCGACTTCCGCCGATTCGACGTCAGGAAAAAACTCGTCATAAGCAAGCAGGTGCCAAACCGTCTCCGCGCCCGCGCCCTCGATCGCCAACACACGCAACAATCCAAACCCGCTCTCGAGTTGAAAGATTAAATCGTCTCCGGCATTCAACGCGTCTGACATATTACGCTCTCGTAAGCTTCCAGCACTCGATCTGCCATGTGCGCGGCGGTGTAGTGCTCGCGCACGCCACGATAACCGCTCGCACTCAATTCCGCCGCGAGCTCCTTGTCTTGGGCGATCTTCAAGATGCCTTCAGCCAAACTCTGCGGATCGTCAGGTTGGACCAGCAGACCGCCGCCGGTGATCTCCACGATCTCCGTGCATGCACCGCGACGCGGTTGGACCACCGGCACGCCACAAGCCATCGCTTCCAGCAACGATACACCTTTCGGTTCATCGTAAGTAGCCGGCATCGACATCACATCGAGTGTTCGCAGAAACGCGATCTTATCAGCACGATCCAAAACGCCACGATAGTTGAACTCACTCGCGAGCCCAGCGTCTTTCAGTCGCGTTTTAATGTCGTCGAGATATGGTTGGCAATCGGCCGCCATGTAACCCGCAGCCTCGAATCTTGCCTGCGGCAACTCTCCCGACTGTCGCAGGATACAATACGCCTCGGCCAACACATGCAGCCCCTTCTCCGGCGCGACGCGCGCGAGAAAGCCAACCGTAAATGGACCATCACGCTGCGGCTCGCGCAATTCAAAACCATTCGGGTTAATTCCTACCGGCACCACGCGAATCTTTTCCGCGGGAATGCCAAGATACGCCGGCATAAACTCAGCGTAAAACTTGCTTACCGCGAGGAATGAATCGACGTGTTTGATCTGATCTCGAATGAGATTGAGCGATTCCGTGTGATACGGCTCCTGTAAACCGTCAAGAAAAAGATCTTCACCTTGCAGCGTACAAAGAACCGGCACGTTCAAGGCGCGTTTAAATGGTCCAGCAAGTCCGAGCAGCAGCGAGTAAGGCAAATTGATGACGTCCGGCGTTGGCTCGCTTTTGAGCCAGTCGATTATCTTTTCGATCTCTTTGCGCTGAAAACCATCTTCACCTTTCAGCACCGAGACCGTCATCTCACCGAGCATCTTTGGATTGGTCGAGATCGAGCGACGCGACGCGAGGTCCAGCGCAAGCTTCGAATCCCACAAACGATCGAGCCAGCGCGGCGTCTTGCGAAACATCGGAACATACTGCTCGAGATAGGTGCTGATGCCACCCAGAACCACGTGGTCTCTACTGACATTTGGTTCGTCGGTGAGTGTGGGTGTGTAAACAGGCAGCAGCGTCACGTCGTGACCGCGGGCGAGGAGCTCGGTAGCCATAGCGTTGTCGCGGAGACAACTGCCGCAATACATCTTGCCGGCGCCGCCTGTGAGATAAAGAATTCTCACTTCAGATCCTCAAACGGCAACGGCTTGCTGGAATGCGCGACGCGCGTAAAGGTGTTCAAAGAGATTGCCCTCGTGCGGCTGGTCCCAACTGACCTGATTCGTCGGCAGCGCGCCAATGTTCAGTCGCTCGATGTGCGGTGAGGCAACCAACGTTTGAATCAGTTTCGGATCGCGGGTGATCGCTGTCACTACGAGAGTTGGACCAAGCAGTTGCGGGATTTGGCTTTGATCAACTTTCAGGACACCGGCAAAAGGGAAGAGAAATTCTTTCATCGCCAGCGGGTGATCGGGTTCGCAGAGGATGATCGTCGGAAGCAGGTACGAACAGTTGTTCCAGTTGACCAGACGTTCTGTGTCGCGATAGGTGGCGGTGATGTCGCGCGCGCCCGGCTCGGTCAGGCCTTGATCGATGATCGTGTTGATGCGATTAGCGACTTGCGGATCGACAAATGGTGCGAGTTGCGCGTTCTCATCTTCCGAGGCGAGCGGAACGATCTGGGCCAGACGTTTGGCCAGTGCTTCGCTGATCTCTTCAACGTGAGCCGGCGCCCAGATTGCTGAAGTGTTGACGCACGAGCGACCACAGTTATCGGCAATCGAAGCTATCATCACGTCGAGATATTGCTCCCAATCGTCGACGCAGTCTTCGCCGACGATGATCTTGCTGTAGCCTGGTCCATGTATTTCCACTCGTGGATCGTTCGCCCAAACGCTGGTGGTGGATGAGTCGCCAAAGAGGAGCGAACGGCCGCAACCACGCAGGATCTCGCCCGCACCAGCGTGATCGGTCGGGTAAAAACTGAAAGCCTCTCGCGGCGCTCCGGCTTTAATCAACGACTGAATGATGCGAAAGGGCGTCCACGGCTCCGCGCTGCCGGGTTTGAGCACAAGCGGAATGCGCAGCGGGAATGCCGGGATCCAGAGTGAATGCACTCCCGGCGAGTTGTTTGGCAGCACCGCGCCGAGTGATTGAGTGCGCGGAAAGAAGCTGAGTGCGTGACCTTCGTGCTCACCGAAGCCGCGATCGAGTACGTTCCAATCGAGATTTCGAGTCAGGCCGTTGAGGACGCTTTCCATGTTCGCAAGCATGCTCTTGATCTTGAGCATGTTCCGACGCGCGAGAACGTACGGCAGGCCCGTAGTTGCTGAGACTTGTTTTACGTAGTCTTCGGGAGTTTGTGTGGTGTCGCCGAGTGGAAGAGAGTCGTTGACGAAATGATCGGCGGCATGAGAGCAGATGCTGACCAGTTCGCGGGTGGAGAAGCGATTCAGAGTTGATTGTGCCAGATCTTGTTTTGTCAGGTCGCGGCGAATTAGTCCTGCGTTGGCCTGGCTCACTTCCACGAAGATCTCACGCGTTTGATGATGCGGGATGCGCGCGATGTCGAGGCTCTTATAAGGATTGCCGTGGCGCAGGATTGGAAGGTGAATCATATATTTATTTTGGTTGCCAATTGTCAATTGCCGGTCGCCAAAAGTAACAAGTCAGGAAGGGGGGCTTGCCCCCGCTGTCGCGAGAGCGGGGGCAAGCCCCCCTTCCTGACTTGTTACTTTTTTGACAATTAATACACTCCTTCCACAACAGCAGTCTGAAGACGAGCGAAGGGACGCACGTTGCGCACGCCGTCCCACGGATAAAGATCGCACGGCGGCTCTCGCTCTGCTTCATCGCGTTCCAAGAAACGTGGCATAAAGAATTCCTTGGTTAGTGTGGTCAAACGCACGCGTCCAGTCTTGCCGTATTCAACCACTCGATCAGGTTCGTCGGGATCGACTACTTCAACCATCGCGCGCGGCAGCGGCGGATAGTAGATGATCGCGTAGTTGTCTTCCACCTTACGCGGTTTATGGACCGCGAGGCCCATCAACGTGTTGCCGTAAGTAGGCGCGAAGTACGCGCCTTCGAGCAGCTCTTCGACGGCAAAGCGATGAAACTGCGGCGTCATCTCAGTGCCACCACAAAACACTCCGGTTATCCCGATCTTCTTCAACGACACCTTTTCGCACAACGCTTCGAGCAGCTTGGGAGTGGTGAATAGGCAACGAATATTTTCGTGAGCACGCAATAGCGTCAATCCCTGTTCGACCACGTGCTGTTTGTATTGCTCAGCCATCTTCGGTTGGCCCATCTTGAGCAGTTTTATAACCCAGCGTGGATCGAGATCGACCATGAAACAGATGCCGCCGCGATACTGGGCCAAATGCTCGACTGCAAGACGTAAACGCCGCGGACCTGTCGGTCCAAGCGACAACCAATCGGCGCCGCGCGGAAAAAACTCATTCGGTAACGTGTCGCTGAATGCTTCGTAATCGAGCCGGAAGTCTTCGATGTTGATGCGCGACTTCGGCACGCCGGTGCTGCCACCCGTTTCAAACGTGTAGACCGGCCGTCCAGCATAACCCTTCGGCACCCAACGCCGCACTGGTCCACCTCGCAGCCACTCGTCCTGGAAAAACCCGAAGCGCGCAAGATCGTCATACGTTCGGATCTCTTTGCGCGGATCCCAGTCGAGATTCTTTGCGTAGTCTAACCAAAAAGGACAACCAGTCTCGGGGTTGAAGTGCCACTCGACAACTTCACGCACCCAGGCGTCCAGATTTTTATACGGTGTAGTAACCACAGATTACGCAGATTATGGAATCGTCTTCTCGGTTTCTCGGAGCAAATCAGCAAACCGCGGATCGGAGCGCAACTTCGCGAGATGCGGATCCACGCGCACGAAGGTGAATCCAACCGCGTGTTCACGTTCAGCTTGCTTCAACCAGCGAAACGCGTTGTCAGAGTCGCCGAGCCACGTGTAGATGATCGCGATCTCATACGCCGTGACCCAATTCTGACTGCGCTTGGCGATGATCTCGTCGAGAATTGCCTGTGCTTCCTCGCGCTTTCCAATCGCTGCAAGCACGTGCGCACGCTTCGCATGTGTTGTCGGCGTATCGCCGGCAAAGCTTCGTTCCTGTTCAAACGCAGCCAGCGCTTCGGCGTGCATTCCTTTTAACTCGTACGCCCAACGCAGTATGGTGTGAGCCGCAACCGCGCCAGGATCGAGCTCCAGTGCTTTACGACATTGGACCACCGCGTCATCAAACTTACCCGCGAGAAAGAGCACATTGGCAACTGCCGTCGCAATCACCGCCGACTGCGGCGAGATCTGTCGCGCGCGTTCTATCTCAGCGTACGCCTCATCGTGGCGGCCCATGGCCGACAAACTGTAAGCATACCAGCGATGGGCTACCTGGTTGCTCGGCTTCAGTTGAATAGCTTTGCGCAACTGGCGTTCGGCGTCGACCCAGTCGCGATCGTAGTGCAGCCTGACAAAACCCAACGAAGCGTGTGCTTCCGGCAGGTCCGGATCAACTTCAACCGCGCGCAACGCCGATTCCTTCGCACGCTCCCACGCCTCGGGCGGTGGCGGCTCGACGTACCAGTTCAGCAGAGCGTAACAGTCGGCAAGCTCCGAGTGAGCAATACCAAACTCCGGATCGAGCTCAACTGCACGTTCGAGACGTTCGATTGCCTGTCGCAAACCTTCGGCTGATCGTCGAGTCGAATAGTAGCGTCCGGCGGTGTAAAGCTGTCGCGCTTCTTCATTCTCTCCCGCTTGAGTTTCCGGCGCCGGTGTGAGTATCTGCCTCGTCACCGGAGGAATGTGTGCGCCTGATTTTCTTCGCCTTGCTTTTCCGCGTGCCGCTGCCGCTCGTCCTTGTTTGCGATACAACGCCGGATGTCGCATCTCGCGCAAGATTCCTTCGAAGGCCGGTTCGCCACGCAGTGGATCAAACTGCGGCTCGACGCCAAGCCACACGACCCACGCATCTCTGATCGAGTGGGCTTTGAGCAGTAACTCGAGCGCACGCTCACGATCTCCGAGGTGCAAGTGAATCAAGGAGAGATGGTAAGGTGAAACATAACCGTGGACCGCCATTTGGTCCAAGCGATCTAGGATGGCCTGTGCTTCCGTTCGTTTTCCAGCGGCTGCGTAGGTGCTGCCCAAAACAGCTAGATAAAACTGGCTGCCACCCGAAAGCTGCAAAGCTTTCTCCGCAGCCTTGATCGCTTCTTCCAGCTCGCCGGTATGACGAAGGGCCCAGGCATAGGTGATCAGGCCATACGAGAATTCGGGAACCGCTTCCAACATGTTTTGGAAGGTCGTGATGGCTTCCTTAAATCGCCGGGCGTGGTAGTAACACCAACCCAATGCCTGAACCACGCTTGGTGAGATCGGATCGAGCTCGCGCGTACGCAACATCTGCTCGACACTTTCCTCGAAGCGTCCTTCCATCATCAGGTGGAACGCGTACCAGTGATGGCCAGTTGCATAGTTGGGATTGATCTCGATCGAGCGACGATGTTGGCCTTCGGCGACGGCCCAATCGAAGTCATGACAAACCGTCGCGAAGCCGAGCGCGCTGTAAGCCTCCGCCGAGCTTGAATCAAGTTCCACTGCTTTCGCGGCAGACTGTTTCGCAGCGGCGGAAGTTTCCGCGAACGGCCTGATGCCAAAGACGCCGAGCCAGTTGTAGTAATCGGCGATGCCGGTGTAGGCGAGCGCGTAATCCGGATCGAGCTTGATCGCCTGCTTGTAACACTCGAGCGCTTTGGCGAGACCTACCTCAGTGTACGAACTCCAGTAATAACGACCGCGGAGGTAAGCTTCGAAAGCTTCGGAACTATCAGTACCGCGTTTCGACAACTGCCGTTTTTCGTCGCCGGTGAGTTGCGGCAGCAATGCCGCTGCGACTTTTTCTGAGATCGAGTCTTCGATCTGGAGCACGTCCGTCGAGTCTTCATCGTAGTGTTCGGCCCAACGTGTTACTCCCTCACTGACACTCAGCAGTTGCGCAGTCACGCGCAAACGATTGCCGACGCGCCTGAGACTCCCGTCAACCACATAATCGATTCCCAGGTCGCGTCCGGCTATCAGCGGATCGACGGACGCGCCGTGATAACGCAGCACACTGCTGGTCGGGCGCACGATGAGACGCTGCACGTTGCTGAGACGCGTGATCAGTGCATCAGTCAATCCGACGCCGAGATACTCGTCGCCGGTGTTTTCTCCAGGCGGACTGAGAACTCTGAACGGCAGCACCGCAATCGATTCGTGATCTGCTTGAAACTGTCCAGCGAGCGCCGGCAATGCAGAGAGTCGATGGTCCAGTTTGCGCAACAGATCGTTGAAGCGCGGGTGACCGTGAAGTGGATCGAGCTCGGGATCGACGCCGCTCCAGAGCACTTTCGCATCGCCGGAGTCATACGCTCTGTCGAGCAGATCGAGCGATTCTTCATACTGACCCACTGCGCAGTTGACGAGCGCAAGATGATAAGGCGAGACGTAACGACGCTCGGCAAGCACGTGCATTTCTTCGAGCGCGGCTTGCGCCTTTTCCATGTTTCCGGCGGCCGCGTATGCGCACCCGAGCCGGCCGAGCGTGTGAGATGCTTTGCCCATCAACTCGACACAACCTTCGGCGGCTTCAATCGCTTCAGCGTGACGGCTCATGCGGCTGAGCACGAAGCTCGATCCGTAAAGCATCATCAAGTTGCGCGGCTCGTTTTCCAACGTCGCAGTGGCAAAACGATGTGCTTCATCAAAACGGCGGGCGTGATACGAACACCATACGACGCTGAAACGCGAAAGCACCGCCAGTGGATCGAGATCGCGACCAGTGTGCGCTTCGCGCAACGACTCGCTGAACCGGCCTTCCATCGCCAGTTGCAGTGCGTACCAAACGCGCGCGGGTGCGTAGTTGGGATCGAGCTCGATCGAGCGAACCAGGTGATGCTCCGCACTGGCCCATGCAAAGTCACGGGTAAGTATGGCCTGGGCCAACGCCGTGTGCGCTTCCGCCAGATTCGGATCTAATTCAACGGCTCTTGACGCCGCTTCGTAAGCGGCTGCCGAGCACTCAGCAAACGGCATTACGCTGAACACGCCGAGCCAGTTGTGGTAGTTTGCGACGCCCGCATAGGCCAGCGCGTAGTTTGGATCGAGCGCGATTGCCTGTTGATAACAGACGATCGCGCGCGCAAAACCGTCTTCAGTAAACGTGTTCCAATAGAATCGTCCGCGCAGGTAAGCCTCGTGCGCTTGTGGATTGTCGGTGCCCCGTTTTGCGAGGCGCAGTCGCTGGTCGACAGTTAGGTGCGGCACGATCGCTTCGGCAACGTGCGACGAGATAACGTCTTCCAGGTTGAGAACGTCGGTAAACTGCTCGTCGAATTGTCCGGCCCACGCAGTTGTCTCGTCTCGAACGTTGAGCAACTGAATCGTGACGCGAATACGTTCCCCGGAACGTCTGATTCTGCCGTCCAACACAAAGGCAACGCCGAGCTCGCGTCCCGCGCGCAATGGATCGGCATCGCCGGCGTAACGCAAGACACTGCTGGTTGGCCTGACAGCGAAACTGCGAATCGCGCTGAGTCGAGTTATCAGAGCATCGGCCAGTCCTGTTCCGAGATAGTCTGGACCAGTTTCCGGTTGATTGATGTCGAGCAATTTCATCGGCAGGACCGCCAGCGAGTTCTCGCTTGACGCATCCGCTCTGAGCACCAGACTCGCGCGCGGCGGATCCGGCAGATCGGATATGGGGCGGCCTTCGAGATAACGCGTGATGTCGTCGCGCAAGTCGGCAGCGGTTTGGTAACGCCACTCGGGTTCCTTGCGCAACGCCTGCATCACGATGTTGTCGAGATCGCCGGCAAGCGCACGCCGCAATAGTTCGAGAGTCGTGCCGCGCGTGGTGTAAAGCTGCCTGAGCGTGGTGGCTTCATCACCGGCATAGAGACTCGGCAACAGATCCTCAGAACGGGTGATGATGATGCTCGGCGGCGCCGGCGCCTCTTCGCAAATCACGCGCGCGATCTCGTGAGGCGCACGATTGACCAAGCGGTAAGGCCTGTGACCAGTCAACAATTCATACAGCAGAACGCCGAGTGAATAGACGTCGGTGCTTGGCGTGGTCGGCGCACCCTGCACTTGTTCCGGCGACGCATATTCCGGAGTCATCAAACGCATCGCGGTCGCGGTTGGATCGTGAGTGATGTCGCCTGCAAGCGTCGGGTTAAGCAACTTCGCAATACCGAAATCGAGCAGCTTCGGTACTCCTTCGCAAGTCACCAGCACGTTTGATGGTTTGATGTCGCGATGTACGACCTGTTTCTGATGCGCGTAGTGGACCGCGTCGCAGATCGAACGAAAGAGCTTCAAGCGCTCGACGATGTTCAACTGCTGATTGTCGCAATAACGGTAGAGTGGCTCTCCCTCGATGTATTCCATCACGAAGTAGGGAAGACCGTCTTCGGTCGTTCCGCCATCGAGCAGTCCCGCAATGTGCGGATGATCGAGTGCCGCGAGGATCTGTCGTTCTTTGCGGAAACGACGCAGGATGAAGTCCGTGTCCATCCCGCGCTTGACCAGTTTTATTGCCGCTCGTTTGTTGAACTCGTTGTCGGCGCGCGATGCTTCGTAGACCGCGCCCATGCCGCCGCGGCCAATCTCTCGCTCGATTCGATACGAGCCGAGCCGGCGCCCGATCATCGGATCATTTTCCTCGATAAACGACTCGAACACGCTCAGCTCAGTGTTTCCATAGAGAGGTTCGTCGAGTAGTTGGCCGGCGCTGTCGTACTGCGAGAGGAGCACTTCGACATCGCGCTTCAACTGTGTGTCGTTGGCACACACTTCGGACACGTAGCGGGTTCGGTCTCCAGGGGAGAGATCGAGCGCTGCCTGGAAGATCTCTTCGACTTGTTGCCAGCGTTCAGGGGTCATATCACAACTGGACGCGGTTTTTGATGGTTAACTCGAACTTATTGTTGGATTGGACTTGCTGCGTGCGTCAACTATTTCTTTGCATCTCTCCGTGAAGCCAGGCTTTGGCGAAGCGCCAATGACGTTTGATGGTCGTGGGAGTGACGCCCAGAACGTCTGCTGTTTCTTCAATCGAGAGACCGCCGAAGTAGCGTAACTCAACCATGCGAGCCTTTTGCGGATCGAGCGTCGCCAGCGTTTTGAGCGCATCGTCGAGCGCGATCAGCTCGGCACTTCGTTCGACAGCGCGGTCTATGTTTTCGTCCAGAGAGAGTTTCTGAAAATCCTGGCCACGCTTTTCCGCATTGTGCTTCCGCGCATGATCCACGAGCAGGCGGCGCATTATCTGTGCAGCAACTCCAAAAAAGTGGGCGCGATTCTGCCAGTTCACCCTTGTCTGATCGATGAGACGCAGGTACGCCTCATGAACCAGCGCAGTCGGTTGCAGGGTGTGATCGGGCCGTTCACGCCGCAGATAATTCGCTGCGAGCTTTCGCAGTTCATCGTAGATTACGGGTAATAAAAGATCAACCGCGGCCCGGTCTCCATTGGAGAGCTCGATCAGCAGGCGAGTTACGTTGTCTTTGGGGTGCTCACTCAATCGTTTAACTCTCCGAATACTGAGGTTTTAAGTGGCATAGTATAAGGCCATTTGTAGTTTTTGTGCCTGTTTACTGCCTGACCCGATTTCGTGTTTCTTTGCGCGTTAACGTTTGAAGGATATTTCGAAAGGGTTTTGAAAGGGCAAAACATCATGCAGGCAGGCCAGTTAACAATCGCGAATTCAAACGTCAATCACATTCATGCTTCGTCTTTTACGGGAAAGGTCGGCGACTTGATGGCGCGTGTGTTTGGTTGCTGGCATGGGGATCTGAGCCGGCCGTTCTCTCGCGGCGGGCGGGCTTATCGAACTTGTCTTAATTGCGGTGCCCAGCGGCAGTTCAATCTCGGTAGCTGGGAAATGCAGGGCAGATTTTTCTACCAGAACTAATCTGTGGATTATCTTGATGCCAAATAGATATAACTATCACGAGATTTTACAACCAAGTCAGCTTCGGTAACTTTCACCTTAATCTGCCGTCGTTCGCCATCCTTGCCCGCTGTTGACGGGTAATAGCCAAGGCTGTACTGGCGTCCGAGCTCTTCGGCGATCCACGTAAACGCTTGCCCGATTCCAAACATAGAATCGCCGCTGTAGAAACGACCGCCGGTGTTATCGGAAAGGGCGTGCAGGTAAGCGACCGCGCGTTTGTAGTCGCCAGGCGTAGACCCACCCGTCGTGCCGGGAATGCCGGTGCGCGGAAACGGCCAACCGAAAATCCCGCCTCGGCCGCCGGGCAGTGGGATCCCCTGACCCATGATGCCAGCCGTTCCGGAAGTATCGTAATCAACTGAATAGAACGGCGCGTCGGATTCCTCAGCGAGCCGGATTGTGCTGTCGTACGAAGCACGATGACTCGTCGTGTCGACGCCATCAGTAAAAAGAACTACTGCTTTGCGACCTTCGATAGTTTTGAGTTGTTTTGTAAGGATGTCTGCAACGGCATCGTAGAGCCGCGTGCCGCCACCGGTCCGCGTTCGCCGAATCGCTTTCGTGATCGCGTCGCGATCTGTAGTCGCCTGGCACATCACCTGGATGCGATCGTCAAACGACATCACCATCACGCTGTCGTTTGGTTTCAGCCTTTCTACAAAGTTGATGGCCGCGTCTTGAATGTCGTTGAGGCGAAACTCTGTTGAGCCGCTTGTGTCTATTAAAAGGACGACACTGAAAGGGGCGTCGGTCGTGGCGAAGTACGCGATCTTTTGTTCGACGCCATTTTCCAGGATGCGAAAGTTTTCGCGGCGAAGCAGCGGAACGTATCGGCCGTAGCGATCCATTACGGTGACCGGCACGGTTACTAAAGCAGTATCAAAGCGAATGACGTCGCCTTCGACAGTCTCACCGCCGGGACCGATGCGCGTTTCAGTGACGCCCTCGTCGCCGTTTTTAGCGGGTTCGGTTTTGTCAGGCTTTGTTTGTGTTGGGCGATTGCGTCCGGACTGGGCGTAAAGATTGAACGAGAATAGAGAGACAGCAAGAAGCAGTATGAAAGTCTTCTTCATAACGGATCCTGGACGTGGAAACGGTGGCTGCAAACGGGAGAGTGGTCTTACAGTTGTGGAGGATAGATGCGGCGGATTGAGCAGACGTTTCCTCGCGTAAAGGCTCAAGGCTTGGACAGCTTTGACTCCAGGAATTAGAACAAGTCAGGAAGGGCGGCTTGCCCCCGCTCTCCCAACAGCGGGGGCAAGCCCCTCTTCCTGACTTGTTCTTTGAGCAAAACTTTGCGTCTTTGCGCCTTTGCGGGATATATTGCCGCGCAATCTATTCAACCTTAGCAGAAAGATTGCCCAAACATATGAGCACAGAAGTACGCGAACGCACGCTGTTAGGCCACCCAATCGGACTCGCGCCGCTTTTCTTCACCGAAATGTGGGAACGCTTCAGCTATTACGGTATGCGAGCCATTCTCATCCTTTACATGGTCGCGCCCCCGGCTCAAGGCGGTCTCGGCTTTGATACAAAGCACGCTGCTTCGATCTACGGCACCTACACGATGTCGGTGTACTTAACCGCCTTGCCAGGCGGACTCGCCGCGGATTATTTACTCGGCGCGCGCCTCGCCGTTTTCCTGGGTGGACTCATCATCGCCTGCGGCCACTTCTCGATGGTCTTTCATTCGATGACCTCGTTCTATCTCGGCATGATCCTCATCGCCGCCGGCACGGGTCTGCTCAAACCAAACATCAGCGCGATGGTCGGCGGCCTGTACCGCGAAAACGATGCACGTCGCGACAGCGGTTTTTCAATCTTCTACATGGGAATCAACGTTGGCGCGGTGCTGGCGCCACTGGTTTGCGGCTATCTGGCCCAAAGCGACAGCTTCAAACGATTCCTCGTCAACAGTGGATTCAATCCAACGACGAGTTGGCACTGGGGATTTGGCGCTGCGGGCGTCGGGATGATCCTTGGTCTGATTATCTTCGTGATCTTCGGCAGTTGGTTGGCCCATGTCGGCAGCAGGAAGAAGAAACGAACAGCAGCGGCGGTGAGTGAAGCCACTTCGAGTCAACCTTTAACCTCCGCCGATTGGAAACGCATCGCGGCAATCTTTATCTTTTTTGTTTTCACGATCTTGTTTTGGGCCGCGTACGAGCAGAAGGGCGCGAGCCTAAATCTATTTGCGAAAGAGCTCGTCCGCACTGAAGTGTTTGGATTCGGGTTTCCCTCGAGCTATTTGCAATCGTGTACGCCCTTCTTCGTGATCTTATTGGCGCCGGTGTTTTCGTACCTGTGGGTGAGCATGAAGGATCGACAACCGTCGAGTCCGGTGAAGTTCACGCTTGGGCTGTTGTTCATCGGTGCTGCTTACCTGTTGATGATACCGGCGTGCATGTTGACGGCTTACGGCAGGATCAGTCCGCTGTGGCTTGTCGTGCTCTATTTTTTGGAGGTGTGTGGTGAGATGTGTTTGAGTCCGGTGGGACTGAGCACAGTGACCAAGCTCTCGCCGGCAAAATTGGTGGGTATCATGATGGGTGTGTGGTTTCTGGCGTCGTCGCTTGGCAGCAAACTCGCGGGATACCTCTCCGGATTCTTCGTGGCGAACAATCCGATGCAGTTGACGAAGCTTTACGGTGGCATCGCAGTTGGGTTGTTGGTGTCCGCGGTGATACTGGCGATTCTTACTCCGACGATCAAGCGCTTGATGGGAAGAGTCGCGTGACAGGATTTACAAAAGCGATTGTCAGAAGACCTGCAGCAAGCTTCGCCTCGGGCCTGACCCGTATCGACTTAGGCGCACCGGTTCTTGAACGCGCACTCGAACAGCACGAAGCTTACTGTCACGCGCTCGCATCATGCGGCCTCAAGCTCGTTCGTCTGGAACCTGATGATCAACACCCTGACTCAACCTTCGTCGAAGACACCGCTATCCTCACACCTCGTGGCGCAGTCGTCACGCGTCCCGGCGCACCGAGCCGGCTGGGCGAAACCGAAAGCATCAAGCCCGTATTGCACGACTACTTTCCTGAGGTGCACTCAATCCTCGAACCCGGCACGCTCGACGGCGGCGACGTCTGCGAAGCCGGTGAGCACTTCTTTATCGGCATCTCCGATCGCACCAACGAACACGGTGCCAATCAACTGGCTCGATTCCTCGATTCGTGGGGTTACAGTTCGAGTTTGATAGACATACGCGGTCTGAGTAATATCCTTCATCTGAAGAGCGGTCTGGCTTACCTCGGCGGCGGGCATCTGATGGTGATTCAAGCGCTCCGCCGTCGCGAAGAGTTTTCGCGTTACGATCTGATTTGCCTGACCGAGGCTGAGGAATACGCGGCAAACTGTCTATCAATAAATGGTCGAGTCCTGATAGCCGCCGGCTTTCCGAAAGTGAAAGAAGAGTTGGACCAGCTTGGTTACAAAACGATCGCGCTAAATATGTCGGAGTTTCAGAAGATGGACGGCGGGCTTAGCTGTCTCTCACTGCGGTTCTGACGAAGATCAAAAATGGAGGAGAATATGTCGGACGAAAATTTTGACAAGGCAGCGGCGTTGAAGCTTTTGAACCAGATTCTGGAAGCTGAGCTGGCCGGTGTTGTTCGTTACACTCACTATTCATTGATGATCTTTGGTCACAACAGAATTCCGATCGTGAGCTGGCTGCGCAACGAAGCAAATACCTGTCTTTTGCACGCGAACGAAGCGGGCGAGCTCGTCACGCATTTTGGTGAACATCCGTCGCTGAAAATCGGCGCATTACTCGAAACCCACAAACATGGCATTAACGACATTCTCACCGAATCCCTGCAAGCCGAGGAAGCCGGTCTCGCGCTCTACAAACAACTGTTTGAGCTGGTGCGCGATCGCTCGGTGTTGCTCGAAGACTACGCACGTCGCATGATCTCGGAAGAAGAGCTTCACATCGGCGAGGTCAACAAGATGCTGCGCAAGCCCGGTGACATTAGTTAGATCATTTCTTCTCTGTGTCTCCGTGGTGATTTTAACCACAGAGACACAGAGACACAGAGTGTTAACTGCGGCAGACATTGAAGAGGCATTCCCCACACGAGATTACCCAGTTGCTCGTTGAGTGGAGCGATGGGAATCAATCCGCACTCGACGAGCTCTATCCACTGGTCTACGACGAACTCCACCGGCTCGCCCGCCGCTACATGAGCCGCGAGCGCAAAGATCACACACTGCAAACCACTGCACTAATCAACGAGGCGTACGTGCGTCTCGTGGATCAAAGAAATGTGCGTTGGAGCAACCGCTCGCATTTCTTCGCGATCTCCGCCCAGATCATGCGCCGTATTCTCATCGATCATGCGCGGCGGCATGCCTATGCAAAACGCGGCGGCGGAGCACAACAGGTGTCACTCGACGAAGCTGCGACAGTGACGCCAGTGCAAGGCTCCGAGCTGATACGTTTGGACGAAGCGCTGAAGAGTTTGGCTGAGATGGATCCACGTCGCAGCCAGGTTGTTGAGTTGCGCTACTTCGGCGGATTGAACAATGAGGAGATTGCCGGAGTCTTGCACGTTTCACAGAACACCGTGACCCGCGACTGGAACATGGCGCGCGCGTGGCTCCATCAACAACTCACCGGGAGCGCGAGCAATTGACGCCTGAACGCTGGCAACAGATCAGTCGCATATTCGAATCGGCGATTTCGCTCGATCCTGAAGCGCGTGCGGCATACGTCGCCGATCAGTGTGGAGTTGATGAATCGTTGCGTTCTGAAGTTGAGAAACTGATCGACTCGCATCGGAAAGCGAGCGAGGAGAATTTCATCGGCGGATTGGCTGCTGAAAATAACGCGGCGTTGTTGATCGACGAGAACGAAGTTCAAACCGAGCACCGCACACTTAAGAAAGGACAGCAGCTCGGTTCTTACGTCATCGTCGATCTGCTCGGCGCCGGTGGTATGGGCGAAGTTTATCTCGCCAAAGATACGCGACTCGATCGAACGGTCGCGTTGAAAGTGCTCGCGCCAAACATCGCCGCAGACAAACGACGCATGCAACGCTTTCGTCAGGAAGCAAAAGTGGCATCGTCGCTGAACCAGCCAAACATTCTCACCATCTTCGACTTTGGCGAAATCGATGGCCTGACGTTTCTGGCAACGGAATACATCGACGGAGAAACACTGCGCGACTACCTGCATACGAAAAGGCTAAAACTCGGTGAGGTGCTCGATATCGCGATGCAGGTACTGGCGGCGCTCGATGCGGCGCACGAGGCACACATCGTACATCGCGACATAAAACCGGAAAACGTAATGATTCGGCGTCGCGATCGTGTGGTGAAGGTGTTGGACTTTGGTTTGGCTAAAGTGACGGAGAAGAAAACCGCGACCCGGGCTAGTGATGAATCCGAGATGGAAGCCGCAACTGCGCTGAAAACGACACCCGGCACCTTCATGGGCACGATCAACTACATGTCGCCGCAGCAGGCACAAGCGCATGCGGTCGACGAGCGCACAGATATCTGGAGCACCGGCGTCATGATCTACGAGATGGTGACCGGCGCGATGCCGTTCAAGGGTGCTACCAGCAGTCACACCATCGTCCAGATACTCGAGAAAGATCCCGGGCCGTTAAGCAAGCAGGTGAAAGTGCCGGCAGAGTTGGAGCGCATTGTTCTGAAGGCGATGGCGAAGAACCCCGAGGATCGTTATCAAACGGCGAAAGACATGCTGATCGATCTGCGGAATCTGAAGCGACAGTTGGATGTCTCAGCGGAGATCGAGCGCACCTCTTCACCGTCGATGCCGCAAGCGACTGTTGCTGCTGACGAAATGCCTCGCAACTCGCAGAAGACGCGCGTCCTGGTGTTTGCATTGATCGCGATGGCGTTGGTGACCGCCGCGATCTTCGGTGTAAACATTTGGCGTTCTTCGCGAGCACGACCAAACGTTCCAACATCACCTGCTCCAGTCGCTGAACGTTCGCTGACGTACTGGGTAACGGTGCAGAAGTTTCGGAACGGAAAGCCTTATCAAGATCCGTTTACGCAGCCCGGTGAAATGTTATTTGAAGCCGACTATCAGATTCGGTTGAACTTCAGAGCTCCGCAGTCAGGTCACCTTTATATCGTCAACGAAGGTCCGTCTGGCGCGTCCACCACACCAGAGTTCAATGCGGTATTCCCGACCCCGACTGCAAATGGGGGGTCATCTTTATTAAGTGCGGAACAGATAATCCAGATTCCGGAACAGACATGGTTGAAGTTTGACCGCCAGGAGGGAACTGAAAAACTCTGGCTGGTGTTTTCCAACGAGCCGCTGCCGGATTTGGAACGGATAGGAGAATTCGCCGGTCCACGCACGCAAGGCCAAATCACCGATCCCTCGCTGAACAAGTTTATTCAGGATTTCCTGAGAACTCACTCTGATCCCAAACCGGATTACGAAAAAGGCGACACCTTGACCACGCTAAAATCCACCAGCAACGTTATCGTCTACCCCATAAAACTCCAGCATCATTAGACAAACCTTTTGTGCATTCTTTGTGCCTTTTTGTGACGCAGTTTTAAAGTCTGGACGCCAGTATTGAACAGGCATATTATTGCGCCTATCCAAAAGCGTTACCAGGCACTCAAGAGTTCACGCCCTCTCTAATCGAATAGTCCCGCTTTCACCGTTTAAATGGTGGTTTGGCAAAACAGTTCTCGCGTTAAGAAGTAGGAAAGGCTTTACGGAACTCTCAGTTCGGCCGGCATCATCTTGGTTTTAGCTCAGATCACAGTTCGCCTAGTACGGATTGTGGAAACCCAACAATTCCCAAAAGGAGGATTAGCAAATGTCAGATTGGATCATCCCAACAACGAAGCCAGGCTCAGATAAACCAAACCCCCCTGCGCTTGTCGACTGCCTTATCTTCAGCATTGTGGATAAATATGTGTTTTTCGGGCCTGACGGCGAGCCCCATGCAGCAACAAGGGACCCCAAACTTCCCGAGCTACCGTTTAACTTCCCAATCTTCCTGGCTCGCCTTAATGGACCCACTGAAGAGCCTTGGTACATAACGGTCACGCATGCTGGCCCTGAAGTGGCTAAGGGAACGTGGAGTAACCAGGGGTACAAGGGACCACGTGACGATGATGGTGACGAGGACGATGATGGTGACACTTGGGTCGCGCACGCTGGTGCAACATTTGGGGAAAAGGATAAAGGAGAGGCAGCGGCCGCTTCCGCATCGTCAAACCCATATTGAAACGGATAATCTCCATCTTTAACTGGAAGAGCGGGAGCGGTCTTAATCTCTCCCGCCTCTTCCGCTTTCTTTGTTAAATGCAAATGTCGACGCCATCAAATTGCGTGTTGTCATCAACCAGAACGTGCTGCACGGTATTGCTGTGCATTGCTTTGAGTTGGCAGACCGCTGCACTCAACTCAAAGGCGCAAGCTCCTGTCATTCAGGAACCGGTAAAGCAGGCGACAGTCTTGGCTCACGGAGCACATGCACTTAAAGGTGGCGAATCGCATTCCTATGCAATCAATCTTACGACCGGTCAGTTTCTTTATGCGTTAGTTGAACAGGAGGGAATTGACGTCAGAGTAACCTTGTTCCGACCCGACAGTTCTCAGATCGCGGTCTCCAATAGTCCCACCGGTAATTGGGGGACCGAGCCTATCCTACTGGTGGCTGACACGTCAGGTGAGTATCGCGTTGAAGTGAGTGCGCCAAACGTGAAAGCGAGTGCCGCGCAATACCGGATTAAGATCCTGGCGCTGCGAGAAGCGAGCGCTGTCGACAAGGGACATGTAATTGCTCAAAGACGCTTTGAAGAGGCCCAAGAGCTACGCTCAAAGCCAAACGCGACTGACAAGCGCGCCGCCATAGTGAAGTATCAGGAGGCCACGCCACTTTTTAAAGCAGCAGGTGATACCTACCGCCAGACACTGAATGTTCAATCGATGGGTCTAGCCTATGCTCAACTCAATGATTTTCGGACTGCGTTGCAGCTTTTCGAAGACGCCCTCTCACTAGCGCAAAAGCTCCAAAACGAGCGACTGGAAGCATCGCTACAGAATTTCCTCGGCGGAATGAACGATGTTCTCGGTGAGATCCCAAAATCGCGACAGCACTACGAACGTGCACGTCAGCTCGCACAACAGCTAAGTGACAAACTCAACGAAGGTGCGGCATTAAATAATAACGGCAAGCTTTACAACGATAGCGGCGACTTTCAAAAAGCTCTTGATTACTACTTGCAGGCGTTACCGCTCTTCGCAGATTTGCCAGAGCAGCGTGCCAGCACACTCAATAATATCGGAGTTGCTTACATCTCTCTGGGTGAGATTGAAAGGGCTCTGGACTATCTCCAGCAATCGCTCGCGATCTTAAAAACCGGTAATAACCGTACTAACGAATCGAATACGTTGAGCAACATCGGTCTCGCCTATAGCCGTTCATTGAAATATCAAGAGGCGCTTGATTATTACGGTCAGGCTCGAGCGATGCAGCAGAAGATCGGGAATCGAGCCCAGGAGGCGCAAACGCTTGATTTCCTTGGTATCACCTACTCCAACATGGGCCAGCCTGAAAAAGCTCTCGAATATCATCAACAGGCACTGGAGATTCAGCGCGCCACCAAGAACGCGCGCCGAGAAGCGGTCAGTCTAAATAACCTGGGTCATGTTTACGGTCTGTTGGGCCAGTCCGAAAAAGCGCTGGACGATTTTGCTCAGGCGCTTTCGATACTTCGCAACATCAAGGATCTCAATACTGCTGCAATTGTCCTGGAGGATAGAGCTCGCGTCGAACAGGGGATCGGTCACCTCAGCGAAGCACGAAAGGACATTGAAGAGTCGCTGTCGCTGATTGAGACCGTTCGCGCTCGCTCTGGTAGCCAGCAGCTTCGTACTTCCTACCTTGCTTCAAGAGAAAAGGCCTACGAACTCTACGTTGACCTGCTGATGCAGCTTCATGCAAAGGACCCATCGGCGCGCCACGATGCAGAAGCGCTTCAAGCCAGTGAACGTGGACGCGCGCGCAGTCTGCTGGAAATGTTGAACGAAGCTCACGTCAATGTCGAACAGGGAGTCAGCGCTGACTTGGTTGAACGCGAGCGCGACATCCTGCAGTTGATAAACGCGAAGGCCCAACGCCATATTCAACTCACTGCCCAGAACGGCAACCGGCAGGAGATTGAGACCTTCGACAAAGAGATCCGGGCGCTCGAGAGCGAGTATGAGCAAGTCCAAGCAGCGATTCGCAAGGCGAGCCCGGCGTATGCGGCACTCACTCAACCGCAACCGCTTGACGTGAAGGGCATGCAGCGGCAACTCGATCCAGACACAGTGTTGCTGGAGTATTCGTTAGGCGATGCGCGCAGCTATCTCTGGGCCGTCACGCAGAACTCGCTGAAGAGTTATGAACTGCCAAAGCGGGAAGAGATACAGAAAGTCGCGCAACAGGTATACGAGTCGTTAACCGCTCGCAGCGTGGTGAAGTCGCTGGAAACTCCGGCACAACGACAAGCACGAATCGCACAAGCGGACACTCAGTTTCAACAATCTTCCGCGGAGTTAGGCCGGATGATACTCGCGCCCGCGCTGGCTGACTTTGGAGCCAGACGATTAGTCGTGGTTGCTGACGGCGCGCTTCAGTTCGTGCCATTTGCTGCGTTATCTCTGGGCGGATCGAGGAAAAACTATCTTCCTCTTGTTGTCGATCACGAAATTGTCAGCCTTCCTTCCGCTTCATCGTTAGCCATTCAACGCCAGACTTTGGCGAACCGTAAGCCGGCGCCGAAAGGTGTCGCAGTGTTGGCCGATCCGGTTTTCTCAACTGGTGACGCACGATTCAGTGGCAGTCAAGCGAAAGAAACATCCAACCCATCGACCGCAACAAACAACACGCGCATCATCGAACATCTCTCCGGTGGTTCAGGACAGCTTGCGATTCGACGCTTGCCATTCACCCGGCAGGAGGCTGACCAGATTCTCGCCGTCGCACCTGCGGGAGCAAATTTTAAAGCTCTCGACTTTCGTGCAAATCGATCAATTGCCACGAGCAGCGAGTTGAGCCAGTACCGTTATGTGCACTTTGCAACTCACGGTTACCTGGATGCAACGCGCTCTGGCCTTTCGGCGATAGTGCTCTCGATGATCGATGAACAAGGGAACCCGCAGGATGGTTTCCTCCGCACCCACGATATTTACAATCTTAAATTACCGGCAGAGTTGGTCGTGCTGAGCGCGTGCGAAACCGGATTGGGCAAAGAGATAAGGGGCGAAGGTATCGAGGGCTTGACGCGGGGATTTATGTATGCCGGGGCGCGACGCGTCGTGGTGAGTTTGTGGAACGTGAACGACAAGGCCACAGCCGCGTTAATGCAGCGGCTTTATTCGGGAATGCTGCGTCGAAACAAAACTCCGGCCGCGGCATTGCGCGCCGCGCAGATCGAGCTGCTGCGCACGCCGCAGTGGCAGTCGCCTTATTACTGGGCTGCGTTTGTCCTACAAGGCGAATGGAATTGAACCTCTCCTTGGAGCGCGGTGCCTTGGCACCGCTTTGGTAGTTGGTTTGGGGGCAGAAGGGATCGTTTATGAAAGCGGTTGTAAGTTTCGCACTAATCGTTTTAGTTGTCGTCGTCTGCTCGGTGATGGCCCAACAGCCCGACGAGATGACACGAAAACTCTGGGACACTGCTTTTATCAGTTCGTCGACAAACAAAAAAGGCACTTCGCGCCGACGCGCAAGTGGAACCTATCGAATTGCAACTCCGAATGTGCCCGTTGAGAACGTCGTGCCGGAGACAGTTGTAGGCGTCACCATTTGGCGCTTGCGACCCGCAAATCGATCTGACGCAGGCGAGCGGTTGATCATTCACGACGACAATGCAACGACGGAGTGGTTGCCGGAGCGGATTTCGGCAAGCACAAGACTCGTTCAAGGCGACCGGCTTCGCATCAGCGTGGAAGCTGTGCGTGGTGGTTATCTTTACGTGATCGATCGCGAGCAGTATGCGGATGGCAGTCTTGGAGAGCCGTATCTAATCTTTCCAACGAAGCGGACTGCCGGTGGTGACAACCAGGTGGCGATTGGCAGGCTGGTTGAGATCCCGGCGCAGGACGACAGCCCGCCGTACTTCACGATGAGGAAGAGTCGGCCCGATCACGTGGCGGAAGTCGTGAGCGTGCTCGTCACGCCGCAACCGCTCGAAGGAGTGCAGATCACCGACAAAGCACTGAAACTTACGTCCGCTCAGGTGGCGGAATGGGAAAAGGCGTGGGGCTCAAGCGTCGGACGACTGGAGATGACAAGTTCGGGCCAAAGTTGGACCAAAGAGGAGAAAGACGCGCGGACCCGGGCACTCACCGCCAGCGCGCCCGCGCCACAACTTCTCTTCTACCGCCCCAGCGCCAAACCAACAGAACCGATGTTCGTAAAGCTACGACTCCAATATCGAAAGTGAGCCACAAAGAGGCACAAGTAAGCCACAAAAAGGCGCAAAAAAAGAAAAGCGGTCAACCCCTTTTTTAGGCTCTTATGTGTTTCTTTGTGGCTTACTTGTGCCTCTTTGTGGCGTCATTTTTGTGGCGAGCCGTAAAACCTCCAGCTCGTCACGAAATCGCGCGTCAACTTCTGATTCGTGATCGCGGCGCGCAGCATCTCGATCGGAATACGATTCTCCTTCAGCAGCGCATCGTTGAACGCGCGGTTGGTCATCTTGCCTGAATCGACCAGCTCACGGTGCATCGCATACTGCTGAAGGCCTCCAATCAAATAAGCGATTTGATAGAGGGGTCCGTAACTGCCGTCGAACGAGCGTCGCACTTCGGCAGTCGCGTTGTCGCGTTCATGGCCCACCCTGTTGACGAGCAGGTCGATGCACTCCTGCGGAGTCATCTTCTCGAGATGAAAGTTGAGTGAGAAGATGATGCGCGCGCAGCGGTGCATGCGCCAGAAGAGCATACCGATGCGATTCTCCGGCGTTTTCGCGAAGTTCAAATCCCAGAACAGTAGTTCCCAATAAAGCGCGTTTCCTTCGGTCCAAAACGGAGTGCTGAAGATCGCGCGGTACGGTTTGTTGCGCGCGGCCATGAAGCCCTGAAGATGGTGGCCCGGGATTAGCTCATGAAAGACGGTGGCGCGCGAGAAGTGGATGTTGTTGCCGCGCATGCTCATCATCTTTTGTTCGTGGGCCATCGTGTTGGTGGGAAACGAAACCTGGATGACTTCGCCGCCGAGAAAGAACGGACTGACTAGCTGCCGCTCGGGAGTCATCATCTCCATGCGCCAGCTCTCTTTTGCCAGCTCAGGAACGGTTACGAGATCGTGATCTTCGACAAATTTGATTGCTTCGAGCGCGAGGTCGCGGATCATTTGCGGCTGCTTGCCCGGCTCGACGTAGAGATTCTTGACGTGTTCGAGCGCTTTGTGCCAGTCGTCGCCGTAACCGAGATCGCGCGAGGCCTTCTTCATTTCGTTTTCACACCAGGCCATCTCCTTTTCGGCGATCGCGATCAGTTCTTCAGGTGTGTAGGGAATCATCTCTGAGCGCAGCTCGCTCAAGAGCGCCTCGCGACCAATCGGATCGCCGATGATGTCGCTCGCATCGCCCGGACGTGCGTTGCCGGGCCGTTGAACTCCCTGCCCAGCGCCGGCCGGGCCGCCTGTGCCGCGATTCGGCGCGGCCTGTGTTGCTCTATCTTCTGGTCTGATGCCTACCACTCGCTCGGTAATGAAACTCGCATAGTTACTCATCGCCTGATCGAGTGAACGGTAAGGCTCTTCATTCCACCAGGTGAACAGCGGATCGTAACCGTTATAGAAGGTGTACCAGTTTCGCAGGTTTGCACGCAGTCCGTTGATTGCATTGACTGCTCGATTGGCTACGGTCTTCTTAACTCGTACGGGTTCGACATTGGTGTCTCCGCCGCGACCTTCGCCGCGCAGTCCCAATTCAACTGCGCGACGTCGATCGTCGACCTGCTTTCTCAGCTCAGTCAGCATCGCGGCAACTTTCGCGGAGTCGATTGGTTCCATCCGGCGGCGCGCTTCTTCAAGCTCGATGATCTTCGTGCCGAAGGGAACGAGCGGCTCGATCTCGCTGAGCTGGCGTGCTTGAATGTCGAGTTGTCGCAACTCGTACTCGAGATGGTTCTTGAAGAGTAAGTAGTCGATCTTTCCATCCTGACTCATTGAGTCGAAGTCGAGCTTTTGCAGCGAAGCGAGCCAATCGCTGTAGAACTTCTTAAACCTGTCGCGCCGTCCCTGCGACACTGCCACCGGATAAGAGCGCGAGAGACTGCCGCGATCGACCGTGTACATCTCGATCGCGCTGCGCATCTCACTGACCGCCGGCTTCGCCCTGGTTTGCGCCGGGATTTGAATGACAAAGCAGCAGAATAATGCAACGACAACTAAAGCTCGTGCTGACCGCATAGTGTCTTCGTGTCTCCTAAGACGGATTTTGTGGCCGTCAGTTTAGCCGCAAAGAGGCACATAAGAGCACAAAAAAGTGATTTGTGCCTTGTGGTCTTCCTTATGTGCCTCTTTGTGGCGTAACTTGCGCCATTCGCTGGGGCTTTGCTAGAATCCGGCTTCGTTACTGATGGCAGTTTCTAATTTTTGATAGGATGCTCCGGAAGACCTTCGTCATGAATCGAACTACTACTCGATTCTTTACTTTTTAATTGCCGACCCGCAACCACGCGGGCGCGCGGCGAAGGCGCTCCTATCGAATCCGATCGACTGAAGTAACCAAATTAGTGAATCGTAAATCGTCGGGAATGTCTTCGGCCTCGGGAGTTAGGTCTTTCTAACAGTCCCCGCGTCCCTTCAAATGGTTGCGGCGGCTGGAGACACGCAAATGAGCGAGATCAACGTACAACTGAAAAACGGTCAACCCGTTCCCGTGCCCGATTCGGCCACGGTAGCGGAAGCTCTGAAAAAACTCGATCGCGACCTGGCGAAACAGGCCCTCGCTGCCAAGATCGGCGGCCGCGAAGTGGATCTTACCGCTTCACTCGACGCCGTGCGTGGCAGCAACGGCGAGTCAGTTCAAATCGAGCCGATCGTCCCCGAAACGCGCGATGGCCTCGAAGTGCTGCGTCACTCGACCGCGCACCTGCTCGCCGCGGCTGTTCTCGATCTCTTCCCCGGCACGAAACTCGGCATTGGACCAGCACTGCTTGACGATCCGCGTTACGGGTTTTTCTACGACGTGATTGCGCCGCGCCCGTTAACCGAGGCCGATCTGCCCGTGATCGAAAAGCGAATGAAGCAGATCGCGAGCAAGAATCTCGGTTATCGTCGCGAGGAGATTTCGAAGGCCGAAGCTCTGCGCGTTTTCAGTGAACGGCAGGAACCGCTCAAGTGTGAACTGATCGACGAGAAAGCGGGCGACAACGTCAGCGTCTATTACATCGACGGCTCGCCGTTTATCGACTTCTGTCTTGGTCCACACGTGCCAAACACGAACAAGTTGCGCGCCTTCAAACTGCTTTCGCTCGCCGGCGCGTACTGGAAAGGCGACGCGTCGCAGCCGCAGATGCAGCGGATCTACGGCACGGCCTTCTTTACGCAGGAGGAGCTCGACGCGTGGCTCAAGCAGCGTGAAGAGGCGGAGAAGCGAGATCATCGCCGTCTCGGGCGCGAGCTCGACCTGTTTTCGATTCAGGAAGAATACGGGCAAGGGCTGATCTTCTGGCACCCGAAGGGCGGCGCGATACGCAAGGAGATGGAAGACTACCTGCGTCACGAACTTCTGCTTCGTGGTTACGGACTCGTCTTCACACCACACATTGCCAAGCGCGAACTGTGGTTCACGAGTGGACATGAAGAGAACTACGCGGACTCAATGTTCTCGCCGATGGAATTCGAAGAACAGGAGTTTCGGATCAAGCCGATGAACTGTCCGTTTCATATCGGCATTTACAAGTCGGCGCAACGTTCTTATCGCGATCTTCCGCTCCGTTACGCGGAGTTGGGAACGTGTTATCGCGCAGAGCTCTCGGGTACGCTTCACGGCCTGACGCGCGTGCGTGGTTTTACGCAAGACGACGCCCACATCTTCTGCACGCCGGAAACTGTGCGTTCGGAGATCATCGGCTGCATCGACTTCGCTTTCAACGTCTATGAAGTCTTCGGCTTCAAGGACATCAAGGTTGAACTGTCAGTCAGAGGCGGCGATCTGAGTAAGTATCTCGGCTCAGACGAAGATTGGGAACGCGCCGAGAGCGCGCTGGTCGACGCTTTGAACAGCCGGCAGATTGCTTATCAACGGATCGAAGGCGAGGCTGTTTTCTATGGTCCAAAGATCGACATTCGCGTCGAAGATGCGATTGGCCGCACCTGGCAGTTGACGACGGTCCAGTTTGACTTTAATTTGCCGGAGCGGTTTCAACTCGAATACATCGGCGAAGACAACAAGCCTCATCGTCCCGTGATGATCCACCGCGCGCTCTTCGGATCGGTGGAACGGTTCTTTGGCGTTTTGATCGAGCACTACGCCGGAGCGTTTCCGATGTGGCTTGCGCCGGTGCAAGTGGCGGTGCTGCCGATCACGGATCGTGTCAACGAATATGCGGAGGAACTGGAGCGTGAACTTCGCGTGGCCGGTTTCCGCGTCGAAGTGAATCTGCGCAGCGAGAAGATCGGCGCGAAGATTCGCGATGCGCAGTTACAGAAGGTGCCGTTTATGCTGATCCTCGGCGATCGCGAGATGGAGCAGAAGACGGTGGCAGTCAGAGAACGTGCCCGGGGTGACATCGGAGTGATGTCGGTCGCGGAATTTAAAGAGATGGCGCGCAGGTTGGTTGAAACACGCGCGTTAACAAGCAACAGTCAAACTCAGGAGGTGCAGCAATAGCTACAGGCTTTCGAGGTCGCGGACAGCGTCCTGATAACCGGCGTCTGCCGCCGGTTCGTATTAACGAAAGAATTCGCGTGCCTGAGGTGCGCGTAATTGGTGAGGAAGGAGAGCAACTGGGCGTGATGGATGTGCGCGACGCGGTTCGCGCCGCCCGGGAAAAGGGGCTAGACCTCGTGGAGGTCGCTCCGAACGCCGATCCTCCGGTTTGCCGGATCATCGACTTCGGAAAGTATCAGTACGAAGCGAAGAAGAAGGCAAACGAGGCGAAGAAGAAACAGGTAACGATCACGGTTAAGGAAGTAAAGTTTCGCCCCGGAACTGACGATCACGATTACGCCTATCGCATGAAGCATGCGCGCGAGTGGTTGCAGGATGGCGACAAAGTAAAAGCCACGATCTGGTTTCGTGGACGCGAGATGACTCACCGCGAACTGGGAGCGCGGATCCTGGCCAAGCTGGAACAGGACCTCTCGGACGTTGGTGAAGTCGAAGCACGGCCGAGGATGGAAGGGAACCAGATGTTCATCATCTTTGGACCGAAGAGACATAAGACCAGCGGCGCCGCAAAGCCAGAGGCGCCGGCGCAAGCGCAATCTTAGAGAGGGGAATCATGCCAAAACTTAAAACACACAAAGGCGCGGCCAAGCGTGTGCGACTAACCGCCACCGGAAAGATCAAGCGTGGCCATTCGCATGCGCGGCACATATTGACGAAGAAGACTAACAAGCGAAAGCGTCATCTGGACATCGACGTCCTTGTCTCGAAGTCGGACCACGATCGCGTAATGTCGATGTTGCCGTATGGAAGAGATTAATGAATCCATCGGCATAATCTGCGGATAAAGATATAAAGGAGGAATAATAAGATGCCCAGAGCAAAACGTGGCAATAAGCGTCTTGAGAGACGCAAGAAGATATTGAAACTGGCCAAAGGTTATCGTGGCACGAAGTCGAAGTTGTACCGGTCAGCGAAAGAGTCAGTAGAGCGAGGATTGAACTTTGCTTACACCGGACGCAAGTTGAAGAAGCGCGACTTTCGCAGCTTGTGGATCGTGCGTATCGGCGCTGCCGCGCGTTTGAATGGTCTGAACTATTCGCAGCTCATGCATGGTTTGAAACTCGCCGGCGTGGAGCTCGATCGAAAAGTGCTCGCCGATCTCGCCGTGCATCAGCCGGACTCTTTTGCACAGGTCGCGGGCCAAGCCAAAAACGCACTCGAGAATGAACAGCGAAACAAGGCGGCCTAATCTTTTGAAGGGAATGTACCAGTGAAAAACAAAACTCGGCTGGTCCTACTGACACTCACGTTCCTCGCCGGCAGTATCGTTGCTTTTGCGCAGGCGACTCCGGCTCCTAACCTGTCGGGCACTTACGAGGGCACAGTCAAGAAGCCCGGCGCGCCTGAGGAGAAAGTTTCGCTCGAGCTGAAAGACGAGGGCGGCAAAATATCAGGACGTGCGATGCACGGCACGATGGCAATCGATGTCACCGAAGCAAAGCTCGAGAATGGGACGCTTTCGCTCAGCTTTGGCAAGGAAGCGGTGTTGGTCGCGAAAGTCGACGGTGACAAGCTCATCGGCGAACTGACAGCAGGAACGCAGAAGCACGCGGTTGAGCTGAAAAAGGTTACGACGCCTGCGCCCGCCCCGGCGGTTAATCTCAACGGACAGTGGGAAGCGGTTGCGGATGCGAACGGGCAGCCGTTTCCATTTTTGCTGACGCTGAAGATTGAAGGTGAGAACGTCACCGGTGGTAGCAGCTCGCAACTCGGTGAAGCCTCGATCAAAGACGGCTCGTGGAAAGACGGCAAACTGGTGTTCCAGCTTGAGGGTCAGAGCGGCACGATTTTGATGAACGCCACTGTTATCGATGGAAAGCTTTCCGGTGAGTTTGACTACGCCGGACAGTTGCAGGGCAGATGGGTCGCGGTGAAAAAGAATTAGCTTATCCACAGATTACGCAGATTAATCTGTGTAATCTGTGTAATCTGTGGTTCTGACTGTTATGTCACCTGAGCAGCAAGTGGAAGCAGCCCGCAAAGCGTTCGAGCAAGAGTTCGAACGCTTTGTTGTTGATTCATCCGATTGGACTGCTGCTGCGAGGCAACGCGTTTTGGCAGACCTCCGCACACGCCACTTCGGGAAAAAAAGTGAACTGGCAGCAGCGAAAAGGTTAATTGGTCGCGTTCCGGCCGAAAACCGTGCCGCGTTTGGTCAGTTGGTTCAGTCGGTTGCCGATACTTGCGAGCGGATGATCGACAAAGTCGAACTCGAACTAAAGGAGCAAATCGACAACGAGCGCACAGGCCGCGAAAGCATCGACGTAACGCAACCCGGTAGAAGGCCGCGCTTCGGCCATCGCCATCCGATCACGTTGCTCCGAGAACGTCTGGAAGACGTTTTTGTCGCGCTCGGTTACGCAATCGAAGACGATCGCGAGATCGAAACCGACTTTTACAACTTCGACGCGCTCAACATTCCCGAAAATCATCCGGCGCGCGCGTGGCAGGACACGTTCTACACCACCGATGGTTTCGCCCTTCGTTCTCAGACGTCGACAGTGCAAATACACGCGATGCAACGTCGCGGTGTGCCGGTACGCATGATTGCGCCAGGCCGCGTCTTCCGCCGCGACACTCCCGATCCGACTCACAACCCGATGTTCTTTCAGGTCGAGGGACTGTGCGTCGATCGCGGCATCACGATGGCCCATCTCAAAGGAACGGTGGCGGAGTTTCTGCGTCGCATGTTTGGTCCTGACACTGTGACGCGCTTCCGGCCGTCATATTTTCCGTTCACCGAACCCAGCGCGGAGTTTGATTTCAGTTGTTTCAAATGCAAGGGGGCAGGCTGTCGCATCTGCAAAAACTCCGGCTGGATTGAGCTCGGCGGTTCGGGAATGGTCCATCCAAACGTGCTGCGCGCCGTTGGTATCGATCCCCAGGAATATTCGGGTTTTGCGTTTGGACTGGGAATCGATCGCATGTGCGCGCTGATGTACGAGCTTGACGACATTCGTTTGCTCTTCGAGAACGACGTGCGGTTTTTGGAAAAGTTTGAATAAAAGCCGCGGATTTACGCGGATACACGCCGATTAAATGTTCATTAGTTTTGAGTGGCTGCGAGAGTTAACGGAGACCAGGCTCAGCCCGCAGGAGTTGCGTGAACGGCTGACGATGGTTGGTCTGGCTATTGATGCGGTTGAGCAGCACGATGGTGACGCGGTGCTGGACGTTGAAGTGCCGTCGAATCGTCCTGATTGTCTCTCGCACGTCGGGATCGCGCGCGAAGTTTCGGTAATTGAGAACGGACCGTTACATCCTCCGCAGCCTCAACCACCAAAAACAGAAGGCCGCTCTGAAGACCTGACTTCGGTCGAAATCAAGGACCCGGATCTCTGTCCGCGATACGCTGCGCGACTCGTGCGTGGCGTCAAAATCGGCCCATCGCCGGATTGGCTCACCAAACGTCTCGAAACTATCGGCCAGCGGCCCATCAACAACGTTGCCGACATCACGAACTACGTACTGCACGAGCTGGGCCAGCCACTGCACGCTTTTGATTTCGCCAAGCTCGGTGGGCGTCGCATCGTCGTTCGTCGCGCTACGACGGGAGAGACGTTGAAGACTCTCGACGGCATCGAGCGAACTCTTACAAACGAGATGCTCGTCATCGCCGACGCGGAGAAGCCTGTCGCGCTTGCTGGAATCATGGGCGGCGAAGAATCAGAGATATCCAATCAAACGACTGACGTGCTGATCGAGAGCGCTTACTTTGATCCAACCTCAGTCAGGCAAACTGCGCGTCAGCTCGGCATGGATACCGAAGCGTCACGGCGCTTCGAGCGCGGCGCCGACTGGGGCGGCGTCTTGCGCGCGCAGGAGCGTTGCGTCGAGCTCATCTGCGAGCTTGCAGGAGGCGTTGCTACCGAAGACGCGATCGATATCTTTCCACGACCATTCACCGAACGTGTCGTGAGTCTTCGTCCCGAGCGCGTGCTGCAACTGACGTCGGTCGCGGTCGAAGCGGAGGAGATTTTGCGAATTCTTCGCGGTCTCGGCTTCATACACGAGGGCGATTCAGACAGCCGGATGACGTTTACAGTGCCGTCGTGGCGTGTTGATGTCGAACAGGAAGAAGATCTCGTCGAGGAAGTCGCGCGACACGCGGGTTACGACAAGATCGGCTCTGAACTGCCGCCTGCGAACGTTGCAGGGGAATACCAGCCGAGCGAAATGAAGCAACGCTCATTGCGACGCGCCTTGAACGCCTTCGGCTTCGACGAGGCGATCAACTTCAGTTTTATCCAGCAGGAGGATCGTTTCGATCTGATCCCATCGCTCCGGGGACGCGAACACGATCAGCCACAGCTCGCGAACCCAATCATCGAGGATGCGGCGTGGATGCGCTCGACTCTTCTGCCCGGCTTGTTGAACTCAGTGCGGCACAACTTCAATCACGGCATTCGTGACGTTCGCTTATTTGAAATTGGCCGTATTTTCTCGACTTCGGCGGCCGGACAACTGCCCGACGAAACACTCGCACTCGGTTTAGTTGCCACTGGCGGCGCGCTCGAAGAGAGTCGCGCACAGGCAGAACGCGAGCTCGACTTTTTCGATCTGAAAGGCGCATTGGAAGCAGCGGTCGATTGGATGAACCTGAGTACGCTGAAATTCACGCAAACTTCCGCGCGCCATCTTCGTATGGGGCAAACCGCCCTGATCAAACTCGCTGACGACACGGAGATCGGCACTATCGGTAGGCTCGCCGAGAACGTTGCTGCGTCTTACAAGTTTCGCCAGCCGGTTTATGTGGCGGAGTTGAACCTCGATGCGCTGCTGCGTGGCCCAGCAAAGTTGATCCAGTATTCGCCTCTGCCTCGTTATCCATCCGTGACACGCGACATCTCGTTGCTCGTCAATCGCAACGTCGCGATCGAGGAGATCTTCAAGGCCGTAAACGAGCAACACGTTCCTGACTGTCGCAGCGTGAAGCTGGTCGGTACCTTCGAAGGCGGAAATATTCCGCCGTCAAAACGATCCATCACGATCCGGCTCGAGTATCGCTCTGACGAACGCACGCTGCGCGACGAAGAAGTTGAAGAGCGTCACTCGCGTTTGACGTCCGTATTGCTTGCAGCATTCGCTGCGGAACAGCGTTAGAAAAAATAAATCGTGCATGATTGCAGAATGAGTCTTGCGCTTGCAGGCGTGAAGGCGGATAATCGCTCTCGATTTCTAGTCCAGTCGAAACATTGGGAGAGAAGTAATGGTAGGTCTATCAGGCCTGGAAAAGTTTTCTCACTTAGAAGATAAGATCTATCGCACTATCGAGCTCACCAAAACGCTGCGCCAGGAAAAAGAGAACTTGGAAAAGGAACTTGCCCTCATCCACCGCGACATGGGCAGCGTGTTGAATGAGAAAGAGCGACTCGAGACTCAGGTCGAGAAGCTGCTCGCCGAACGTGAGACGATTCGCATGAAAGTCGAAGCCATGCTTGATGCAGTGGCCGCTCTCGATCCTGAAATGGCTGAGGAGCTCAGATGAGTTCCGGAGTCGGCCAAATGATCAATAAAAGCAGTATGGAAGCAACCACCAGCAGTCCCACTATTCGCGTTGAGATCTACAACCAGACCTACAACATCAGGTCTGACGGCGATACTGAATACATCATTCAACTCGCGGAATTTGTTGACAGCAGGATGAGAGAGATCTCGTCAGGAACGCTCACAGTCGACTCCTTGAAGGTCGCGATCCTCGCCGCGCTTCACATCGCAGACGAGCTCCACCGCCTGAAGAACATGCACGAGCAAGCCGACGCGCAACTCGCCGCCCGCAGTGCGGAATGTGCGGAGATGCTCGATCGCTTGCTGAAAGTTCGAACCAGCCTCGAGAGCGAGCAAGGCGGCGCCGGAAAGCTCACGCTTGGTTAACGACAAGTTCTAGCCACAAAGAGGCACCAAAGTCACAAAAATGAATACAGGTTAACTTATCTGTTTTTGTGACTTTTGTGCCTTTTTGTGGCGAGATATGTTAGTATCCGTGGCGGCGGAGGGAAACGTTCTGCGGTGTTCGTCACCGAGTGTACGATGATTGAGCCAACGCCGTTGATTCGGGAGACCGAGGTCGTTTAGCCAGTGCATTTCTTCATCGTTAAGAACTGCCAGAGGCTGCGGCATTAAGAGGTCACCCACCTGTCTATGCAGGTTCAATTACGGCTTCGGAACGGCAAATGCGGATCTCCCTCCTGCCAGAAACCGCGAGTCGCGGGTCGTGAATCGCAGTCGTGATCGCTGACCACGATTGACGATCCAGGGTTCGCGGCCTTTTTTGTCTCAACCCAATTCACCACTATGAAAGTCCTCATGATCGGAGATGTCGTCGCCAAGCCGGGACGCATTGCTGTGCTCGAACGCATTCAGGATCTGCGCGAGCAGCACGAGATTAACCTCGCGATCATGAACGCCGAAAACCTCGCCGGTGGTTTTTCCGTCACGCCTTCGTTATGTGAGCAGTTGTTTTCTTCCGGTATCGACGTAATGACTTCCGGCAATCACATCTTCGATAAGAAGGAAGCGATCGATTACATCGCCAAACAGCCGCGACTGATTCGTCCGGCGAACTATCCGCCCAACACTCCCGGCAGTGGCTATTGGAGCGGTGAAGTAAATGGCGCGCGCGTGGCAGTGATGAATTTAATGGGACGAGTTTTCATGCCGCCGTCTGACGATCCGTTTCGTGTGGTCGAGGGCGTGCTGGCATCGTTGCCGGCAGAGACGACTGTTCGAATCGTCGATATGCATGCAGAAGCGACGTCTGAGAAGGTTGCGATGGGTTGGCACCTGGATGGCCGCGTGTCAGCCGTGCTCGGCACACACACGCACGTGCAAACAGCGGACGAGAGAATTCTGCCCGGCGGCACGGCTTACCTTACGGATCTCGGAATGACAGGAAGTTACGCCGGAGTGATCGGCATGAACAAAGCAGATGTGATTGCGCGCTTTACTTCTGTGACTGCCCGCCGCGCCGACCACGCGAGCGGGCAAGTGCGGATCTGTGCGGCGGTGATCGATATCGATGAGGCCACCGGAAAAGCGAGAAGCATCGAGCGACTGAATCTGGCGCACGATCAATAGGTCCTATATGTCCTATAGGACCTATTCTTCCGACTTTCCAATCCTTCTCAATTGTCGCGCGAGATTAACGCGTGGCTCGAGCTCGGCTTTTAGCTGGGGCTTCAATCGCAGGGCTTCGTCGAAGTCCTTTTGCGCTTCACTCTCGTCACCTAAAAACACCTTCACCAGTCCACGATTAAAATAAGCCCAGGCGATTTTTGGATCGAGCTGGATCGCACGATTGAAATCGTCCATCGCTTTTAGCATCTCGCCTTTGAACATCCACGCCGTGCCGCGTCCGTTATATGCCCAGCCTACCTCTGGCGCAAGACGAACGGCGCGATCGAAGTCAGCTATCGCTGCGTCGAAATTCTTCAAAGCAATATAGGTATAACCTCGCTGATAGAATGGCTGGGGGACATGATCGTTCAGTTCAATCGCGCGGTTCAGATCAGCCAGCGCCTCCTTCTTGTTACCAAGATCGAGTTGGAGACTCCCGCGATTGTTGTACGCTTCAAAGCAATTCTTGTCGATTGAAATTGCACGATCGAGATCCTTAACTGCGCCAGCGGAGTCTCCGCTTGAGCGCAAGGCAGCAGCGCGATTCAGATACGCAACCGCGAGGCCGGGTCGAATGCGCAACGCACGATCGAAGTCTTCGATCGCGCCCGGGTAATCACCTTTGCGATAGCGCGCGAGACCACGATTGTTGTAGGCGTTTGCAGTAAATGGATCGACAACCGTGATCTCTTCGCTCGAGGTGTCGGCTGCGAAGGAGTTTCCAGAATTGCTCGCGGAACTCTTGCGGGTGTCGAAACGAGAGCTCAAATTGATGGCTCTAGTGTAGTCTTCGATCGCACCATCGAGATCCCCATTTTTGGTTTTCTTTACGGCATTTTGGAAAAGGTTGAGGGCGGCTTCGGGCGTTCGTGTCTGGGCAAACGCGGTTACGGGAAGCCAGAGGGAGACGATTGCGAACAAGATAGCGCAACGGCGCATGGTAGACCCTCCTTGGTTGAAGCTCGTCCACCAGGTGCGCTAAGATGCGGGCGTCGACGATGCAGCTTGGCGCCGCGAGGCGATCGAACTTGTGTTGTCATCGGAGCCTCGTTGCTATTCAGAAGTAGCGGCGAGGCTTTCTAGTTAAAACGACCGAAGTGGAAAAAAGTTACAAAGAATCTCTGGGGCTCTGAATCTGAAACACCGTGAAGCGATCAGTTGTGGCAGGAAGAAAGACGTTATCCACAGATTACGCAGAATCTGTGTAATCTACTCGGGAGCAGTTTCAGTCGGCACGACCGAGCCGGGGTGAGACTTGATCAAAGGCGGAGCCAGCAATCGCTGAGCATATCCTTCAGGAAATGAGCGGACGCGCCCGCTCGAGTCGGTCACAACGTGTCCGGTTTCGCCTTCAGCAACCACTTGCCCATTTGCAGCACGCACGATCTCGTATCCGAAACGTAGTGATCTTTTACGTAATTCCGTAATGTGTGTACGAACTATTAATTCATCATCGTAATAGGCTGGAGCTTTGTAGCGGCAATACGCCTCCGCGACAACCAGAAAAGCATCCTCGCTCTCTTCCATGTCGCGGTAAGAAAATCCGCGCGCGCGACAGTAATCCGTCCTCCCGATTTCGAACCAGACCAAATAGTTGGCATAATAAACGATGCCCATCTTGTCCGTTTCGGCATAGCGGACACGTAGCAACGTTTCGTGCCAAACGCCGAATACATCTTCAGGGGCAGGGCTTGTCATCTGAGCAAAGCCTTCCGAACTCATATACGCGAGAGGAATGAACTTCCGATCCAGTATTAGCTTAAACGTTTAGCGGACTATAAGAGCGAAAGACCAATTATGTCAAAGAAAATCAGCGCCGGTCTGGCCCTACTGATCCTCCTGTGCCTGTCAGTGGGCAGTTTCCTGCCCTCCAGCCACGCGCAGAGCGGCGTCGCCGCAAGTGCTCAAAACGCGGCCATCGCGTCCACTACTGCCGCCGTCCTCAAGGAGACCAGTGAGCTGCGAGAGCTCTCGATACTTCGAGACGTGAAGAGCGGCGCCCAGTCACGCGCCGAGATCGAGCGGATGGTCATCAAGAACCTCGACGACGACGCCACACCCGAAGAGATGCACGCCGCCGAGGTCCTGCTACAAGCCTTTGGACTGGCGCCCAAAGAATTTGCCTATCGTGCGTTTCTGATCAAATTGCTTACTGAGCAGGTCGCCGGTTATTACGATCCGAAAGCCCAGCAGTTTTATCTGGCAGACTGGATCGAGCTTGACGGCCAGAAGCCTGTGATGGCCCACGAGCTGACACACGCGTTACAGGACCAACACTTCAATCTCAAGCGCTTCGAAAAATGGCCCAAGGGTGATTCTGATGCCGAACTTGCCGCGCATGCATTAATCGAAGGCGATGCGACATTGGCGATGACGCTTTACATGGCGAAGAATCCACTGGTAGCGCTGGCGTTCATTCGCAGTCTGGGTTCGCAGGAGATTGCCACCGAACAGTTCAAACAAGCGCCGCGCGCTCTGCGTGAGTCGCTGCTGTTTCCATACGAAGAAGGCTCGGCCTGGGCCACGCAACTCTACCGGCGCGGCGGCTGGCAAATGGTGTCGCGAGCGTTCACAACACTTCCGCAGTCAACTGAGCAGATTCTTCACGCTGACAAGTATTTCTCGTACGAAGCTCCTCAGAAACTTGCCGTGCCTGATTTTAAAAACGTTCTTGGACCAGCGTGGAGACGAATCGACTATGATGTTAATGGCGAGTGGGGCTATTACCTCATTCTCGACGAGTTTCTCAACGATGCGACGGAGTCGAAACGAGCGGCGGCTGGTTGGGGTGGAGATCGTTTCGGCTTATATGAGACTGTCAAGCCCGGCGGGATCTTTGTGGCGCAGTTAACAGCATGGGACACACCCGGCGATGCGCGGGAGTTTTTCGACGCTTATTCGAAGCGAACATCGAAGAGATATCCGGAGGCGACTGCGATTGAAAGAGGTGACCGGGTGGATTGGCAAACCTCCACGGGCGGCGTCGTGATGGAGTTGCGTGGTTCGCGTGTCGCTATTCTCGAAGGCGTTCCGGCGAACGTTAATGCCGATACGATGGTTAAGATGACTTGGCAGCAGCGATAAATGCTTCTCTGTGTCTCTGTGTCTCTGTGGTAACTAAACACACAGAGGCACAGAGACACAGAGAAAAGCAAAGCAGATAACCTGATGAAAAAACTGGATAGCGTAATTAAACCATCGCGGCTGCGTGAGCTCACTGATGAGCTGCTGCAACTCGAATCTCGTCTTCGTCTTGGCGGTGGTCCCGAGAAGATCGATCGCCAGCATCAACAAGGCAAACTCACCGCACGCCAGCGCATCGAGCTGCTCCTCGACAAAGAATCCTATGTGCAAGAGATCGGATTGCTCGTCGCCTACGATCAATATGGCGGTGGTGCGCCGGCTGCCGGTGTCGTGACTGTCGTTGGTCGCGTCGAGGGCAGGGAAGTCGTCGTTGTTGCAAATGACGCGACGGTCAAAGCTGGTTCGTGGTGGCCTGAAACTATCAAGAAGATTCTGCGTGCACAGGAGATCGCGATGCGCTCTCACGTGCCGATCATCTACCTCGTCGATTCGGCAGGCGTGAATCTGCCGTATCAGGGTGGTGTGTTTCCGGGTCAGTACGGCGCGTCGCGAATCTTCTACTACAACTCAATCATGCGCCGTTATCTAAAGGTGCCGCAGATCTCAGCGGTGATGGGACCATGTATCGCCGGTGGCGCCTACCTGCCGGCGCTGTCAGACATCATCATCATGGTCGAAGGCACTTCGTTCAGGGACTTCGGCGGCGCGAACCTCGTAAAAGGCGCGACTGGCCAGACGATCGACAACGAAACCCTCGGTGGCGCTCGCACTCACAACGAGTTGTCGGGCGTGGCCCATTACCGCGTTCCCGACGATCAGACGTGCATCGAAAAGATTCGTGAATTTGTTTTAGAGTTACCAACGCCTGCGGCATGCGCTGTAGAAAAATCTTCTGGGCCTGCGCGACCGCTCGAAGAACTTTACGAGATCATTCCCGAAGATCATCGACAACCTTACGACGTTCGCAAGCTGCTCGAGTGTTTGCTTGACGACGGACACCTCGACGAATTCCAGGCTGATTACGCGAAGGAGATGATCACCGGTCACGCTCGTATCTGCGGTATTCAGATCGGAGTGATTGCGAATCACCGCGGCATGGTGCGCGCGCCCGGCGGCAAACCTCCGAGATTCGGCGGCATTATTTATACCGAGTCTGCGGAGAAAGTCGCGTACTTCATCGAGACTTGCAATCGTCATCAGACCCCGCTGCTGTTTATTCAGGACGTTTCTGGGTTCATGGTTGGACCAGACGCCGAACACTCGGGAATAATCCGCGCTGGAGCGCAGTTTGTGGAAGCGATGGCGACTGCAACAGTTCCCAAGCTCGTGTTGACAGTGAATCACGCTTCGGGCGCGGGTTATTACGCGATGGCGGGCCAGGGTTTCGATCCCGATTTCATCTTCAGTTGGCCCACGGGACGAATGGGCGTGATGGAAGGTGATTCGGCGGTCCAGGCTGTCTTTGGCAGCCAACTCGAGAAGTTAAAGAAAAACGGCGAGTCGCCGGACGAAGCGTTGACTGCCGAAATGGACAAAGTCCGTGAGACTTACGACAGAGAACTGGATGCGAAGTACGCCGCTGCTCGTGGCTTTGTCGACGCGGTAATCAAGCCTGAGGACACGCGGCAAGCCTTAGAACTCGCGCTGCGTACCGCGCAAAATTACCCCGGACCACACCTCGGCCAGTTTGTACTACCAACGAATCCCTGAACGAACCCCATACACAACTGTGAACGCAATCGTGTCTTTTGGGCTTCTTTGTGGCCAGAATAACCGTCACGGAATTAGCCACAAAGAGGCACAAAAGCGAAAATGGCACCGTCCTTGCCTTTGTCCTCATGGATGAAGACCACAACAGAAAAGTCACAAAACATTTGGTTACGTGTGGGCGGGCTCTTTTTAATCGTCGTCGGCTTTGCAGTCACGCTTGTCGTCGGGCAGAAAACCAATAATCCCGCACTGGCTCCTCCACCAGTAATAACTCCAGCAGAGAAAGCAGCCATTCAGACTTTCGAGAACGAAGTGAAAAAGTATGCAGCGCTGCGCAACAAGGTCCGTGAGCAGGCGCCGAAACTTTCCAAAGACGCCACGCCTGAAGAGATTAATAAGTATCGTGAGGCTCTCGAAGATTCGATGAGAGCGGCGCGCAAAAATGCGCGGCGTGGCGATCTATTCAAGCCGGAAGTGGCAGACTACATTCGACGCACGTTAAAGACTGAGTTTCAAGGGAAAGATCGAAAAGACATTCGCGACATCGTCTTTGAAACTGAGCTGCAAGGCGTGGTGCTGCGCGTGAACTATCCGTATTCTCAAAGCGCCGAGCTTTCGGAAATGCCGGCGACGCTTTTGTCAAAACTGCCGCAACTGCCAAAAGAAGTAAGGTACAGATTCGTCGGCAGGAACTTGCTGCTGGTCGATCGCGAGAGCAATGTGATCATCGATTATATGCCTGAAGCACTTCCGTGAGAGATGGGTAAAGAATAGGAGTGGGCCATGCAAAGGTTCCGTAGTATTCATTTCCTCGTAGTCGTATTTATTGTCGTCAGTTTTCTCTCTTCTGCGCCGGCGCAAAAACTCAACAACAATGCAGCCGCCACGAGCTCGTCAGCCGCATCGTCACCGGTAAAGCTTGCGTTACCGCTTAAAGAAGGCTCGCTCCGTTTCGCTGTTATTGGCGACACTGGTTCGGGCTCACAAAAACAACGCGATGTGGGCGAGATGATGGTCAAGTATCGTGAGGCGTTCCCATTCGAGTTTGTACTGATGATGGGCGACAATCTCTACGGCGGTGAGACGCCGCGTGACTTCGAAACGAAATTTTCTGAACCTTACAAAAAACTTCTTGACGATAAAGTTAAGTTCTACGCCACGCTCGGGAACCACGACCTCGCGCTCCAGGTCAATTATGCGAACTTCAACATGAACGGTAAGGAGTATTATCGTTTCAAGAAAGGTAATGTGGCTTTCTATTCATTGAACAGCAACTACATGGACAAGAAGCAGGTGGAGTGGTTGGAGAGCGAACTAGCAAAGGATACGTCTGACTGGAAAGTCTGTTTCTTCCATCACCCGCCCTATTCTTCCGCGAAGAAGCACGGTTCGGACAGTCAGCTTCGAGAGGTAGTCGAACCGATCTTTCTGAAGTATGGTGTCGATGTTGTGCTGAGCGGTCACGATCACGTCTACGAACGAATCAAACCGCAAAAAGGTATTTACTATTTCGTCTCAGGCGCGGGAGGCCAACTGAGAAGTGGCGATGTTAAGAGCACCTCTCCCTTAACTGAGAAGGCCTACGACCGAGACATGCATTTCATGCTGTTTGAAGTGGCCGGCGATCAAATGTACTTCCAGACTATCTCGCGTACCGGCGAAACAGTCGACTCGGGCGTAATCGTGCGTCGTAAGAAGTAGTTGTGTAACGGTAAATCCTATTAATCACGTAAATCCCTGTCAGGCTCACGTCCACCTCAGGTATTTCCTGATTGTTGGATCAGGGAGTTCCTGCAATTATTGCCTTCGTCACAAGCCAGCTCACTCTAATGAAACCAATTCGTGTTCTTATCGCTGACGACCACGCTCTTGTCCGAGCCGGAATTCGCGCGCTGGTGGAGAAGATCGAGGGCGTCGTCGTGGTGGGTGAAGCAGGCAAAGGCAGGGAAGCAATCGACCTGATCAGAGACCTCAAGCCGAATCTCGTGCTGCTCGACATCACCATGCCCGAGGGCAGTGGCTTCGAGGTCCTGGATTACGTGACCAGGGAGTTTCCGGAAGTCAACGTCATTGTGTTGACGGTCCATGAAGCAGGCGAATACGCAATCCGTGCTTTGCGTGAAGGCGCTGCGGGTTTTTTGCCCAAGAGCGCCGCGAGCACCGAACTAGAGCAGGCAATCCAAACAGTGATTCGCGGCGAGGTTTACATCTCGCCGGAAACGTCACGAAAGACCTTGCTCGAATATGGCAAGGGCACGACAAAACGAGAGTTGCTCGCTACTCTCAGTCCACGACAACGCGAAGTGTTGCGTCTGATAGCCGAAGGTCGTACTACCAAACAGATCGCACAGCAACTCGAAATCAGCGTCAAAACAGTCGAAACTCACCGGGCACAGTTGATGGAGCGCCTCGATATACACGACGTCGCCAGCCTGGTTCGTTACGCGATAATCGTGGGCCTCATCCAGGTGGAATAACGAGAAATCCTCAGGAATTGACTGACCTTCTGTCAGGAATCTCCCCATTGCAGACTTTATTGAGACCGCATAGCCTACGAAACCTGTTGGACGTGGCCCTCCTCGCCCAGGTGTTGTCCGATGAGATTGCCTCACGCACGTTAATTAAGTTGCTGTTGCGCATTCTCGAAAGGGAACGTCGTGAATGTACGACGATAAGACGCGCGAGTTGTAACCACAGGATGAAATCCTCGCGCGTGGAAAGGGGACGGCGGCCAGGGCGAGGTCGCCGTCCCCTTTCTAACGTGTCCGGCCTGAGATTGCTATGACCACCAATAGTGAAGAATACGAACAACTGGCACGCCGGCTGGCTCACGATCTAAACAACCTGTTGACCCCTATCAAGGGTTATAGCGTCCTGGCTCTTCAGCGTGCCAATGGAGACGATCGAATCAGAGATTACCTGGAGGAAATAAAGAAGGCAGCAGAGCGTGCGACGGACTTGACGCAGCAGTTGATGGCCTTCGGAAGCATGGTGGATTCAGATCCCGAACCTGGACCGCAAGAGCCACCGATCAATTACGAAACTTAGCAGAAGGAAGCGCAACATGAGCGACCATCCAATTGACGGAAATCTTCACGCGCTCGTAATCGACGACGAACCACAGGTGCGCGAGTTCGTCTCGGCTGTGTTGCGAGAAGAAGGCTGGAACGTGGTCCAATCTCCATCCGCTGAGGATGCGTTTGAACGTGTCCATGAAGCTTTATGGGCCGTGGTCTTTTGCGACGTCGTACTCGGCGATGCAAATGGCTATAGCGTGCTTCGTCACTTCAAGGAAAGAGTGCCCGAAACGAAAGTCGTATTGATGACCGGCCATGGGAGTGCCGTGGGTGCGCTGGACGCAACCGCATTCGGCGCTTACGACTACCTGCTGAAGCCTTTTGGACCAGAAGAGTTGCAGTCACTTTCACGCGCGTTGCGCGAACAGTTGACTGAACGGCCACAGAGATCCTCCCCCACACGACGCGCGGCTGCGTACCACTCAGACATCGAGCTGGTGGGACGCAGCCAGGCGTTTATAGAAGTGATGAAGCAGGTTGGCCGCGTTTCAAATACCAATCTGCCGGTACTCTTGACTGGCGAGTCGGGAACGGGAAAGGAATTGGTGGCTTCGGCGATTCATCGTCGCAGCTCTCGCAATGACAAGCCATTCGTGGCAGTTAACTGTGGCGCGATTCCGGCGGAGTTGATCGAGGCTGAGTTGTTTGGACACGTGAAGGGCGCGTTTACCGGAGCCGAGCGTGACCGCCGTGGTTTGTGGGAAGAAGCGGACGGCGGCACCGTCTTTCTCGATGAGATCACGGAAACAAATTCGTCGTTTCAGGTGAAGTTGTTGCGCGCGTTGCAAATGGGCGAGATTCGGCGAGTCGGTTCCAATCAAACACAGAAGGTAAACGTTCGCGTGCTCGCCGCGAGCAACCGCAACGTCGAGCAGGAAGTCGCAGCCGGAAGATTTCGTCACGATCTTTTTTATCGTTTGAATGCGGTGTCGATAATGTTGCCGCCGTTGCGTGAGCGTCGTGAAGACATTCCGCCGTTGGCGCAGAGTTTTGCCGATCGGGTTTACTCGTTTAGTCCGTCGGTCAAGTTTTCGACCGAAGCGCTGGCGCTGCTCGAGCGATACAACTGGCCGGGCAACATTCGTGAACTGGAGAATGCGGTGGTGCGAGCCGTTGCGATGTGCGACGGGACGATCCGCGCCAAAGACTTGCCACAACGCGTGCGCGATTTCGTAGCGAAGCAGGCTGATACCACAAGGCCGGAGGCGGCGATGGACCAGAATGGGAACGAAGAGTGGGTGCCGCTATCCGAGATCGAGGGACGTTATGTCGCGCGCGTGCTGGAGCACACAGGCGGCAACAAGCAGGCGGCCGCGCGCGTGCTGGCAGTCGATCGAAAGACGCTCGATCGAATGATCAAGCGACACAACATCCCTCCTCAGTCTCGCCGGGAACGCGCCAAAGTCTCCGGCGAGGCCGTGTGAAGGGCGCTCTTGTGCCTTTTCGCGGCGATGTGCTAATTTCTGGCCTCCGTGAAAAACATCCTGCTGGTTGTCGCCGTCGTCGCCCTCTACATACTTCATCAGGACATCTGGTTCTGGCGAAGTTCCCACCTGGTGTTTGGTTTTATTCCCATCGGACTCTTCTACCAGGGATGTTTCTCGATCGCCGCAGCACTGCTGATGTGGCTGCTCGTCACGTACGCCTGGCCCTCGCACCTTGAAGAAGAAGTGGAAAAAGCGAATGCCGGGGAGGATGCAGCGCGTTGATTCCCGCAATCGTAGTCTTCCTCTATCTCGCCGCAGTTCTCTACATCGGCATCTTTGCCTTTCGTCGTGCCCACGGACGCGAAGAAGCTGAAGACTACTTTCTCGCGAGCCGCTCGCTTGGTCCTTTCGTGTTTCTGTTCTCGCTGTTTGGCACGAATATGACGGCATTTGCGATTCTCGGCTCGTCGGGCCACGCGTTCAGCAACGGCATCGTCACCTTTGGTTTGATGGCTTCTTCATCAGGCCTCGTCATTCCGCTCACCATCTTTCTGATCGGCACACGCGTCTGGGCGCTAGGCAAGAAATACGGATTCATGACGCCGGTGCAGATGTTTAGAGATCGCTGGGAATGCAGTCACATCGGTACCACGATCTTCGTCGTGCAGGCAGTCTTGCTTGTGCCGTACATCATCATCGGCATCATGGGTGGCGGCACGACGCTCTACACGATCAGCGGTGGAGTGGTCCCATACTGGTTCGGCGGCGCGATCGTCGCGATGGTGGTGATGGGTTACGTCTTCTTTGGTGGCATGCGCGGCACCGCGTGGGTAAACACGTTTCAGACCGTGCTCTTCTTGCTTTTCGGCGCGGCTGCCCTGGTCGTCATCGGAGTCGGCATGGGCGGTTTTACAACTGCGGCACAGGCGTTAAAAGCGTCGCCGATGGCGTTTTTACTGACGCGCGAGCGTATCTCGCCGTATTACTTTTTCAGTTACACGTTTATTCCGCTTTCGGCGATTGCCTTCCCACACATCCTGATCTTTTGTCTGACGGCGCGAAAAATGAACCAGTTTAAGAAGACGGTCATCTTTTATCCGCTCTGCATACTCGCGATCTGGTTGCCGTGCGTGTTCCTTGGCGTGATGGCAAATCGTGTGGCTGACATTCCCGAGATCCGCGCCAAGCAGGAAGCGCGACGAGTGCTCGCAACTCAAGGCCGCACGATGGAGCCCGAAGCGCGCGATGAGTTGCGTGAGAAGGCAGGTGGCGACGACGTGATCATGCTTTTGCTGCAACGCTACGCGCCACTCTGGCTGGCGGGACTGTTGGGCGCGGGCATCATGGCGGCTGTGATGGCGAGTGATTCGCAGATTCTCGCGTTGTCGACGATGTTTACGGAGGACGTCTTTGCCTTCTACGGGGGGAAGTCCCGTTTTGGTGAGTCGGTGCAGGTGCAAACCGGACGCATCTTTATCATCCTGATCACGATCTTTGCTTACGCGGTCGCACTGCGTGCGCCGGAGACGATCTTTGAGCTTGCGATCCAGTACGCGTTTTCTGGTTATGCGGCATTGTCGCCGTTGCTGGTGGCGGCGCTGTTTTGGAGGGGAAGTACGAAGTGGGGCGCGTTGGCGGTAACGGTTTGGACCGTGGTGGCAGTCGTGGCCGTGGCGGTGTTGCAGGCGGTAGTGCCGGCGCCCGCGCCTGGACCAGCGACGATCCTTTGGGCTCCTGGAGGTGTTGAGGTTCTGTCTCGCACGCCTGGTGGAACGGCGGTGTTTGGGTTTATGCCGGTCGTGCCAATGGTGCTGATCTCGTGCTTGTTGATGATCGTCGTGTCAGTACTTACGAGAAAGCCGGATAATAGTACGTTGGCCAGATATTTTTAGCTCTGTGTCTCTGTGTCTCTGTGGTTCCTATTTCGGGAGAAGAAACCACAGAGACACAGAGGCACAGAGATCCTGTCCCGACCTAGCCGAAACAATAGAGGCGCCCATCCTGGGATCCGATCACGATTCGTCCGTTCGCAATCGCCGGTGACGCAGACAACGGCGCACCAGCATCGAACTCCCACAACTTCGCACCGTTACTCAACGACAAAACATAAAAGCGCCCGTCATTCGATCCCACAAACACGCGTCCACCAGCAATTGCCGGCGACGATTCAACGCGCGCACGCGTCGCAAACGTCCACACTCCCTTACCCGATAACGATATACCATGGACCAGCTTGTCTCTCCCACCAACCACCACGCGCGTCGTCGAAACTGCCGCCGACGAGTAATACGGAAACTTTCGCTCCGGATGCTGGTAGCGCCACACAATCTCCCGTTTCTCCAAATTCACACTCAACACTTCGTTATCGAACGTGCCGTAGAAAGCCGAGCCCGATCTGAGCGCCGGTGACGCCCCCGTGTACGAGCCCGAAGAAACGTTGAACACTTCCTTGCCATCCGAGATGCGTATCGCGCGAAAGACTTCATCGCATCCGGCAATGAACGCCATGCCTTCCGAAATGCCCGGCGTCGAATGCACTGGTCCATTCGTCTTGAACTTCCACAACACCGAGCCGTTGCGTGCTGAAAGACAGTAGAGATGTTCGTCGTAAGAGCCAATCAAGACGCGGTCGCCAACGACCACCGGTGACGATTTGATTTCACCATTGGCTTTGAAGGCCCACACCTTTTTACCATCGGCGGCATTGACTGCGTTCAGCCATCCGCCCAGGTCGCCGATGTAGACCACGCCGCCGCTGTAAGCCGGTGACGATTCACCAATCGGAGATCCGGTTGAGAATTTCCAGTAGACCGAGCCGTTATCGAGGCTGAGTGCGACGAGTTCGCCTTTTTGGGAAGCGGCAAAAACAGTTCCGCCGACGATAGCCGCCGACGACTCGATCGAATCACCGGCTTCGTAGGTCCAAAGTTGTTTCAGCGAGCCCGGTACATTTGATGCCGACACACCAGTCAGCATGTGATTGCCGCGAAACTGAGCCCAGTTGTCGGCCGGTGCATCCTGCGCTAACCCTGAAATTGCAAAGCAAAGTACGAGCAGTAACGTCTTCAATACGCGCATTGATAAACCTCGATTGCCCCGTCTTTATTGAAAGGTCGTGGATTGAAGGTGCCGGTCCATTGCTCTGCCGCTTCGCTTGCCAGTGCATCAAGATCCGTTTCGCTAACTCCCGCCGTGCGCAGGTTGTTGCGTAAGCCGCCTGCTTCGGCGAGTTCTTCGAGTCGTTGCGCGAGTGCTTCGGTAGCGCTTACGTCATTTCGTCCACCGGCAGCGCTGGACCAGTTGAGTAACATCGCGTACTGATCGCCGGCGACGCTTTCATTCCAACGCACCACGGACGGCAGCAACATCGCGATTGCCTCGCCGTGAGCAGTTCCGTAACGAGCAGTCAGCGGATTGGCGCAAGCGTGCGTCGCGCCGAGCATTGAGTTTTCGATTGCGACACCAGCGTAGAATGCTCCCAACTGCATTGCGCCGCGCGCCTCTAAATCAGCCGGATGGCTCAGGACTTTTTCGTAGTTTGGTTCGAGCAGTCGCCACGCCTCGCGCGAGAAGATCTCGGAGATTGGATTGCGTTTCGTGGTGACGAAAGTTTCGACGGCGTGCGCGATGGCGTCGAAGCCGGACGTGGCCGTGATGCTTCGCGGTTGGGAAATCGTGAGTGTCGGATCGAGAAGTGCTACTCGAAAAGCTGCTTTTGAGTCGCCGCAAGCCATTTTGACGTGACTCTCAGCTTCGGAGATCAACGCGTAGCTCTGTGCTTCACTGCCAGTGCCGGCGGTTGTTGGCACGGCGATCATCGGCAACATCGGGCGCGTCGTTTTGCCGTAGCCGCGATAGTCTGACATGCGACCACCGTTGGTCAGCAGAAAGTTGATCCCTTTCGCGCAATCCATCGAGCTGCCGCCGCCAAGACCGATAATCGAATCGATCTTCAACGGCGCAACCATCTCGGTGCCCGCTTCGATCATTCGCGTATCAGGATTGGCTTCGAACTCGTGAAAGTGAAAGACCTCCACCCCCGCTTTTTGCAATGGACCAACTGCCTCATCGACATGGCCTGAAGCGACAAGGCCGTGATCCGCAACGAGCAACGTGCGCCGGAAGTTGAGCTCACGTGCCAACTCGCCGAGGCGTTCGATGACGCCCGCGCCAAAGATCACGCGCGTCCGAGGTTGAAAATCGAAATGCATTTTGAGCTTTTTTGTAGCGACTTTTGTGCTTCTTTGTGGCTATTCCCCGGACTCACTTGCGTGCGGTGGCAGGTTTGGCCGCGGCCGCTTCTGACAAGGCGTAAAGTTGATTGCGATTGGTGATGAACAACACTCCGTGTGCCGGAACCGGCGTCGAGTAGACGGAGCTGCCCATGTTCATCTCCGCAATCACTTTCTTCGTCTTGCCTTCCTGCATGATTACCACGTCGCCGTCTTCGTCGCCGATATAGATCTTCCCGTCGACTAACATCGGCGAACCCCAAACCGCTGCGAAGAGATCGTGTGTCCAGTAAACCTGACCTGTCTTCGCATCGAGAGCGTGCAGGAAGCCACTGAAATCCGCTTCATAAACGATGCCGTCTTTAATCGCGGGTGTTGAGATCGAGCGGCGGATCTTGTCGTAATGCCAGACCAGTCCGGTCTTGGTGATGTCGCCGCGCTTTGTGGCATCGATGCAGTACATGTGGCCCACGCCTTCGCCGTGTTCCGGATCCTGGCCGTTGGCGATGTAAACGCGATCTTCGTAGACGACCGGCGTGCTGATGAGCTCGTTGCGCGTCTTGGGCCAGACGGCCTCTTTCGGGTTCGTGTCAAACTCCCAAAGCTTCTTTCCCGTCAAAGCTTCGTAGCCGCGAATCCAACCGTCGCCCTGCGCGTGGATGAGTTGGACCACACCACCGATCGTTCCAACTGTCGGCGACGACCACTGGCCGTGAAGGATGCGATCCTCGACTGGGTTGTCTTCCCAAACAAGCTTTCCGGTCTTTTTGTTGATGGCGATGATCGCCGGTGCCTTTGGCGAGGGAATGTTTACGTGACTCTCGTCCTGTCCGTTTGAGGTGCTGACGAAGATCAGATCGCCATACATCACTGGCGATGAGTTTGCGAGGTTGTGCGGCAACGATCCGACCTCTTCGATCATGTCGAATCTCCAAATCACGTCTGCATCAAACTCGCCGTGCAGCTTTTCGTCGGTTACTGGGCCATCGTTCTTTCCGTCATGGAAACCCTGTGTGTCGAGACACATGAGCTCGGCGCGATTTGAAACGTAGTAAACGCGGTTGCCGTCGACGAGTGGCGATGAGGCCACACCCTGATAAGGCCAATCGTTTACGCGTCCAGCGGCGAGTTTGTCGTGGACCATCTGCCACATGAAAGCGCCGTCTGACTCACGAAACGCCATCAAGATACCTTTGTCGCCTTTGACATTTGGGTCGCGCAGTCCTTCGTTATTCGTGCCGACGAAGACCATTCCGCCGGAAACTACGACGTTGCCGTAGCTTTGTGAGCCGAGTTGGGCCACCCATTTAACGTTCTTTTTGGTCTTCACGTCCCAGCTCGTCGGCAGTCCCTTCATGTTCGAAGTCATGTTGCGATCGGGTGTCCCGCCCCACATGGGCCAATCGCCGGTACCTGGATCGGAGGCGGAGACTACGGGCGCGAGACAGTAGACAGCAACACTCAGCAGGAGTAGGACGCCGAGCAGAGAAGCACGCCGGTTAATAATTGCGTTGAGCTTGATATTCTTGAATCTCATTTGTTTGCGTACACCTTTATGTTGTCGAAGTAGAGTTCGGCGAGACCGTTGCCGAAGATTCCGGGCGCTCCCTGACGATTAGGAATCGGATCAATGCGTTCGATCATCCATGCGGCAGGCTCAGGCTCGCCCACCGCCCAGGCCTTTCCGCGCGCACGAGTTGTCCCGTCGGGCAGGTTCTCGACTTGAAGTTTCAGACGGTACCAGGTGTCGGGCTTCCAGGCGAACGGCATGCTCTTCGTGCGAACGATTTCCGGTTGCCACGGCTCGATATGCAGCGTTTGGCTGTTGCCGAAAAGGGTCAGACCATAACGCTGCGCGATTACGCCGGCATCGCCCTGCTGGCGTCGTTTCTGCGTCGCCATGACATCGGACTCAACCGTGTAGTTGGACCAATCAGACGGTCCCATGTAAGCGCGCGCGCGACTGAGCAACGACGAGCCGGTAGTTAACTTCGCGAGCACCTTGTTTCCATTCAGTTCCTGAATGTTGAACTTGAGCGTCGTATTCACCCAGCCAATCGGCAGTGTGTTGACTGGAGATGAGTCAAACGTTTCGCTCCACGGCAACGGCGGAAAGACGCGAACGCTCGCCGTGCCTGTCACACCGTCAACGGTTGCTTTCACCCAACCCGCCTGCGTGATTGACTCCGAGCCGGCGGTGAACTGTCCGTTCGCAATCGTGCCTTTCAATTCCTCGAGCGACCAACTTGCAGCGGGTTCTTCACGAACAAAATTGCCTTGTTCGTCAAACAATCGCGCGCGGAAACTGACCTTGTCGCCGGGTTTGAGTATCAACTCAGTCGGCACAACTTGCACGTGCGTTACCGCATTTGAGCTCACGTTGCTGCCGACTGCTGACGACGACGATCTGTCGGAAGTACTGTGGTTTGCTTTTTTACCGATGCAATAGAGATTCGAGTCGCTGGCGAAAAAGACGCGGCCGTTCGACACTGCTGCCGATCCGATGATCGCTTCGGGCTGTGCCTCAGTACCTAACTGCTCTTGATCCAGAATCTCGCATCCGGTCGCGCTTGGTTTGAGGATGAAAAACTTTCCATTCTCGGTGCCGACGTAAAGCTTGCCGTCGGCAAGCACCGGCGACGCTTTCTGAATCGTGCCGAGATTTTTCAGCCACAGTTGCTTACCTGTGTTTACGTCAAACGCGGCGATGTTTGCACTGTTATCGATCTGGTACAGACGATCGCCATCGAGCACGGGCGAAGAGAAGCCACCCTGCCAGCCGTACGTAACCCATTTGATCTGATCTTTTGTGAGCGTGCCTTTGGCTGTGGCGTCGACCGCGACCATCATTCCCATCTCGCTTGACGCGAGGTTCTCTTCACTGTGTGTCAGTATAGCGGTAGTACCGTGCACTACCACGCCGGTGTTAAGGCCGCGTTTGCTGATCTCATACTTCCACACGGGCTCGCCTGTTTGCGGTTTGATCGCATGGACCACACCGTCGCTCGCTCCCTGAATGAGCAAACGTGTGCCGTTGATATTCGCGATGATCGGAGGCGCGTACGTCGTATCGTAAGGCCGGCCGCCTGGCGCGCTGACATAAACAGTCTCGCCAGTCTTCTTGTCGAACGCGATGAAGCGATGCGCGCCGCCCCCATGCTGCTTGCCCCACTGGAACGTCACGCCGCTGACGATGACGAGATCGCCGTCGATAATGGGCGAGACCGTGCGGCCACCGTGCGTCGTCAATAATCCGAAGTCTTCGCCAAGCGACCGTTCCCACAGAACCTTTCCATCGCGATTCAATCCGATCAGGGTGCCGCCGACGCCGAATGCGTAAACGTTTCCCGTCGCGAGATCGCCGACCGGAGACGCCCAGCCGACGCGATGCGGAGGAACGTCGCTCAGGTAGACGTTGAAGCGATGTTCCCACAAGAGCTTTCCAGTGTCGGCGTTGAAGCACATGATTCGCTCTTGCTCCGTCTCGCCCTTGCCGGCAATGTTCTGAAGGTAGACGCGATCGCCCATCACGATCGGCGCGGAGCGGCCGCCGTAAGGCGCTTTCCACGCGAGGTTCTCACCCGCCGGAGACCATTTCGAGGGCAGATTCTTTTCCGTCGAGATGCCGTCGCGGGCGGGACCCCGCCATTCAGCCCAATCGCTCGCGGCGATGAGCGACAACGCCAGGCAAAGATTCAAAGAAATGGAGATAAAGTTAGTCATTTTGAAGGCTCGTCATCGAAACTGGAAAAAAGCTGAACTGGGATTAGAAGTATATGCGCGCTTGCAACCTTGTGGATGTACAATACGTAAGCTCACGTTGCTGCGTTTACATTTTTTCTGAATTCTAGCAGGTTCCGTCTCATCCGTTAATCTGTGACTGATTTGGTTTTGATCACCGCGAGGAGAAATCATGTCGATGCTCCAGAAGATATTCCTCTTGTCGCTTGCCCTGTTGCTGTTTCCACAAAATACCACGACCTCAAAACAGGAACTGAACGATCAGCTCTTCGAGGCTGTTCGTAAGGGCGACGCTGCGACGGTGACCGCGCTGCTGGATCGTGGCGCTGATGTGAATGCGAAGTTTCGCTACGGGACGACGGCGCTCTTCAAAGCGGCCGAGCGTGGGAATGCGGAGGTGGCAGGCATTCTGCTCGCACGCGGCGCCGACGTCAAAGTGAAAGACACTTTTTATGGCGCGACCGCGATGACCTGGGCGCTCAATGGTAAACACCTCGACGTTGTGCGCCTGTTGCTGCAAAAGAGCGCGGAGGAAGTCGATGATGTGTTGATGGAAGGGGCGCGTGAGAGTAACGAGGAGCTGGTGAAGGTCGCTCTCGAACGTGGTGGAGTCAAACCTGAGACGTTGACGGTCGCGCTTGCCGTCTCGGAAGGTAATGAAAAGAACGCCAGCATCGTTGAATTGTTAAAGAAGGCAGGCGCGCAACCGCCGCTCGTTATCGATGCAGCGACGCTTCAGTCATACGCGGGCAAGTACAAAGGCGACCCGGGGCCGGAGGTATCTATAGCGGTGAAGGAAGGGAAGTTGGTGGTCAGCGGTTTTGGGCGGCAGGAGGTGGTGCTGATGCCAATCGACCAAACGACCTTTCGACCACTCGCGTTCGGTGGCATAACTCTGACGTTCAACGTCGAGGCGGGCAAAGTTGTTGGGCTCACTTTGAAGCAGGGGCCTACGGCCACCCAGATGAAGCGGCTCGAAAGCCAGTGATCATCTTCTCTGTGCAATCTTTGTGTCCTCTGTGTCTCTGTGGTTTTTCCGCACTTTGAACCACAGAGACACAGAGGACACAAAGATTGCACAGAGAAACCTCTTTTTAAGGTGACTCTATGAAACGTATAACAGCATCTCTCCTACTCGTGGCGTTTGTTCTGATCACCGCTCACGCACAGAACTGGCCGCAGTTTCGTGGTCCAAATGCGACTGGAGTTGCCGAGGGACCCGGCAGGCCGGTGAAGTGGGACGCCTCAACCTCGCTCAACGTTCGTTGGAAAACTCCGATACCTGGTCTGTCCCACTCGAGCCCAGTGGTTTGGGGCAACAAGGTGTTCGTCACCACTGCCGTCAACAGCGTCAAAGATGAAACGCGATATGGATTGTTCGGCGACGTCGAGCCCGTCAAGAACGATCCCCAGCACGCGTGGAAAGTCATTGCCATCGACAAATTGACCGGCAAGATTCTTTGGGAGCGGACCGCTTACGAAGGCATACCGAAAGTGAAGCGCCATCCGAAGTCTTCACATGCCGCGTCCACGCCTGTTACGGACGGAAAATACATAATCGCCAACTTTGGTTCTGAAGGTCTTTACGCCTACGACTTCAACGGCAAGCTCCTGTGGAAACAGGATCTCGGCGTGCTCGATGCTGGCTGGTTCTATGACGTTGATTACCAGTGGGAGTACGGCAGCTCGCCGATCATTTACAAAAACCTCGTCATCGTTCAAGCCGACATTCAGAAAAACTCATTCATTGCCGCCTACGATATCAAATCGGGCAAACTCGTTTGGAAAACGCCGCGCGAGGAGTTCTCTTCGTGGGGCACGCCAACAGTCTACGAAGGAAAACTGCGCCCCGAACTGATCACGAACGGCTCCAAGGCTGTACGCGGCTACGATCCCTTAACCGGAAAAGAGTTGTGGCGGCTCGGCCCGATGTCAGAGATAACGACGCCTACACCATTCGTGGCCCAGGATCTGATCTTCGTCACCAGCGGTTATCCGCAAGTACAACCGATATACGCGATCAGACCGGGCGCCAGTGGCGATATATCGCTTAAGGATGGCAAGGAATCGAACGAGTTCATTGCGTGGAGCAAGCAACGTGGTGGTCCATACATGCCGACGCCGATCGTCTACGGCGAGTTGCTGTATACCTGTTCGAATCAAGGTGTGTTGACTGCTTATAACGCAAAGACAGGTGAGCGTGTTTATCAGGAACGGCTCGGCGGTACGGGTGGAGCCTTCACCGCCTCACCAGTGGCGTCTGACGGAAAGATTTATCTTTCGAGTGAAGACGGAGACGTGTTTGTAGTGAAGGCTGGACCAAAATACGAATTGCTGTCGAAGAACCCGGTTGGCGAAGTCATGATGGCGACGCCTGCAATCTCGGATGGTCTGGTGATCGTGCGCACGATCTCGCATCTGTATGCGTTTGGGGAAAAGTGAGCCGCGGATTTACGCAGATGAACGCGGATTAAAACTGAAAGGGATCAGTCAGTGAAATTAGCACACCGCATCGTATTTACGCTCATGGTTGGATTCTCGCTCGCGACGCTTAGTTTTTTCGCGAGCACAGCATCAGCCGGTAACTGGCCGCAGTGGCGCGGGCCTGATGGCTCCGGCATCTCGAACGAGAAGAATCTACCGTCAGAGTGGAGTCCGACGAAGAACGTCAAGTGGAAAACTCCGATCGAGGGACGATCGCATTCGTCGCCGATTGTTTGGGGCAACAGAGTGTTCTTAACAACCGCGATCGAAGGAGCAGTCGTTCCCGGTGCGAAGGCTGTGAAGCACATGGACGGCGACAGAGAGTTTTACCATCCCGACAGTGTCGGCGCAGATCACAAACACACTTTCAAAGTTCTGTGCCTCGATCGCGACACGGGAAAAATTCTTTGGCAAGCGACTGCATGGGAAGGCACGCCGTACGACAACCGTCACCGCAAGAGTTCCTACGCCGCCTCGACTCCCGCAACCGACGGCAAGTTGGTCTACGCGTTCTTCGGCACCGAAGGTCTCTATGCTTACGATTTCAAGGGCAAGCTCGCATGGAAAGCGCAGCTTGGAAACCTCGGAACGGTTGGCATGGGAACCGGTACCTCGCCGATTCTCGTCGGCGATCTGGTGATTGTGCAGTGTGACGAAGAGAATGGCGCGTCGTCATTCATAGTTGCGCTCGACAAGAAAACCGGTAAAGAAGTCTGGAAGACGCCACGAAAAGTGCAGGTGAGTTGGTCCACTCCGATACTCGTGCGCACTGCGACGCGAACGGAGTTGATCACCAGCGGGACCGAGTTTGTGATCTCTTATGATCCGGCCACGGGAAAGGAACTGTGGCGACACAAGGGCGTCGAGAGCAATGCGATTCCCTCGCCAGTGGCAAACAGCGAGATGGTGTTTCTGGTGGCGGGCTTTCCGGCAAAGATCGCGATGGCGATTCGTCTCGGCGGCAGTGGCGACCTGACTGACACGCCTAACGTGCCGTGGAAATATGCGAAAGGCACGGCGTACGTGCCGTCGCCGATTCTTTACGGTGATTATCTCTATCTGATGACGGATCGAGGAGTGCTCACCTGCATCGATGCGAAGACGGGTGAAGTCAAATACGAGGGTGGACGAATCCCGATTCCGGCGACTTTCACTGCTTCGCCCGTCGCGTTTGAAGGGAAGATCTTGATGACGAGTGAAGATGGCGACACGTTTATCGTGAAGTCGGGTCCGAAGCACGAGATCCTCGGGACGAATTCCGTTGGCGAACCGGTTTACGCGTCGCCGGCGATTGCCGATGGTCGAATCTTCATTCGCGGCGAGAAAAATCTTTACTCGATCGGGAACTAAATCAGTAGTTATCCGTCTAATCCGTGGTTATATTAGCCACGGATAACACGGATTATCGGATGATGAAACTACTTATCCTACTAGTCTCCGTTCTGCTGGTTGCTGCAGGATGCCGGTCCGCCACGCGTGACGCGCACGACGATTTAGTTGAAAAACACCGGCAGGAACAGGCTGCTCAAGCTCAGCCGAGTGGCGCACCAGCGACCGCAACGAGCCCCGTGCCGGCGGCGAACCCAACGGCTTCGCCTGCGCAAACCGCCTCCACCGAGCCAACGCCTTCGCGAAACTATTGGACCAACTTCCGCGGTCCGAAACGCGATGGCAAGTACGATGAAACAACCATCTCCACCAACTGGCCGGCCAAAGGTTTACCGCTAATCTGGAAGGAGCCATTAGGCGTCGGGCACGGTTCCTTCTCCATCGCCGATGGCAAGGCCTACACAATGGAGCAACGACGCAATCAGGAAGTGGTCGCAGCTTACGATCCAGGAACGGGTCGCGAGCTCTGGACTCAGAAATGGAACGCGGAGTACACCGATTCAACCGGCGATGGACCACGAGCAACGCCGACGTGGGATCAGGGCCGTCTCTACGCGCTCGGAGCGACCGGCGAGCTTCGCTGTCTCGATGCCAATACCGGCGGAGTGATTTGGGGCAAGAACATTCTCTCAGACAATCGGGCCAGCAACCTTCCGTGGGCCATGGCTGCGTCGCCGCTGATCGTCGACGATAAAGTGATCGTCCTTCCCGGCGGTGCTTCCGGCAAGTCTGTGGTCGCGTACAACAAAATGACGGGCGCACCGGTGTGGAAAGTGCTCGACGACCAGCAAGCTTACGTGTCGCCAATGCTTGTCGAGCTTGCTGGACGCCGTCAGATCGTGGTTGTCAGCTCCTGGCGTGTTGTCGGACTCGTGCCCGAAAATGGATCGCTTCTTTGGAGTTACAAGTGGGACACTGACAACGGCATCAACGTCTCGCAGCCGATCATCGTGGACAAGAGTCGCTTCTTCATCTCTTCAGGTTACGGCAAGGGCGCGGCGCTGGTTGAAGTGAAAGGCAGTGGCAACACTTACACGGCCACGACCGTTTGGGAAAACACAAACATGAAGAACAAGTTCAACAGCTCTGTTCTTTATAACGGTTATATTTATGGTCTCGACGAAGGAATTCTTGTTTGTCTCGACGTCAACACCGGCGAGCGCAAATGGAAAGAGGGGCGCTACGGTTACGGTCAGATCATATTGGCGGGCTCGCACTTGATCGTGACTTCGGATCAGGGGGGCGTTGCGTTGGTCAAGGCCTCGCCTGATAAGTACACCGAACTGGCGCGCTTCGTGGCTCTGGAGGGCCAGACCTGGAATTACCCCGCGATCGCTGATGGCCGGTTGCTCGTGCGCAACTCAAACGAGATGGCGGCGTTTGATATCTCGGGCAAGTAATCCACAGATTACGCAGATTCATTTTTCTGTGTAATCTGTGTAATCTGTGGATTACTGTTTTTTGGTCATATCTGCCGGCAACCCATCGCCGTCCTCCTTTTAATCGCGCGTCCTGACCAGTGACAGAAGTGGTCCGGTCATAAACGTCGTTACGAGTGCCATGATCACCATCATCGTGAAGATTCGTCCGGAGAGAATACCAAGGTCGTAGCCGATATTCAGCACGACGAGCTCGACCAGGCCTCTCGTGTTCATAAGCACGCCGATCGAGAACGACTGCGACCAGCTCATTCCCGTCCAACGACTCATCAGCATGCTGCCGCCGAGTTTGCCTGCGATCGCTACGAGAATTATCAGCACGCACATCAGCCAGTCGTGCCAATCGTTCAGCAAGCCCATCTGAGTGCGCAATCCGGTGAATGCAAAGAAGAGCGGAAGCAGTGCGTACGAACTAAAAGCCTCGAGCTTGTCTTTGAGAAAGATCCTGAACTCGACTGACGGCGGCATCACCACGCCTGCGACAAAAGCTCCGAAGAGCGCGTGAATGCCGATCGTTTCTGTGATTAGCGCGCAGGCGATCACAAACGCGAGAATGACCGGTATCAAACGACGCCGGTGAACCTGCGAGTCGGGCTCTTTAATCATTCGACTCAGTTGCGGTCGCACCACAAAGAGCATCGCGGCCGCGAAGATCAAAGTCAACGCAATCGTAATCGCTGAGATCCCGATTCCTGTAGTTTTGACCAACGCAATCACCAGCGCCAGAATGCACCACGCCGTGACGTCGTCAACGGCAGCACATGTGATCGCGATTGAGCCGAGATAGGATTGCGACATGCGGCGGTCTTCCAGAATTCGCGCCAGCACCGGAAACGCGGTGATGCTCATCGCAACCCCGATGAATAACGCAAACGCGCTGAAAGAGGTTCCTGGCGACGCGAGTTCTCGATAAAGAAAAAGTGAGAGCGCGGCGCCGAGAAGAAATGGAACGACGATGCTCGCGTGACTGATCATCACCGCTGTCGATCCTTTTTCTCGTAGGTGCCTGACGTTCAACTCCATGCCGACAGTGAACATGAAAAGCACCACGCCGATCTGACTGAGCAATCGCAACGTTTCCAAAGATGACGCAGGAAAGATAAACGTCAACGCTTGTGGCGAGATGAGTCCCAGCACGGACGGCCCGAGCACGATGCCTGCCAGCATCTCGCCCATCACTGGTGGTTGGCCGATCCGGCGGAATAACCATCTGAAGAGTCCGGCGATCGTTAAGATTACGACAATCTGCGTGAGTAAAATGCTGAGCGGAGTCCGGAAGTTCTCCAACAGGGTGTCGGTCGCCGACGGCGGGGTTGTCTGCGTCACGACCGGATTCGCCGGATTCAAACGCGAACCCGCGACCAGGATCAGCCAAACGCCTGCGACAAAAATGAGCAGTAACAGGAAGTACGGCAAATAGTTGCGGGCGTGCAAAAAAGTGAATCGGGTTGGCGGGGGCATCGGCTTTCTATACAACGCCGAGTCAAGAAGGCGCAACCTATAACTCAGCCACCACGTAGTACATCGGTGCCATCCGCGTCATCCGTGGCCAAATTGCTCGTTATTCGCATTAATGCTAAGTTGATTTTGGAATGACCGTCGACACCGCTCCAACCAGAACTGAAGTAGGGAATTATTTTGTTTCGAATTACCCGCCGTTCTCGCAGTGGAAACCTGAGTTTGTTCCCGCGGCGCTCGACGCGCTGAACCAGCCCGCGAGAGTCGACGATCCGCTCGGCTTGTACATTCACATTCCGTTTTGCCGGAAGCGCTGCCTCTTCTGCTATTTCAAAGTCTACACAGACAAAAACGCTTCGGAGATCGAGATCTATCTCGATGCGTTGATCAAAGAGAATGAGCTCTACAGCCGCATGCCGGCCTTTCAGGGGCGCCAACTGCGCTTCGCATACTTCGGCGGCGGCACTCCTTCATACGTCAGCGACAAACAGTTGCGTTATCTCGTCGACGGCCTCAACCGACATGTGAGCTGGCAGAACGCGGAAGAAGTGACTTTCGAGTGCGAGCCCGGCACCTTGCACAAGACGAAGCTCGAGACGCTCAAAGACATTGGAGTCACGCGTCTCAGTCTGGGTATCGAACACTTCAACGACGAGATCCTCGCAGCAAACGGTCGCGCGCATCTCTCGCCGGAGATCTATCGCGCTTACGAGTGGGCGCGACAAGTCGGCTTTCCGCAAATCAATGTCGATCTCATCGCGGGCATGATGGGTGAGACTGAAGAAAAGTGGCGCGAGACAGTGCAGCGCGCGATCGAGCTCGAGCCCGACTCAGTCACCATCTACCAGATGGAGCTGCCTTACAACACGATCATCTCGCAAGACATGTTGAAGAAAGGTGTCGAGTCGCCGATCGCTGATTGGCCCACCAAGCGTCGCTGGCTCGATTACGCTTTCGAACAGTTTTTGAAACACAACTACGAAATTGCCGGCAGCGATATCGTGTCGACCCGTAAGAAAACTTGTCGGTTCATTTATCGTGACGCACTGTGGCATGGCGGCGATATGATCGGCATCGGCGTCTCCTCGTTTTCTCATTTCGGCGGCGTTAATTTTCAGAACGCGCACAACTTCGAGGAGTATGTGCGCATCCTTAACGAGGATCGCTTGCCGCTTCTGCGCGCCATCTCGCTCACGCCGAAGCAGAGACTCATTCGCGAGATGATCTTGCAACTAAAAACCGGACGGCTCGATACCGGTTACTTCCAGAAGAAGTTCGGCGTTGATGTTTGGAGCGACTTCCGGCCAGTCTACGAAAGATTGGAAGACAACAGCTTGCTCGAACGTCAAAACGGCACGATCGCGCTGACTCGTCGCGGCCTTTTGGAAGTTGATCGCTTGCTAGTCGATTTCTTCGAACCTGAGCTCAGGACTGTACGCTACGCATGAATAATAATAATTTCGATGTCATCGTAATGGGTGGTGGACCCGCAGGGAGTTCCGTTGCCGGTATGCTAGCGCGCGAAGGGCGCAGCGTGATCTTGTTTGAGAAGGAAGTGTTCCCGCGTCATCACATCGGCGAGTCGTTGATGACTGACACTTATTGGACCTTCCGTCGTCTCGGCCTGCTCGAGAAACTCAAAGAGAGTCCGTTCGTTCGCAAGTACAGCGTTCAGTTTGCTAATGCTGCGGGCAAGGAGTCGCGGCCGTTCTATTTCTTCGAAGCCGTGCATCACGAGAGTGCGGTTACGTGGCAAGTCACGCGCGCGCAGTTCGATCATCTGCTGATCAATCACGCGGTGGACCAGGGCGCAGTTGTACATCAGGGCGTTTTAGTGAAGCAGGTGTTGTTTGAAGGAGACCACGCTGTTGGTGTGGAAGTGCAGATGCAGGACGGCACTCGCGAGAAGTTTTTTGCCAATGTGGTTGTCGATGCCACGGGACAGAGCGCGATGTTGTCAAACAAGTTTCGCTGGCGTGTGCGCGATCCGCAACTCAAAAAGGCGGTGCTTTATTCTTACTTCAAAGGAGCGCATCGCGAGCCGGATCTGAATGGTGGCGCGACGCTGGTTTTGCGCACGGAGCCGGGCAGCGGCGGATGGTTCTGGTATATCCCGCTCGAAAACGACATCACGAGCATCGGCATCGTGGCCGATCCGGAGTATCTGTTAAAGGGTCGCGGCCAGGATCTGGCGAAAATTTTTCACGAAGAGATCGAGAAGTGTGAGGCGGTCCGGCGTCGTGCAGCGCCCGGCACGCGCGTCGATAAGATCTATTCGATTCTCGACTACTCGTATCGCTCGAAGCACAACGCCGGCAACGGCTTCATCATCATCGGCGACGCTTATGGTTTTCTCGATCCGATCTATTCGTCGGGCGTGTTGCTGGCGCTGAAGATGGCTGAGCTTGCTGCCGACGCGATTCACGACGCGTTCAATCACGACGACTTTTCCGCCGAGCGCCTGGGACAGTATCAGGCAAAACTCGACCGCGGAATCGAGTCGATGCGCAAGCTGGTCTATGCGTTCTACAACGAGGGATTCAGCTTCTCCGGCTTCTTGCGGAAGTATCCCGAAGAGCGAATGCACATCATCAATCTGCTGATCGGAGACGTGTTCCGCGAAGGTGTGGATGCGGTGTATGGTCCAATGTCGGAATTCGCCGAAATCCCGCCGCCACTCTACGAACAACTCGACGGCACAATGGCCCCGCAAAGTCCGAGCAGCGAAGAGTCCGATCTTCTGCTAACAGCTCAATACAGATACTACGACGACCGCCCCCAACCCACGGATTAGGCCACAAAGAGGCACAAAAGACACAAAAAAGAGGTCAAGCTTTTTTGAGCCTTGTGTACCTTTTTGTGGCGAAGTCTGTGGCTTAGAACAGTAGCTTCAACCCGAACTGTATGTGTCTCGGATCGCGGGCGGAGGTGATGCGGCCGAAGGTTGGGGAGCCGAGGAAGTTGTCCGGCAGATTGAAGTTTGGATGATTGAATAGGTTGAAAGCCTCGGCACGGAATTGAAGCTTCACGCGCTCCGTCAACGCGGTGTTCTTCACCAACGACGCGTTCACGTTCTGAAAACCCGGACCAGTCAAAATATTCCTACCAGCGTTGCCGAAAGTCCCACGCGGAGGGAATGCAAAGGCCGCGGTGTTGAACCATTGCAGCGTGCCGGGATTTGAAAGCTCAGGCTTCCCAACGAGGTTAGGTCGATCGTTTGCGCCAAAGCCGAGAATCGACCGTCCTGTGCCACTATTGTCGATCTCTGATAGCAATGCGACTGTGAATGGTCGTCCTGATTGAAGCGTAACGATGCCGTAAGTCTCCCAACCACTCAAAACCGTCGAGACCCAACCGTCCTCCGCGAGATACTGCCGGCCCTTGCCAAACGGCAGCGCGTACGAGTAACTCACCGACAAGCGATGGCTCACATCGAAGTTCGATCGACCACGCTCCGCAGCGACGTTATAACTGTTCTGCGGAAAGTTCGGATCGCCGGCGCTGCTGAAGAAGTTTGAAGCATCGTCGATCGACTTGGACCATGTGTAAGAGGCGAGCGCCGAAAAGCCGCGCGCCAGGCGTCGCTGAAAACGCGCTTGCAACGCGTTGTAGTTAGAGTTCGCGCGCGACTCGAGCAAGTCAATGTCGTCGAAGCGCGGATCGGGTCGTGGCACAAACGGCAGACCGGGCGGCAACACGCTTGGCTGCGGTTGGTTGATATCCCGGGCGGTCAGGAGCTTGGTGCCTTTCGAACCGACGTAAGCGATTTCAAGCACGCTTCTGCTTCCGAGTTGCCTTTCGACGTTGAAGTTCCAGTGCTGCATGTAACCGGTGCGCAGATCGCGTTGAATCGCCAGCGCGGAATCAGGCAACGGAAATGGGAAGAACGACGGAAACGGATCGTTGAGCGTCAACGGCAATCCGGGCAATGAGAAGAAGATATTGTTGTCGAAGAACGGCGAGTTGAAATAGAGCGCTTCAGCCGGCGCGAGTGGCGATTGATCGTAGTAGACGCCATAACCACCGCGCACAACCGTCGCCTCATCATGTCCGATGGTCCACGCAAATCCGACGCGCGGCGCAAAGTTGTTCCTGTCAGGCTCGAAGCCACTGCGCGGGACGCCGTTTGTTCCGACTCGTACCAGACTGCGGGTCGCAACATCGTAAACATTCGCATGATCTTTGGCATCTACCGGCGGCGAGTTGTATTCGTAACGCAGGCCGGCATTGAGCGTGAGTCGCGGTGTCGCGCGGTAACTGTCGTTGATGAAGAAGTTGTAACTGTGAGTGCGAATCTGTTGCGGATTATCGACGCGTGCAACGCTCGTCAAAAATGGAAAACCGAGTAGCAGGTCGGCAAGCGCGTTCCCTGTGATCTGTGCAAATGGTGAGAACTGAAGGCGGCCACGCGATTCGACGTCGCGAAACGCGTTCTGTTGTGAGAAGCGCAGATCGACGCCGAATTTGAAGAAGTGATTGCCGTGAATGTAACTGGCGTTGTCGAGAAACTGGTAAACATTCGTCACGCTGTTCTGCGGATTGTTGCCTTCGTCGCCGAGCGGTGAGAAGCCCGTGATGGTGATGAAGCTCAAGCCTGCGTCGCGAGCGCGCGGAGAGATGGTAGGCAAACCAACCTGTGAATTGAGAACGCTTGCTTCTTGTTTTACTGACGCGGCAACTCGACTGAAAGCCGCGCGACTTTCGTTGACGAGCTTAGGCGTGAGCACATAAGTCCATGCAATCATGGCGTTCTGACTGCGCCGATGCACCGTGTCGCCAAAGCCCGGCACGAGCGAGAAAGATGGACCGGTAAAAGGCTCAAACAGATTGCGGTCGCCGAAGCTGTACCTGAACGTCAGAAGCGATCCAGATGACAGATTGTGATCGACCCGCGCGTCGAAGCTATCGTTATCGTCACGCTGCGTCGGCGAGGAGACAAAGTTTTGCAACGGCACGTTGCGATTGGGCAGTGGATAGAGTGCCGCGATTGCACGGCCTACAGGATTGATCGAGAAGTCCGGAATAATACCGCTACCAAACAGACTCTGCGAGAAGTTGCCCGCGCGTTCCTGGGCCGTGGGAACATTCGTTACTCGAGTAATTCCTTCGCGTGAACGTGTGCCTTCGTAGTCTGCGAAGAAGAACGTGCGGTTGCGACTGATTGGACCACCGAGCGAACCGCCGAACTGGTTGCGAAGGTACTTTGGCTTTGATTCCGACGCCGGCGCAAAGAAATTGCGCGCGTCGAGTGCCGCGTTGCGGTGAAACTCGAAGAGTGAACCGTGGAGCAGATTCGATCCGGAATTTAGGATGACGTTTACCTGTGCGCCCGGATTGCGTCCAAACGACGCGTCGTAGGTGCTGGTTAACATCTCAAACTCTTTAATGGCATCGACCGACGGCCGCACGCCGAAGGTATTGAGCTTTGGATCGACGTTGTAAACACCGTCGAGTAGAAAGTTGTTTGCATCTTCGCGTGCGCCGTTGACGCTGAACGCGAAGTCACCACGAACCGATCCGGCTGAACCCGGCGCGGGTGGCACTGCACCAGGCACGAGCAGGCTCAACTCGTAAAAGTTGCGTCCGTCAAGTGGCAGTCCGGTAATGGGTCGATTGTCGACCACGGTGCCTAGCGAAGCTGAATCCTTCTTCAATTCGGCAGAATAGATCGACTCGACTTCAGGAACGGAAGGAGGACCGATTTCCAGAGTCACGTCTAGTCTTTGATCCTGATTGACGAGCAGTTCGATCTTCCTGACGAGTTTCTCGAAATTGCTCACCTCGACTTCGACTTGATACTCGCCGGCAGGAAGCGATGAGATAGCATACTCGCCATTGTTGTCAGTGTTGGTCGTGCGAACGTCGCCGGTTGCAGTGTTCGTCACGCTGACCCTGGCGCCGCGAATCGCGGCACGATTCGGGTCGTAGATCGTCCCTCGCAACGATGCGTGATGAGTTTGAGCAGCAACGACGACCGGCAGCAAAAGGGTTAGAACGACTAGGAAGAAGCGGCGAAAGTTCAACTTCAAGATTTAAAGCTCCCGTTCGAGATTTTGGATGGACCCACGTGTTCGGCAGACCTTATCAAAAGGTTCTGTATTATGTCTAAGCATCAAATGCTAGAATGCCGTTACGATAGAAGTCTTATCTGGGTTTCAGTTTTGGCGCCACAAGAGGCACAAAGTGCACAAGTGAGTTCATGTAGCGATCTTCTCTTGAGGTTTTGTGTTTCTTGTGCCTTTTTGTGGCGAAGCTCATCTTTCCCATCTCGGAGGTCCTAATGGTCTGGATCCTTTTCGCTCTCGGCGCCGCGCTCTCGTGGGGCTTGTACGGTCCCGCCTTGCATCAGGGCCAAACTAACCTCGGCGGCAATCCGATGCGCGCGCTTTTGTGTGTCGGGCTTGCTTACTTTCTGATTGGCGTGCTCGTTCCCCTCATTACACTTTCTTCGCAAGGCCAGCTTAACGGCTTCACGACGAAAGGCTCGGTGGGTGCGACGGTCGCGGGCGCATTGGGCGCGGCGGGAGCGGTTTGCATCATCTTTGCTTTTCGTTCGGGCGGTTTACCAACATACGTCATGCCGCTCGTATTTGCAGGAGCGCCGCTCGTCAACGTGCTGTATTCGATGTGGTTGCATCCGCCAAAGACTTCGCCGAATCCGTTGCTCTATCTTGGGTTTGTCTTGGCCGCGCTCGGCGGCGGTTTGGTGCTTTACTTCAAACCCGCGTCGTAAGGTTCGCGGCATCTTTCGTGTCTCCCCGTTCGAAGTTTGTTCTACACGAAGGAGATCAGAATGAAAATCAAGGCCTGGTTTTTTGCAACGGTAGCATTGTTGTTTCTGGCCCATCAATCGACGGCCCAGACGGCCGGCGACTGGCCGCAGTGGCGTGGACCAAATCGCGACGGTATCTCGAAAGAAACTGGACTGCTCAAACAGTGGCCCGCCGAAGGGCCGCCACTGGTTTGGAAAACAACTGGCGCAGGACGTGGCTACTCGTCTTTCGCTGTTGCAAACGGCAAGTTGTACACGATGGGTTTGCGCGGCGATCGTGAGTTTGTAGTGGCATTCGATGTCGCCACAGGCAAGGAAGCATGGGCCACTGCCCACGGCTCCGCGTTTCGTAATGATCGCGGTGATGGACCACGCGGCACACCAACGATTGATGGCGATCGAGTTTACGCACTCGGTGGCAACGGCGATCTTTCGTCGCTCGATGCGCGTACCGGTCGCATCATTTGGATTAAGAATGTTCTGAGGGAGTTTGGTGGCTCGAATATTCAATGGGGCATCAGTGAGTCGCCACTAATCATCGGCAACAAACTGCTGGTCAACGCCGGCGGTCGAGGCGCATCGATTGTCGCGCTCAACAAAGCAGACGGTTCAGTCATTTGGAAGAGTCAAAGCGACGCACCGGGCTATTCTTCGGCGATTCCGTTGCAAGTGAATGGCGGCACGCAGGTCGTCTTCTTTACTGCTGAGCGCGCTGTCGGCCTCGACCTTAACGACGGCCGTTTGTTGTGGGAATATGCGCGGCCCGCGAACAATGTGGCGAACGTTGCAACGCCGATCGTTCGTGCAAACCGCGTGTTCATCTCATCTGATTACGGCACCGGCGGCGGTGTTGTTGAGATCAAGCCTGACAACAAAGCGCAGGAGATCTACTTCACCAAAGACATGAAGAATCATCACAGCAGCTCGGTGTTGGTTGGCGATTACCTGTACGGCTTTTCGAGCGCGATCTTGACCGCCATGAAATTTGATACGGGCGAGATTGCGTGGCGCGATCGCAGTGTCGGCAAAGGCTCGCTGGTTTATGCGGATGGAAATCTGTACTGCTTCAGTGAGAACGGTGTAGTGGGTTTGGTTGAAGCGACGCCGACTGGGTATCGAGAAAAGGGGCGCTTCCGGATTCCGCAAGACTCGTTGCCCACGTGGACGCATCCTGTGGTTGCAGGAGGACGGTTGTACTTGCGCGATCAGGATACGATCTACGCGTTTGACGTCCGGGAGCCACGAAGAGGCACAAACGATTAGCCACAAAGAAGCACAAAAAGTTATCGCTTAGCTTGCTTCAAATAATCGTGTGCTTCGCGTAACTCGGGCAGTCCAGTGTCGGCATGTTTCCACTGTTCAATCAGCGTGGCGTAAGTAGCAAGCGCGGCGGATTGATTACCGCTTTGCGCAGCAGCGCGGGCTGCGCCGAGAAGTGAGCGCGCGCGATTGGGTTGCCGCAGCAGCGCGATCCTAAACTGCTCTGCTGCCTCAGCGGGTTTGCCCGCGCGGAGGAGAATCTCACCGAAGAGCTCGTGCGTGGGTTTGATGAGTGGCGGAGGTCCGGAAGGCGCGCCTCCTTGCTCTTCGAGAGTCGTCGCCAGCTTCATCAACTTGATCGCTTGCGCGTGATCGTTATTCATCGAAGCACTGAGTGCGGCCACTTCGAGTTCTCTAATCCCGCTTGGATTGGAATCGACGTTATTTAAGCCACGGATGGCCGCGGATAGACCCCGGATAAAGGCAGGCAAGGTGCGACTCGCGCTGGAATAACGAACTGTAGCTCCGTGAGCGCCGTGACTCCCGCTCATTGAGGCTTGGTCCGACGTGGCCGGGGTTGTGTTCGCCGGAAAGAGTTCGTTGGCCAGGTCCCATCGCTCAGTTTCGACGGTGAAAGCAGCAGCCATATTGGCGTAGTTGTTTTCGTAGTAATCAGGCCTCAATTTGTTGTCGTAAGTCGATTCCGACATCACTTTCTTCATCAGGTTGAGCAGCTTCTCGGCGTCGTTGTAACGACCCTGTTGCAGGTAGACATAAAGCAGCCAGTGCAGACTGTGATAATCACGCACGCTCACTGAGAGGTGCTTGCGCTTCATCCACGCGTCGGACGCCTGCCACGCCGATTCATTCGACGCCGCTGCCTCAGGCCACATTCCCAACTGGAGAAAAATGTGCGACGGCATGTGGCGCGCGTGATGTGCTTCGGGCGCGATGTCTGCGTAACGTCGCGCGGCCGGCAACGCCAGTATCGCGTGGTCCGGATCGTCGAACGCGTGAATGATGTAGTGAGCTGCTCCCGGGTGATTCGGGTTCTTTTGATAGACTTCGAGCGCGATGGCCCCGGCCTTCGCTTGCAAGCGATAACTCTTCTCCTCAGGTCTCACCATACCGAGAAGCGACAACGAATAGAACGCAGCGGCGTCGAGATCCTCCGGATACGCCCGATAGATCTTCTCCATCGCTGCTGAATACGCGGCGTCACGAGTTTGTTTGTCGCCGTCGCCGTAAAGCAGTCTGACTGCGGCGATGTAAGCGCGCTCGCGATCCGTCAGTTTTGGTGTTTCTTTGAGTTTAGCGAGTACCTGGCGGGCGGCGGCGAGATCCTGCTCGGACCAGAGCGGGTGGTTGTAGGTCATCGCCTCGCCCCAGTAACCCATCGCGAAGTCAGGTTCCACTTTGGTTGACTCACGAAATGCTTCGAGCGCTTCCTCGTACCAAAAAGAGTGCAGCGCAGCGAGCCCGCGGAGGAAGTGCGCCTGCGCTTTTTGTGAGCCGGACGTTGGAAACTCGACCCGGCCCAGTTGGGATTGCTGTGCATTAACAGCGACGGATAGAGTCAGGAGGAGAATTAGCGAGCGCAACATATCAAACCCCACTTTGTGCCTTTTTGTGGTTACCGATGCAGTAAAGACTCATCGCGGTGCGAATAAAGATCTGACCGTCAGAGATCGCCGGTGAGCTCAAACAGTAATCGTTCAACGGATTCTCGGCGAGAACTTCAAACTTCGGTCCGGCGGCAATGACTGTAGTCAAACCGTCTTCGTTAGTAATGTAGATCTTTCCATCGGCAAGCACCGGTGAGCCGCTGTACGTGCCGGGCTTGATGCGTTGTTGACTGTAGACTTCGGCTCCCGTCTTCGCGTCGAGACACCAAACGATGCCGCGATCGTTAACGACGTAAAAATACTTTCCGTCGGTGACGGGCGTGGGCACGTCTGGTCCATTCAGAGTGGACCACAACAGGTGTGACGTTGTGACATCCCCACGACCACCGGCTTTGAGCGCGAGCAACGGCCTGACGCGCGTCGGCGCGTAGATGATCTCGTCAAAAACGATCGGCGAGGCGACGATGCGATACGACGGATTGTTGTCGGGATTGAGACCATTGGCGCGCCAGAGTTCCTTACCGGTTGCAGGATCGTGACCGGTGACGCAATCACCGCCAGTGATCACGATCTCGGTTGTCTTGCCGTAACGCAGTAGCGCGGGCGTGGTGTACGAATCGGGAGATTCACGAATCGCGTTCGTTGGACGATCCACTTTCCAAACGGTCTTACCGTTGCGCTTGTCGATACGCATCACGTAGGAAGGATCGTCAGTCTTCATTCCGTGAAGCACCTGAAGGTACAGCGAGTCGTCGAAGAGCAGTGGCGACGACGCGTAGCCCCAATTGAGACCAAACTGCCCGTAGTCTTTTTGAATGTCTCTGGCCCACAGCTCCTTGCCGTTGAAGTCGAAACCTTTGAGAACACCGGTGCCGGTCATCACGTAGACGCTTTTGCCATCGGTAACAGGTGAAGGCGACGACATGTTCTGCTTCCGCATCTTCACGTTGCCGCCGCCTAGTGGTCGCTTCCAGAGAACTTCGCCTTTACTTTTATCGACACACCAGAGCGAGAGGTCGTCGCCCTCGGCTACGTTCAGAAAGACGCGATCGCGCCAGATGATTGGCGTCGATCCGCTCCAACCGGGCATGGCGACTTTCCAGACGACGTTTTCTTCGGTGGTCCACTTAACCGGAAGGTTCTTTTCGTTGCTCACGCCATTGAGGGTTGGTCCACGCCACTGCGGCCAGTTATCAGCGTGGACGACGGTGACTGTGAGCAAAACCGTCGCCAGGACCGCGAAAGTTTGTCTCCGCATTTTTTTGATCATTTTGTGCATTTTTGTGACCTCATTCTGCCCGGAGCGAGGCAAGCAACGGTGAACGCAAAGCGGCGAGGGTTGCTACGAGCGACGCGATCGAGCCCGACAAAAGAACGGCCAGCAACAATAGACCAAGCGAGACGTTTGGAAGCCGGCCACCGCGCTCGACAAGCACCGGCAGAATTGCCAGCAGCGCGCACACAAATCCCACCGCCAGGCCGCAGCACAGCATCAGGACGTTCTCTGTAATCACCATCGCCGCGAAATGTGAAGAGTTATACCCTACCGCGCGCAACAGGGCCAGTTCTCGCCGTCGTTCGAAGACATTGCGTAACAGAACCGCAGCCATTCCCAACGTACCCAGCGCGAGGCCGAGACCGCCTAGCATCTGAAACGTCGAGAGATACGTGTTCTCAACTCGATGAAAGTTTGCGAGCCGTTCTTCGGTCGAGACGACGTCAAAACCAAAATCCGACAACCGATCTTCCAAAGCAGTTGACACTGCGCCCGCCTGCGCCACCGGAGCATCGATCAAAAACAGCCGGTAGCCCTCCTCTTGTGGAAACAAGTGCAGGAAATTCTTTTCCGACATCAACAACTCGCTCTGGAAAATACTGTCTGATAGAGCTCCAACGATCAGCAGACGAAGTGGACCACCAGTGTGATCGATCACCAGCTCGTCGCCGACTTTCAGGTGCAGAACATAAGTCAGCGAATTCGCATCGCCGATGACTGGTATTGCGCCGTTGGGAAATTGTCGATCGAGGAGAAGCCACGGATTGTTCTTCTCTTCATTACTCATGGCCAGCGAGTTTTGAAAACTGAAACGGTTGTCGCGGATGAAACTGTCAGGCGGAGCGACGATTTTCGGATTGCGAGGCTGGTAGAGATTGAGACAGCTTGTGTCGTCGCCGGAACGCACGCGAAAGCTGACGAAGCTCAGGTTTTTCAGCGCGGCTTCACTTGTATTCAGGTTCAACGCTTCGCGACCGGGGAGCGTGTTTGCGTCATGGACCACCGGCAGTAACGACTCGGCAAGCAATGGGAAGCCGCCGGTACCTGATTTCTTGTCGGCAGCCGAAACACCCGAGCGTCGAAACGAATCGACAGCGACGATGATGAATGCCGCTGAAGCGATCAACGTGATGCAGAGCACGGTGCGACCCGGACGATAGGTGGCGTTGCGAAAGCCAAGACGTGCGATGGACCACCAGCCACCGCCGTGAATTGCTTTGCGCTTCTTGCGGCGCAGCCAGCTCGAAACGTAAGCGATAGCGGCGATGAGCAAGACGACGCCACCGCCGAAGAAGGCTGCTGTTTGCGGAATTAATTGAAACCAGCCCGCGACTAATAGCGACCCTCCAATGATCGTTAGGGCAACAGCGAAAAAGGTTTCCCGCAAAGGCGCAAAGGCGCCAAGGTAAGATCTTCTTTGCGCCTTTGCGCCTTTGCGGGAAAACTCTTCCGACGTTACAGCTCCTGCGAGCAGACTGCGCGTCGAAGAGCGTCCGAGTCTTCTCAATGTAACGAAGATGCAAACGACCGCCGCTAAGACTCCCCCAGCAGCACCAACGACCATCGAGAACCATGAGATGTGCAGCGTCAACAAAGTAGTCCCGACTGCGCCGACCCACCACGTCCGCAGTCCACGCATCAGCAACGCTGCATAACCGATCGCTCCTGCTAGTCCGAGCAGACTCCCAACACCCGCCAGCAGCACTCCTTCGATCAGAAAGAGCCGTCGAATACCTGAATCTGAAAATCCGATTGCCTGAAGCGTGCCGATCTCACGCGCGCGCTGCTCGATACCGAGTTTGAAAAACAACGTCGCCAGCATTAACGCCGAGACCACAAGGAAGAAACTGAAGTACAAGAAGTACTCCCCAAAATCGGTCGCGCCGCGCGAAGCTGCCGCTCCCTGGTCGCGCACCGGAACGATCTGAAATCCGAGCAGCGCAGGATCGAGTTTTTTCAACAGAACTTCGTTGAACAGCTCGACGAATTCCGGAATGTGTTGATTGTCCGGCACTTCAATGCGAACGGAGGTGAGTTTGCCAAAGCGTGTTCCCCAGAGATTTTGTGCGACCGAGAGCGGGATGAATCCCTTCGGCGTGGTGCGATACTGGTGCCAGTAATCTTCGTCCTGTTTTCTGACTCGCCCGAGATCGATCGGAAACGGCGGGTCCCAATCAGACATATCCACTGACTCCGTAATGCCCGGATACTCAGGAACGAGATCGCGATCGGCAGCAAGACCGGCGATCGGCACCACTGCGGCCAGCTCAAAATCAGCTTTCTTTGTTTCGAGCCGGCCGTTTTCATGCCAAAGATAATATTCGAGCGAAACAGTGTCGCCAGGTTTGGCGTTGAGATCGCGCGCGGTCCAGTCGTTGAGAATGATCGGAGGATGCTGCGATTGGCCGGTTGGCTTGGCGAGTTTCGCAAGCGTTTCATCGTCCAACGCGGTGACGAGTGAATAGGGAGTTGAGCGATCACCGGAGTTGATGCTGTTGGCAAGATATGAGAGCACCGGAACTGTTCGCAGCGACAGCGTCTTTGCCGCTTCGTTCGCTGCGTTTGCAACGTGCTCGTTGATAATCTTGCTGCGACTTTCAAGCGAGATACTTTGCGCGTCGTAAAGAGGTCTTAAATTGAATCCGAGATCTTTAAGTGTGGCCTTGTTTTTGAGTAGCGCTGCCGCGGATCTCTGCTGATCGGATGACTGCGTACCGGCGAATCGCGCGATCAGAATCGTGTTAACCCTTTCGTTTTGTCCCAGCTCTTTCTGCAAAAAACTGAGCGACACAAAAACACCGCGCACTGCGTCATGCTGAGGTTGCAGTGAAAACTCGCCGAGTTGCTCGCCGCTGAGCGCGCCTGCGACATTCAACCGGATAGTCTTTCCTGGATCCTCTTTGCGTCCATGCAGTGACTCCACCGGAATGTCAGAAGGTTTCTCAATCCTCAACAAGACGGAATCACCAGGACCGCTGCCGAGCTCACTTGCGAGACTCTCGCTCAGCAGCACGTTGCGATTCTGCGGTGTCTCCACACCAGCGACGCCATTGAATTTCCAGAACCGATCGTCAACTCCATAAACCTTAACTTCACTTGCGCGTCGCTTGCTCGGTTCGTGAACCACGGCACCTTCAAGCGCTACGATCGGACACGTAACGCCGATCCCATCCGCCACAAACTGCCCACGCTGTTCCAGGTCGGCCGCGAGTTGCTCGCGGAAAAAGTCCGACGACGAGATCACGTCATCAGTCTTGCCCAGCCTCCGCGAAGAGAGATCTCGCAAACTGCCACGCACTGACTCGCCGATCAGCAACGCGCCTGCAAGCACAGACACCGCAATGGCGACACCAAGCACCACAACCAGATTGGTTTGCCAATAGTACGCGAGGCTGCGTTTTATCAGACGAGTGGTTTGCATCAGAGCTGTTCGAGATGCTGGTTCTTTAGTTCGAAGCCTTGGGGAAAACGGGTGGCAAGCTCGCGGCTGTGCGTTACGACTATCAGAATCGTGTCAGACTGGCGATGAGTTTCGAGCAACAGCTCAGCGACCACTTCCGCCGATTTTTGATCGAGGTTGCCGGTGGGTTCGTCGCACAACAAAAGCTGCGGCTTCATAATCAGCGCACGAGCGAGAGCGACGCGTTGTTTCTCGCCGCCGGAGAGTTGTGCGGGTCGATGGTCCAAGCGATCGGCGAGACCAACTTGTTTCAGTAACTCGGTAGCGCGGCGTGTTGGCTCGGCACCGTTTGTCGTCGAGATCATCGTCGGTGTCAGCACGTTCTCAATGACTGAACATTGGGGCAGCAGGCAGTGATCCTGAAATACAAAACCGATCTGTCGATTTCGAAATGCGGCGAGCTGTTTCGCGTTGAGCAGGAAGGGATTCTGTCCTTTTAGACTAATGGTGCCGCTCGAAGGTGGCTCGAGCGCACCGAGTATGTAGAGCAACGTGCTCTTGCCGCTGCCCGATGGTCCCATGATCGACACCGCCGATCCAGGCGGCAGTGCAAGAGAAACTTCCGAGATGATTCGAAGTGGACCGGCGGGAGTGAAATACTCCTTCGAAACGTTCTCAACCTTCAATCCATGTAAATCCGCGTTCATCTGTGGCTATATTGCCAAACGAAAACCACCCTTCTAGAATCTGACAATTCGCGATGAGCCAATTCGATTCGAACAAAGACTACTACGGTGTTTTGGGCGTCGACAAGGATGCATCCCAGGCCGAGATCGATCGCCAGTACAAACGTCAGGCGTCGAGACATCATCCGGATCGAGGTGGCAACGAAGAGCAAATGAAGTCGTTGAACGAGGCTTACGGCGTTCTCAAAGATGAGACTCGGCGTAATTCTTACGACGCTCAACGGCAACCACGTGCGACGGCTCATGGATTTACTCCTCTTACGACGCCGACTGCTCGCGATGTCGGCGCCTTTGGTCACTGTCTCAGCGCATTACTTTGTCTTGGGGCGGGATTGTTTTTGTTGTTGCTGGTACGTTTTCAGTGGATGTTCTTTCTCTGGCCGCTCGCCATTCTCGCGTTGCTGGTGCTCGGATTTGGAGTCATGCTGGCGCGTAGCGCGATGGTTGCGGTCAACGACTCGCTGCCGATTACGAATCGGTTCAAACGTCACACACGGTTGCAAGAGGCCGCGTTCTGGCTGGTGATCGTCAGCAGCGGTTATGGCGTTTACTGGGTGATGACGCTCTGAGGCAGGGAAGCGGGATGATTAGTGGTTTAGACCTGCTGTTTCTGGAGGTCAACAGTCTGGAGGAATCGCTCGCTTTTTACGAAGGAGTGCTCGGGATGGAGGTCGAGTCGCTCAGCAACGACTCGGAACCTCCGATGGCAAGGTTGCGAGGCGGTGAGCTGAGGATTACGTTGGCCCAGCATCTCGAGACGATGTTACGAAGAGGACGAGGAGTTCATTTCTTCGTCGGCGTCGAAGATGTCGATCAGTTTTATGAAGAGTTGATTGCAAGAGGAGCGGAGGTGCAGCCGCCTGTTGATGAAGGTTGGGGCGGGCGTTTTGTGACGCTGGAAGAT